>Ga0209475_10000323_pt1 | contig 117641 bp, 71 predicted proteins | sample tdDd471_FD_187128 | JGI IMG/M metagenome (GOLD analysis project Ga0209475, IMG submission 187128) | Marine sediment microbial communities from the Atlantic coast under amendment with organic carbon and nitrate - tdDd47.1 (SPAdes)... | ecosystem: Environmental > Aquatic > Marine > Coastal >... | reverse complement strand
GACGTCTGCACCGATGGGGCGTGCGTGCCCCCGTGCACCCCGGCCTGCGACGGCAAGAGCTGCGGCGACGACGGCTGCGGCGGGACCTGCGGGACCTGCACGGGCAGCGACATCTGCTCCGACGGCCAGTGCACCCCGTGCACCCCGGCCTGCGACGGCAAGAGCTGCGGCGACGACGGCTGCGGCGGGACCTGCGGGACCTGCACGGGCAGCGACGTCTGCTCCGACGGTCAGTGCACCCCGTGCACCCCGGCCTGCGACGGCAAGAGCTGCGGCGATGACGGCTGCGGCGGGACCTGCGGGGCCTGCACCGGCAGCGACGTCTGTACCGACGGTCAGTGCACCCCGTGCGTCCCGGCCTGCGACGGCAAGAGCTGCGGCGACGACGGCTGCGGCGGGACCTGCGGGACCTGCACCGGCAGCGACTTCTGCTCCGACGGCCAGTGCACCCCCTGCGTCTCGGACTGCGACGGAAAGAGCTGCGGCGACGGCGGCTGCGGCATCTGGTGTGGGTTCTGCAGCCCCGGTGAAGTCTGCACCGTCGACGGCCAGTGCATCTGCAGCCCCTCGTGCGGCGGCAAGCAATGCGGCGACGATGGCTGCGGCGGGACCTGCGGCGACTGCGCGCCGGGCCTCGTGTGTGCGGCCGACCAGTGCATATCGCCGCAGGACCAGCCCTGCGACACCGACGCCGGCTGCGGCGGCGGCTACTACTGCGACCTCGGGCTCGGCATCAGCGACAACCCCGAATACGTGTTTGGTTGGGCTGGTTCGTGCGACCAGCAGACCGACGGCGGCGTCGGGTTCGGTGAGGCATGCGACCCCAACCCGGCCGACGAGGTCGTCCTCAACGACGGCGACCTGTGCGCGTCGACCAACCTCTGCGAGGGCGGCTTCTGCTCGGCGCTGTGCGAGACCGACGTCGACTGCGGCGACGACGGCCGCTGCACCATCGTCGAGTACATCGGCGACGTCGACGGCAACGACGTCGATGACCTCCTCGAGCCCGGCTTCATCTGCGAGCACGCGCCGCAGTCCGCGACGCCGTGCATGGCCGAGGCCGACTGCGCCGACGGTGAGACCTGCAACGTCTTCGCGGCCGCGAACCCCGATGACAACGCCACGACGGACGCCCCGTTCCTCTTCAACGGCGTCTGCGTGCCCTCCCCGGCCGGCGCCGAAGCCGGCTACGGCAACGTCGTCGACTTCCGCGCCCAGTGCGAGTCCGGCATCGGCTTCGAGCTGACCGACGGGACGTTCGCGTGCACCGTGTTCTGCACGATGGCCGACCAGTGCGACCTCGACGACGGCGAGGGCGGCACCCTCGAGGGGATCTGCCTGCCCCAGCTGTGGAGCTGGGGCGGCGACTACGACAACCCCGCCGTGAACATCTACGCGGGCATGTGCCTGCCGGCCATCCTCCTCGGCTCGACCGGGGACAGCTGCGCCACCGACTTCACCTGCACCGAGGCAGGCGAGGCGTGCACGCCGTTCACCGTCGGCAGCGACCCGACGGCCGCGCCGTCGACCGACTTCGTCTGCATCAACATCACCGATGCCGACGGCGACCTGCCGACCGCGGCGCTCGGCGATGACTGCAGCAGCGACCTCGACTGCGTCAGCGGCCTCTGCACCGCTGAATCTTCGGGCGAGACCGGCTACTGCACGGCGCTGTGCAGCGACACGGTCGACAGCTGCGGCGCCGCCATGACCTGCGTGGACCACCTCGTCTACGAGCGGCAGGGCGCCTTCGCCGGCAACTCCGGCGGCTACGAGCGCTGCGAGAAGAACGTCGAGTAGCTGACGGCGTCCGTCACGTCGCGATGATGAAGAAGGGCGTCCCTCCGGGGGCGCCCTTCTCTCTATGCGCCCCGGAGGTCTGCTCGGTGCGCGCCTCTCACATGCTTGCGCTCGGGCGACAGCGGGCAGCTCGGGGCGTCGCTCACCCGATACTCCGTTGACGCCGGCGGAGCGCGGCGAGCGCATCACACGCCAGCTCGCGGCGGTGAGCGCGGCCAGAGCCTGCGCGCGTTCAGCCCTGGTCCCGCGACGCGTTCGGCGGGGTGTCCTGGGTGGCGACGTAGGCGGTGAGCCCCTCGACGAGGGCGTCGAAGACGGCGCGGCAGCGCGGCGTCGTGTGGAGATCCTCGTGCATGACCACCCACACCGGTAGCGGCATGTCGAACTCGGGGACGACGCGGCGGAGCCCGGGGTGGCGCCGGGCGACGCCGAGCTGGCAGCCGCCGACGCCGTAGCCCGCCCGCACCGCGGCGAGCTGAGCGAGGTCGCTGTCGGAGCGGAGCGAGAAGACGCCGCGGTTCAGGGTGGGGAGGTAGCGGGTCATCGCGCGGAGGGCCGGGGTCCCGCGGTCGAAGCCGACGAGGGTGTGGTCGGCGAGGTCGTCGAGGGTCTCGGGGACAGCCCGGCCGGCGAGGTAGCGCTCGTGGGCGAAGAGCCCGACGTGGACGTCGCCGACCCGCTTCGCGACGAGCGCCCCCTGGGACGGGGTGAACATCCGGACGGCGACGTCGGCGTCCCGCTGCAGGAGATCCTGAGCCGTGTCCGCCAGGACGAGCTCGATGACGAGGTCGGGGTGGCGGGCGCGGAGCTCGGTGAGGATCGTCGGGAGCACCTCGCCACCCACGACCTCGCTGGCGGTGACCCGGACGACCCCTCGGATCTCGGCGCCGTGCCCCGACGCCGCCCGGAGGAGCGCCGCCTCGGTCGACGCGAGGGCGGCGACGAAGGGCTGGAGCTCCGTGGCCAGGGCGGTCGGGGACAGGCCGCGGGGAGAGCGGACGAAGAGCGAGCGCCCCAGCGCCTCCTCGAGGGCGTCGACGTGGCGCGAGACCGTTGGCTGTGTGAGGCCGAGCGCGCGGGCGGCGCCGGACAGGGAGCCGGCGTCGAGGACGGCGCCGAGGGTGCGATAGAGATCCCAGCTGATGGATGAGCTCATGCATTTCAGTATATCTGATGCACGAACTTAGGGAATTCCGTTTATCCCCCTTCGGCCGCACAGTGGGCTTCGAACCCAGGGACGGAGACTCATCATGACGACGACGACGCAGATTACAGGGACGGAGACTCGGACGGCGCTGGTGCTGGGCGCGACGGGAGGCATCGGGGGCGAGGTGGCGCGGAACCTGCGCCGGCGGGGCTGGGCGGTCCGCGCGATGCACCGGGACGCGGCGAAGCACGCCGGGCGCGACGGGCTCGAGTGGGTGCAGGGCGACGCGATGAACGAGGCCGACGTCGTGCGCGCGGCGCAGGGCGTGTCGGTCATCGTCCACGCGGTGAACCCGCCGGGGTACAAGCGCTGGGCGGAGCTGGTCCTGCCGATGGTCGACAGCACCATCGCCGCGGCGGTGAAGGTCGGCGCGCGGATCGTCCTGCCCGGGACGGTCTACAACTTCGGGCGCGAGACCTTCCCGCTCGTGGCCGAGGACGCGCCCCAGGCGCCGACGACGCGCAAGGGCAGGATCCGGGTCGAGCTCGAGCGCCGCCTCGAGGCGGCGACGAAGCGCGGGGCCCGGGTGCTCATCGTCCGCGCGGGCGACTACTTCGGCCCGAGCACCGGCAACACCTGGTTCGGCGCGGGCGTCGTCAAGCCGGGCAAGCCCGTGAAGGCGGTGACGCGCCCGGGGCGCCCGGGGGTCGGCCACCAGTGGGCCTACCTGCCCGACGTCGCGGAGACGATGGCCCAGCTGCTCGAGCGCGAGGCGGAGCTCGGCGACTTCGCGCGCTTCCACATGGGCGGGCACTGGGACCCGGACGGCGAGCGCATGGGCGCGGCCATAGACGCGGTCGTCATGGCGGCGGGCGGCGCGAAGCCGAAGCGGAGGTCCTTCCCCTGGGCCGTCCTGATGGCGCTGTCGCCGTTCGTGGCGCTGTTCCGGGAGATCCGCGAGATGCGCTACCTGTGGCGGGAGCCGCTCCAGTTCGACAACCGCCGGCTGGTCGCCTTCCTCGGCGCCGAGCCCCACACCCCGTGGGAGGAGGCCATCCAGGAGACCCTGATCGGGATGGGCTGCCTAACGTCCGCCCCGGGCGCGCGTACGCCGGGCGTCGGTTCGGTCGAGCACACGCTGGCGTGAGGTCGCTCGGGCGCTCGAGTCGAGCGCCCCGGCGACACCGCCCGGCGCCGATGGGGTAGTCTGGCCCCCATGAGAGGCGACACCTCGTACTTCGTCGACGCCGAGATCACCCGGGACGGCAAGCGCCATCGCTTCACGAAGCGCGAGGGCGACCGTCTCGTGAGCCGGACCAACTACTGGCACGGGGAAGGCGATCCTTCGAGCTGGCTATGCGCCGCGGCCTTCCAGCGGATGCGCGCCAAGCACGGCTCGCTCTCCCAGGACGACGTGCTCGTGCTGGTGGCCGCGGCCATGCAGATCGCGCCACGGAAGCTGCGAGAGTCGATCGCGTGGCACGAGCAGTACGTCCGCTGGCACGACGGGATGCCCGAGTACTACGTCCTGGAGTCCGCCGAGTCTGAGGAGCCGTAGCCGGAGCGGCGCGGTCCGACTGCCCGAGACGCCGGAGGGGTGCGGCGGGCGGAGCTGCTTTCCCGAAGTTTGTTCCATGATCGAATAATTCGATCTATGAACAACTTGTGAGTCAGCCCTCCCCACGTATCGGCCCCGCCTACCTGCTGTCGCAGATCGGCCACGACGCGGCCTATCGTTTCGCGGAGCTCCTCCGGCCGCTCGACCTCACGGTGCATCACGTCGGGATCCTGCGGCTGATCGTCACCCTGAAGGCGCCCATGACGCAGGCCGAGCTGTGCGAGCGCCTCGGCGTCCTGCCGAGCCGCCTCGTGACGTGGCTCGACGCGCTCTCGGCGCGAGGGCTGGTCGAGCGACGCCCCAAGCCGACCGACCGGCGCAGCAATCACCTCTACGCCACCGAGGCGGGCGAGCGGCTCTTCGCAGAGGCGGAGGCGCTCTCGCGGGCGCTGGACGATGAGCTGCTCCACGGGCTGTCCGGGCCCGACCGTGTCGAGCTCGAGCGCCTGCTGCGCGAGCTCGCGCGGGTTCGAGGGCTACTGCCGGGCCACCACCCGGCCTACCGTCACGAGGAGAGATAGATGGCAGAGACGTTCACCGCGCGAGTCGTCCGCGGCGAGGGAAAGGACACGATGGGGGTCGTCGTCCCGCCCGAGATCGTCGAGCGGCTGGGCGAGGGCAAGCGGCCGCCGGTCGTCGTCACGATCGGCGAGCACCAGTGGCGCTCGACCGTCGCGCGCATGGGCGGCGACTTCATGGTGGGCATCGCCAAGGAGCACCGCGAGCCGGCGGGATTGAGCGGCGACGAGCCCGAGATCACGCTGACGCTGGCCCTCGACACGGCGCCGCGCACGGTCGAGCCGCCGGAGGACCTCGCCTCGGCGCTCGCGGCCGCCGGACTCCGAGAGGCATTCGCGCGCCTGGCGCCGTCGGCGCAGAAGGAGCACGTCCGCCAGATCACGACCGCCAAGGCCGACGCCACCCGCGCGCGCCGCGTCCAGAAAGCGGTCGACGCCGCCAAGGCCCGCGCGTAGGCCCCGCGCCTGCCGTCAGCGCAGGATTCGCGGGTATCGGATGAACGGGACCGACTCCGGGACATAGCGCGGCCGGCCCGAGCAGGAGGTGCCGAGCATGTCCTCGAACGCGAACATGGCCCCGAGCGCGGCATCCTCGACGTAGGTAGCGTCGGGCTCCTCCGCGAGGACGACCTCGTAGTGGTCGACGGCCGCGTCGTGCTCGTGGAGCTCGAACAAGAGCTCGGCGTAGTAGAAGTGGAGGCGGACTCTCCGCGGGTGATTCGGGTGCCGCGCGAGGAGAAGACCGTAGTAGCGAGACGCCGTCCTGTAGACCGGTCGGAAGTCGAGCCCCGCCTCATCGAGCGCCTGGCCCGCGCGGTGGTACCCGATCGCGAGGGCCATGAGGGTGGCCGCCTGGTCGTCGACGGCCGGACCCACGTCCGGCAGGGTAGCCGCGCCGAGTGTCATCGGTGTTCGGCCGGACGGCGGTGCGGTCGCGCACGCCGCGACACCCGCGAGCGCCAACCCGGCGACGGCGATTCGGAGCGCGGTCATCTGTGTCATCGCGGTTCCCCGCGACCGCGCTCGGGCGGTTGGCCCCCAACGGACGGGCTCCTCTAACGCCACTGTCGCTGCTCCGAGCGGAGGCGATCCTGCGCCTCCGTGACCAGCTCGACGGCGTCGGCGACCACCGGGTGCTCCGGGTACAGGTCGAAGATGACCATCAGACGGCTGACGGCCTCCGTGTACTGCCCATGGACGAAGTACAACCGCCCGGCGAGGTACATCATGGCGGGGATCTTCTCACCGCGGTGTGGGTGTTTCTGGCGGAACTCGGGGTCCTTCAGCGCGACCCTCAGGACCTCGACGTACCGGTCCGCGGCGTGGTTGAAACGAGCCTCGATGCCCGCGAGCCCGGCTCCCCAAGGCCGTCGGTCTCGCTTCAGGTCGGCGTCCTGAACGACATACAGCCGACCCTCGCGGACGAGCGGGATCTCGCGGGCCTCCGAGAGCATCGCGTAGACGACGCCGAGGGCCGCGTCCTCGGCGTACTCGCCCTTGTGGTCCTTGAGCAGCACGCGCTCGTATTGGTCCGCCGCGTCGAGGAAATACCCGAAGTCGTACAGGATCTCGGCGTAGTAGAAGTGGATCGCGTAGCTCTCGGGGTGTTGGGGATACCGCTCGAGAAACGTCGCATAGTACTCGGCCGCCTTTGCGTAGGCGACCTCTCCGTCGCGCCCCGCGTCCTCGAGGGCCTGGGCCTCACGGTGGTACCGGTTCGCGAGGACCATGAGGCTCGTCGCGTCGAGGTCGCGGGCGTGCTTCACGAGCGCCCCGTTCGACGCGTTGGCTCGCGTCCAGGCCCCGTCCGGGGCGAAGCGCTCGGCGACGCGGTCGAGCTCGGCCGCGACGTCCTCCTCGTCACCGATCTTCCGCTGTAGCTCCAACACGGCGTCGCTGTACCGGACGACGTCCGGCGCGAGGGGGGCCCTGGCGATGAGGCGCTCGTAGAGGGCGATCGCCTCGGCGTACTCGTACTTGTCCGTCAGTATCCGGGTCATCTGGACGAGCCGCCGGTCGGCCTCCTTCTCACCGAGCTCGGCCTCGAAGTAGGCCAGCGCGCGCCGCCAGCCGCCAGCGAGCTCGGCGTAGACCTCCATGAGAGCGTCGAGCGCCTCACTGCGGAAGGCGACAGTCCCTGCCCCCGTCTTGTGCAGACCCGCGGCCGCGACCTGCTGGAACGCGGTCACCGCCTGCTCGAACCGATCCGTCGCGAAGTAGACCCAGGCCAGCTGGTGCAGCGCGTAGTCGCGCATCGCGTGCTGCGGCGCGACCGTCAGGAACGCTTTGTAGCTCGCCTCGGCGTCGTCGAAGGCGTCCCGTTCGAACGCGTGCTCCGCCAGGACCAAGTGGCACTCGGGCACATGGACGCTCTCGGGAAACCGCTCGATGACGATTCGGAGACTCCGCGCACCCTCGGCCTGGAGCGCTTTGTCGCGCGTCGCCTGCCCCATCTCCAGAGCCGTGCGACCCAGTGCGTAGAACACGTCGTCTCGCTGCGCGTAGTCGGGATCGGCGAGGAGCGCCGCCCGATAGTCGGTGATCGCCGCGGTGTAGTCCGGCTTCGGCTCCAGCGGCTCCTGTGAACACCGCCTCCCCCTGAAGCAGGCGTAGCTCGCGTCATATCGGAAGCGGGCGAGGAAGTAGGCGTACCGCGCCTCCTGCCACTGCAGCTCCGCGAGACGGAAGAGCAGGTCGCCGCGACCCGCCACGTCGGGGATGTCGAGGCTCTCCGCGAGCAGCGCGATCGACCGTCGCCGTGCCTCGCTCTTGGCCTGCTCGAGCTGCTGCGTCTCACGCGACCATGCGAGGTCGGCATACCTCCCGGGCTCGAGGAAGCCCCGAGAGGCGAAGCGCCCGGCCTCCTGGGGCGGCCGAACCCGCGGCGCCGTCGCGCTACACGCGCTCAGCGCGACGAACACGAGCGACACGACGCTCGCGACTCCCGTTCCGATGAACCTCCGCATCCTCCAAGCCTCCGGCCACCAACGTCTATCGTCGCACCCGACACCCGGCCTGTCACGACCCGATGCCCCACGTCAGAAGCGGGCGAGGAAGCGGGCGACCTCGGCCGGCGTCCGGAGCCGCTCGACGGGGTGGGGGGCGAGCCAGCGGGGGAACTCGGTGGCGCGGCGGCGGCGGTGGTTCCGCAGCGCGTAGCCGACGACCGAGTCGCGGCCCCAGAAGGCGCCGCGCAGGGACTCCCGGTTGCCGTTCCAGAGCTCCTCTCGCCGGACCCAGCGGGTGAGCGACCGGCGGACGAGGCGCGGGAGCCAGACCGTCAGCGGCAGGTCCAACCAGACGATGAGGTCCGCCCTCGACAGGACGAAGTCGCCGAGCTTGCCGCGGTAGTTGCCGTCGACCACCCAGCGCGGCTCGGCGAGGAGGGGCTCCAGGGTCGCGCGGAGCTCGGCGGCCGGGGTCTCCACCCAGCCGGGGCCCTGGACGAGGGCGTCGAGCTCGACGAAGCGCGCGTCGAGCCGCTCGGATAGCGCCCGCCCCAGGGTCGTCTTGCCGCACGCGCTCGCCGTCGACACCAGCGCGATCCTCTCCGGCCGCCTCTCGCTCACCTGCCCCAGCTCCCGTCCCGTGCGCTTCAGCGCGCGTCCGCGGCGCAGTATAGCGGTGGTCAGGCAAGTTGAACCATCAAGGACGCAGGCCGCGGCGTCGCTGGCAAGGAGGCGACCCGCAGTCGATACACCGTATCGTCAAGGGGAGCCGACGCCGCCAGCGACGTCGCGGGCAAGTCCGACTGGTTCAACTTGCCTGACCGCCGCGGCATAACCGCCTTTTGCTCCGCGCTCGTCCCCCGACGTGATAGGGGAGGCCCCCGTGACCGCCGCTCTCATCATCGTCGGAACCCTGCTGGCCGTCTGGCTCGTCTGGCGCCTCGTCGCCTCGCGCCGGAACGCCGCCGGCATCTCGACCTCGGTGTCGGCCCGGACCGCCCAGGTCAGCGCGCTCGCCACCCGCACCGCCGCGCGCAAGGCGGCGCTCCGGATGAAGCAGCTCGTCTCGAGCCGCGAGCGGAAGGAGAAGCTCGAGGCCGCCTATCACGTGCAGACCAGCGCCGAGGCCGCCGAGCTCATGGGCAGCATGAAGGGCGTCTTCATGAAGCTCGGCCAGATCGTCAGCTTCGCCCGCGAGTCCCTGCCCCCCGAGGCACGCGAGGCCCTCGCCGTGCTGCAGAAGGACGCCCCGCCGATGGCCTTCGCCCTCGTCCGCGAGGTCGTCGAGGCCGAGCTCGGCGGGCAGCTCTCGGATCACTTCGCCAGCTTCGACGAGGAGCCCATCGCCAGCGCCTCGATCGGCCAGGTCCACCGCGCGCGCCTCCCGAGCGGCGAGGAGGTCGTCCTCAAGGTCCAATACCCCGGCGTCGACGAGGCGATCCGCGCCGATCTGCGCTTCGGCGACGGCCTCGCCGCCCTCATCTCGAGCGTCCACAAGAACGCCGACGGCCGCGCCATCGTCGCCGAGCTGAAGGAGCGCCTCGAGGACGAGCTCGACTACCTCCGCGAGGCCGCAAACCAGCAGCGCTTCCGCGACATCTGGGCCGGCCACCCGCTCATCCGCGTCCCGAAGGTCCATCACGAGCTCACCCGCCGCCGCGTCCTGTGCCAGGAGTACGTCGAGGGCCTCGACTTCTATGCCTTTCTGGACGCCGCGACCCCCGACGAGAAGCGCCTCGCGGTCCACGCCATCAACGACTTCGTCTTCGACTCCATGCACATCCACGGGGTCTTCAACGGCGATCCGCACCCGGGCAACTACCTCTTCAACCCCGACGGCGGCGTCACGTTCATCGACTTCGGCTGCGTCAAGCGCTTCGACCGCGCCTTCCTCGACCACCTCCACGGCCTCAACAACGCCCTCGTCGACGAGGACCACGAGGCCTTCGAGCGCCGCGTCCGCGCCCTCGAGATCATCCTGCCCGGCCGCCCGTACGACCACGACTTCCTGTGGGGCTTCTTCCGATACCACGCGGCGCCCTTCGTCGAGGACCGCGAGTTCGCCTTCGACACGGCCTACCTGCAGGAGGCCGCCGAGGTCATGAAGCCGAGCAACCTCCGGCGGCTCAACCTCCCGCCGGACCTCATCTTCTTCAACCGCATCACGTTCGGGCTCAACGCCATCTACGAGCGCCTCGGCGCGCGCGAGAACTTCCACCGCCTCTACCGCCGCTACCTCGACCGCGAGGGCGGCCACCCGCCGGGCCTCGCCACCCTCGGCGTCGACCTCCCCGAGCGCTTCCTCTTCCCGCGCCGCGCTCTCGCCGGGTGATTCCGCGGCCACGCGACACAAACGACTCGCGCGCCGCCCGCCGGCTCGCGCGAGGTGCTACCCTCGCGCCAGGACATCCAGCTCCCGTCCCGTCGCCCCAACCGTCACGCCGCCCGAGGTCCCATGCAGGTCCTTCTCCGCCTCTCCCTGGTAGCCGCGCTCGTCTTCGCAGCCTGCGGTTCGGACGGCGGAGGCGCCGCGGACGTCACCGACACCGCCCAGGACACCGCGACGACCGACACCGCCACCCCGGTCGACACCGCCGTTCAGAGCGAGCCGCTCACGATCGTCTCGCGCGCCCCCGACGACGGCGCGACGATCGCCATCGACGCGCCGATCACCGTGACGTTCTCGGCCCCGATCGACGCCGCGACGGTGACCGAGAACTCGTTCACGGTCACGAGCGACGGGGGCCCTCGCTATGGTGAGCTCGCGGTCGACGGCGCCGTCGTGACGTTCACGCCGAGCTCGCCGCGGCCCAACGCGACGTCCTTCACCGTGACGCTGGGCGCCGACATCGCGACGCTCGACGGTCGCGCGCTCGGCGAGCCCGACGCGTGGGGCTTCACCACGTTGGCGGGCATGCACGTCACCGCGGTCGAGCCCGAGGACGGCGCGACCCGCATCCACGCCTTCGACGCCGTCCGCGTGACCTTCGACGCGGCCATCGACAGCCACACCGTCAACGCCGAGACCTTCCAGGTCCGGACCTCCGGTTGGGTCGACGGCGTCTACTACGACGGCGAGGCGATCCCCGCCAGCGACCTCCGCGTGATCCTCGAGGGCGGCGCCACCGTCGACGATGGGCCCATCATCCAGTGGTACTCGGCGGGCGGGATCCCCGAGTACGGTGTCCGCGTCGACGTGGTGGTGACCCGCGGCGTCCGCAGCGCCGACGGCGCCGCCCTCGACGAGGAGTACACCTCGAGCTTCTACACAGACGTCCTCGACCCGGCCTTCTACTACCAGCTGAGCCTCGAAGGGCTGGGCGACGACCAGGTCCTCGGGCTCGACGGCGACACGCCCGTCATGACCGAGGACAAGGAGAGCGCCACGAGCGAGTGGTACGTGATCCCGCTCAACAACGGCAGGAGCTACGGCCTCTGGAATCGGGGAGCGCAGAAGGCGCTTACCGAGGCCGGGGTCGGCGCGAACGCCAGCGTCGCGCCCTGGGCCGGCCAGTTCAACCAGGCCTGGGACCTCGAGGACTACGGCGGCCGCACCGGCACCAAGGGGCCGCACCAGAGCTACAAGGCCTACTACCTGCACAGCGGCGGCGGCGGCGAAGACAGCTGCCTGAAGGCGTTCTCCGGCGGCGTCCAGATGGACAGCTGCGGCGGCAACATCTACGCCCTGTGGTACTTCACGCGGACCGGGCGGAAGTAGCCGGGCTCAATCCCACTCCGCGCCGAACGAGAGCGTCAGGAAGTAGCGCTCGAGGAAGTCGCGGTCGCTCTCCCAGCGGAAGGGGTTGTCGTTGAGGCCAATCTCGAAGAAGACTCGCGACTGCCGGCGGCCTCCCGACGCGCCGAGGAAGACGCCCCAGCCGTGCTCGACGATGTCGTCGGACGCGATCGCGCGATACGAGTAGCGGGGTGCGACGTAGAGCACGAAGTCGCGCTTGAAGCGGTAGCCAAGCTGCAAGGAGGCGTCGATGGGGATGAGGGACGCCGTGCTCGGGCGCCGCCGGTAGCTGTAGCTCTCACCGTAGCTGACGTCGACCGTCTCGTCTCCGCCGAAGGCGTTCGACGTGAAGACATGGTGGGCGCCTCCGGACAGCGACACCGCCATCAACGGGCCGGTCGTCACCGAATCGCCCACGACGCCGAGCTTCAGCCCGAGCTCGGCGCTGGCCGGGAACCCCGCGCGCACCTGGAGCTCGAGGCGGTCGGTCAGACCGAAGTGCCCCCAGACGGCCAGGTTCCAAGGCAGGAACGCCGTGCCGCCGACGCCGAAGCGCGTCTCGCCCTCCGGGAGCGTGGACGGATCCTGCATGTTCACGACGTAGCTCGTGCACGCCGACAGCGAACCCGCCGCGAGGAGCAGCACACAGAGGAGCCGTCGAGAGATCTCACGACGTCGATTCATCACGATCCCGCCCGATTCACCTGGCGGAGGAGCACAGGCCACCGCGCACCGTAGCGCGAGCGGGGCGCCGGTACAACGCCGCGATTCGCCCGGTCCAGGAGCGTGCCCGGCTCAGCGCAGCCGGATCGCCCCCGACCACCCGGGGCCCGCGCTCTCCGCAGGGGGCGCGATCAGAGCCCGAAGCCGAGCCGCGCCCCCCACGCGATGGGCCCGCCGGTCAGCGCGAAGCGCACGTCGAAGCCGATACGGAACGTGCCTTCGGTGATGTCGAGCCCGGGGCCCACCCCGAGGCGCCCTGGAGGCTCGACGTCCCACCGCACCTGGAGCGCCGGGACGACGAGCAACATGACGCGGGTCGAACCGTCGGCCCAGCTGTAGCCGAGGCCCACGCTGGCGTCCATCTGCTGTCCTGCGCCGAAGCCGTAGCCCAGGCCGTACGCCAGGCGCAGGCCGACGCCGTCGTCGCGGCGGGGAGCGAAGACCGTGATCCACTCGACGCCGATGTCCTCGTGGCTCCCCACGAGGTCGAAGCCCGTGAACGAGGGGGCGTCGCTGGCCGCGGCCACGCCGCCCGGTCCGACCACGATCGCCGCCGCCACCGCGAGCGCCGCCGCTCGCTCCAGCCACGCGCTCCCGGCTCGTCGTCCTCTCGGCATCGCTCGACCTCTCGTTTGGGCGGGCGCGCGCGCCGAGCGCCGCGGCCTCCGGTGACGGTTCAATAGCCCCAACACGCGTCCAACGGCGGGATCAGCGAGAAGTACGCGTTGATCCCCGTGACCACGGCGTTCACGCGCTGGGAGCAGGTCCCGTGGGCGCCCGGCGCGAACCACGGGGTGCCGACCGGGTCCTGGGTGCCGCAGACCGAAGAGAGCGCGCCGCTGACGGCCGACTCCGTCACCAGCCCGCGGCAGATGACGCTGCCGATGTAATAGCCGGCGAGGCAGTCGGCGCTGAGCTCCTGGCCGATGGTGTATTGGCTGAAGAGCCCGAACTTGTACTGGATGTTGTGACCGACCTCGTGGGCGAGGAACCAGGCGGCCCCGAGGTCGTTCTGGGCCTGCGCCGCGAGGGAGGCGAGCTTGTTCGGGTCGTACCAGACGTAGCCGAGGCTCGTGGTCATCGCGAACGCGTTGCCGACGCAGTAGGGGCCCCCGGCCTGGGCGGGCACGTCGGGACCGCACGGGCACGGGACGATCGAGCTCATCCAGAACGCGTTGACGTCGTTCATGATGGCGACGACCGTGGGCCCCGGCGCTCCACAGCTCAGCGCCGGCGGAGCCAGCGGGGCGACGTAGCCCGGCCGCTGGGGGCAGGTGGGCGTCGTGGCGCAGTCCGCGGGGCACGACTCGCCCGCCTCGCACTGTCCGTCGCCGCAGACCGGCCCGCTCTGGCAGTCCGGAGGGCACGACTCGTGCGCGTCGCAGACGCCGTCACCGCACACCCACTGGCAGACCTCCGCGGTCGACGTGGCGTCGCAGTGCTCGCAGTCCCCGCGGGAGATCTCGCAGTAATACCCCTTCGGGCAGTCGTCGTGGGCGTCGCAGCGCCACTCGCACGCGCCGGCGACGCAGACGTAGTTGGAGCCGCTGCAGTCGTCGTCGTCCACGCACTGGTCCGACTCGGCCGTGTCCGCGTCGGCGGTGTCCTCGTCGGCGTAGAAGAAGTCCTCGCAGGCCGCGACGCCGAGCAGGAGCGGCGCGAGCGCGAGCAGCGTCGAGGTCGCTCTGGACGCGGTTCGTCGGAGGGCGGGGAAGGACAACGGATGCTCCTCACCGAGCGCGCTCGTGGGTGCGTCTTGGCCTCGGCGGCTCACCGTGCGACCACCGGCGTCTGATTGTCAATCGTTCGGTATTACCGTGCGCCGAGCCCGCTCATGGTTCGGAGCGAGCCGGACAGGCTTGCCGCGCGGGCGGGTACTGGCTCGGCCAAGGCTCTCGAGCTCAGCTCAGTGGTCGCAGGACGCGTCTTGCGATGCAACAACGAGGCGGAGGTCTCGTGCGTGGTCACACGCGCTTCCGCGCCCCGCACCAGCTCGCGCACCGCCCGCCTTCCGCGGCGAGCCAGTTCACCGAAGAGTCAGCCGGAGTGTGAATCCCCCCGCGATCCAATACCTTCTCGATTCGGCCGTGAGGCGAGCCGCGCGCGTACGCCCGGCTCGCCTCTCGTCCTCCTCAGTCAGGCGCGCGCGCGGCGCCGGCGCCGGAACACCAGGGCGAGACCCAGGAGCCCGAGGAGCCCGAGACCCGTGCCCGGGCCGCCCTGACAGCCGCCGCTGGAGCCGCCGGAGCCGCCGTCCGCGTAGAGCGGATCGCGGCCGGCGTTGATCTCGGCGCCGTCGAACATCCCGTCACGGTCCGTGTCGGCCTCGAGCGGGTGCGTCCCGAGCTCGATCTCCAGGCCGTCGTCCACGCCGTCGTTGTCGCTGTCGGGGTCGAGCGGATCGGTCCCCTCGAAGGCCTCGTCGTCGTCGCTCAGGCCGTCGCCGTCGTCGTCGTCGTCGCAGGCGTCGCCCTCGCCGTCCCCGTCGGTGTCCTTCTGATCGGCGTTGGCGTGGAGCGGGCAGTTGTCGTCCACGTCGCGGACGCCGTCGCCGTCGTCGTCGAGGTCGCAGGCGTCGCCCTTGCCGTCCTCGTCGGTGTCCTCCTGGCCGGGGTTCTTCTTCGTCGGGCAGTTGTCGTCCGGCGCCATCACCCCGTCGTCGTCCAGATCCCCGTCGCACACCGACGGGCCCCAGCCGTCACAGGCCCAGCCCGGTTCGACCACGCACGCCCGCGAGCAGCCGTCGTCGTTGACGCTGTTGCCGTCGTCGCACTGCTCCACCGGGATGTCGACGATCCCGTCGCCGCAGGTCGAGCTGCAGATGCTCGTCGCCCCCGGAGACGCCAGGCACGCCCAGCCCGTCTCCACCTGGCACTCGTAGCAGCCGTCGCCCGCCTCGGCGTTGCCGTCGTCGCAGACCTCGCTCCCCTCGGCCCACGCGCCGTCGCCGCAGGTCGCACCACAGACGCTCACGCCGCCGTCGGCCTCGCAGCTCCAGCCCGGCTCGACCTGACAGCTCGGGTCGCAGCCGTCCTGCTTGTGCTTGGCGCCGTCGTCGCAGGTCTCGTCGCCGAGGACCCGCCCGTCGCCGCACACCGCCGAGCACACGCTCGCGCCGGTGTCGATGTCGAGGGTGCAGAGCCAGCCGTCCTCGACCCCACAGGTCGCCGAGCAGCCGTCACCGTCCTCGGGGGTCGACATCGGATCCGCCCCCGGGAAGCCGTCGTCACACTGCTCGCCACCAGCGACGACGCCGTCGCCGCAGGCCGTCTCACAGGTGCTCGCGGTCTCACCGTCGGCGACCTCGCAGGCCCAGCCGGGCTCAGTCGTGCAGTCACTCGAGCAGCCGTCACCCGGGAAGGCGGGCGTCGGGTTGCCGCCGCTGTCGAGCGCGCCGTCGTCGCAGACCTCGGCCCCGTTGACGACGCCGTCGCCACAGACCGGGACGCGGCAGGTCTGGCTGACGCAGACCCCGCTCTGGCAGTCCACCGAGGCGCCGCAGGCCGTCCCGTCCGCGCACGGCGAGCAGCCGCCGCCACAGTCGGTCCCGGTCTCAGGCCCGTTCTTCACCCCGTCGTCGCAGGCCGGCGCCGCGCACTGGCCACCCGAGCAGACGCCGCTCACGCAGTCGCCCGCGACGTTGCAGCCCTTCCCGTCGCCGCAGGAGTCGCAGTCGCCGCCACAGTCCACGTCGCCCTCGGCGCCGTTCTTCACGCCGTCGGTGCACGCCGAGCCCTCGCAGAGCCCGCTGGTGCAGACGTTGGAGGCGCAGTCGCCGGGGATCTCGCAGCCCAGGCCGTCCCCGCACGGCCCGCAGCCGCCGCCGCAGTCCACGTCGGTCTCCTGGCCGTTCTCGATCCCGTCGCCGCAGCTCGCGCCCGAGCAGCTCCCGCCGGCGCAGACCCCGCTCTGGCAGTCGGCCGAGCCCGTGCAGCCCAGCCCGTCGCCGCACGGCGAGCAGCCCGGACCGCAGTCGACGTCGCTCTCGGTGCCGTTCCTGACACCGTCGCCACACTGCGCCGAGACGCACGCCCCGCCGGCGCAGACGCCGCTCAGGCAGTCGACCGACGCCCCACAGGCGCCGCCGTCGGCACACCCGGCGCAGCCCGGGCCGCAGTCGACGTCGCTCTCGGTCCCGTTCCTCACGCCGTCGTCACAGGCCGGCGCCGCGCACTGGCCGCTGGAGCAGACGCCGCTGCCGCAGTCCCCGGCACCGGCGCAAGCGGCCCCGGTACCGCACGGGCCGCAGCCCGGGCCGCAGTCGACGTCGGTCTCGGCGCCGTTGTGGACGCCGTCGGTGCAGCTCGCCGTGACGCACTGCCCGGCGCCGCAGACGCCGCTCTCGCAGTCGCTCGCGACCGTGCAGGCGCCGCCGTCGACGCACGGCGCGCAGCCGCCGCCACAGTCGAGCCCGGTCTCGGCCCCGTTCTGGACCCCGTCGTCGCACTTCGGCGCCTGACAGACGCCCATCCAGCAGACGCCCGAGGCGCAGTCCGCCGCGTCACCGCAGCCCTGGCCGGTCACGCAGCCGGCGCAGACGCCGCCGCAGTCCGTGTCCGACTCTTCGCCGTTCATGATCCCGTCGCTGCAGCTCGACAGCTGACACAGCCCGGCCTCGCAGACGCCGGTCTGGCAGTCGCTCGCCATGAAGCAGCCCTGACCGTTCGGGCACGGGCCACACGGCCCGGCGCAGTCGATGCCGGTCTCGGCGCCGTTCTTCACGCCGTCGTCGCAGGTCGGCGCCTGACAGATCCCATCGGTGCAGACCCCGTTCTGGCAGTCGTCCGGGCTGTCACAGCCGCGCCCGCTCGGGCAGGCCACGCACGAGTTGCCGCAGTCCACGGCCGTCTCGTCGCCGTTCTGCACCTGGTCGCTGCACGTCGCCGCCTGACACACGCCGTTCGTACAGACGCCGGTCGTACAGTCGGCGCCCGAGCCGCAGCCCGCGCCCGGCCCGCACGCGCCGCAGCCGGCGCCGCAGTCGACCGCCGTCTCGGCCCCGTTGTGGACGCCGTCGTCGCAGCTCGGCGCCTGACAGCTCCCGCCGTCGCAGACCCCGCTCTGGCAGTCGGTCGCCGCCGAGCAGCCCGCCCCGTCACCACAGGGACCGCACAGCCCGCCGCAGTCGACGCCGGTCTCGGTGCCGTTGACCAACCCGTCCGAGCAGCTCGGGTTCGCGCAGGTCCCACCGATGCACACCTCGCTGGCGCAGTCCGCGCCCTCGCCGCAGAGCGATCCCGCCCCACACGGCGCGCACGATCCGCCGCAGTCGCGGTCGGTCTCGTCGCCGTTGGCGATACCGTCCGAGCACCCGGCCGAGCTGCAGTAGCCGCCCGCGCAGACGCCCGTCGCGCAGTCGGCGCTGGAGCCGCAGGCCCCGCCCGCGTCACAGGGGCCACACTCGCCGCCGCAGTCGACGTCGGTCTCGCCGCCGTTCTTCGAGCCGTCGGTGCAGCCCGCGCTCTGGCAGTGACCCGCCGCGCACACGCCGCTGATGCAGTCGTCGCCGCTGTTGCAGTCCGCCCCGTGGCCGCACGGCCCGCAGCCGCCGCCGCAGTCGACCCCGGTCTCGCCGCCGTTTCGGACCAGGTCGCCGCAGGTCGGCGCCAGGCACCCGCCCGCGCTACAGACGCCGCTGTCGCAGTCGTGCCCGTGGTTGCAGCTGTCGCCGACCCCGCAGGCGTCGCACGCCCCGCCGCAGTCGACCGACGGCTCGGTGCCGTTCTGCACCCCGTCGTCGCAGGTCGGCGCCAGGCACGTCCCGCCGTCGCAGACCCCGCTGATGCAGTCGCTGCCGCTGTCGCAGGCCAACCCGGGGAGGCACCCCAGGCACACGCCGCCGCAGTCGACGCCGGTCTCGGAGCCGTTCTGGATGCGGTCGAAGCAGTTGGCGCTGGTGCACTGGTAGCCCGTGCAGACGCCCGAGGCGCAGTCCTCGCTCGAGTCGCAGCCCAGCCCGTCCGAGCACGGCGAGCAGCCGTTGCCGCAGTCGAGCCCCGTCTCGATGCCGTTGCGCACGCCGTCGTCGCAGGCCGGCGGCTGGCAGACGCCGGCGGTGCAGACGCCGCTCTTGCAGTCGTCGCCCGAGTCGCAGCCCACGCCGTCGGCGCACTCCGGGCAGCCGTTGCCGCAGTCCTTGCCCGTCTCGGCGCCGTTCTTCAGGCGGTCGCCGCACGACGGCGCCTGGCAGACGCCGCCGGTGCACACGCCGCTGACGCAGTCGCCTGCGACCTCGCAGCCGGTGTGGTCGGCGCACGGCCCGCAGCTCTGGCCGCAGTCGAGCCCGGTCTCGTCGCCGTTGTGCACCCCGTCGTGGCAGGTCGGCGCCTGGCACAGCCCGTCGACACAGACCCCGGAGCCGCAGTCGTCGGCGCCGTCGCAGCCGCCGCCGAGGGGGCAGCCCGCGCAGTCCCCGCCGCAGTCCGGGCCGGTCTCGGCGCCGTTCATGACGTCGTCCATGCAGGTCGGCGCCTGGCACGCGCCGTTCACGCACACGTAGCTCGTGCAGTCCTGGTAGCGGTGACAGGCCACGCCGTCACCGCAGGGCGCACACGGCCCGCCGCAGTCCGTTCCCGTCTCGGCGCCGTTCTTCACGCCGTCGTCGCAGGCCGGGACCTGACAGACGTCGCCCACGCAGCGCTTGGAGTAGCAGTCGGCGTGGCCCAGGCAGCTCCCGCCGTCGGCGCACGCTCCACAGCCGTTGCCGCAGTCCACGTCGGTCTCGTCGCCGTTTCTCACCCCGTCGCCGCAAGACGGCGCCTGGCACTGGCCGCCGAGGCAGACGCCGCTCTGGCAGTCGACCGCCGAGCCACACTGCCCGCCGTCGCCGCAGACGCCGCAGACGCCGCCGCAGTCCACGTCGGTCTCGGCGCCGTTCTTCACGCCGTCGTCACAGGCCGGCGCCTGGCAGAGCGCCCCCGCGCAGACCCCCGACGTACAGTCCGCCGAGTCGTCGCAGCCGCCGCCCGGCGCGCAGCGCCCGCAGCCGTTGCCGCAGTCGAGCCCGGTCTCGTTGCCGTTCTGAACCCCGTCGCTGCAGGTCGGCGCCTGGCACGCGCCGCCGGTGCAGACGCCGCTGGCGCAGTCCGCGGCGGAGTCGCAGCCGAAGCCGTCCTCGCACGGCCCGCACGAGTGGCCGCAGTCGATCCCCGTCTCGATGCCGTTCTGGACCCCGTCGTCGCAGCGCGGGATCCGGCACTGGCCGTCCGTACACACGCCGCTCGCGCAGTCGTCCGCCGAGTCGCAGGCCACGCCGGCGCCGCACGGGCCACAGCCGTTGCCGCAGTCCACGCCGGTCTCGACGCCGTTCTGGACGCCGTCGTTACAGCGCGGGATCTGGCAGCCGCCGTTGACGCAGACGCCGCTCTGGCAGTCCTCGACCGAGTCGCAGCCGCGCCCGTCCCCGCAGGCGGGGCACCCGTTGCCGCAGTCCACGTCGGTCTCGACGCCGTTCTTCGTGTTGTCGCTGCAGCTCGGCACCTGGCAGGCGCCCGCGACGCACACCCGGCTCGTGCAGTCCTCGATCGAGTCGCACGCCCCGCCGTCCGCGCACGGGCCGCAGGAGTTGCCGCAGTCCACGTCGGTCTCGTCGCCGTTCATGACGCCGTCGTCGCAGACCGGACCCTGGCACGCTCCGTTCGTGCAGACGTGCTCCGCGCAGTCGCCGGGCACGTCGCAGCCGACACCCTCGCCGCACTTGTTGGGGCACACGCGACCGCAGTCGGTCCCCGTCTCGGCGCCGTTCATCACGCCGTCGTTACAACGCGGGGCCTGGCACACGCCGTTGGTGCAGACGCCGCTCACGCAGTCCTCGGTGGAGTCGCAGCCCGCGCCGTTGACGCACTCGGGGCAGCCGTTGCCGCAGTCCACGTCGGTCTCGTCGCCGTTTCGCACGTGGTCGGTGCAGACCGGGACCTGACAGATCCCGCCGGTGCAGACGTGCGACGTGCAGTCCTCGACCGAGTCGCAGCCCGCGCCGTCGACACACTCCGGGCAGCCGTTGCCGCAGTCCACGTCGGTCTCGACGCCGTTTCGCACGTTGTCGACACAGGTCGGGACCTGACACACGCCGCCGAGGCAGACGCCGCTGACGCAGTCCTCGACCGAGTCGCAGCCACCGCCGTCCGCACACGGCCCGCAGGCGTTGCCGCAGTCCACGTCGGTCTCGTCGCCGTTCTGCACGCCGTCGTCGCAGGTCGGGACCTGACACTCGTCGCCGGTGCAGACGTGGGAGGTGCAGTCGGCCGCGTCGTCACAGGCGCTGCCGTCGCCGCACTCGGGGCAGCCGTTGCCGCAGTCCACGTCGGTCTCGACGCCGTTTCGCACGTGGTCCACGCAGGTCGGGACCTGGCAGGACCCGCCGGTGCACACCCCGCTCACGCAGTCGTCGGCGGAGTCGCAGCCCCCGCCGTCCGCGCACGCCGGGCAGCCGTTGCCGCAGTCGACGCCGGTCTCGACGCCGTTTCGGACGCCGTCGGTGCACACCGGGACCTGACAGGACCCGCCCGTGCACACCAGGCTCACGCAGTCGCCGGCGCCGCCGCAGCTCGCGCCGTCACCGCACGGGCCACAGGTCGGGCCGCCGCAGTCGACGTCCGTCTCCTGGCCGTTGCTCACGTGGTCCGAGCAGGTCGGGACCTGGCAGGTGCCGCCCGCGCAGACGCCGCTCTGGCAGTCCGAGGCCAGCCCGCAGCCGCCACCGTCCGCGCACGCGCCGCAGTCCGGCCCGCCGCAGTCGACGCCGGTCTCGTCGCCGTTGCTGACGTTGTCAGAGCAGGTCGGCTCCTGGCACTGGCCGCCGGTGCAGACCCGGCTCTGGCAGTCGCCGGCGCCGTTACAGCCGCCGCCGGTGCCGCACGGGCCGCAGCTCGGGCCGCCGCAGTCGAGGCCGGTCTCCTGACCGTTCAGCACGCCGTCGGAGCAGGTCGGCGCCTTGCAGACGCCGCCGGTGCAGACGCCGCTGTCGCAGTCCGACGCCCCGCCGCAGTGGTCGCCGGGGCCGCAGTCGGGGCAGCTCCCGCCGCAGTCGACGTCGCTCTCGCTGCCGTTGGCGACGTGGTCGCTGCAGGTCGGCGCGGCGCAGTGCCCGGCGATGCAGACGTGGCTGTCGCAGTCGTTGGCGTTGTTGCACGGGCCGTTGGTCCCGCACCCCGGGCAGGTCCCGCCGCCGCAGTCGACCGCGGTCTCGGCGCCGTTGCGGACGTTGTCGTCACAGGCTGGCGCCGCGCACTGGCCGCCGCTGCAGACGCCGCTGATGCACTCCTCGGGGTCGACGCAGGGGCCGCCGGTGTCCTCGAGGGGCTTGGTGATGGTCGCGGTGATGTTCAGGTCGCTCGCGATGGTCATCGAGCAGTTGTCGGTGCCGGTGCAGGCGTCGCCGCCCCAGCCCTCGAAGGTGTGCCCCGCCACCGGGTTGACGCTGAGCAGGATCTGCGACCCCTCGACGAAGGTCGCCGACGCGGTGGTGCAGGTCGGGCCGCAGCTGATGGCGACGGGGACGCTCGAGATGGTGCCGCGCCCGTAGCCGATCTTGGTGACCGTGACCGTGCGGAGCGCGCCGACGAAGTCGCTGTCGGCGGCCTCGTTGTTGCCCGGGTACGAGTCGGTGACCCCCGACGGCGGGGTGATGAGCGCGGTGTTCGTGACGCTGCCGGTGCCGCTGCCGGACTTGACGTTGGCGTTGAGGGTGAAGGTCGCCGACCCCCCGGAGGGCAGGTTGACGCTGGCGTTGATCGAGCCCGAGCCCGAGGCCGGGCAGCTGCCGCCGCCCGAGCCCGTGCAGGTCCAGCTCGCGCCGGTCAGCTGCGACGGGATGGTGTCTCTGACGACAGCGCCATTGGCCGTGTTGGGCCCGGCGTTGTGGGCGACGATGGTGTACTGGACCGGCTGGCCCCAGGCCACGCCGCCGACGCCGTTGTCCACGGTGACGCTGAGGTCGGCGTAGATCTGGTTGACCGTGACGTTGGTGAAGATCTTGGGGCCGATGAGCTCGGGCACGGTGACCGAGCGGATGCTGTAGTCGCCGTTGGTGATCGTCCCGCTCGCGCCGGAGTTGACCTTGACCGACACCTGGAAGCTGCCGGTCTGGCCCGGGTTCACGGTGCCGACGGCGCACTGGATGTTGCCGGTCTGGCCCTGGGAGAGCCCCGTGCAGTTGCCGCCCGAGGACGACCAGAAGGTCGTGTTGGCCGGCATCTTCATCCGCACGACCGAGCCGCCCGCCGCGCCGGTGCCGCCGTTGTGGTAGGTCATGTCGTAGGTGATGATGCCGCCGGCGTTGACCGACGCCGGGCCGACGCCGCTGACGAAGAGGCTGGGCACCGTCGAGCCGATGCCGTCGACGTAGACCCGGGCCCAGTGGCCGCTTCGCGAGCACGCGCCCGCGACGACCGTGAGCTCGAGCTGGTCCCCGAGGACCGCCTGGGCGCTGGTCGGCGCGATGTCGACGAGGGCCCAGTCCGTGTACATGTAGCTGGAGCTGTTGCCGTCGGTCTTCCACGGGACGCCGGGCTGGTTGGCGTAGTTGTAGTCCTGATAGAGGCGCGTGTTCTTCGTGACGTTGCGCAGCTCCACGAAGAAGTAGGGCTGCTCGGTCGGCCCGTGGTTCGGGTTCTGCAGCACCGGGGCGATGGCGAAGCGGACGTGGACCTTGCCGTCGAGGGGGTCGATGTCGTCCACCCCGAGGGTCATCGTCTGCTTCATCGAGTTGACGTTCCGGCCGGTGCCGACGTCGAGCACCGCCACGCCGTTGCCGTAGCGCGGCCAGCGGATGGACGCGTTGGAGCCCAGGTAGGAGTCGTACTGGCTCCCCTCGTTGGCCCGCCAGACGTAGGTCTTGTTGCTGCCGCCCGACTGGAGCTGCAGGTCCTCGATCGTGGTCGGGTTCGAGCGGGTCTCGCGGTTGAGGTAGTGGGCGATGGTCCACCCCGGTGGCGCCTGGCCGTGGGAGCCCTCCTCCATGTTGCCGTTGTAGAACAGCGGCGCGACCTCGAACGCGGGGGCCTCGTGGCTGTGCTCGTGCTCGAGCGCGGGCTCTTCGGGCGGCGGCTCGACCGCGCAGCCACCCAGCACCAGGGCCGCCACGGCGAGGAAACGGCGGGAGACACTTCTCATGTCGATGGCTCCTACGAGACGCCTACCGCAGCGCAGCACGGTGGGGACGCCCGTTCGAGTTTCTCTGGATGGAGAGCGTGAGAGGTCGAGACCAACCCATGAAACTGGCAAACGAGCAGGACGCTCACAGCCGGCCGGCATCCTACGCAAGCCCGACGGTCGAAGCGAGGAGAAGGTCGCTTACCGGGTTACCAACGCGGTCGTAGGCGCTCGCGGTGGCTCAGATGGCCGCCGCGAGCGCTTTCGCAATGCGGTATCCGCAAGTCGTGAACCGCCAGACCGATCGGTTTAGTCGCGATGCTGGTCGCTTTGGCGCAAGACACCGGTCTCATGGGACATTTCTCCACGAAGGGCCCAGAGGCCACGGAGACTCCACGGAGAAAGCAGCGTGTCCGCCTCTCCGTAGTCCTCTGTGTCCCCGTGTCTCGGCGGTGAAGAGTTCAGTCATATCAACCTGTTGCCGCCACGTGACCAGCACTGGGTCTGGTCGGGCGGCCCGCGGACATCGCTCAGCTCCGCGATCGCGGAGCGGCCTGGCTGACCGTTCGGTCGCGCCCCCGAACGCGGACGAGCCGCGCCGCCGCCCCTTGCTCGGGCGGCGACGCGGCTCGTCGTCGTCGTTCCAGCCGCCGAGCCGTCAGGCGCGGCGAGCCCGGCGCCGGATCACGAGCGCCAGGGCGAGCCCGAGGAGGAGCAGCAGGCCGCTGCCCGGTCCCGCGGGGCCGCCGTTGCAGCCGCTGGCCTTGCCACCGGAGCCGCCGTCGCCGGCGTACAGCGGGTCGCGGTCGGCGTTGAGCTCGGCGCCGTCGAACATGCCGTCGTGGTCCGTGTCGGGCTCGAGCGGGTTCGTCCCGATCTCGATCTCCATCCCGTCGTCCACGCCGTCGTTGTCGCTGTCGGGATCGAGCGGATCGGTCCCCTCGATGAGCTCGTCGTCGTCGCTCAGGCCGTCGCCGTCGTCGTCGCTGTCGCAGGCGTCGCCCTCGCCGTCGTCGTCGGTGTCCTGCTGATCGGCGTTGGCGTGCATCGGGCAGTTGTCGTCCACGTCGCGGACGCCGTCGCCGTCGTCGTCGAGGTCGCAGGCGTCGCCCTTGCCGTCCTCGTCCGTGTCCTCCTGACCCGGGTTCTTCTTCGTCGGGCAGTTGTCGTCCGGCGCCATCACGCCGTCGTCGTCCAGGTCGCCGTCGCACACCGACGGACCCCAGCCGTCACAGGCCCAGCCCGGCTCCACCACGCACTCTCGCGAGCAGCCGTCGTCGTTGACGCCGTTGCCGTCGTCGCACTGCTCCACCGGGATGTCGACGATCCCGTCGCCGCAGGTCGAGCTGCAGATGCTCGTCGCCCCCGGAGACGCCAGGCACGCCCAGCCCGTCTCCACCTGGCACTCGAAGCAGCCGTCGCCCGACTCCGCGTTGCCGTCGTCACAGCCCTCGCTGCCCTCGGCCCACGCGCCGTCGCCGCAGGTCGCGCCACAGACGCTCACGCCGCCGTCGGCCTCGCAGCTCCAGCCGGGCTCGATCTGGCAGCTCGGGTCGCAGCCGTCCTGCTTGAACTTGCCGCCGTCGTCGCAGGTCTCGTCGCCCAGGACGAGGCCGTCGCCGCACACCGCCGAGCACGCGCTCGCGCCCGTGTCGATGTCGAGGGTGCAGAGCCAGCCGTCCTCGACCTCGCAGCTCGCCGAGCAGCCGTCGCCGTCCTCGGGGGTCGACATCGGATCCGCCCCCGGGAAGCCGTCGTCGCACTGCTCGCCGCCGGCCACGACGCCGTCGCCGCAGGCCGTCTCGCAGGTGCTGGCCGTCTCGCCTTCAGCGACCTCGCAGGACCAGCCGTCCTCGAGGGTGCAGTCGCTCGAGCAGCCGTCGCCGGGGAAGGCCGGCGCGGGGTTGCCGCTACTGTCGAGCGCGCCGTCGTCGCAGACCTCGGCGCCGTTGACGACGCCGTCGCCGCAGACGGGGACCCGGCAGGTGTCGCCCGTGCAGACGCCGCTCTGGCAGTCCGCCGAGGCGCCGCAGGCCGTGCCGTCGGCGCACGGAGCGCAGCCGCCGCCGCAGTCGGTCCCCGTCTCCGGGCCGTTCTTCACGCCGTCGTCGCAGGCCGGCGCCGCGCACTGACCACTCGAGCACACGCCCGAGACACAGTCGTCCGCGACGTTACAGCCCTTGCCGTCGGCGCAGGCGTCGCAGTCGCCGCCGCAGTCCACGTCGCCCTCGGCGCCGTTCTGGACCCCGTCGGTGCAGGCCGAGCCCTCGCAGAGCCCGTCGGTGCACACGTTGGAGGCGCAGTCGCCCGGCACCTCGCAGCCCAGGCCGTCGTCACAGGGCCCGCAGGTCCCGCCGCAGTCCACGTCGGTCTCCTGGCCGTTCTTCACCCCGTCGCTGCAGCTCGCGCCCGAGCAGCTCCCGCCGGCGCAGACGCCGCTCTGGCAGTCCACGGAATCCGTACAGCCCTGCCCGTCGCCGCACGGCGAGCAGCCCGGGCCGCAGTCCACGTCGCTCTCGGTGCCGTTCTGGACCCCGTCGCCGCACTGCGCGGACACGCACTGCCCGTCGGCGCAGACGTTGCTCAGGCAGTCCGCCGGCACGCCGCAGGCCCCGCCGTCCGCGCACCCGGCGCAGCCCGGCCCGCAGTCGACGTCGGTCTCGCCGCCGTTGGTGACGCCGTCGTCGCAGCTCGGCGCCGCGCACTGGCCGCTCGTGCAGACGCCGGCCGTGCAGTCGCTGGCCGCCGCGCACGCCGCGCCGGTCCCGCAGGTGTCACAGCCCGGGCCGCAGTCGACGTCGGTCTCGGCGCCGTTGTGGACCCCGTCGTGGCAGTTCGGCGCGATGCAGAGCCCGGCGCCGCAGACGCCGCTCTGGCAGTCGCTCGCCACCGTGCAATCCCCGCCGTCGGCGCACGGGGTGCAGCCCCCGCCGCAGTCCAGGCCCGTCTCCGTCCCGTTCTGCACGCCGTCGTCGCACTTCGGCGCCTGGCAGACGTCCATCCAGCACACCCCGGACGTGCAGTCGGTCGCGTCAGCGCAGCCCTGGCCCGTCACGCAGCCCGAGCACACGCCGCCGCAGTCCGTGTCCGACTCCTCGCCGTTCATGATGCCGTCCGAGCAGCTCGCCAGCTGGCAGAGCCCGCTCTCGCAGACGCCCGTCTGGCAGTCGCTCGCCATGAAGCAGCCCTGGCCGTTCGGGCACGGGCCGCACGGCCCGGCGCAGTCGATGCCGGTCTCGGCGCCGTTCTTCACGCCGTCGTCGCAGGTCGGGGACTGACAGATCCCATCGGTGCAGACGCCGTTCTGGCAGTCGTCGGGGCTGTCGCAGCCGCGCCCGCTCGGGCAGGCCACGCAGGAGTTGCCGCAGTCCACGGCCGTCTCGTCGCCGTTCTGCACCTGGTCGCTGCACGTCGCCGCCTGGCACACGCCGTTGGTGCACACGCCCGTCGTGCAGTCCGCGCCCGTCTCGCAGCCGGCCCCCGGCCCGCACGTGCCGCAGTCCGCGCCGCAGTCGACCGCCGTCTCCGTGCCGTTGTGGACGCCGTCGTAGCAGCTCGGCGCCATGCACGTGCCGTTGGCGCAGACGCCGCTCTGGCAGTGGTTGGCCGCCGTGCAGCCGTCCCCGTCCGCGCACGGACCGCACAGCCCGCCGCAGTCCACGCCCGTCTCCGTGCCGTTGCGGAGACCGTCCGAGCAGCTCGGATCCGCGCAGGTCCCGCCCACGCACACGTCGCTGGCGCAGTCGTCGCCCTCGACGCACAGCGAGCCCGAGCCACACGGCCCGCAGCTGCCGCCGCAGTCGCGGTCGGTCTCGTCGCCGTTGGTGATGCCGTCCGAACACCCGGCCGAGCTGCAGTAGCCGCCCGCGCAGACGCCCGAGCTACAGTCGAGGCTGGTCCCGCACGCCGAGCCGACGTCACAGGGCCCGCAGTCGCCGCCGCAGTCCACGTCGGTCTCGGTCCCGTTCTGCGACCCGTCGGTGCAGCCCGCGCTCTGGCAGCGACCCGCCGCGCACACGCCGCTGATGCAGTCCGTGCCGTCGTTGCAGTCCGCCCCGTGGCCGCACGGACCGCAACCGCCGCCGCAGTCCACGCCCGTCTCCGGGCCGTTGCGCACCTGGTCGCTGCAGGTCGGCGCCAGGCAAGCGCCCGCCGCGCCGCAGACGCCGCTCTCGCAGTCGTGGCCGTGGTTACAGCTGTCGCCCACCGCGCACGCGTCGCACGCGCCGCCGCAGTCCACCGACGACTCCGTCCCGTTGTCCACGCCGTCGTCGCACGTCGGCGCCAGGCACGTCCCGTCGTCGCAGACCCCGCTGATGCAGTCGCTGCCGCTGTTGCACGCCTTGCCCGGCAGGCAACCCAGGCAGCCGCCGCCGCAGTCCACCGCCGTCTCGGCGCCGTTCTGGATCAGGTCGAAGCAGTTGGCGCCGGTGCACTGGTAGTTGGTGCAGACGCCCGAGGCGCAGTCTTCCCGTGAATCGCAGCCCAGCCCGTCCGAGCACGGCGCGCAGCCGTTGCCGCAGTCGAGGCCGGTCTCGATGCCGTTGCGCACGCCGTCGTCACAGGCCGGGGGCTGGCAGACGCCGCCCGTGCAGACGCCGCTCTTGCAGTCGTCGCCCGAGTCGCAGCCCACGCCGTCGGCGCAGTCCGGGCAGCCGTTGCCGCAGTCCTTGCCCGTCTCGACGCCGTTGTGGAGCTTGTCCTCGCAGCTCGGGGGCTGGCACACGCCGTCGGTGCACACGCCGCTCGTGCAGTCGCCCGGCACCAGGCAGCCGGTGTTGTCGCCGCACGGACCGCAGCTCTGGCCGCAGTCGAGACCCGTCTCGTCGCCGTTCTGCACGCCGTCGGAGCACGTCGGCGACTGACACATCGCGTCCGCACACACGCCCGAGGCGCAGTCCGCCGGGATCGCGCAGCCCGCCCCCAGCGGGCAGCCCGCGCAGTCCCCGCCGCAGTCCGGGCCGGTCTCGTTGCCGTTCATGACGTCGTCCATGCAGGTCGGCGCCTGGCACGTCCCGTTCACGCACACGTAGCTCGAGCAGTCCTGGTAGCGGTGGCAGCCCACGCCGTCCCCGCACGCATCGCACGGCCCGCCGCAGTCCGTACCCGTCTCCGCGCCGTTGCGAACGCCGTCGTCGCACGCCGGGATCTGGCAGACGTTGCCGACGCAGCGCTTCGAGTGGCAGTCCGTGTGGCCGAGGCAGCTCCCGCCGTCGGCGCACTGGCCGCAGCCGTTGCCGCAGTCGACGTCGGTCTCGTCGCCGTTCTGGACGCCGTCCGAACAGCTCGGAACCTGGCACTGGCCGCCCAGACACACGCCGCTCTGGCAGTCGCTGGCCGAGCCGCACTGCCCGCCGTCGCCGCACACGCCGCAGTTCGCGCCGCAGTCGACGTCGGTCTCCGCGCCGTTGCGGACCCCGTCGTCACAGGCCGGCGCCTGGCAGAGCGCCCCCGCGCAGACCCCGGACGTGCAGTCCGCGGAGTCGTCGCAGCCCCCGCCCGGAGCGCAGCGCCCGCAGCCGTTGCCGCAGTCGAGCCCCGTCTCGTTGCCGTTGTGCACACCGTCCGAGCAGCTCGGCACCTGGCACTCGCCGCCAAGGCACACGCCCGACGTGCAGTCCGCAGCAGAGTCGCACCCGAAGCCGTCCTCGCACGGACCACACGAGTGGCCGCAGTCGATGCCCGTCTCGATGCCGTTCTGAACACCGTCGTCGCAGCGCGGGATCTGGCACTGGTCGTTCGTGCAGACGCCCGACGTGCAGTCGTCCGCCGAGTCGCAGGCCACGCCGGCCCCGCACGGGCCGCAGTCGTTGCCGCAGTCGATGCCCGTCTCGATCCCGTTCTTCACGCCGTCGTTACAGCGCGGGACCTGGCAGCCGCCGTTGGTGCAGACGCCGCTGGTGCAGTCCTCGACCGAGTCGCAGCCGCGACCGTCGGTGCAGGCCGGGCAGCCGTTGCCGCAGTCCACGTCCGTCTCGACGCCGTTCTTCGTGTCGTCCGTGCAGCTCGGCACCTGGCACTGCCCGCCGAGGCACACGAAGCTCGTGCAGTCCTCGTTCGAGTCGCACGCCCCGCCGTCCGCGCACGGGCCGCAGGAGTTGCCGCAGTCCACGTCGGTCTCGTCGCCGTTCTGGACGCCGTCGTCGCAGACCGGACCCTGGCAGGCGCCAGCCGTGCACACGTGCTCCGCGCAGTCGCCGGGAACGTCGCAGCCGACGCCCTCGCCGCACTTGTTCGGGCACACGCGACCGCAGTCCACGCCCGTCTCCAGCCCGTTCATCACCGCGTCGTTGCACCGCGGCGCCTGGCACACGCCGTTCGTGCAGACGCCGCTCACGCAGTCCTCCGCCGAGTCGCAGCGCGCGCCGTTGACGCACTCCGGGCAACCGTTGCCGCAGTCCACGTCCGTCTCCACCCCGTTCTGGACGCCGTCCGTGCACACCGGCACCTGGCAGATCTCGTCGGTGCAGACGTGCGACGTGCAGTCCTCCACCGAGTCACAGCCAGAGCCGTCGGCGCACTCGGGGCAGCCGTTGCCGCAGTCCACGTCCGTCTCGATCCCGTTGGCGACGTTGTCCATGCAGGTCGGGACCTGACAGATCCCGCCGAGACACACGCCGCTCACGCAGTCGTCAGCCGAGTCGCAGCCCGCGCCATCGCCGCAGTCCGGGCAGCCGTTGCCGCAGTCCACGTCGGTCTCCACGCCGTTCTGAACGCCGTCCGTACAGACCGGCACCTGGCAGGTCCCGTTCGTGCAGACGTGAGACGTGCAGTCCTCGACCGAGTCACAGCCGCTGCCGTCGCCGCACTCGGGGCAGCCGTTGCCGCAGTCGGTGTCGGTCTCGAGCCCGTTCTGGACGCCGTCGGTGCAGACCGGCACCTGGCAGGTCCCGTTCGTGCAGACGTGCGAGGTGCAGTCCTCGACCGAGTCGCAGCCGAAGCCGTCGCCGCAGGCCGGGCAGCCGTTGCCGCAGTCGGTCCCGGTCTCGATCCCGTTGTGGACGTTGTCGGTGCAGGTCGGGACCTGGCAGATCCCGCCGAGGCAGACGCCGCTCACGCAGTCGTCGGCCGAGTCGCAGCCCACGCCGTCGGCGCAGTCGGGGCAGCCGTTGCCGCAGTCGGTCCCGGTCTCCACGCCGTTGTGGACATTGTCCGTGCAGCTCGGCACCTGGCAGGTCCCGCTCGTGCAGACGCCGCTCACGCAGTCGTCGGCCGAGTCGCAGCCGGTCCCGTCCCCGCAGGCCGGGCAGCCGTTGCCGCAGTCGGTCCCGGTCTCCACGCCGTTGTGGACGTTGTCGGTGCAGCTCGGCACCTGGCAGGTCCCGCCGATGCAGACGCCGCTCTGGCAGTCATTGGCCGAGTCGCAGCCCACGCCGTCGCCGCAGGCCGGGCAGCCGTTGCCGCAGTCGAGGCCGGTCTCCACGCCGTTGTGCACGTTGTCGGTGCAGCTCGGCACCTGGCAGGTCCCGTTCGTGCAGACGCCGCTCTGGCAGTCGTTGGCCGAGTCGCAGCCCACGCCGTCGCCGCAGGCCGGGCAGCCGTTGCCGCAGTCGAGGCCGGTCTCCACGCCGTTGTGCACGTTGTCGGTGCAGCTCGGCACCTGGCACACGCCGCCGAGGCAGACGCCACTCTGGCAGTCGTTGGCCGAGTCGCAGCCCACGCCGTCGCCGCAAGCCGGGCAGCCGTTGCCACAGTCGAGGCCGGTCTCCACGCCGTTGTGCACGTTGTCGGTGCAGCTCGGGGTCTGGCAGATCCCGCCGAGGCAGACGCCGCTCACGCAGTCGCCGGCCGACCCGCAGTGCGCGCCGTCGCCGCAGTCGGGGCAGTTCGCGCCACAGTCCACGTCGGTCTCGTCGCCGTTGCGTACGTTGTCGTTGCAGCTCGGCGCCTGGCACGTCCCGCCGCTGCACACGCCGCTCTGGCAGTCGTTGCCGCTCAGGCAGCCGCCCCCGGTGCCGCAGTCGCCGCAGCTCGGGCCGCCGCAGTCGACGCCGGTCTCACCGCCGTTGCTGACGTTGTCGTTGCACGTCGGGATCTGGCAGATCCCGCCGCTGCACACGCCGCTCAGGCAGTCGCTCGCCGAGCCGCAGTGGCCGCTGTCGGCGCAGGCGTTGCAGCTGCCGCCGCAGTCGATGTCGCTCTCACTGCCGTTGCGCACGCCGTCGTTGCAGCTCGGCGCCTGGCAGGTCCCGTTCAGACACACGCCGCTGCTGCAGTCCCCGCCGCTCGTGCAGCCGCCGCCGGTGCCGCAGCCGTTGCAGCTGCCGCCACAGTCGACGCCGGTCTCGTTGCCGTTTCGGACGCCGTCGCTGCAGCTCGGGGCCGCGCAGGTCCCGTTGACACAGGACTGGCTGGTGCAGTCGCTGCCGCTGTTGCAGTCGCTGCCGTTGCCACACGCCGGGCAGCTGCCGCCGCAGTCGAGGTCGGACTCGTCGCCGTTCTCGATGCCGTCCTGGCAGCTCGGCCCCTGGCAGATGTTGCCGGTGCAGAGCCCGAGCTGGCAGTCGTCGTGGGAGTCGCAGCCACCGCCGGGGGGGCAGGCGGGGCAGCCGTTGCCGCAGTCGAGGCCGGTCTCGATGCCGTTCTGCACGCCGTCGGTGCAGCTCGGCGCGGCGCAGAAGCCGTCGGGGCAGACCTGGCTCAGGCAGTCGGCCTGGGTCTGACAGCTGCTCCCGGTGCTGCACGGCTGGCACACGCCGCCGCCGCAGTCGACGCCGGTCTCGGCGCCGTTCTGCTGACCGTCGGAGCAGGTCGGCTCGACATAGCAGATGCCGTTTCGGCAGTCGTTGTTCAGGCAGGCCGCGTCGCGGGTGCAGACGCCGCCGTCGGCGACCTTCGGGACGCACCTGTAATCGGAGCCGCAGTACTTGCCGGCCTCACAGTCGGCGTCGGTCGAGCAGCCGTCGGTGTAGCAGACCGAGGGGCTCGAGGTCGTGCACTGCCAGCCGGCCTCGATACGGCACTGCGGGGCGCAGCCGTCGCCGCCCTGGTTGTTGCCGTCGTCGCACTCCTCGACGGCGTTCACGACGCCGTTGCCGCAGCCGGGCTCGCACTGACTGGTCGCGCCGAGGACATCGGTGCAGGCGTAGCCGCTGAGCACCGTGCAGAGGGTCGAGCAGCCGCTCGATCCGCCGAGGGTCCCGGTGTCGCACTCCTCGCCGGGATCGAGGGCGCCGTTGCCGCAGGACGAGCGGATGAAGTAGCGGAAGTTGCCGGTGGAGCAGCCGCTGTCGTTGTTGTTCGACGGGGCGTCCTCGATGTTCACGACGCTCGACGTCTGGGAGTACGGGTGCGAGGCGTAGTCGACGCCGTTGCCGGCGTTGAAGCCGACCTGCGCCGGGGTGCCGCCGAGACCGCCCGAGCCGTTCGAGGCGTCGCCGGTCGTCCAGTTGATGTTCTGGAAGCGGAACTCCACGTCGATGTCGCCCTGGGCGACGTTGTCGCGGTTGGTCAGGATCAGCTGGAAGGTGTTCGTTCCGGGGGCGTTCGCCTGGGAGTAGTAGTCGACCTGATACCAGGTCACGATGAAGCGCTTCCCGACGGTGTCGAAGTGGTAATAGATGTTGTTCGCGTTGCCCCGGCTCGCCCGGATGTCCACGTCGGCGAACCACGGCGCGATCATCGGCTTGCCGTTCACCGGGAAGGACCAGGGCGTGTAGGTGTACTCCGACGCGTTGAACGTGATGTTGCCGTTCACGTTGATGTACAGCGACGTGTACGTCTGCCCGAAGTAGTCGATCCCATGCGGGAACACCGACGTGATGTCGATGGTCGAGGTCGAGCCGTCATCGCTCTTCGGGACGGTGTATGAGCCGTAGCCCACCGCTCCTCCGAAGCCACCGAGGACCGAGCAGGCGGCCTTCACGTCACGCTCGCCCCCCACGACGAACGCGGCGCTGGCCACGAGAGAGGCCACGGCGACCGTGGCTGAGAACCGAAGCGCGCGATGGAAGCTCATTTACCCTCCGCCCAGGGCCCCCCGCCCCAGGAATTTTGCTGCAGAGCAAAAACTCGAACCATCCGTGGTGGCCGGGTCGTGTGCGACCCGGAACTTTCGGCTCAAGTTGTGAGGATGAGTGGTCGATGCAGGGGATTAGCAGTGCTTCGCCCCTGCACATAGACTAGCCCTTACGCCCCGACGAAGCCAGCCCGAGCGACCATTCGATTGCCGCAGTGCACATTGGCACAATCGAGCGCTCGGCGAGGGCCATAGCGCACACCAGCGCGCCCTCGCACCGCGCACTCTCTCGGGATGATTGAGAAAACCCGGAGAGCGCGAGCGCGTACCGAAGGGGGCGGCCTCAGCGCGCTTCGAGGTCGCCGGAGAGGCGGCGTGAGTGCCGCTCACGTCGTCGCCGTCGATCTCCTCTGGGCGTCGCGACAGGCCGCCGAGCGCCGGGTTACAAACTCCCGCGGGGTGCGGGGATTGGCCCGGCTTGACGCGCCGCGTCACGGACGACGGCGATCCGACCGGCCGGTCGACTTGTCGTCTCGAGCGGGTGCGACGCGGGGGGCGCGCCTCGGCGGCGCCCCCCCGCGTCACGTATGCGGGGCTATCGGTCTACCTGTCTACCGTCTACCTGAGGGTCCGGGAGCGGCGGCGCCGGGTCACGAGCGCGAGCCCGAGGAGGCCGAGGAGGCCGAGCCAGAGGCCGCCGCCCGGGCCGCCGGGGCCGCTGTCGCAGCCGCTGCCCTTGCCGCCGGAGCCGCCGTCGAAGAAGAGCGGGTCGCGGTCGGCGTTGAGCTCGGCGCCGTCGAACATGCCGTCGTGGTCCGTGTCGGGCTCGAGCGGGTTCGTCCCGATCTCGATCTCCATCCCGTCGTCCACGCCGTCGTTGTCGCTGTCGGGATCGAGCGGATCGGTCCCCTCGATGAGCTCGTCGTCGTCGCTCAGGCCGTCGCCGTCGTCGTCGCTGTCGCAGGCGTCGCCCTCGCCGTCGTCGTCGGTGTCCTGCTGATCGGCGTTGGCGTGCATCGGGCAGTTGTCGTCCACGTCGCGGACGCCGTCGCCGTCGTCGTCGAGGTCGCAGGCGTCGCCCTTGCCGTCCTCGTCCGTGTCCTCCTGACCCGGGTTCTTCTTCGTCGGGCAGTTGTCGTCCGGCGCCATCACGCCGTCGTCGTCCAGGTCGCCGTCGCACACCGACGGACCCCAGCCGTCACAGGCCCAGCCCGGCTCCACCACGCACTCTCGCGAGCAGCCGTCGTCGTTGACGCCGTTGCCGTCGTCGCACTGCTCCACCGGGATGTCGACGATCCCGTCGCCGCAGGTCGAGCTGCAGATGCTCGTCGCCCCCGGAGACGCCAGGCACGCCCAGCCCGTCTCCACCTGGCACTCGAAGCAGCCGTCGCCCGACTCCGCGTTGCCGTCGTCACAGCCCTCGCTGCCCTCGGCCCACGCGCCGTCGCCGCAGGTCGCGCCACAGACGCTCACGCCGCCGTCGGCCTCGCAGCTCCAGCCGGGCTCGATCTGGCAGCTCGGGTCGCAGCCGTCCTGCTTGAACTTGCCGCCGTCGTCGCAGGTCTCGTCGCCCAGGACGAGGCCGTCGCCGCACACCGCCGAGCACGCGCTCGCGCCCGTGTCGATGTCGAGGGTGCAGAGCCAGCCGTCCTCGACCTCGCAGCTCGCCGAGCAGCCGTCGCCGTCCTCGGGGGTCGACATCGGATCCGCCCCCGGGAAGCCGTCGTCGCACTGCTCGCCGCCGGCCACGACGCCGTCGCCGCAGGCCGTCTCGCAGGTGCTGGCCGTCTCGCCTTCAGCGACCTCGCAGGACCAGCCGTCCTCGAGGGTGCAGTCGCTCGAGCAGCCGTCGCCGGGGAAGGCCGGCGCGGGGTTGCCGCTACTGTCGAGCGCGCCGTCGTCGCAGACCTCGGCGCCGTTGACGACGCCGTCGCCGCAGACGGGGACCCGGCAGGTGTCGCCCGTGCAGACGCCGCTCTGGCAGTCCGCCGAGGCGCCGCAGGCCGTGCCGTCGGCGCACGGAGCGCAGCCGCCGCCGCAGTCGGTCCCCGTCTCCGGGCCGTTCTTCACGCCGTCGTCGCAGGCCGGCGCCGCGCACTGACCACTCGAGCACACGCCCGAGACACAGTCGTCCGCGACGTTACAGCCCTTGCCGTCGGCGCAGGCGTCGCAGTCGCCGCCGCAGTCCACGTCGCCCTCGGCGCCGTTCTGGACCCCGTCGGTGCAGGCCGAGCCCTCGCAGAGCCCGTCGGTGCACACGTTGGAGGCGCAGTCGCCCGGCACCTCGCAGCCCAGGCCGTCGTCACAGGGCCCGCAGGTCCCGCCGCAGTCCACGTCGGTCTCCTGGCCGTTCTTCACCCCGTCGCTGCAGCTCGCGCCCGAGCAGCTCCCGCCGGCGCAGACGCCGCTCTGGCAGTCCACGGAATCCGTACAGCCCTGCCCGTCGCCGCACGGCGAGCAGCCCGGGCCGCAGTCCACGTCGCTCTCGGTGCCGTTCTGGACCCCGTCGCCGCACTGCGCGGACACGCACTGCCCGTCGGCGCAGACGTTGCTCAGGCAGTCCGCCGGCACGCCGCAGGCCCCGCCGTCCGCGCACCCGGCGCAGCCCGGCCCGCAGTCGACGTCGGTCTCGCCGCCGTTGGTGACGCCGTCGTCGCAGCTCGGCGCCGCGCACTGGCCGCTCGTGCAGACGCCGGCCGTGCAGTCGCTGGCCGCCGCGCACGCCGCGCCGGTCCCGCAGGTGTCACAGCCCGGGCCGCAGTCGACGTCGGTCTCGGCGCCGTTGTGGACCCCGTCGTGGCAGTTCGGCGCGATGCAGAGCCCGGCGCCGCAGACGCCGCTCTGGCAGTCGCTCGCCACCGTGCAATCCCCGCCGTCGGCGCACGGGGTGCAGCCCCCGCCGCAGTCCAGGCCCGTCTCCGTCCCGTTCTGCACGCCGTCGTCGCACTTCGGCGCCTGGCAGACGTCCATCCAGCACACCCCGGACGTGCAGTCGGTCGCGTCAGCGCAGCCCTGGCCCGTCACGCAGCCCGAGCACACGCCGCCGCAGTCCGTGTCCGACTCCTCGCCGTTCATGATGCCGTCCGAGCAGCTCGCCAGCTGGCAGAGCCCGCTCTCGCAGACGCCCGTCTGGCAGTCGCTCGCCATGAAGCAGCCCTGGCCGTTCGGGCACGGGCCGCACGGCCCGGCGCAGTCGATGCCGGTCTCGGCGCCGTTCTTCACGCCGTCGTCGCAGGTCGGGGACTGACAGATCCCATCGGTGCAGACGCCGTTCTGGCAGTCGTCGGGGCTGTCGCAGCCGCGCCCGCTCGGGCAGGCCACGCAGGAGTTGCCGCAGTCCACGGCCGTCTCGTCGCCGTTCTGCACCTGGTCGCTGCACGTCGCCGCCTGGCACACGCCGTTGGTGCACACGCCCGTCGTGCAGTCCGCGCCCGTCTCGCAGCCGGCCCCCGGCCCGCACGTGCCGCAGTCCGCGCCGCAGTCGACCGCCGTCTCCGTGCCGTTGTGGACGCCGTCGTAGCAGCTCGGCGCCATGCACGTGCCGTTGGCGCAGACGCCGCTCTGGCAGTGGTTGGCCGCCGTGCAGCCGTCCCCGTCCGCGCACGGACCGCACAGCCCGCCGCAGTCCACGCCCGTCTCCGTGCCGTTGCGGAGACCGTCCGAGCAGCTCGGATCCGCGCAGGTCCCGCCCACGCACACGTCGCTGGCGCAGTCGTCGCCCTCGACGCACAGCGAGCCCGAGCCACACGGCCCGCAGCTGCCGCCGCAGTCGCGGTCGGTCTCGTCGCCGTTGGTGATGCCGTCCGAACACCCGGCCGAGCTGCAGTAGCCGCCCGCGCAGACGCCCGAGCTACAGTCGAGGCTGGTCCCGCACGCCGAGCCGACGTCACAGGGCCCGCAGTCGCCGCCGCAGTCCACGTCGGTCTCGGTCCCGTTCTGCGACCCGTCGGTGCAGCCCGCGCTCTGGCAGCGACCCGCCGCGCACACGCCGCTGATGCAGTCCGTGCCGTCGTTGCAGTCCGCCCCGTGGCCGCACGGACCGCAACCGCCGCCGCAGTCCACGCCCGTCTCCGGGCCGTTGCGCACCTGGTCGCTGCAGGTCGGCGCCAGGCAAGCGCCCGCCGCGCCGCAGACGCCGCTCTCGCAGTCGTGGCCGTGGTTACAGCTGTCGCCCACCGCGCACGCGTCGCACGCGCCGCCGCAGTCCACCGACGACTCCGTCCCGTTGTCCACGCCGTCGTCGCACGTCGGCGCCAGGCACGTCCCGTCGTCGCAGACCCCGCTGATGCAGTCGCTGCCGCTGTTGCACGCCTTGCCCGGCAGGCAACCCAGGCAGCCGCCGCCGCAGTCCACCGCCGTCTCGGCGCCGTTCTGGATCAGGTCGAAGCAGTTGGCGCCGGTGCACTGGTAGTTGGTGCAGACGCCCGAGGCGCAGTCTTCCCGTGAATCGCAGCCCAGCCCGTCCGAGCACGGCGCGCAGCCGTTGCCGCAGTCGAGGCCGGTCTCGATGCCGTTGCGCACGCCGTCGTCACAGGCCGGGGGCTGGCAGACGCCGCCCGTGCAGACGCCGCTCTTGCAGTCGTCGCCCGAGTCGCAGCCCACGCCGTCGGCGCAGTCCGGGCAGCCGTTGCCGCAGTCCTTGCCCGTCTCGACGCCGTTGTGGAGCTTGTCCTCGCAGCTCGGGGGCTGGCACACGCCGTCGGTGCACACGCCGCTCGTGCAGTCGCCCGGCACCAGGCAGCCGGTGTTGTCGCCGCACGGACCGCAGCTCTGGCCGCAGTCGAGACCCGTCTCGTCGCCGTTCTGCACGCCGTCGGAGCACGTCGGCGACTGACACATCGCGTCCGCACACACGCCCGAGGCGCAGTCCGCCGGGATCGCGCAGCCCGCCCCCAGCGGGCAGCCCGCGCAGTCCCCGCCGCAGTCCGGGCCGGTCTCGTTGCCGTTCATGACGTCGTCCATGCAGGTCGGCGCCTGGCACGTCCCGTTCACGCACACGTAGCTCGAGCAGTCCTGGTAGCGGTGGCAGCCCACGCCGTCCCCGCACGCATCGCACGGCCCGCCGCAGTCCGTACCCGTCTCCGCGCCGTTGCGAACGCCGTCGTCGCACGCCGGGATCTGGCAGACGTTGCCGACGCAGCGCTTCGAGTGGCAGTCCGTGTGGCCGAGGCAGCTCCCGCCGTCGGCGCACTGGCCGCAGCCGTTGCCGCAGTCGACGTCGGTCTCGTCGCCGTTCTGGACGCCGTCCGAACAGCTCGGAACCTGGCACTGGCCGCCCAGACACACGCCGCTCTGGCAGTCGCTGGCCGAGCCGCACTGCCCGCCGTCGCCGCACACGCCGCAGTTCGCGCCGCAGTCGACGTCGGTCTCCGCGCCGTTGCGGACCCCGTCGTCACAGGCCGGCGCCTGGCAGAGCGCCCCCGCGCAGACCCCGGACGTGCAGTCCGCGGAGTCGTCGCAGCCCCCGCCCGGAGCGCAGCGCCCGCAGCCGTTGCCGCAGTCGAGCCCCGTCTCGTTGCCGTTGTGCACACCGTCCGAGCAGCTCGGCACCTGGCACTCGCCGCCAAGGCACACGCCCGACGTGCAGTCCGCAGCAGAGTCGCACCCGAAGCCGTCCTCGCACGGACCACACGAGTGGCCGCAGTCGATGCCCGTCTCGATGCCGTTCTGAACACCGTCGTCGCAGCGCGGGATCTGGCACTGGTCGTTCGTGCAGACGCCCGACGTGCAGTCGTCCGCCGAGTCGCAGGCCACGCCGGCCCCGCACGGGCCGCAGTCGTTGCCGCAGTCGATGCCCGTCTCGATCCCGTTCTTCACGCCGTCGTTACAGCGCGGGACCTGGCAGCCGCCGTTGGTGCAGACGCCGCTGGTGCAGTCCTCGACCGAGTCGCAGCCGCGACCGTCGGTGCAGGCCGGGCAGCCGTTGCCGCAGTCCACGTCCGTCTCGACGCCGTTCTTCGTGTCGTCCGTGCAGCTCGGCACCTGGCACTGCCCGCCGAGGCACACGAAGCTCGTGCAGTCCTCGTTCGAGTCGCACGCCCCGCCGTCCGCGCACGGGCCGCAGGAGTTGCCGCAGTCCACGTCGGTCTCGTCGCCGTTCTGGACGCCGTCGTCGCAGACCGGACCCTGGCAGGCGCCAGCCGTGCACACGTGCTCCGCGCAGTCGCCGGGAACGTCGCAGCCGACGCCCTCGCCGCACTTGTTCGGGCACACGCGACCGCAGTCCACGCCCGTCTCCAGCCCGTTCATCACCGCGTCGTTGCACCGCGGCGCCTGGCACACGCCGTTCGTGCAGACGCCGCTCACGCAGTCCTCCGCCGAGTCGCAGCGCGCGCCGTTGACGCACTCCGGGCAACCGTTGCCGCAGTCCACGTCCGTCTCCACCCCGTTCTGGACGCCGTCCGTGCACACCGGCACCTGGCAGATCTCGTCGGTGCAGACGTGCGACGTGCAGTCCTCCACCGAGTCACAGCCAGAGCCGTCGGCGCACTCGGGGCAGCCGTTGCCGCAGTCCACGTCCGTCTCGATCCCGTTGGCGACGTTGTCCATGCAGGTCGGGACCTGACAGATCCCGCCGAGACACACGCCGCTCACGCAGTCGTCAGCCGAGTCGCAGCCCAGCAGATCGGCGCACGGCGCGCAGCCGTTGCCGCAGTCCACGTCGGTCTCCACGCCGTTCTGAACGCCGTCGTCGCAGACCGGGACCTGACAGACGCCGTTCGTGCAGACGTGGCTCTGGCAGTCCTCGACCGAGTCGCAGCCCAGGAGATCGGCGCACTCGGGGCAGCCGTTGCCGCAGTCGACGTCGGTCTCGACGCCGTTGTGGACGTTGTCCGTGCAGACCGGCACCTGGCAGATCCCGCCGGTGCAGACGCCGCTCACGCAGTCGTCCGCCGAGTCGCAGCCCAGCCCGTCCGCGCAGTCCGGGCAGCCGTTGCCGCAGTCCACGTCGGTCTCGACGCCGTTCTGCACGTTGTCGGTGCAGACCGGCACCTGGCACACGCCGTTGGTGCAGACGTGGCTCGTGCAGTCCTCGACCGAGTCGCAACCCAGGCCGTCGGCGCACTCGGGGCAGCCGTTGCCGCAGTCGACGTCGGTCTCGACGCCGTTCTGGACGTTGTCGGTGCAGACCGGCACCTGGCAGACGCCGTCGGTGCAGACGTGAGACGTACAGTCCTCGACCGAGTCGCAGCCCAGGCCATCGGCGCACTCGGGGCAGCCGTTGCCGCAGTCGACGTCGGTCTCGATGCCGTTGTGGACGTTGTCCGTGCAGACCGGCACCTGGCAGGTCCCGTTCGTGCAGACCCCGCTCACGCAGTCGTCCGCCGAGTCGCAGCCCAGCCCGTCCGCGCAATCCGGGCACCCGTTGCCGCAGTCCACGTCGGTCTCGACGCCGTTCTGCACGTGGTCCGTGCAGACGGGGACCTGGCAGGTTCCGTTCGTGCAGACGCCGCTCACGCAGTCGTCCGCCGAGTCGCAGCCCAGCCCGTCCGCGCAGTCCGGGCAGCCGTTGCCGCAGTCGACGTCGGTCTCGACGCCGTTGTGGACGTTGTCGGTGCAGACGGGGACCTGGCAGATCTCGTTCGTGCAGACCCCGCTCACGCAGTCGTCGGCCGAGTCGCAGCCCACGCCGTCGGCGCAGTCCGGGCAGCCGTTGCCGCAGTCCGTGCCGGTCTCGACCCCGTTGTGGACCTCGTCGCTGCACGTCGGCACCTGACAGGTCCCGTTGGTGCACACGCCGCTCACGCAGTCGTCCGCCGAGTCGCACCCCGAGCCGTCGGAGCAGTCGGGGCAGCCGTTACCGCAGTCGACGTCGGTCTCGGCGCCGTTCTGAACGTGGTCGGTGCAGACCGGGACCTGGCAGATCCCGCCCGTGCAGACGCCGCTCACGCAGTCGTCGGCCGAGTCGCAGCCCACGCCGTCGGCGCAGTCCGGGCAGCCGTTGCCGCAGTCGGTCCCGGTCTCGACGCCGTTGTGGACGTGGTCGCTGCACGTCGGCACCTGGCAGACGCCGCCGGTACACACGCCGCTCACGCAGTCGTCCGCCGAGTCGCAGCCCACGCCGTCGGCGCAGTCCGGGCAGCCGTTGCCGCAGTCGGTCCCGGTCTCGACGCCGTTGTGGACGTGGTCGGTGCAGGTCGGCACCTGGCAGGTCCCGTTGGTGCAGACGCCGCTCACGCAGTCGTCCGCCGAGTCGCAGCCCACGCCGTCGGCGCAGTCCGGGCAGCCGTTACCGCAGTCGGTCCCGGTCTCGACGCCGTTGTGCACGTGGTCGCTGCACGTCGGCACCTGGCAGGTCCCGTTGGTGCACACGCCGCTGACGCAGTCGCCCGGGCCGCCGCAGTGCTTGCCGTCGCCGCAGTCGCCGCAGGTCGGGCCGCCGCAGTCCACGTCGGTCTCCTGTCCATTGGCGACGTGGTCCGAGCAGGTCGGGACCTGGCAGACGCCACCGCTGCAGACCCCGCTGACGCAGTCGTCGGCCGAGTCGCAGCCGACGCCGTTACCGCAGTCGGGGCAGCCGTTGCCGCAGTCGGTGCCGGTCTCGACGCCGTTGTGGACGCCGTCGGAGCAGGTCGGGACCTGACAGACGCCGCCGCTGCAGACGCCGCTGACGCAGTCGCCCGGGCCGCCGCAGTGATCGCCGTCGGGGCAGTCGCCGCAGGTCGGGCCGCCGCAGTCGACGTCCGTCTCGCTGCCGTTTCGGACGTTGTCGTTACAGGTCGGGACCTGACAGATCCCGCCGCTGCAGACCCCGCTGATGCAGTCGCTGGCCGACCCACAGTGATCGCCGTTGCCGCAGTCGCCGCAGGTCGGGCCGCCGCAGTCGACGTCCGTCTCGGAGCCGTTTCGGACGTTGTCCGAGCACGTGGGCGCCTGGCAGACGTGGCTGGCGCAGACCCCGCTGATGCAGTCGCTGGCGCCGTTACAGCCCCCGCCCGTACCGCAGTCGTTGCACGTCCCGCCGCCGCAGTCGGTCCCGGTCTCGTTGCCGTTCTTCACCCCGTCCGAGCACGTCGGCGCCCGACAGGTGTGGTTGATGCAGACCCCGCTGATGCAGTCACTGGCGCCGTCACAGCCCCCGCCCGTACCGCAGTCGTTGCACGTCCCGCCGCCGCAGTCGGTCCCGGTCTCGTCGCCGTTCTTCACCCCGTCCGAGCACGTCGGCGCCCGACAGGTGTGGTTGATGCAGACCCCGCTGATACAGTCGCTGGCGCCGTTACAGCCCCCGCCGGTCCCGCAGTCGTTGCAGGTCCCACCGCCGCAGTCCGTGCCCGTCTCGTTGCCGTTCTTGACCCCGTCGGAGCACGTCGGCGCCCGACAGGTGTGGTTGATGCAGACCCCGCTGACACAGTCGCTGGCGCTGTTGCAGCCCCCGCCGGTCCCGCAGTCGTTGCACGTCCCGCCGCCGCAGTCCGTGCCCGTCTCGTTGCCGTTCTTCACCCCGTCGGAGCAGCTCGGCGCCTGGCAGACGTGGTTGACGCAGACCCCGCTGACGCAGTCGCTGGCGCCGTTACAGCCCCCGCCGGTCCCGCAGTCGTTGCACGTCCCGCCGCCGCAGTCCGTGCCCGTCTCGTTGCCGTTCTTGACGTTGTCCGAGCAGCTCGGCGCCTGGCAGACGTGGTTGATGCAGACGCCGCTGATACAGTCGCTGGCGGAGTTGCAGCCCCCGCCCGTACCGCAGTCGCCACAGCTCGGCCCGCCGCAGTCGGTCCCGGTCTCGCTGCCGTTCTTCACCCCGTCCGAGCAGGTCGGCGCCCGGCACGTCCCGCTGATACACACGCCGCTGATACAGTCGTTGCCGCTGTTGCAGCCGCCGCCGGTCCCGCAGTCGCTGCAGCTCGGGCCGCCGCAGTCGATCCCGGTCTCGCTGCCGTTCTTGACGCTGTCCGAGCAGGTCGGCGCCCGGCAGGTCCCGTTGAGGCAGACGCCGCTCACGCAGTCGCCGCCGCTGTTGCAGCCGCCGCCGGTGCCGCAGTCGCTGCAGCTCGGACCGCCGCAGTCGGTGCCGGTCTCGCTGCCGTTCTTCACGTTGTCGCTACAGGTCGGCGCGCGGCAGGTCCCGCCGATGCAGACGCCGCTGATGCAGTCGCTGGCGCTGCCGCAGCCCTGGCCGGTGCCGCAGTCGGCGCAGGTCGGGCCTCCGCAATCCACGCCGGTCTCGTTTCCGTTCTTCACGCCGTCCTGGCAGTTGGCGACGGTGCAGTGATGGTTGATGCAGAGGCCGCTCGGGCACTGGCTGCCGGAGCTGCAGGAGTAGGCGCAGAAGTTGTCGCAGCCGTCGTTCGGGTTGTTGTTTCCGTCGTCGCACTCCTCGGTGTGCGGGTCGACGACGCCGTCGCCGCAGTAGCTCGTGGTGGTCGAGCAGTCGCCGTCGCAGGCGGCCAGGGCGCTGATGAAGAAGCCCGTGTCGTAGGCGTGGTCGCCGGCGTCGCAGGCGATGAGGATGAGGGTGTTGTTGGTCGAGCCGCCGGCGAGCGGGGCGCGCGAGGAGAGGAGCGGGGTCGAGCCGTCGAACTCGGTCCCGTTGTCGACCACCACGGAGCTGCCCGAGTAGAACGGCCCGTTGATGGTGATGGGATTGCCCTGGGTGTCGAGCTCGACGTTGATGCCGTTGAGGTAGACGGCGACGGCGTCGTTGAAGGAGTCGCCGACGTACTCGGGGTACTCCTCGCTGCCGGCGAGGGAGCGGAACTCGATGCCGTCGTAGCCCGCGGCGAGGTTGAAGGTAATCGTGAGCTTGACCGCGTCGTAGCTCGAGTACGGGGCGGTGATGACGTCGCAGAGCGCGTCACCGGCGCGGCCGAAGTCCGTGGTCGTGCTGCCGGAGTCGTTCGGCGCGGTCAGGTCGGTGACCGTGCCGGAGCTCAGCACGATCCCGTCCGGGAGGTTCATCGGGCCGTTGGTATACGTGCCCGCCGCGCCGCTACCACCGGAGAGCGTGGCGCTGGTGATCGTGATCCCCGCGCCGCCGAGCAGCGCGTTCGCGAGCTGCGTCGCGTTGTTGTTGATCGTGATGTTCTGCGCGCCAGCGACACCCCCGAACGGGAGGATGAGCAGCGCGACGGCGATCAGCGTGGTGACGGTCAGGCGGTTCGACGACATTGCCCCTCTCAGTGTGCGAAGACCCGAGCTCGACGGCGCGACCGTGCTGCTGTGCAGCGTCAGCGATGGCCGCTGCCTTGCGGGTCGCGCAACCCGCACAACAAACCCTTCAAGGATCTCTGCGATTGACCGATGGGTACGAAGGGAGACCCCTTCGCTCGTGCAGCAGAATACTCTGGGAAGGGCTCACACGCGAGCGCCGGGTTACATCGATCCATCGCAGTGCACAATGACACAGCGAGGGGCCGCGAACCGGGCCATATCGCCCAATCGCCGAGGATCTGCGCGGGGACGTCGTGACCGGCGGGCGCGGGCGCGACGAAGCCGCCGACCGCGGGGAGCGATCGGGGTGCTGTCGCCCGCGCGGGAGCTCTCGGGCCCTCAGGCGGTGGGGAGCTCCGCGAGCGGCGTCGTCGGGTCGAGGTAGGTCTCGAGCTTGCGCTGCAGGTAGTCGAGGGCCTTCCTGCGCAGGAGCATCCCGGGGTCCTGACCGTCGAGGTGCACGGCGCCGTCGTCCACGCTGAAGCGACCGTCGATGGAGATGAGCAGGTAGCGGCCGGACAGGTGCCCGACGCGCTCGCTCTCCCACCGCATGGCCATGCCGTGGCGGTTCTGGAAGTAGTCTCCGAGGGCGTGGACGCGAGCGAGGGCGTCCTCGACGGAGAGGCTGTGGGGAACCGTAAGTGATAGTCGCTTGCTCACGACGCGCAGTGTAGCCGCCTTTTCCGAGGGGGCAACGCCCAACTGGACGATCGGCGGGATCGGGAGCACGGCCGCGGCCGCTCAGCCGCGGGGCCGCCGCCAGATGAGGGCGAGCCAGCCGCCGGCGGCGAGGCCGGTCAACCCCGCGAGCTCGAAGGCCCACCGGGGGTGGAGCGCGCCGACGATGGCGATGGGGACGAGGGGCAGCACGCCCCACGCGGCGCGGCGGTCGATGACCAGGGCGATGGCGAAGAGGAAGTAGGCGTAGATCGGGGTGCTCAGCGCCAGGCCGACCATGGGGTCGACGCCCGCGAGGTGGGCGGACTCCCAGAACAGCAGCGTGCTCACGAAGCCGGCGCCGAAGAGCAGGAGCCCCCGCCGGTTCGTCGCGGTCGACAGCAGCGTCCGGCGCGTGACGAAGGCGACGGTCCCGAAGATGCCCATGGTGATGACGTTCATCAGGAGCAGCTCGTCGAAGCCGAAGACGAGCTCGCCCGACCGGTGCAGGTAGCCGCAGACGCCGTTCCAGACGAGCCACGCGAGGCCGCCGAGGGCGGCGACGAGGCTCCTGTCACGGTGGAAGAGGTTGGGATCGGCGTCCCGCTCGAGGCTGAGGACCCGCGCCTCCTCCTCGGCGAGGCGGGCCTCGAGGGCGGCGAGGGCAGAGGAGAGTCGAGGCTCCGGGGGATCGAGCTCGACGAGGCACTCGGCGGCGCGCTCGACCTGGCCGTGGGCGAGGGCGTGCTCGGCGCGCTCGACGAGGACGGCGCGGAGGCCGTCGCGGGCGTGCTGGTTTCCGGCCCAGATCGTCAGCGCCTGGCGGAAGCCGAGGCGGCAGGCCATGAAGTCGCGCTGGAGCGCCGGGTCGGAGACGCCGCTGTCCTCCGGCGTGAGGGCGAGCCGGGCGCGGAGCGCGATGAGCTGCTGCTCGGCGGCGTCGGAGAGCGCCGTGGAGGCGCGGTGTCCGAGGAAGTCCTCGAGGGCGCGGCGGAAGGCCTCGGCGCTCTCGAAGCGGGCGGCGGGCTCGCGCTCCATGCTGCGCTGGAGGATCGTGACCAGCTCGCTGGGGACGTCGCTGCCGTAGCGCTTGCGCGTGTTGCGGTAGGCCTCGACCAGGGTCGCGCGGAGATCGGCGCCCTTGTGCGGGGCCTCGCCGGTGACGAGCTCGTGGAGGATCGCGCCGAGGCCATAGACGTCGGAGCCGGCGCCGAGGCGCGTCTTGTCGGCGCTCGCCTGCTCGGGGGGCATGTAGGCCGGCGTGCCGCAGACGGTGGCGATCCCGTCCACGCCGGGCAGCCAGCGCGGGCCGCTCCCGGGGAGGCTGGCGGCGACGCCCCAGTCGACGAGGTAGACCTCGCCGAAGCGGCCGACCATGACGTTGGCGGGCTTGAGGTCGAGGTGGACGATGCCGCGGGAGTGGGCGAAGTGGACCGCGTGGCAGACGGTGATGAGGACGCGGAGGTGCCACTCGAGGGGGTCGCCGCCGTCCGCGCGCTCGGCGACCTCGTCGGGATCGGTCAGCAGCGTGCTCCAAGCCGTCCCCTCGATGCGCTTCATCACCAGGACGGGCGCGCCGTCCCGGCGCTCGAGCAGGTGGACCGGGACGATGTTGGGGTGCTCGAGGTAGCCGGTCACCCAGGCCTCGCGCCAGAGCCCGGCGACGATGTCGGGGCTCATGCGGTCGGCGCGGAGCACCTTCGCGGCGACGTCGCGGCGGAGGGAGGGCTGCTCGGCGAGGCGGACGACGCCCATCCCGCCCTCGGCGAGGACGGGGCCGAGGGCGATGGCCCCCTCGGGGTCGAAGTCGACCACGGGGCTGGCGTCGGGGTCCGCGTCCGCGCCACGGGCGGTCCGGCGCGCGATCGTCCCGCCGCTGTCCGGGACCAGCTCGGCGGTGTGGATCCCCTGGGTCTCCCACACCGTCTCGAGCTCGGGCAGGAGGTCTGTCGGCTGGTTCCGCTCCATGGCGCACCTATACCCCGAAACGCGGGGGCGCGGGAGTGGAGCGCGCGCCGGTCCGGGCGGGGATGCGGGAGCGAGCGGCGGGGGCGCGCGGGCGGCGGGGGCGCGCGAGCGGCGGGGGCGCGAGCGGAGGGGGCGCGCGAGCGGCGGGGGCGCGCGAGCGGCGGGGGCGCGCGAGCGGCGGTGGCGCGCGAGCGGCGGGGCGCGCGAGCGGCGGGGGCGCGCGAGCGGAGCGGGCGCGCGAGCGGAGGGGGCGCGCGAGCGGAGGGGGCGCGCGAGCGGAGGGGGCGCGCGAGCGGCGGGGGCGCGCGAGCACGAGCGGAGCGGGTTCTAGGGCGCGCGAGCGCGAGCGGCGGGGGCCCGCGAGCGGCGGGGGGGCGCGAGCGGAGCGGGCGCGCGAGCGGAGGGGGCGCGCGCGAGCGGAGGGGGCGCGCGAGCGGAGGGGGCGCGCGAGCGGAGGGGGCGCGCGAGCGGAGGGGGCGCGCGAGCGGAGGGGGCGCGCGAGCGGAGCGGGCGCGAGCGGAGCGGGGGGCGGAGCGAAGTGAAGTGAACTGCATTCACGCCCCAATCTCGGAACCACCCCCACCCTCTCACCTCAAGGGTGGGGGCGGCCTTCTCAAGTTCCGTGCCACCACGTGATTACAGCCACTTAGGGGCCGCGTGCCACAGGGTGGGACACGCCGTTCGGGGCCGCGTGACCCCGGCCGTGGGGTCGCGGAACCCCACGAGAGCCCGCCCGTCCACCGGCTTCGCTGCCGAGGTCGGCCGGCCTCCTGCGGGCTGGCGCCGCGCGCGAGGTCACGACGCCCGTCCCCGAGCTACGGGTCAGGCCAGCGGCCTCGCCCCGGCGTCCGCGGCCAGCGCCTTCAGGTCGAACCACGGGTTCGAGTCCGGCAGCCCGTGGCAGGCCTCGATGTGGCCGCGCTCGGGCGACATGATCACCGCGCCGTTGGTGCTGATCCCGTCGAAGTCCACCCGCCGGATCGCGTCGCTGCCGTTCGCGTCGTCGCCCAGCGCGGCCCGCGCCGCCGCGACGTCGAAGCGCCCCGCCCCGTCGCCCAGCAGCGCGTCGATGCGCGACAGCCGAGCCAGGGACGTGCTCGACGGCGCCGCTCCCTCGATGGCGACGTTGCCGTCGACCCGGCAGTGGTTCGTGTGGTTGAAGTAGCCGCTCGTGACCTCGGTCAGCGTGTGGCTCCGAGCGCTGCACTCGATGGCCAGCGCCCGCCCCCCGCCGTCGGCCAGATAGTAGTAGTGCCCACCCGCCCGCAGCGCCTCCGTGATGGCCGCCGACGCCGCGTCGAGCGTCCGCGACGACAGCGCCTTGTGGATGAGGCTCAGGTACGTGACCCCGGGCCGCGCGTCGGTGGTCCGGATGTTCGTCGTACCGACCGCCAGCCCCTCGCTGTTCAGCCCGATCAGCGACAGGCATCCCGCCGTCGTCAGGCACCACGTCTCGGGGCCGTCGGCCGGCACGCGGTGCACCCCCATCACGAACGGCATGTTGTCGCTCGCCAGGTCCCAGGTCTGGCCGACCAGGACGCGCCCGTCGGCGGTCACGTCGCCCTGGGCGATGAAGCTCGTGCAGCCCCCGAAGGCGTCGAGCTGCCCCGGCCAGCTCAAGACGTCGCGGATGTCGGTCAGGCCGTTCAGGGCGACGATCTGCTCGACCTCCATCCCCGCCCCCTCGGCGATCCCGGTCAGCTCCTCGAAGCCGGCCGGGTCGTGGGCGCGGGTGGGCGCGATACAGCGCCGCGCCACGTCGATGACCCCGCCGGGAGCGACCTCCTGTCCCCCGTACTTGGCGGCCTGGGCGATGGCGTTGGCGACCCGCAGCGCGAAGAACTCGCGGATCCCGGACCGCTCGCTCTCACCGAACGCCCGACCCATCTCCCGCGGTGAACCTGTCAGCGTCAGCATCTTCATGGCCGGGGATGGTCCGCCCGCGCCGCGGCGATTGCAAGCCCGTCTTCACCCCGCGACCGGCACGTGGTCTGACCCGGCCAAAGTGCTATCCTCCCGCCGCGCACGCCCAGGAGCCCCCTGTGTCGAAGCTGACCCTCCTCACCGCGACCCTCGCAGCCGCGTGGCTCACCGCCTGCGTCTCGAACCCGACGCCACACCCGGCGGGCCCGGACGCCTACGCGACCGACACCCGTGTCGAGCCGGCCGAGGACGACGACACCGCGAACGGGAGCACCGGCGGCACCGACAGCGGCGAGCCGCCCCTCGACCTCGACTCGTCCGGCACGCAGAACGACGGCCCCGACGCCGAGGACGGGGACGCGTCGGGCGACGTCACCGAGGACGTCGACACCGCGCCGCCCCCGCCGCCGGTCGTGACCCTGACGGTCAACGGCATCCCCGAGTCCATGAACGGCGCCATCCCCTGGACCGACACCAGCGGCGACGACCACCCGTTCACCCTGCGCGTCAACCGCGCCAACACGACCCTCGACCTCCTCGTCGACCGCCGCGCCGGCGGCCCCGTCGACTGGGACACGCTGACCGTCACCTGCGCCGCCGACGAGGCCCCGCTCGCCATCTCCGACCTCGTCCCGGCGGAGGACGGCGCGTCGGCCCACCTGGCCTTCACCGCGGACGACCCGCTGCCCGCCGACGCGACGATCTCCTGCGAGGCCACGGTCAGCGGACCGGGAGGCGCCGCTACCCCGACCGCCGTCACCTTCGTCGCCGGCGAGATGCCCGCCGACAAGGATCCCTTCGTCACCGAGGACGTGTGGCTCGTCGTGCTCTCCCGCGACATCCAGGCGCTCGCCGCCGAGACGAACCCCGACGGCACGGTCCGCCTGACGTCGACCTACGTGGCCGAGGGCAACGGGATCGTGGACTTCGTCGAGCCCTTCTTCGTCATGGGCCTCATGTCGCCCGATCACCCCGAGGCCACCGAGCTCGTCCGTCAGCACATGATCCGGTCGATCCGCCGCCGCGTGTACGACATCTTCGGCCTCGACGAGCGCGGCCAGCCCACGCCCCACGGCGTCCCGCTGCGGCTCTACTTCGAGGGCGACCCAGGCGCCCCGGACCCGGCCGACTTCGAGGACGGCGGCTTCTCGATGATCGCCCTCGGCGGCGACGGAAAGCCCGCCGATCAGCTCGCCGGGACCTTCGGCCGCGCGCTCATCGACTGGAACAACCAGGGCCACGAGGACGACACCGTCTACGGCCTCGGCGTCTTCCCGACCGGCCTCGTCCGCGCCGTCCTCGGGATGCCCCTCGGGGTCTTCGTGCTCGCCGACATCGTCCCGAGCGCAGGCGGCGTCCCGATCGGCGCCGACCCCGACGACATGAGCTTCATCGGCAAAGACGACGACGAGCTCGACACCCTGCCGCCCGGCTCGGTGCAGCGCCAGGCCCTCTACATCCTGGGCGTCGACATGGGGGGCCTCGCCCTCGCCAGCATCCTCTGCCACGAGATCGGCCACTCCCTCGGCCTCGTCCCGTATGGCCCGCCCCACGAGGGCCTCTTCGCCGGCGTCGACGGGCCCGAGTTCCTGGAGTCCTTCGCCCCCGACGCCCACATCGACACCGAGGGGCTCAACATCATGCAGACCGGCGGGAGCGTCGACTGGACCACGGCCCTCGGCTCGGATCCGCGCTTCAACCCGCTCAACTGGGCCTACCTGCGGCGCCAGATCATCGTCGACGGCGCCAGCGCCCAGAGCGCCCCGACCCTGCCCGACGAGCCGCTCACCGCCCCCTGACCGAGCGCCGCTGCGCACAGAGCCGGCCGCCGGGCTTCAGCGACGACGCTTCTTCTTCTTCTGCCGCAGGACGAAGCGCTCTTTGGCGCGGACGCGCTCGGCCTCCTCGTCGTGGTCGTCGGGCAGGGGCACGAAGTCCTGCTCGTCGTGGTGCTCGAGCAGGTCGTCCGGGCGGGCGCCGAGCTCGAAGATCGTCACCTCGCGGTTACCGCGGTCGCCGAGCCGAAACGGCATCACCGCCGCGCCGATCCCGGCCCCGACGTAGACCGCGCCGCTGTGGATGCCGTCGCTGGCCCGGGCGCCGTAGAGCCCGTGGACGTAGCGGTGCTTCGCGAGGCGCCCGATGGTCCACTCGTTGAGCCGCGCCACGGTCAGCTGACCGGCGTGGGTGTGGCCCGACAGCACCAGCGGCACCCCGGCGTTCCAGAGCCCGTCCGCCTCCTCGGCGATGTGCGACAGGCCCAGGGTCGCGCGGTCGGGGTTGATGCCCTTGATCGCCTTGTCCCGGTTGGCGTGCCCCGTGTAGGCGTCGTCGAGCCCGACGAGCTGCAGGGTCTGCCGGTGGATCGTCAGCGAGGTGTTGGCGTTGTTGAGGACCGCCACGCCGCCCTTTCGCAGCGCCCGCCGCACAGCCTTCGCCCCGGCCCAGTGGTCGTGGTTCCCGAGCACGCCGTAGACCGGCGCGTCGAAGCGCTTCATGAGCGCCGTCAGCTCGTCGAGCCAGGCGTGGCTGTGGCAGACGAAGTCGCCGGTCAGGACGACGATGTCGGGCTTCTCGCGGTTGACGATGTCGACCGCCGCGACCTGGACCTTGAGAGGCGTCACGAGGCCGACGTGCTGGTCGGTGATGTGCGCGACGCGGATCGGGCGCGTCAGCTGCTCGGCGTGCAGCTCGTGTCCGGCGAATCGGCGCAGCCGGATGCGGAAGCGCTCGCGGGTCGCGGCCTTGATCTCCTTGTTGGCGCGCCGCCGCGCGCGGTGTTCGGAGAGGCGTTCGCGAAGCATCGAAACCGGCATGCCGACCACTCTACGCACCGCGGGCGGGACGTTCGAGTCAAACTTCCCGACGCGGCGCGGAGGGCGAGGAGCGCGGTGTGAGCTCAGTCAGCGGAAGCGCCGGCCTCCCGCTTGGCCACGTGCTCGCGGTGGTGCTCCCACGCCCGCTCGTAGTCGATGACCCTGCGGAAGGATCGCGACAGGAGCCCGATCTCGTGGGGCAGGACCGCCCCGCTCTGGAGCTGCTCGGCGATCCACAGGCACCGCCGGGCCAGGTCCCGCTGGCCGGAGAACGCCAGCACGTCCGCCGACGCCCGCAGCGCCCGCGCCGCGCGCGCCTGGGCCTCGGGGTTGCCGTAGTACGCGTCGCAGCCGGCGTCGGCGAGCCCCTCCAGCCGATCGACCAGCTCCTCCCGCGTGAGCTCCGTGTCGCCCTCGGCGGTGTCGATCACCTGGGTGATGAGCGCGTCGATCGCAGCCTGATCCGGCACGACCGGCCCGACCGCCATCACGTCCACGAGCTCCTCGGTCCCTTCGTTCAGCGCGTCGGAGAGCGGCTCGTCGCCAACGATCGACGCCGCGGCGGCCCTCGTCGGGTCCGCCCCGTGCGCCTTGGCCTTCTCGCACCAGAAGAGGACCTCGGCCCAGCCCGGCGGGAACGCGCCCTTGTCGGCGCGGATCGCCTCACCCACGTGCGCCACCATCGCCAGGCCCAGGTCCGCGCTGGCGACGATGGGCTTGCCCGGCAGCTCCTCGTCGGCAACCTCCCGCGCGTAGTGCCGGAGCCGCCCGGAGCTCATCCGCTCCATCACCGTGACCCTCGCAGGCCCGCCCCACGCCTGGGTCTCGACCGCCACCGGCGCCGCGTCGGGGAGCTCCGCCAGGAGCACCCAGTAACGCCCGGCCAGCCCCGGCGCCCCGACCAGCGTGATGTCGTCGAGGCCGACGCGATCGGTCAGCGCGATCCCGGCCGACCGCGGCGCGGGCTCGGCCGACACGCCCGCCGACTTGAGCTGATAGGCCGCCTTCTTCGCGGCCTTGCGGGCCTTCTTCGGAAACGTCGGGCGCCCCATCAGCTCGAGGTGACTGCGCCGCCCGGCCTCCTTGAGCGTGACGACGGCCGACAGCAGCGCGTCCTCGCCGGCACGGGCGGCGGCGTCGGCCGCGGCGGGATCGGCGGGTCCGGTGACGAAGGCGTCCAGCGCGGCGGCGGGGGTCGATTCGGTCATCTGACGTTCCTCCGAGAGGGTCCGCCAGCCGTAGCAGATCCGGCGTGGGCCGACCACCTCGACGGGCACGGCCCGGCAGCTCCCCACACCGAGCGTGTCACCAGAGGGCGAGCTGCTCGCCTCCCTTGTGGGGCCGGCGGAACGGGCTCGGGTCGGGGAGCGGCGGCGGTCGCTGGTACCCCAGGCGGCGCTGGTGCGCCTCGGCCAGCTCGTCGATGGCCTTCCACCGCTCGCCCACGCCGACCATGCGGCGCCCGAAGCGGCTGTCGTTGAGCTTGCCGCCCCGGCACTCGCGGAGCGCGCTCATCACCCGCTCGGCCCGGTGCGGGAGCGCCACGGAGAGCCGGTGGACGAAGACCTCCTCGACCGGGCCGGGCAGGCGCAGGAGGCTCCGCCCGCAGAAGGTCGCGCCGGCGTCCCGCGCGTTCTGGAGGATCGCGGGGATCTGGCTGTCGCTGAGCCCTGGGATGATCGGCGCGACCATGACCCCAACCGGGACCCCGCCCTTCGCGAGCCGCTCGATGGCCTTGTAGCGGCGCGCGGGGCTCGGCGCGTGGGGCTCGATCGCCCGGGCCTGCGCCTCGTCGTCGAAGGGGATGCTGAGGTGCACGGTGCAGTGCGCCTCGCGCGCGAGCTCGGCGAGTAGCTCGACGTCCCGCTCGACCAGCGCAGACTTCGTGATGACGCTGACGGGGTTTCGGTAGTCGAGGCAGACCTTGAGGCACGCCCGGGTCAGGCCGAGGCTCGACTCGAGCGGCTGATAGCAGTCGGTGTTGCCGCTGAAGGCGACCACGTCACCGCGCCACGACGGCTTGTCGAAGGCCGCCCGCAAGAGCGCCGCGATGTCCGGCTTGTAGACGAGCTTGCGCTCGAAGTCGGTGCCGGCGCCGAAGTCGAGGTGCTCGTGGCTGGGCCGCGCGTAGCAGTACGCGCAGCCGTGATAGCAGCCGCGGTAGGGGTTGACGCTGAAGGCGAACCCCAGGTCGGGGCTGTCGTTCTTCGAGAGCGCCGAGCGCGTCCGATCCTCGAACAGCTCGAGGACCGCCAGCGGCGGCGGCCCGACGTGCTCGACCACGCCGTGGTGCCACGGGTTCGGCGGGTTGTGGATGAGGCGGAGCGCCTCGCGTGCGGCCTTGGCGTTCATGAGCCGACGGTAAGACTGAACACCCGTACAGGTCAAGCGCGGAGTCACCCGGATTCGTGGTCCTCCACGACGTCAGGCCGGAGGCGCCGCGGGGTGGAAGCGAGCGTCGTAACCAGCTGATCACACGTGCGGTCGCGGGGTTTCTCTGCAGGGACGTGACGGATCCTGTCGGCCGCTCCCAAACCCCTGACGAGACCGACGGGGCCGCCGGCGGTCACCTGAACACGAAACGACCACGCCAGGAGGGGACCCGATGAACCAGATGAAGCGACTGCTGGGCGCAGCGCTCGTGACGACGCTCGCGGCGACGGCGCTCGGCGCCTGCCTAGACGGACCGATCTCGCGCGGCGAAGCGCCGGTGCTCGAGCTGACCGATCGCGACCGGGCCGTGACCGAGTCGACGGTGGTGACGGTGCTGACCGGCCAGGGGACGACCATCACGGTGCGAAACGGCGGCGAGGCGACGCTGGAGGTGCGCGAGGTCCGCGTGACCAGCACCCCGCCGGGCGCCCTCGTCGTGATGACGAGCCCGACCCCGACCGCGGACGCGCCGATCCTCATCCACCCCGAGGGAGGCGTCGAGAGCCCCACGAGCTGGAGCTTCGAGGTCGGCCTGGCCCCGGGGTTCGACGCCGACGGCGTGAGCGGGAGCGTCACGGTGGTGACGAACGCGACCCTCGCCGAGAAGGAGAGCTTCAGCTTCCCCATCGAGGTCATCGAGGTGGCTCCCCACCTGTCGGTGCAGCCGGCGATCCTCGACTTCTCCCAGGTCCCGCCGGGCGAGACGTCGACCCGGCAGCTGACGCTGCTGAACACCGGCAACGCCCCGCTCGAGGTCACGCACTTCGTCCTTTCCGGTCACCCGGGCTTCGCGATCGTCATCGGCGACGAGACCTTCCCGGTGTCGCCCGAGACGGCGAGCGCGGGGATCACCCTCGACCCGTCGATCACCATCGCCCCCGGCTCGACCGAGACCCTGACGGTGTCGTTCACGTCGTCCGGGGCCGAGAAGGCCGAGGGGAACCTGCTCCTGACCTCCGACGGCGCGCCGGGTGGGCTGCTCGTGCCGCTGTCGGCCAACGCTCACGGGCCGTGCATCGCGGTGAACCCGACCAAGGTCGACTTCGGCGGCAAGCTCGTCGGCTCGCAGTCGACCAGCACCGTCGACATCCTGTCCTGCGGTGACGAGGCCCTCGAGATCGAGGCCCTGAGCATCGTCGACGACGCCGGCGGCGTCTTCTCCGTCGACACGGCGGCGGCCGGCGCGACGCCCGTGGCGCTGCAGCCCGGGCAGTCCCTCAGCCTGCCGGTGACCTACACGCCGACGGCGGCGGCGCTCTTCGACGGCGGCGGCAACCCCATCAAGGACACGGCGGCGCTCCGGATCGAGACCGACGCGCTGCTGCCGGTCGTCGAGGTGCAGCTGCGCGGCTTCGGCACCACGAGCGACTGCCCGACGGCGGTCATCATCGTGAACGAGGGCGAGGAGGTCATCCCGCAGACGCTGCTCCACCTGGTCGGCTCCCAGAGCTTCGGCAACGCCGCGATCGGGAGCTACCAGTGGACCGTCGAGCAGCCGGTCGGCTCGGCCTCGGTGTTCCTGCCGAGCGCCCAGGCGCCGGACCCGACCTTCGAGGCCAACGTCGTCGGGACCTACGTCTTCCACCTGACCGTGACCGACATCGAGGGGATGGACGCGTGCGAGGTCGCGAGCTACGTCGTGACCGTCACGACCGGCGAGGCGCTCCACATCGAGCTCCTGTGGACGACGCCGAACGACCCGGACGAGACCGACGAGGGGCCGGTCGCCGGCGCGGACCTCGACCTCCACTTCACGCACCCCTTCGCGGTGGGCGGGGACGCGGACGGTGACGGCCAGCCCGACCCGTGGTTCGACGCTCAGTTCGACGCGTTCTGGTTCAACCCGCGGCCGAACTGGGCGAGCCTCGACCCGTCGATCGACGACGACCCGCGGCTCGACCGGGACGACACCGACGGCGCCGGGCCGGAGAACCTGAACCTGAGCCTGCCCGAGGACGTGACCTACCAGATCGGCGTGCACTCGTGGAACGACCACGGCTACGGCAAGAGCTACGCGACCGTGCGGGTCTACGAGTACGGGAACCTGGTCTTCGAGTGGGCCGAGGTGGAGCTCCAGCCCTGCGCCTTCTGGAAGGTCGCGAGCGTCGCCTGGCCGAGCGGCGTCGTGACGCCGTACCTGACCGAGAGCGGCCAGTCCCCGCAGATCATCCAGAACTACACCAACCCCTTCTTCCCCAACGACTGCGGTAGCTGAGCGAACGCCGGCGGGATCGATGGATCGGGATGGAGCGGCCGGACGCGAATCGCGTCCGGCCGCTCCGACCCGTTCAGCGCGTCAGGTTGACGAGCGTTCCGAGCTTTGCGTTTACGCGGCGGGGAGCGTGAGCGTGTGCGGAGCAGGGAGCGTGAGCGTGTGCGGTGCGGAGTGCGTGAGCGTGTGAGGAGCTGAGTGTGAGCGAGCGTGGGCCTGGCCTGGAGCCGGAGCGAGCGCGGGACGGGGGGGCACACGCGGAGCGGGGGAGCGGAGCGGGGGAGCGGAGCGGGGGAGCGGAGCAGCCGCGCTCTCCCTCACCACTCCGCGCTCGCCCAGAAAGTGCTAGACTGCGGGGTCTGACCCTGGATTCTAATACTTTTCCGGCGTTCAAGGTGCGGCGAGGGCGATGGCGGCGACGGGGCGCCAGGTGCGGGCGGGGTCGTCGCCGAGCAGCACGCGGACGGGCATCCCGCTGTGGAGGACGAGGAGCTCGACGTGTCGCAGGGCGACCATGGGCGTTGCGCCCCGGGCCCGCTCGACGCGGTAGCGGGCGACGGCCAGGAACAGCGCGCCGACGAGCCAGGCGAGGTCGGTCCGGGTCGAGTAGAAGGCCGGCACGAGCAGGCGGTGCGCGAGGTAGCGGGACAGCAGCGCGTCCTCGGAGCCGCTGAAGGCCGGCGGGTCGGGCATCGGGCGGTATACGCTCTCCGACCAGAGGCCCATGAGGCCCGGGGTGACGGCGCCGCGGTCGCCGAGCTGGGCGAAGAGCTCGCCGCTGAAGGCGCCGTTCGCCCAGGCGCCGTCGGGCATCGCGACCGGCGCGACCGGGGGCTCGCCGGCCTCGGCCACGAGCAGCGCCAGCCGATCGTCGAGGGCCTCGGCCCGGTCGAAGGCGGCGGCGAGGGCGTCGTGGCGGCGCCAGAAGAGGTCGGGTCGGACGCGGCCCCCGTCGGCGTCGTAGAAGCGGCGCTCGAAGCCGGTCAGGTTGGTCACGAAGTCGACCGGCGGCGCGCCGTCGGGCTCCTCGACGACCTCGAGGGCCGCCTGGTCGGCGAGGAGCCCCAGCGCCGTCGGGCAGGTGAAGGTCAGCCCCACGCGGAGCCGGTCCGGCGTGTAGAGTTGGAGATACGGGTAGCGCTGACAGATCGACGGCAGCCCGCCGGTGCCGAAGTCCATGCGCCAGCCGCACTTGCTCTCGGGCGTCAAGAACAGGCAGGAGCGCTGCTCGTCGTCGGGCGCGCCGGTCATCGGGACCCCGCGCCAGCCGTCCTCGTCGGGCGGGCCGTCGGGGTCGAAGGCCGCGGCGCGCGAGTCCGACGCCGCCAGCAGCGTCCTGTGCATCCGCCCGTAGGTCACGCCGTCGACCCCGATGCGGTGGCCGCGGCAGCAGAGCCCGCGCAGGTGGCAACGCCAGTCGGAGACGGTGCGGTCGTAGGTGAGAACGGGCTCCATCGGGCGGCCTCCTGGGTCAGTCCTCTACGAAGCCGAAACAGACGCCCTCGCGGCATCGCGCGGGCCCGGGTGGCTTGCACTCCAGGACCGGGCACAGGTTGCCCTCGGCGTCGCGGCCGTCGCACGCCACGTGCCAGGCCTCGGCGTTCGCCGCGCAGTCCGAGGCCAATATGACGCCCACGTTGCACTCGGGGCAGTGGCAGTTGGGGTCGGCGCTCGGCGGCTTGGGCGTCGCGCACCAGGCGCAGTCGTCGTCGTCGACGCAGACGGCCGGCCCCTCACCGGTGTCGAGCCGGACGTCGGCCGGCGTCAGCGTGTCCTCGGGGCGGATCGTGTCCGGGCGCGGGAAGACGCTGTCGAGGTCCAGGCCGCCGGTGTCCTGACCGGTCGTGACCTCGGTGTCGTCGGCCGTCACCGTATCGGCGACCGCCGTGTCCGCCGCGACGTCGACGTCCGCATCAGAGCCGTCATCCCCGGCCGGGCAGCCGGACACGAACAGCGCCAGCGCGACTGCCACCAGCGTCGACGAACACCGCCGTCGATAGTGATAGATCGCGGGGTCGGACCCCAAGATCTCACACTTTCGCCCGGACGACCGCGCCGCCGAGTGAAAGTGATAGATGGCGGGGTCAGACCCCAGGATCTCACACTTTCGCCCGGACGACCGCGCCGCCGAGTGAAAGTGATAGATGACGGGGTCAGCCCCCAAGATCTCACACTCTCTCGATGGGCGCAGTGACGCGCGGCTCATGGCGACGCCTCGTGGCCTGGCTCGGGGAGGTTGGCGACGCGGAGGGCACCGTTCACGAGGGTCACCGTGGGGCAGAAGTCGTGGTCGGCGCGCTCGCGGGTCCAGACGGCCCCGGTCCGGTCGCGCTCGTCCGGATGCGTGAAGGTGTAATACCAGAGGGTGCTCCGAATGTAGCGCGGCGGCCGCTCGGGGAAGGGGTCGCCATCGAGGAGGCCGACCACGTCCGGCTGCCCCTCGAGGAGGCGCTGCAGGAAGCCCGGGTACCAGCGCGTGCGGCGACAGTCGCCCGCGAGCGCCGCGAACCAGAGCTGCCAGTCGAGGCGCGGCATGTGCGGCCCGGCGAGGTCGGGCCCGTCGGTCAGGTCGTCGTTCGGCTTCCAGGCGAAGCGGTAGTGGCGCCAGCTGACGCCGTCGTCGCTGCCCTCGATCAGGATCTCCGGCCGCTCGGTGGTCATCGTCGCGAAGAGGCCGTAGCTGCTCGACAGCTGGAGCGGCCCCACGAAGGCCGCCGTGTCGCGCAGCACCTCGGGGACGGCCTCCCGGTCGACGCGGAGCCACGCGCGGGTCAGCGACACGACGATGAGCGCCCCGGCGAGCATCGCGACCGGGAGACGGTTCGAGACCGGCGGCCTCCGGTGGGGGAAGCCGTGGCTGTCCGGCGCCCGCTCACGCCAGCGCCGCGGGAGGAGCGCACGGAGGGCCCCGTCGTCGAGCAGCGTCAACGCCAGCGCCACGCTGAGCAGGTTGAAGTAGCCGTAGTTGCCGGTGAGCCCGATGCCGCCCATCAGGAGCACGGTCCCCCAGAACGCGAGGTACCGAAGACGCCGGAGCCCGAGCAGCGCCAGCCACGGCAGGACGTCCTCCGCGACGATCATGAAGACCACCGCCGGACCGTGCAGAAACGACGCCTGGTGCGCGAGCCAGCTCAGCGGGTTCGGGAGCGGCTGGGTCCAGTAGTGGTAGTCGAGGGCGGTGAGGTCGGCCCACACCGGGTCCTCGCTGAGGAGCTTCACGAGGCCGCTGAGGATCATCAGCTTGAGGACCAGGAGCCGGAGGAGCCAGACACCCACCCAGGGCGGCGCTCGTTCGGGCGCGAGCCCTGGCCGGAGCCCGCGCCACGGCACGAGGAAGAGCGAGGCGAAGAGGGCCTCGAGCAGGAGCGCGTCCCACTGATAGCCCATGAAGACGCCGCCGGTGCTCACCAGCGACAGGTAGCTGAGCCACAGCGCCAGGAGCGCCGGCCCCGGGATGACGTTGAAGAGCAGCAGCAGCGCCGCGACCGCCGCCAACCCGCACAGGAGATGCAGCCCGTGCTCGTTTGGCGCCAGCCACAGCAAGGTCGGGACCTGCCGCCATCGCTCGAGGTCGGACCACCCGGCGGCGTCGGCGTGACGCTCGACGGCGTCGAGGAAGTCGGCCGCCGGCGCGATCCCGTCGCGCCCCACCAGCCCGTCGACCTGCACCCACCACGACAGGGTCGCGAAGAGCGCCGTCAGCGCCAGGAGCCGCAGGAAGAGCCAGCGCACGAGGACCTGGCGCGGGCGCCGCAGGTCGCGGCCGACGAGGAGCCGCGTCGCTCGGTCGGCGGCGACCCGGTGGCGCGCGACGAGGCGGTAGGCCAGGTCCGTCGCCGGCCGGAACCCGGGGACGCGTCGGTAGAGCGTCCGAAAGACCGGCAGCCGCCCGGTGAAGCCGCCGAGCTCGGCGATGGCCGCGCCGCCGCGGAAGACACGCTGCCCTTCCGCGTCCGGGACCACGAGGTGGGCGGCCTGACCGACGTCGGCCGCCGGGACGGCGAGGTCGGTCTCGTCACCGGCGACGCCGACGTAGTCCACCCGCTCGTCGGTGAGCTGGCGCCAGCGCGGGATCCAGCGCCGGCAGAAGCCGCAGCCGGCGTCGAAGTAGAAGGTGGGGCGCTCGACCTCCATCGACCGGAGGGTGCCACGGCCGCCCACCTCACGCGAGCGAGCCGCTCCCGAGGCCGTCGCGGACGCCAACCCGGTCGCTGAGGCACGGTGAGCGGCGCCACGGGGGATCGCGACGCGAACACGCTCACCGACGTGGTCTCTGCGGTGTCCACCGGCAACGGTGACGGCACGCGGTCGTCACATCGTTGTCACGAGCGGATCGCTCCTGCTACGTTCCGCGAATGCTCGGCCTCGCCCGTCCCTACGCCGTCTTCACGCTCGTCGCCTCGCTCGCCCTGGTCGCGTGCGGCGGCGAGACCGCCACGCCCGAGGACGACGGCGACGTCGTCGACGTCACCGAGGATACGCTCGAGCCCGACACCCTCGCCGAAGACACCGCCGAGCTCGACACCCTCAGCCCCGACACCTGGGACGCGTGGGACGCCGTCGACACGGTCCCGTCAGACACGCTCCACGACCCGCTCGCGAGCGAGGACCCGACCCCACCGTTTCTCCCCGAGGACCCGCCGCCACCCGAGCCGGTCACCTGCCTCGACGTCGTCAACCCGAACGCCGAGTCCGGCGACCTGACGGGCTGGAGGGTCACCGAGGGCGCCTTCCGCGCCCAGGACGAGACGAGCATCTTCGACGGCGACTTCCCGCCGTCCTTCGAAGGCCAGTACTACTTCTACGCCGGCAAGGCCGAGCGCTCGCGGCTCGTCCAGGACGTCGACGTGACCGCGCTCCTCGCCGAGGAGGGCGCCCCCCGCAACGCCGTCTTCGGCGCCTTCGTCGCGGACTACAACTCCCGGGACGAGGCCTGGATCGGCATCGCCGCGGTGGACGCCGACGGCGCCGTGCTGGCCTCGCACACGCAGGGCCCCTTCGTCGACGAGCAGTGGCAGCTCGCCGAGACGAGCCTCGCGCTCCCCGAGGGGACGGCCGCCATCCGCCTCGAGCTCCGGGGCGTGCGGAAGAAGGGCGACTCGAACGACGCCTACTTCGACGCCCTGACCCTGTGCCTGTACGACGAGCCGCCACCCGCCGATCCGGCGCAGCTCCACGCCCTGCCCTATCTGATGAACGTGACCCCGACCGAGGTCACCGTGATGCTCGAGACGCGGACCCCCGTCATCGCCCGGGTCGACTACGGCGACTCCCCGGACGCGCTGACGAAGTCCGCCACCGAGGAGACCCCGGTCACCACCCACGCCGTGCGCCTGACCGGCCTGACTCCCGGCGCGCGAAACTGGTATCGCGTCGTGGTGGGCGACGCGGCGCTGCCGCCCTACGACTTTCTGACGGCGCTCCCCCCCGAGGACGACGGGCGCATCGAGCTCGTGATGCTCGGCGACAACCAGGACGGGCCCGACGTCTTTGCCGAGCTCGTCCAGGAGATCGCCGCCACCGACCCGGACTTCGTGCTCCACGCCGGCGACTGCGTGCAGAACGGCCAGCGCTGGGACTACCGCGAGACCTTCCTCAAGCCGTACTTCGGGCTCGGCAACCGGGCGCCCCTGGTGATGGCCCAGGGCAACCACGAGACCTACAGCTCGGGGATCTTCATCAGCAACGAGTCGCGCGCCCTGTGGGAGGAGTACGTCGACCAGCCGGGCGACGAGCACTGCTTCGGCTGGCGCTGGGGATCGCTCTTCGTGATGGTCATCGACACCGAGCAGGCCCACGCCTTCGGCAGCGCCCAGTACGCGTGCGTCGAGGACGCGCTGAAGTCCGACATGGCCCAGACCGCGACCTTCCGGACGGCCATCTTCCACCGCCCGGCCCTCGTCGAGTGGTGGGACTCGGTGGCGAGCTTCCCGTCACCGGTGACCTTCTTCGCCGGTGGCATGGACGCCCCCGACGTGCGCGAGTCCCTGGCCCCGCTCTTCGAGCAGTACGGCGTCGACCTCGTCTTCAACGGGCACAACCACCTCTACCAGTACGTCCCTGCGTGGCCCTACACCGTCAGCTGGGTCAGCTCCGGCGGCGGCGGCGGCGGCCTCGAGAGCGGCGCCGAGTCGAGCCGCGTCAACGACTGGAGCCCCTTCGTCGACACGACCGTCTTCGGCCACCACCACTACCTCCGCGTCGTCATCGAGGAGGGCGTGATGGGGGTGCAGGCCGTCGCCCTCGGCGGCGAGGTCCTGCACAGCTTCTACATCCTGCCCTGACTCCGAGCGGGGCCGCGCGCGCCCGGCGGCTCAGTCGACGGTCACCGTCCCGAGGTCCGACACGCTGAACGTGTCCGCGGTGCCCGGGTCGAAGTCGCAGTAGATGTAGTTGAGCCCGGCGTCGTCGGTGAAGCGCCAACCGTACGAATAGACGCCGGCCTCGGGGATGGTGAAGGTCCCGAGGAACTCGTCGTTGTCGAAGTACTGGGCGTACCAGCTGGTGTCGTCGGACCAGGTCCAGCCGGGGGCGTTGCGCGGATCGGAGCCGAGCGGGCCCCAGCCGATCTCACCGACGATCCCGTCCGGCGCGCCCGCCGCCTCCGTCACGCCGATGCTCCGCACCTGACCGTAGACGTCGCCGACCGGGACGCCCGGGATGGCGTCGGGCAGGGTCGACGGGAACTGGATGTCGCACCAGCTGATGTGCGCGACCGCCTCGCCCGTGTAGCGATAAGCCTCGTCCTTCGACCCGGACTGGCTGCCCTTGTCGACCGTCACGGTGACCCGCCCCGCGTTGCCCGCTGGGGTCACGCACGCGATGGTCGCGTCGTCGTTCACCTGCCAGGTCGCGCACCCCACGCCTCCGAAGCGGACCGCCGTCGCCCCGGTGAAGCCCGAGCCGTGCACGAGCACCGACTCGCCGCCGTTGTCGACGCCGTTGTCCGGCGTGACCGACGCGACGATCGGCGCCCCCGAGCAGGCCGGGTTGAGGTCTCCGGGCGTCCCGTGGTCGCCGCCGGCGAGCGCGGTCCCGCTGAGCGGCACCGGGCACCAATTGCCAGCGATGTCGTTGGCGGCGGCCCCGAGGGTGTTGGGGTCGAGGCTCAGGGAGCGGCCGCTCTCGCCGGTGAACCCGGCGTAGCTGACGACGTCGATGACCTGGCCGTCGAGGGCCACGGTGACGACCCCGTCGAGGGCGAGCTCGTCGCCCCAGCCGTAGTCGCAGGCGACGCCGCCGTTGGTCGTCGGGTCGGTGTCCGCGCAGACGACCGCCGCCTCGCCGGGCTGCAGCACCACGGCGGTCGCCGGATCCAGCTGTGCCGCATGACCGGCGCCGTCGCTCAGGGTCCAGCTGGCCACGTTCACCGGGTAGCTCCAGGCGTTGTACAGCTCGAGCCAGCGCCCGCCGCCGGTCGGCGCGACCATGATCTCGCTGACGATGACGGCGCCGGCCGGGATCTGCCCCTCGTCGACCAGGCCGTCGCAGTCGGAGTCCCGGGTGTCGTAGATCTCGGCCGCCCCGGGGTACGCGAGCGGGTTGGCGTCGTCACAGTCGAGGCCGCCGCACGCGCTCGCGACCACGCCGTCGCCGTCGTTGTCGACCTCGTCGACCACGCCGTCGCAGTCGTTGTCGTCGCCGTCGCAGGTCACCTCGGTCAGCTCGTAGCCCGCGCCGTAGTCCGTCGCCCCGCACGGGAGCCAGCCGAGCGCTCCGGCGCAGCGCTTGGTGGCGCCCTCGCAGACCCCCTTGGTGAGCTTGCACAGCTCGGGCGTGAGCTCGGTGTCGGTGTCGCCGTCGCAGTCGTCGTCGACGCCGTTACAGACCTCGGCGACCGGCGTCGGGGCCTGACAGCCCGACCACCCGGCCGTCGCGTCGCAGGTGTCGATCCCGGTGCACACGCCCACGTCGTTGGTGACCGCGCACGGGCGCGCCTGACCCGCCGTCACGGCGTTGCACGAGCACGAGCCGGTGTCGGGGAGGCAGCGCTGGGCGCCCTCCCAGCTGACGCAGCTGAAGCCGTCGGCGCAGTCGTCCACGCCGTCGCACGGCATCACACAGACGTCCTGGCCGTCGACCGCGAGGCACTCGCCGTCCCAGCAGGTCGCGCTCGATGCGCACGGCTGGCACGAGACGTCCGGCGGCTCGACGCACTGGAAGTCGTTCAGCCGGACGTAGCCCTCGCCGCAGCTCTCGACCACGCAGACCGGCGCGCTGCCGGCGTCCGAGCAGACGCCGGTGCCGTTGTCGAACTTGTCAGCGCAGCCGTTGCCGCAGGTCCCGCAGTGGGCGTCGAGGGTCCAGTCGCCGCTGGCGTCGCGGAAGTCCTCGTCGATCGCCCCGTCGCAGTCGTTGTCGGTGAAGTCACAGACCTCGCCGCTCGGCGTCGGCGCGTCGCAGTCTCCCCAGCCGCTCACCGGGTCGCAGGTGGCGACGCCCGAGCAGCTCCCGACGGCGTTCTCGTTGACGCACAACCGCTGACCGCCGTCGACACCCGGGCGGCACGCGCAGCTCCCGGTGTCCGGCTGGCAGAAGGTCGCGCCGCCGTCGGCCTCGACGGGGCTCGCCAGGCAGGTGAAGTCGAGCCCGCAGTCCTCGTCGTCGGCACACGGGGGCGCGCAGCCCCGCGAGCCGTCGAGCTCCAGGCAGCGCCCGCCCTGGGGGCACTGGGCGTCGGTCTGACACGGCGAGCACGGGCGGCGCAGCTCCGGCAGGCAGATGAAGGCCGGGTCGACGCTCGAGGTGACCGACTTGCACGCGAAGCCCTCGGGGCAGGCGCTGTCGCAGAGCTTGGTGCAGATGTAGCCCTCGGGGCCCTCGACGCACCAGCCGCTGTCGCAGTCCTCGTTCGAGCTGCACGGGCTCGCGAAGCCGCCCTCGACGATCTCGGCGTCCGCCGTGTCCGCGGGCGGCGCCGTATCGACGGGCACGATGTCGAGGGGCTCCTGGTACGTGTCGGTCGGCGTGGTGTCCGCGACGACGGTGTCCGCCTCCCCGGCGGTGTCGGTACCTCCCGCGCCCGCGTCATCACCGCACGCCGCCAGGGTCAGGGCGAAGCACCCCGCCACAGCGACCGTCCCGCACAGTCCGCCCACGTCACGCCGTATGCTCATCGCTTCACCTGGCGGTGAGGAGGTAACTCACAACAGAGCGACTATCGCGGCTCACCGGGGCCCGGTCAAGCAGATAAGCCGCGCGAATACAAGGAGTTCGCCTTGACCGCGCGGCCCCTTCGTGCGAGCTACGAGCAGCGCCTCGCCGCGGCGGGGCTCCCCCCTCCGAGGAGGCCGCAGATGACACGCGCCTACGCAGCGACGGGCCCGGGTGAGCCGCTCCACCTGGTGGACATCGAGCTGGCGCCGCTGGGCGCCGATGACGTCGAGGTGCGGGTCGAACACTGCGGGATCTGCCACTCCGATCTGTCGATGCTCGAAAACGACTGGGGCTACACGCGGTATCCGCTGGTCCCCGGCCACGAGATCGTCGGGACGGTCGTCGCCCGCGGCGCTCACGTCACGGCCCTGCGCGTCGGCCAGCGGGTCGGCGTCGGCTGGTACAGCGGATCGTGTATGCAGTGCCGGGACTGCCTCGGCGGCGACCAGCACCTCTGCGCCGACGCGCGCAGCACCATCATCGGGCGCCACGGGGGCTTCGCCGAGAGCGTCCGCGTCCACTGGGCCTGGGCGTCGCCGCTGCCCGACGCCATCGACGCCAGCACGGCGGGCCCGCTGTTCTGCGGCGGGATCACGGTCTTCAACCCCCTCGTCGTGGCGAAGGTCTGCCCGACCCAGCGGGTCGGCGTCATCGGCATCGGCGGCCTCGGTCACCTCGCGGTGCAGTTCGCGGCGGCCTGGGGCTGCGAAGTGGTCGCCTTCACCTCGTCGCTCGACAAGACCGAGGAGCTGAAGAACCTCGGCGCCCACCGCGTCGTCGACAGCCGCGACCCGAGGGCGCTGTCCCACATGGAGCGCTCGCTCGACCTCATCATCTCGACGGTGAACGTCCCGCTCTCCTGGGACCACTACCTCGCGGCGCTCCGCCCCAACGGCCGCCTCCACTTCGTCGGCGCGGTCCTCGAGCCCGTCCCGGTCGCCGCCTTCGCCCTCATCGGTGGCCAGAAGGCCATCAGCGGCAGCCCCCTCGGCAGCCCGGCGACGGTCATGGACATGCTCGAGTTCGCGGCGCGCCACGGGATCGCGCCGGTCGTCGAGCGCTTCCCGATGTCCCGGGTCAACGACGCCCTCGCCCGCCTCGCCTCGGGCGAGGCCCGCTATCGAATCGTCCTCGACGCCGACTTCTGAACGACGGCGCTCGTCAGCTCGAGGACGGCTCGCCGATGGACGCCCCGCTCGACGGCGCCGCGGGGGCGTCGGAGTCGGCCACACGCACGAGGATCGGCGTGTCCCCCGACGACAGCTCCACGTGCCGGCGGGGCTTCGGGATGACGATGTGGGCGGCGCTGAGCGCGGCGACGACCTCGGCGTGGAGCGACGCCTTGACCTCCAGGAAGCGCTCGCGCGCGGCCCAGACCGAGTACTGCACGGTGTAGCCGTTGTCGCCGAAGCCGTTGAAGACGATCATCGGCTTCGGCTCGTCGAAGACGAAGGGGTTGTCGACGGCGGCGCCACGCAGGATGTCGCGGACGCGGCCGAAGTCTTCGCCGTAGCCGACCGTGAGCAGGAGATCGAGGCGCCGGATCGGGAAGCGGCTCAGGTTTCGGAGCTCGGTCTTGAGCATCATCTCGTTGGGGATGCGGACGAAGAGGTTGTCGAAGGTCCGGAGCTTCACGCTCATGAGGTCGATGGACAGGACGACGCCCATCGTCTCGCCGACGCTGATCGTGTCGCCGACCTCGAAGGCCTTCTCGCCGAGCAGGAAGAAACCCGAGATGGCGTTCGACGCCGACGACTGGGCCGCGAAGCCGACCGCGACGGTGACGATGCCGGCCGCGCCGAGCAGGACGCCGACGTCGATCCCGAAGAGGCTGAGGGCCACGACGAGGGTCGCCCCGAAGACGAAGTAGCGGACGAGTCGCCGCGCCAGCTGCACCGCGTGGGGGCCGCGCGTCCGCATCACGCGACCGATCAGCAGGCCCAACCCGCGGCCGACCAGCCAGCCGACCGCCAGGACGATGACGACCCGCAGCAGGATCCACAGGTTCGCCGCCGAGAAGATGGCGGTGATGTCGGCCCAGAGCTCGTTCATCGCGGCCTCCCTGTCATGGCCAGAGGGCGCTCATCGCCCGCGCCAGGAGGTGACGGCGCGGGCTCTGGCGCGGGGCGCCCAGCGGGACGGCCGCCGGGGCGTTCTGCGACGGGCTCGACCCGTATCTCACGTCGGCGCCGCCGTGGGCGTGGAGCGTCACCTCGACCGGCTGGGTCCAGACGTGGCCGGCCTCGTCCACGAAGGGCTGGAGCTCCGGCGCCGGCAGGTGGACGCGCTCGAGGTTCACCGCCGTCCCGCTCCGGTTGTCGACGTGGATGCGCGTCACCGCGCGCCCGGGGCGGAGCGGCAGGTGGGCCAGCTCGAGGCGCGCGCTGGTGCGGCTGACGTAGCAGAGCTCGCCCTCGACGGTGCTCGGCCCGAACCAGGTGTCCGAGGGGCGGAACACCGGCTCGTCGAAGAGCGTGACGCCGGACGGCGCGAGGGTCATCGCGACCCACAGCGGGGTCGAGACGTGGATGTTGGCCTGGGTCCCGGGCAGGAGCCGCAGCGGGCGCGACGGGCGGACCACCATCGCGCGGTCGGCGAGGCGCGGCGAGAGGACGAAGCGCCCCGGGACGTCCCGCATCGCGAAGCGGTGGATGTCGGCGTCCTCGTCGAGGTCGACGTCGGGGGCCGGGCACGCGGCGGCCGACGCCATGGCGAGGGGGTCCTCGGCGGTCTCCCAGGCGGCGCGCCACTCGCTCGCGAGGCGCTGGACGACGATCGTCAGGGGGCCGACGCTGAACCGCGCGCCCTGGCCGAGCTCGAGGCTCAGCTCACGCCCCCATGGAAACGCCGCGCCGGACGCTGGCTCACCGTGGCTCACGCGGACCTCCGGAGACGGGGCGTCGCGAGCGCCCGATCCAGCCGCGACGCCAGAAGAACCAGAAGAGCCCGGCGGCGATGACCGCCATGACGACCATCACGACCGGGTAGCCGAAGGTCCAGTGGACCTCGGGCATGTTGTAGGGGGACGCGGTGTCGAAGTTCATCCCGTAGATGCCGGCGATGAAGGTCAGCGGGATGAAGATGGTGGAGATGACGGTCAGGACCTGCATCACCTCGTTCATGCGGGTCGAGACCATCGAGAGGTGGAGGTCCATCAGGCCGCCGGCCATGTCGCGATAGGACTCCAGCACGTCGACGATGCGGAGCAGGTGATCCTGGGTATCGCGCAGGAAGACCCGCGTGTCGTCGGTGAAGAACGGGATCTCACCGCGGGACAGTCCGCCGACGGCGTCCCTGAGCGGCCACGTCGCGCGCCGGAACATGATGAGCGTCCGACGCAGCGCCTGGATCTTCGGCAGGTTACGGTCGCCCGGGGCCTGGACGATGTCCTCCTCGAGCTCCTCGATGCGGTCGCCGAGCTCCTCGAGGAGCGGGAAGTAGTGGTCGACGATGGCGTCGAGCAGGGCGTAGGCGAGGTAGTCGGCTCCGGCCTTGCGGATGCGGCCGCGACCGAGGCGCAGGCGCTCGCGAACCGGCTCGAAGGGGTCGCCCGGGCGCTCCTGGATGGTGATGACGAAGCCCGGGCCCACGAAGACGCTGACCTGCTCGCTCATCAGCTCGCCGTCGACCGCCCCGACCATGCGCGCGACGATGAGCTCGTGCTGCTTGTAGGACTCGACCTTGGCGCGCTGGTGGGTGTGGACGGCGTCCTCGACCGCGAGGGGGTGGAGGTCGAAGGCGGCCGCGAGGGCCTCGATGGTGTTCCGCTCGAGCCCGCAGACGTCGAGCCAGACGACCTTGCCCGGGCGCCGCAGGTCGGCGATCTCCGCGGCGCTCGTCAGGTGCCAGGCCTCGAAGTCGTCCGCGTCGTAGCGGACGGCGGCCAGGGAGACCTCGCCGCCCTCGGGCAGCTCGAAGGCCCCGGGCGCGGCGCCGACCTTGTGTCGCACCTTGTTCTTGCGCTTCTGGTGTCGTCGACTCATGGGGCTGGTCCGTGGGGTCGCCGCCCGCACCGACGCGGCGCGAGCGGCGGCATTGTCCCGCCGGTCCAGCGACCGCGCCAGAAATCGACGTCGCCGGTCCAGGTCTCAGCCGATGAGCGCAGTCGCCGCAAGCTCGACTCGCGGGCGCGCGGACCGAGCTACTACGACGATCACCCTACCGCCCGCACGTCGACCGAGAGACGTCGTCACAGGCCTTCGGCGGCGAGGATCTCTGCGGCACGCTCGGTGAGGATCAGCTCCGCGTCCTCGCCGACCGAGAAGGTCGGCAATCGGCGAGGATGAGACCCGGCCAACGATACAGAGAGCGCGCGCCGGACCAGGTCCGAGAGCACGCGCCCAATCGGTCGGCCTGACCTCGCCGCGAGAGCCTTCACCGCCCGGTAGACGTCCTCATCCAGATTCACCGTCGTGCGCACGCGTTCAGGTTGACGTGAGCGTGCCGTGATCTCCAAGGTCCGATCGCATGCGGCCCTTTGGTACGCGTCATGAGGCCTGAGCGGCGATGGCCTCGGCCATGGCGACGACGCGGCGGGCGTTGTCGACGTGGAGGTTCTCGACGAGGCGGCCGTCGACGAGGACGACGCCCTTGCCCGCGGCCTCGGCCTCGGCGTGGGCGGCGATGACCCGGCGGGACCAGGCGACCTCGGCCTCGCTCGGGGCGAAGGCGGTGTTGGCGGCGGCGAGCTGCTTGGGGTGGATGAGGGTCTTGCCGTCGAAGCCGAGCTCGCGCCCCTGGACGCAGGAGGCCGCGAAGCCGTCGGCGTCGTTGAGGTCGAGGTAGACGCCGTCGAGGATGGCGAGGCCCGCGGCGCGCGCGGCGAGGAGGCAGAGCCCGAAGGACGTCACCATCGGCAGGCGCATCTCGGTGTGGGCGCAGTGGAGGTCCTTGGCGAGGTCGCTGGTGCCCATCACGAGGCCGGCGAGGCGCGGCGAGGCGTCGGCGATCTCCTCGGCCCGGAGCATCCCGCGCGGGGTCTCCATCATGCACCACAGCGCGAGATCGTCCGGAGCGCCGTGGGCCTCGAGGACGCGCTCGGCCTGACGCACGGTGTCGGCGCTCTCGACCTTCGGCAGGAGCACGCCGTGGGCGCCGCTCTTCGCGGCGGCGACGAGGTCCGCGTGCCCCCACGGGGTGGACGCGCCGTTGACGCGCAGGAGCAGCTCGCGGCCGCCGTAGCCGCCGGCGGCGAGGGCGGCGAGGACGTTGGCGCGGGCGGCCTCCTTGGCGTCCGGGGCGACGGCGTCCTCGAGGTCGAGGATGATCCCGTCACAGGCGAGGCCGCGCCCCTTCTCGAGCGCGCGGGGGTTGCTGCCGGGCATGTACAGGACCGAGCGGCGCGGGCGGTTCGTGGTCGCCATGGGGTACCTCCATCGTCGGGTGGACGCCCTCCAAGTACCAAGCGCCGCCGCGCTTGAATAGGGGACCTTCCCCGCGCGCGGCGGCAGCGTTACGGTGGGCCTCCCGAGGCGACCAGGGAGGCGTAGCGCGATGGGGCACGACGACGAGCTCGACTTCGACCGGCTGATGGCCGAGGAGGGAGCGACGCGGATGGGCCGCTCCCAGCGCCGCGCTGCCCCGCAGCCGAAGGGCGTGGCCCCGCGGGCGGGGGCGCACCAGCCGCCGACGGCGCCGGATCCCCGGGTCGGGCGGCTCGAGGACGAGCTGCGCGACGCCCGGCAGAGGGCGCTCGATCAGGACGCCCGGATCGCGAGCCTGGGCGAGCGGATCGTGGCCCTCGAGGCCGAGCGCGACGCGCTGAACGCACAGCTCGCCCCGCTGGAGCACCAGGTCCGGACCGCGAAGCTCCGGGTGGACGCGGCCGAGGCGCGGGCGCGGTCGGCGGAGGACCGCCTCGCGCGGGCGGGCACCCCCGAGCCCGCGCGCCAGGAGGAGCACCCGTCGGAGGTCGATGCGCCGGCGGTGACGACCCTCGCCGAGGCCCTCGCGGCCCGTGGCGTGATCCCGGAGGAGCAGCTGCGCGCGGTGGCGGCGCTGGGCGGCAAGCCCGAGGCGCGCTCGCTCGTCGACCGGCTGGTCGCGCGTGACGCCGACGACATGGCGGGCTTCCTCGACCGGCGGCTGGCGCTGGTCTGCGGCGCGGCGGCATGCGAGCCCCAGGACGCGGCAGCGGTCCTGGTCGTCGAGCCCGCGCGCTGCGACGTGTGTGGCGGCTCGGACATCCAGCGGGCGGCCGGCGCCTTCGCCAGCGCGTGCGAGGCGGCGGGGCTGAAGCGCGTCCGCGTCATCGGCGGCTCACCGGCCTACCGGACCCAGCTCGAGCACCTATTCCCCAAGGGTGGACCGCTGACGGTCCTGACGATGAAGGGCGACAAGCGCGTGTCCCTGAACCGGTCGAAGCGCCACCAGTCCAAGGACGACCTCGTCATCGTCTGGGGGGCCACCGAGCTCGACCACGCGACCAGCGGCGCCTATCGCGCGGCCTACGGTCGCGTCATGGTCATCGCCCACCGCGGCATCGCCCGGATGCTGGAGCTCGCCGCCGAGCGCATCGCCGCCGAGGTCGCCTGACGCGGCGAAGCTGTCGCCCGCAGAGCCGGCCTCACGACGGCCGTGCTGCGCGCTGCCTCACGCCGCCGCGCCCGTCCGAGGAACCGGACCGCGGCCTGGTTTCCGCTCAAGCCGTCGGGCGGGTTGACCGAATGGGGATCCGAGCGTCACAGCCACGTGGGCGCGTCACCCCACTCTGGAGGACGGAATTGATGCTACCGAGCGTCACCGACCCGCGTTGGGTTCGCCTGATCGAGCACCCGGAGCGGTACACTTTCAAGATGTTGGCCCTGAAGATCCTGATGCAGCGCGTCGCGCTGAAGAACAAGTACGGGGCCGGCCCGGCCGAGAAGCGGGCGATGATCGGCGAGGTGAGGGGCTTCTTCGAGAAGAACGCGCGCCTCGCCCAAGACGACCTGCGCGCCATCTTCGGCTGAGGAGACCCGACCATGAGCAATAAGATCATGACCTTGGACCAGGCCGCGGCCCTCATCCGCGAGGGGCGCCGCCTCCTCGTGGCCGCCGACGCCAAGCAGCTCGAGCGGCTCCCGGCGGGCGACTGGATCGGGGGGAGCATCCCCTACTTCATGGGAGACGACGGCGGCGTCATCGACCGTGAGGTCGTCTACGTCGACGAGCTGCCCGAGGCGGTGACGGCGGTCACGGTGAAGCGCTACGGCGCCGACGCGCTGGCGAGCGTCCCCGCGGACGCCTACGACAACGGCTTCTCGGTCATCATCGTGCCGGCGATGACCGACGTTCACCTGGCCTACGCCCAGTCCGCCCCCGACATCCCGGGGATCTTCGACCGCCCGGTGGTCGGCTGGATCGCGGGCGTCCACCTCGAGGACCTGGGCGCGGAGAAGCCGCGCGTGGTGTCCGGGGTCGACGGCGTCGTCTCGACCGACGAGGCGGTCGTGCTGCACGCGCAGCTGCCGGAGTCCCACGCGGCCGCCCTCGAGATCGTCAACCTCTTCGTCCAGGGCGACGGGGACACGCTGACCTTCGACGAGACCGGCTTCGCCCAGGACACCGTGCGCGTGAACGGGGAGCCGCGGGCGTTCTCGGACTACCTGCGCGAGGTGGCCCATGACACGCGCCTGCCGCTCGTGGCGGACTACTTCGGCGCGATGGTCAACGCGTCCATCCAGGACGTCTCGGAGGACGGCCCGGGGGTGGCGCTGTACGCGCCGGTGTTCGCGGGGGTGGAGTACCGCCTCGCGGCCCCGGTCGGCGACTACGTCAGCGAGTTCGAGGCGCAGCTGCCGCGGGACTCGGTCGCGCCGGCCTTCGCGTGCAACTGCATCCTGAACTTCCTGTACTCGGAGCTCGAGGGGAAGAAGACCGGCGACATCCGCGGCCCCATCACCTTCGGCGAGATCGCCTACCAGCTCCTCAACCAGACGCTCGTGTACCTGCAGATCCACGACCTGGGATGACCGCGCGGGACCGCCCGGCCGGGTGACCGCCGGCGCCTTGTCCTCTCCGCCACCGCGTGCGACGCCTATCGGGTCGTCGCGCGCGGCGCGGGGAGGTCGAGTTGCAGTGGCAGCGGTGGGCCATCATGGCGGTGCTCGTGGCGAGCGCGAGCGCCTTCGTCGTCCTGACGAGCCGCTCCAGGCCCCAGATCATCGTCGGAGTCGCGCCAGTCGATCGTGATCTCGCGGTGCTCGTGACGCTTCGGGAGGCCGTCGAGGACGACTATTCGGTCCAGTTGACCCGCGCCGACGGGACCGTCGCATGGTCCGTGCGGACCGAGGACCACCACGTCCTCACCTCGACCGGTGAGACCGCGGTGGTCGGCGACGATCGCGCCGTCTACACCTTCGAGGAGCCGATCATGGACGCGCCGCCGGTGACGCGGCTCGTCGCGCGAGCGCTCGCCGACGGCGCCGAGCTCTGGCGACGCGACGTCGACGCCCTGCCGCGAGATCGGATCGTCACCTTCGGCCTGGGCGGGCTGCACGTCGACGACGAGCGTGTCTACCTGACCCGCGTGCTGAGCGACGCCGCGTGGCTGGACGCGTTCGCCCGAGCCGACGGGGAGCACGCCTGGGGGCCCGTCGAGCTGGGACCGAACGGCCCGACCGTGCGGACCTTCGGCGCCGACCGCCTGGTGGCGCTCGCTCACCTGGCGCAGCACAGCGTCCTGGTCGAGCGCTCCAGCGGTGACGCGTCGCCGCTGGCGCGGGCCCACCCGCTGGGCGAGGTCGACGGCGCGCAGGTGGTCGTCAGCGGCGGCGAGCCGACGATCCTGGCTCCCGACGGGCCCCCGGTGCGACTCCACGCCGCCGAGCTGGGCCTCGTCGGCGAGCGATATGGACCGATGGGGGTCCGCGCCGGGCGCGTGGTCCTCGGGGCGCGCCGGTCGTCCGGGCGCGGGCTGGCGCTGGCCGCCTTCGACCGAGCCCGGGGAGCGTCGGCCTGGTCCGTGGAGCTCACCGCGCACCTCTTCCTGCCCCACGCGAGCGACGGTGGAGCGCTGCCGCGGATGTTCCCGATCGCCCTGTTCAGCGATCCCGGCGGCGACCTCGACGAGCACCGCCTCGCCGTCGTCGACCTCGACCGCGGCGCCGTCGTCGCCCGCTTCGTCGCCGGCAAGCGCGGCCTCATCGCGCTGACCGCCCGCGACCGCCCGTACGTCTGGCTCGAGCCCGACACCCTGGTCGCCTTCGCGCCCGACACGGGCGCCATCGCCAGCGCGACGCGCTTGTCGGGCGCCACCCGCGCGGCGCTCCACCGGACCGAGCAGCTCCGGCACGGACAGCTCTGGATCGTCGGCGACACGGCCGCGCTCCCGGACGCCCTCCCCTACGCCGTCGTCGACCTCGCCACCGGCGAGGTGACCCACACCAACGGCGCCATGACGGCGGTCGACGTCACCGGGTCGGTCACTGGCCTCCTGACCCCGGTCACCGCGTTCGTGGAGGAGTGACGCCGAGGAAGTGTTAGATTATGGGGTCTGACCCCACCTTCTAATATTTCCGGCGAAGCGGCGTGGGGAGCGTGGGCGTGAGCGGCGCGGGAGCGCACGCGCGAGCGGCGCGGGGAGCGTGGGCGTGAGCGGCGCGGGAGCGCAGGCGTGAGCGGCGCGGGGAGCGTGGGCGTGAGCGGCGCGGGGAGCACGGCCGTGAGTGGCGGGGCGCGGCGCGGGGGGGAGCGCGAGCGCGGGCGTGAGCGGCGCGGGGAGCGCGGGCGTGAGCGGCGGGGCGCGGAGCGGCGCGGGAGCGTAGGCGTGAGCGGCGCGGGGAGCGCGGGCGTGAGCGACGCGGGAGCGTAGGCGTGAGCGGCGCGGGGAGCGCAGGCGTGAGCGGCGCGGGGAGCGCAGGTGTGAGCGGCGCGGGGAGCACGGCCGTGAGTGGCGGGGCGCGGCGGGGGGGGGAGCGCGGGCGTGAGCGGCGCGGGAGCGCGGCCGTGAGCGGCGGGGCGCGAGCGGCGCGGGAGCGCAGGCGTGAGCGGCGCGGGGAGCGCGGCCGTGAGCGGCGGGGCGCGGAGCGGCGCGGGAGCGTAGGCGTGAGCGGCGCGGGAGTGCAGGCGTGAGCGGCGCGGGGAGCACGGCCGTGAGTGGCGCGGGGAGCGCGGCGCGGGCGCGGGCGGTGCGGGGAGCGTGCGCGGTGCTGGTCTCGCTGGGGGTCAGCCGCGGGCGGCGCGGGCGAGGAGGGCGTCGACGATGGCGCCGGTGAAGTCGCGCTGATGGAAGCGGTTGGCGTCCATCACGCCGCCGGGGCTGAAGGCGTTGATCTCGACGACCAGGTCGCCGATGAGGTCGAGGCCGGCCAGGAAGACGCCAGCCTCGCGGAGCTTGTCGCCGACCTGCTCGGCGAGCTCGAGGTGCGCGGCGGTCGGGTAGCCGGGCGCGACCGTCGCCCCGACGTGGACGTTCGAGCGGAAGTCGTCGCCAGAAGGCACCCGCCGGACCGCGCAGCACACCCCGTCCACGACCAACGGCCGGCCGTCCACCAGGATGAGGCGCATGTCCCCGTCCACCGCCTCCGGGACGAACTCCTGGGCCATCACGTAGCCGGCGCGCCGCAGCACGCTGATGACCTGATTGAGGTTGTCGTACGCCCCCTCGCGCACCACGAAGACGTCGTCCCCACGCGTGCCGGCCGACGGCTTGAGCACCGCCCCGCCGGCGCAGCCCTTCACGAAGGCGCGCAGGGTTTCCGGGTCACGGCTCACCAGCGTCCGGGGCCGGAAGCGCTCGGGGATCGCCATGAGCCACAGCTTCGTCCCCGCCAGGGCCAACCCCTCCGGGTCGTTCAGCACGGCGACGCCCCGCTCGACCAGGAGCCGCAGCAGGACCAACGCCGAGGTGTGCGCCCACGCGCGGTCGTCCCGCCCCGGGCTCGTCCGGATGAGGACCGCGTCCATCGCGTCGAGGACGACCTCTGTCAGGCCGTCGGCGAGGGCCACGTCGTCCCCCCGGACCTCCATGACGCGCCCCGCGGCGATTACGCGCCCGTCCGGCCGCGCTCCGAGGTCGCCGACCCCGACCCAGGCCACCTCGTGTCCCCGCGACGCCACCTCGACCCCGAGGAGCCACGTGGCCTGAGTCGCCTCGAGCCCCTCGAGATCGTTGATGACGATGGCGATCTTCATCCCGCTCCCTGTCCCTGCCGGTGGACCGCCCCCTCGGCGCGCCAGTGGATGTCGCTCATGTGCTCGCGGTCGGCGACGACGCCGAGGTGCAGGATGCGCGCGCCGGTCTGCCCGACCGGGTTGACGCTGCGCCCGACGACGACCCCGGCCTCGGGCGCCCGGTACTCGCGGACGACCTCGCCGAAGATGTCTCGCAGGCTCGCGACCACCTGGCCCTGGGCGAGCGAGTCCGTCACCCGCGGCAGCACCTCCATCAGCCCGCCGTGATCCGCGTAGAGCCAGTAGCTCCGCGCGCACAGCACCGGGTCGGGCCCCGGCGACCGCACGCGCTTCGGCAGCATGTGCAGCTCGCCCAGCACCGCCCGCACCCCGGCCAGCGTCGTCTTCACGTAGTTCGGCTGGAAGCGCCCGGGGTCGCCGATCTCCACGGTGATGGCCGGGATCCCCAGCTCCGCCGCCGCCCCCCGCAGGGTCCGGTCCGACGGCGGGTTGTGCACGACGATCTGGGGCCGCAGCAGGTACGCCAGCGCCGCCGTCGGCTGGCTCGTCATGTCCGCCCGGACGTAGAGCGAGTTCACCCGCCCGAAGCTCGCCGTGTGGAGGTCGAGCATGCTGTCGAAGTGCCGCACGATGCGGTCGAGCAGCCGGTAGGCGAAGACCTCGCTGACGGCGCCGTCCTCCCGCCCGGGGAAGACGTGGTTGAGGTCGCTGCCGTCGTTGAACTGCCGCTGGTGCAGCAGGACCCCGGGGACGTTCACCGCCACGACGGCGACGACCGTGCCGCGCAGCGCCTTGGTGTCGAGCTGCTCGAAGAGCCGGTGGATGACCGGGATCCCGTTCAGCTCGTTGCCATGGACCGCCGCGGTGATGCCGAACACCGGCCCCGGGCGCTTCCCGCGCGCCACGAGCAGCGGCAGGTGCACGGGCTGCCCCAGGCCGTCGTGAAAGATGTCGACGAGGAGCCGGAGCTTGCAGTCCCGAGGGAGCGAGGCGAGGTCGAGCCGGTCGACCGTCTGGATCGGGGTCGTCACGCGTCCCCTCGCTGCGCGGGCGTGCGGACCACGGCGCGAACCGGCCCGGTATCGCAGATCTCGTCGACCAGGGCGTCGTCCGGGTTCAGCGACCGGAACATCCGGCGCCGGAAGCGCTGCTTCTGCGTCACGAGGTTCTGCGCCATGTGGTCGATGGCGTTCACCGACAGGATCGTCTGGACGTAGCACTCGATGAGATCGTCGACACCCAGCCCGAGGCGGTTGAAGTCGCGGTTGTCCATCAGCCGGAGCCGCGTCGTCTCCGTGTCCCAGCCGCCGTCCTCACGCTTGACCGACAGGTTCGTCCCCAGCATCGCCCAGGAGTCGGTCTCGGGGGTGATGCGGTCGGCGAGCGGGTCCCGCGCCCGCCGCGCGTAGATGGCCAGCGGGAAGAAGCCGTCCCGCCCCACGCCGACCATGAAGCGCAGGTCGGCGCAGAAGATGCGGCCCTTGCGGTCGGGCACGGTGCCGATGTGATAGAGGCGCCCGTCGCGCCCGCGCGAGCTCCACCCGCTGTTGCCGATGAGCGCCTGCACGATGAAGCGCCCGTAGCGGTGCTCGAGCTTCATGAACGCCTCGAGCTCGCGCGGGTTCGTCAGGGTCCACACCCCCTGCCCGGCGTTCGAGTACGGGTTCTTCACCACCGCGATCCCGCCCATCCGCTGCACCCACATCGGGACCTCGTCGTGGGAGACGTCCCAGATGGTCTCGGGCGTGCGGATGCGCAGGCCGTCCGGCTGGATCTGCGCGTTGTAGAGGTCGTACGCCTTGGCGGCCAGCATCTTGTTGCGGCCGCCCGCCAGGTCGACGACCACGGGGTTGAAGATCATCGTGCGCGTCACCGGCGGGATCCGCGACCACGGCCGCTGGGTGACGTACCTGAACGCCGCCCGCACCGGCTCGAAGGGCGCGTCGGGGGTCGGCCGCACCGACAGCACGCCGTCGTCGAAGCGCGCCGGCGGATCGGGGTCGTCGTGGTGCCACGGCACGAGATACACCGGCTCGTCGGTCAGGTCGGCCAGCGCGGCGGCGTAGCCCGTCGTCTCCATCGGGTTCTTGTCGTAGACGACGGCGAGCGCCCCCGCCGGCAGCGAGCGCCGCCTCAGCGACGGCACGAAGGCGCGCTCGAGGAGCTTGCGGTAGCCGGCCTGGTCCTCGAGGTCGTCCCGCGACGGCATCGACTTCTGCCCCGACGGGCACGAGTTCGTCTCGATGACGACGACCTGACGCACCCCGCGGTCGGTCGTGGTGACGAAGAGGTCGGCGCCGCCCCAGCGGAAGTAGCGCGGGGCCGCGCCCATCACCGCCCGCAGCGAAGCGGCCGACACCGCCGGCCGCAGGTGGCAGTAGCGGTCGATGATGCGCGCGTTGTCGAGGGCCAGGAAGTCGTGCACCAGCGGGTGCAGCTGGGCGTTGAGGACCCGCGGGTAGAAGTGCATCTCCGGCTCGAAGGCGCCGGGGCGCACCACGCGGTGAGGGAGACTGGAGCTCATCGTTCGGTCACCTACAGCGTCGCTGGCGACGGGAGACAGGCCGGGGGACACGGCGCGGCGCGCGGTCGGGCCCCCTCGGGCGGCGGAGCATACGTCGGGACGTGACCGTCAGCCATCGCTACGACGCTCGTCGCCACCGTGCTTGCTCGGGACGCCGTGGGAGCGGAGCTTCTCCCACAGGTTCTTGCGCGAGATCCCGAGCTGGCTGGCGGTCTTGCTCCGATTGCCCCCCGACGCCTCGAGGGCGCGCAGGAGGTACTCGCGCTCGAACTGCTTCACCGCCTCGGCCAGGGGCTGGATCTCCCCGACCGGCGCGGGCTCGTCGACCTCGGTGGCGCCGAGCTCCTCGGGCAGGTGGTGGACGTCGACGAGCCCGCTGCCCGCCAGCACCACGGCGTGGTGCACCGCGTGCTCGAGCTCGCGGACGTTGCCCGGGAAGGGGTGGTGCGTCACCGCCGCCCACGCCCGCGGCGTCAGCCCCGTGACCCGCCCGTCGGGCGCGAAGCGCGACACGAAGTGCTCGACCAGCGCCGGGATGTCCCCCTGGCGCTCGCGGAGCGGCGGGATCCGCACGTCGAGGACCTTCAGCCGATAGAAGAGGTCCTCGCGGAACCGGCGCTCGGCCACGAGGTCCTTGAGGGGCTGGTGGGTCGCTGAGATGATGCGGACGTTGACCTTCTCGGTCTCGTTCGAGCCCAGGGGCTGAAACGTCCCCTCCTGGAGCACCCGCAGCAGCTTCGCCTGCGCCTGGAGCGGCAGCTCCGACACCTCGTCGAGGAAGAGGGTCCCGTTGTGCGCCGCCTTGAACCGCCCCTCGCGCTTCTTGAACGCTCCGGTGAAGGCCCCGCGCTCGTGACCGAAGAGCTCGGCCTCGATGAGCGTGTCCGGGAAGGCCGCGCAGTTGACGACCACCATCGGCCGCCCCCGGCGCGCGCTGTGCTCGTGGAGGATCTTGGCCACGAGCTCCTTTCCGGTCCCGCTCTCGCCGGCGATGAGCACCGGCGCGTCGCTCGCGGCGATGGTGTTGACCCGCTCGAGGAGACGCTGCATCACCGCCGTCCGCCCGACGAGCTGCGCCCCGGTCTCGCCGCTGACCTGGCTCCTCGCGCGCCGGAGCTCGCGCTCGAGCTCCCGCCGCTCGGCGATCTGCCCGACCTCGTGGGCGAGCCGCTCCATCTCGATCGGCTTGGTGAGGTAGTCCGTCGCGCCCGCCTTGAGCGCCCGCACCGCGTCCTGCACGGTGCCGTGCCCGGTGACGAGGATCACGTCGGTCTCCGGCGACTCGCGCCGGATCTGCTCGAAGACCGCCATCGCGCTCGCCCCGCCCAGCACCACGTCGCACAGGGCCAGATCGAAGCCGCGCTCGCCGAGGAGCGCCTGGGCCCGCGCGGCGTCCGCGGCCATCGTGACGCGATGCCCGGCCGCGACGAGCCGATCGGCGACCGCCTGACGGAGCTTGGGATCGTCATCGACGAGCAGGATGTCGAGCGGCATCTCTCCTCCGCGGGATGCGGCGCGCAGCGTAGCACGGATAGTCGCAGCCGCGATGCCCGCCCGGACGACGGCGACGCAATGACTTGGTCGATCGCGCCCCGGTGTCCATTATGCCCGGGATGAACGTGCTCCACCTGTTTACGCTCGGACGCATCCCCGTAGGCGCGACCCTCGGCTACGCGATCCTGGCGCTCTTCTTCTCGTCCCAGCTCTTCAACGTCGGCGTCGAGTTCGGGCTGGTCGGGGTCTTCGTGCTGACCCTGAGCCTGCTCGTCCACGAGTTCGGCCACGCCCTCGCGGCGCGCTACTACCGGCTCTCGCCGCGCGTCACGCTGGTCGGCTGGGGCGGCGTCTGCCACCACATGCCGGCGAAGAAGGACGGTCACGACGCCGTCATCGTGATCGCCGGGCCGCTCGCCGGCCTCGTCCTCGGCGTCCTCGCGCTGGTCGCGCAGTCGGTCTTCTCCAGCGAGCTCCAACAGCGGCAGCTCTTCGCCGTCACCCTCGATCTGCTCGTGTACATCGGCGTCTACTGGAGCCTCGTGAACCTCCTCCCGCTGTGGCCCCTCGACGGCGGGCAGCTCTTCCGGCTCATCCTGCGCCGCTTCCTCCCCCCCGCGCGGGCGGAGCGCGTGACCCACATCGTCGGCCTCGCCGTGGCCATCGGCGGCGCCGCCTTCGCCTTCTCCGAGGGCTACAAGTTCGTGGGCCTGATGGCGCTCTTCATCGCCTTCATGAACGGTCAGCGCCTGTGGGCCAGCAGCCCGCGCGGCGCCAGCCCCATCCGCCGCCCGCAGCGAAACGACCAGGTCGACGAGATCCTGACCGAGGCCACCCGCGCCCTGGCCACCGGCGACGCCCGCGAGGCGCTCCGCCTCGGCCACCAGGCCAAGTCCCTCGACGGCCTCTCGCCCTCCCAGCTCGACGCCGCCTGGACCGTCCTGACCGTCGCCAGCGCGCGCATGTCGGAGTGGACCGACACCCTCGACTACGCCGCCCGTGCGCCCAACATCGGCCCGGTCTTCGCCGCCCGGGTCGAGGCCCTCGCCGCCCTGGGACGCAAGGCCGAGGCCCGCCGCGAGCTCGACGCCCCCGACGCTCCCGCGCTACCGCCCCAAGGCCGCGCCGCCCTGCAGGCGCTGCTGGCGGACGACGTGCCGCTTCACTGAGCGAGCCGCCAACGTCCTTGACTCGACGGCCGCGGCGCGCCAAGTCTTCGCCCCGGACCGTGCTCTGGAGGCCCCATGCGTCGCGCGCCCCTGTTCGCCACCCTGCTCCTCGCCGCCGGGTGCGGCGGGGATTCGTCGACCACCGGCCCGGTGACCTGCCCGGACCCGCCGGCCGCCGTCGATCCGTGCGACGGCGCGACCTGCTTCACCGCGTGTGGGACCCGGATCGCCATCGGCGAGGCGCCGCTCTCCACGGGCTTCGACGTGGTCGCGGCCCCGACGGTCCGCCCCTTCACGTCCAACCGGGTCGGCCAGGGCCTCATCAGCCTGGTCCCCCTCGGCGTCGAGACCCGTGACGGCGAGACCGGCGCGGTCGAAGGCGGCGCGCTGCTGGGCGGGACCCCGGTCGCCATCGCGGAGGCCGAGGGCGTCGCCTACGTCGACACCCGCGCCGGCGTCATCTACCCGATCGTCGCCACCGACCCGTCGAGCCCCGTCGTGCTCGCGAGCTGGCGCCCCGAGGACGAGGTCGCGGTCGTCCCGGCGGACAACCGCCGGCTCATCCTGAGAACCCCTGGCGGCGTGTCCCTGCTCGACGTCGAGGATCCGAGCGCCCCGACCGAGCTCACCTGCCTCGACGTCCCCGCCGAGGGCGGCATGGACCGCGTCTGGCACGTCACCGCCAGCGCCGGCTTCATCGCGGTCGCCGGCGGCGACACCCCGCGCGTCTACCTCTATGATCTGCTGCGCCCGAACGAGATCGCGGCGGCCTTCCCGATCGACGCCGAGACCTCGGTCATCCTCCACGACGAGCTCCTCGTCATCACCTCCAACGGCCGCCTCATCGCCTACAACGCGGTCCCCGACGCCTCGCTCAGCGAGCGCACCCGGGCCGACCTCCCGGCTCAGGTCTTCGACCCGCCCATCGTCGGCGGCTTCGCCCTCTACGGCAGCGTCGCCCTCGACCTCGAGAACGACCTCGCCCCCTACGACGTCATCGACACCGGCGGCGCCACCTGCACCATCTCGCTGAACGCGCAGGACCACAGCGCCTCGTACTTCCTGGCTCCCGGCCTCGTCCCGGACCGGCGCTTCTCCCTCGCGAGCCTCCCGGAGTTCGAGTGCGGCCCCCGCTCGAGCCGCTTCCCTGGCGCGTTCGGCCTGGCCCACGAGCCGGGCGGCGCGCGCCTGCTCGTCGCTCACGAGGACGGCGCCTCGCTCTTCGACCCGATGACCAACGCCAAGGTCGACGGCGTGGCCATCACCGGCGAGCCGGCGTGGGTCGGGTCGACCCTGGTCGGCATCGCGACCAGCGGCAGCGACTTCGGCGCCCCCCTCGGGACGAACCTCACCCTCGCGAGCGCCGACGACCCGACGACCGCCGCTGGCGACCTCGAGCAGTCCACCGGCTACATCGGCTACGCCGCGGACGGCGACGGCCTCTACCTCCTCGTCGAGGGCAGCGGCCGCGAGTACGGCACCGACGCCCCGCCGGCCAACACCAACCAGGTGCTCCGCCTCGACCCGGCCGGCCCGACGCTCACCCCCGTAGCCCTGCCGAGCAAGGCCGCGCCGGTCGCGCTCGCGGTCGGCGGCGGACGCCTCTGGTACCTCGACGAGGGGGACCGCGCGGTCGCCCTCGACGCCGCCTCGGGGAGCTTCGACGAGCTCGCCCGCGGATCCCTCGAGGCGAGCTACGGCGACGCCGCGCCCTTCGCCTCGGCGCTCGGCCTGTTCCTACACGACGCCTGTGGGGCGCTGACCTGGGTGGATCCCCAGGGCGAGGTCGCCGTGCTCGCGGATGAGACAGCGATGACCCTTGTCGGCGCCGACGCCGGTCGTGTCTACACCCTGGTCGATGACGCGCCTGCGAACACCGGGCTGCCCGGGGTGCGACGTCTCGTCGCGTGGGCGCCCACGGCGGTCGGAGACGGGACGTTCACCCTCTCCGAGGTCGCCTCGCGGGTCGTCCCCGACGGCGGCGCGAAACTCGCCCCAGGGGAGCCGCTCGGCCTCGCGATTGGCGGGGTTCAGGCGCTTCAGCTGGGCGAATGAGCCTGTCTCATCGTGAGATTTCCGCATATGCGAAAGGTCGCTTAGCGTTGTGATCTTTGGGATCGCGGGAATGATCTCGGGATCGGATGTTGCGGAAAGAACAGGCGAATTGCGGCGCGGCAATATCTCATATTGAGACGATCTCGCGCAATCCGAAGGGCGTCATTCCGCGTGAACTGTGGCTCCAAAGGGTGTTCGAGACCTGGCACGGTTCCTGCTGTGGTCTGCGGCACGGTCCACTCGGACCGAGACTCCCCAAAAACGAGAACCCCCTGGAGTAGCGAAATGGCTGTCACCTTCTGGAGCGTCGAGATGGATCCGAACTCTGACTACGATCCGGCCGAGACCCACCTCCCGTCCGACATGATCGTGCAGATCCGGAAGCCCGGTGAGACGCCGACCTACCACCGGCTCCACACCGCCCCCAGGCCCACCGTTCGCCGCCCCGAGAACTCGACCCGCCGCCTCCGCGTACGCCGCCTCGACGCCTGACGCGCACGCCCCCCTCCTCAGCGACCGTCACAGCCCCAATCCCTCGGAATCCTGATGTAACCCGCGGCGTCTCCCGTGGCCTGATGGCCTCGACGCGCGGCCTACGTGCGCCACGAGCGGGCCGGTACGTCACGTGGCGCGAATCGAGGACCGCTGCCGCTCGACAACGAGCGTAGAGAGCGGTTTAGATGCAGCGCGAGCGACGATGACGCCCGATGGGCGCGCGCTCGATGACCGCGCGGCGCGCGAGCCGGCGACTTCCGTGGGAGCTGTGAGAGGTGTCGATGTTCGAGCTGCGGCGCCACCGGGTTACAACGGTTACAAACACCCGGTCGGTAGAGTCCCGATCGGCCGGCGTCGCGCCGGCCGGAAGCCCGGGGGCAGCCACGCCCCGCCACCGGACGCCCAAGATTCACAGGGTCGCGCGCGCCGCCGGACGCGCGCGCGGCCTGCTACCCGCTGTCGCTCTCACGTTCGCGCTCGGCCTCGCCACCAGCGCGTGCGGCAGCCACGGGACCCCCGAAGAGGTCGCCGCGGCCTGCGAGCATCAGCTGAGCGTCGCCAAGCGCGACGCCATCGCCGCGCACATGCGCGCTCGCGGCGAGGACCCGACGACCAGGGCCGGCCTGGCCAGCCTCGAGGCGGAGCTCCGCGCGGCCCTCGCCGAGGCCTCGGCCCAGCAGAGCCTCTCGCGCTGCCGCACCCTGTACACCGACCTGTCCAGCGATCGAATCCAGTGCATTCTGGGCGCTGACGACCCGGTCGCGATCAACGCGTGCATGCCTCAAGCCGATCGAAAACGCTGAAGCCGATGTCTCAATAGTGAGACAGCCTGGCGACCGACCGCGGGCGTTGCGCGAGATCAAGACTCTCCACAGACGTGGCGGACGCTTGCTGCGTCGCACGACGCCGGATCCCCGCGGCCTGTGACCGAGTGGTGAGCCCGGAGCCCCAGTGTGTCGCGATGCAGCGAAGAGCGGGTCGAGGACCGAGCCGCCGACGGTCGAAACGCCCGGTCGAAGAGGCTCGAACGTCGATCGATTGAGCGATCGGTCCGACCACCGGACCGTGCCCCCCTCGGCGCCCAGGCGACTCCCTAGCGGAGTGTGGGCGTCCCGCCCGCACCAACCGTCGCCAACCCCTGAGCCCCCGGCGCCCGTCCTGGCATTTCGCGACAGCCTCGTCTCGACCGCTCTGCCACGAGCCGCGAGCATCGCCGGCAGGCGAGCGAAGAGGTCTACTCCGCCAGGAGCGCGTTGAGGACGTCGTCCACGTCGCCCGCGCCGTCGACGATGTCGTTGTAGACGTACTCCATGTTGGCGCCACGCAGGACCATGAAGAACGGGATGCCCAGCGAGGGACCGCCGGTGCTCTCGGTCAGGTAGGGGTTGATGTGCTCGAAGGTCGTCGCGAACGACGTGACGGCGAGCCAGCCCCCGGGGGGATCGTAATACGGGATCTCGACGCCCGCGTTGTCGTGATCGATGAGGATCATCGCCGGATCGATCCCGAGCTCCTCCGCGTAGTTGGCGCAATACTGCTGGGTCGGCTTCCCGGAGTGGTTGTCCTCGCCGAGGACGATGTAGGTGCTGAGCCCGGGGAAACGCTGGTCGATCTTCTCGCGCGTCAGGTAGCCCCCGTAATCCGCGACCAGCGCCTCGAGGAACGCGTGGCACGGGACGCACCACCCCGCCCCCCCGATGAGCCACACGGCCTTGTCCCCGCAGCTCTCGTGGAGCGAGACCTGCCCGCCCGCGCAGTTGGGCAGGGTGAAGTCGCCGACGTTGTCCTGGAGGAAGACGCCCGTCCCCTCCGTGACGCAGGTCGGCTGCAGGTTCGCGCCGCCCGAGGGGGCCACGATGTCGACGGAGAAGCGAAACTGGTCGAGGCACCACTCGCCGCCCCCCTCGACCGGCGTGGAGACGAAGTCGTCGCCGATCGTCACCTCCTTGAGGACGACGTCCTCGAGGTGCCCTTCGAACTTGCCGCCGACCTCCCAGCGCTCGATGACGAGCCGGCCGGCGTCCGCGTAGTACTGCTTGTCGCACCCGTCCGCGTCGCAGCCGGTCCGGACGCGGATGCAGTTGCCGCAGTCCGCATAGTTGATGCCGTCGAGGTCGTACGTCCCCACGGTCGACGCGCCGCCGTATTCCTCGGTCTGGTAGAGCTCGATACGGAGCTGGTCGCGGGGCACGCCGTCGTCGGTGAGCGCGATGTAGCCCCTCCGGTCGCCGGTGGCGAGGTACCGCTCGTGGTTGTTGGCGAAGCCGGTGGCGGTGCAGGTCGCCGGATAGTTCGGCCCCTCGCCGGTGTCGGTCGACGCGGTGTCCGTAGACTCCGCGGTATCGACGCTCGTGTCGTCGCCGGCGCCCGTGTCGCCGTCGGTACTCGTGTCCTCGACGGTGCTGGTGTCGTCGACCTGACTCGACGTGTCGGGGTCGGCGGAGGTCCCGCCGTCACCGCCGCAAGCGACGGTCGAGAGGGCGAAGCAGAGGGCGAGCGTGGTGAGCCGATTCATCGCGAGCCTGCGTCGGTGCCTCGATGAGGCGTTGTGCTGGAGGCGAGACTCTAGCGAACGACTCGACCTCGAGCAAATGCCGTCACCGTGCGCATCCCCGCAAAAACGAAACCGCCCACGATGGGGCGGTTCGTCACTTCGTCGCGGGCGGAGGAGTTACTCGTTGAGGAGCTGGTTCAGGGTCCCGTCGAGGGTCCCGGCGCCGACGTTGTCGCTCCACATGTACTCCATGTTGGAGCCGCGCAGCACGATGTGCCACGGGGTCGACGTCGTCACCGTCTCGCCCTCGGCGACCAGGTACGGGTTGATGTTCTCCCAGGTGGTCGCGAAGCTCTCGACCGGCAGCGCGTAGCCCTGCGGGTCGACGAGCGGGATGTCGACGCTGTCGGGGTTGTGGTCGATGAGCACCATCGCGGGATCGATCCCGAGGTCCTCGGCGTACGCCTTGCAGTACGCCTGGCTCGGCTCGGAGCCGTACTGGTTCTCACCGAGGATGATGAGGAGATCGAGGCCCGGGTAGCGGGCGTCGACCTTGGCGCGCGTCAGGCTCCCGCCGTAGTCGGAGACCATCGCGGTGAGGAGCTCGTGGCAGGCCGTGCACCAGCCGGCCGTCCCGATCATCCAGACCGCCTTCTTACCGCAGCTGTCGTGGAGCGTGACCTGCTTGCCGAGGCAGTTCGGCAGGCTGTAGTTGGCGACGTTGTCGTTGACCAGCGTCCCGGTACCCTCCTCGACGCAGACGGGCTGGGTGTTCTCGCCGCCGACGAGGGGCGCGGCCACGTCCGCCGAGAAGACGTACTCGTCGAGGCACCACTCGCCGCCCCCCGCCACCGGGGTCGAGTGGTAGGTCTCGGGGTCGATGGTGACCTCCTTGAGGACGACGTCCTGGAGGTGCCCCTCGAACTTGCCGCCGACCTCCCAGCGGTCGATCACGAGCTCGCCGGCGTCGGCGTAGTACGTCTTCTCGCAGCCTCCGGCCGCGGCGCTGCAGCCGGTCCGCACGACCACGCAGTTGCCGCAGGTCTCGTAGTTCGAGCCGTTCAGATCGTAGGTCCCGGGGGACGTGGCGCCGCCGAACTCGCCGCCGTAGAACTCGAAGGACAGCGCCGTGTAGGGCTCCTTCGTGGTCGTGACCGCCTGGTAGATCTGGACGCCCTGCTGGGTGGCGAACTGCTCGGCGTAGTTGTTGAACCCGGTGTCGGTGCAGGTCGCCGGGTAGTTCGGCTCCTCCGGGACGTAGGTCGAGCCGGTGTCCCCCGGTCCGACGATGTCCGCCTGGGGCGTCGGGTCGGTGTCGGCGAGCTCCGTCGTGTCGTCCGCGGCCGTGGCCGTGTCCGTCGCCTCGGTGGTGTCGGCCGAGACCGAGGTGTCGGGATCGGCGGAGGTGCCGCCGTCGCCGCCGCACGCGAACGTCGTGAGCGCGACCGGCAGGGCGAGGCAGCAGGCGAGGGTGGTGAGTCGATTCATCGCGGACCTTGCTCCGAGAACGGCGATTGGGGAGAGGCGACGCCGGAACCTAGCCACCGTATTGAGCCCGCGCAACTCTGAGGCCGATTCTCACCCCCTCGCCCGGGCCGGTGGTGGCCGACGCTCAGGCCAGGCGCGATGCGCGCTCCGCCGCGAACCACGCGGCCGTGCGCTCGAGACCCACGGTCACGGGGACCGCCGCGGCGAACCCGAGCTGCTCGCGCGCCCGATCGACGGCGGCACAGGAATGCACGATGCTTCCTGCCCGCTCGGGCCCGTGGCCGATGGCGCTGTTCGATTTTGCGAACGAGACGACCAGCCGCGCGAGCTCGGCCACCGTCAGCTGGCGGCCGGTGCCCACGTTGATCGGCTCGCCGACGCCGTCGTCGCGGAAGAGCGCCCGGTGGATCGCGTCGACGACGTCGCTGACGAACACCATGTCCCGGGTCTGGAGCCCGTCGCCGTCCACCCGCAGCGGCGCGTTCGAGAACGCCCGGTCGAAGAAGAGCGAGATGACCCCGCTGTAAGGGCTCTTCGGGTCCTGACGCGGGCCGTAGACGTTGAAGAATCGGAGCGGCGTGGTGCTGATGCCGTGGAGCGCCGCCCAGATCTTGAGGTAGCCCTCGCTCGCCAGCTTGTGGACTCCGTAGGGCGACAGCGGCGCGGGCGGCACCTCCTCGTGTACCGGGAGGACCGGCGTGTCCCCGTAGACGGCCGCGGACGACGCCATGACCACGCTGCGCGCCCCATGGGTGCGGGCGAGCTCGAGCACCCGGAGGGTCCCGCCGGCGTTCACCCGCTCGTCCTCGATGGGCTCCTCGATGGAGCGCTGCACGGAGGTCTGCGCCGCCAGGTGGACGACGCGCTCGACCTTTCCGAAGCGGGCGACCGCGTCGGCGAGCAGGTCGTCGAGGTCGCCCCCGACGTCGCCGTCGACCACGATGAGCCCGGCCTCACCCAGGTGGGTGGCGAGGTTCAGGCGGCTTCCGGTGCTGAAGTCGTCGAGCACCGTGACCCGGTGCCCCTCCTCGACGAGGCGGTCGACGGTGTGCGAGCCGATGAAGCCCGCGCCGCCGGTGACGAGCACGTGGGATGGAGCCATGGGGCCTCCGGGTTGGAGCGCGCGTCGGCGCGTGACGTGAGGCGTCGGTCTACCAGAGCGAGCCCGCCCGGCGGAAGCCCGACGCGTCAGAGGTTGGTCGTGTAGGGGAAGCGGAAGTGGAGCAGGAGATACGCCTGCCCGATGTGCCAGACGGTGTCCTCGAACGGGCCAGTGTCCAGAATCCCGCCGCCGACCGTCTGGGGGACGTAGAACTGCGAGGTCCAGCCGAGGCTCACGAGGAAGCTGTCGGTGATGGGGATCTCGACGTCGAGGTTGAGATCGATCCCCGGCCGCAGGAAGTGCGTGTCACCGAGCCGGTCCGAGCCGATGAAGGCGTAGGTCAGCCGCAGGTCGGCGCCGAGCCGCACGCGCGGCACGTTGGCGAGGGTCAGGCCGAGGCCGATCGGGGTCCAGCTGATGCCCCACATCTGGGTGTCGTCGATCTTCGGCGAGATGAAGAGCGTGTCGGGGATGAAGATCGACGGCGAGAAGCGGACCTCGGCGAGCTTGGAGACCATCCCTCGGTAGTTCTTGGGGATGCGCCCCTTGTTCGCCTCGAGGGTCGCCTTGTCGATGATGGCGGCGACCGACAGCTTGAGCCCGTAGTGGACGAGCTGAGCGTCCTGGATCGGCCCGGTGACGAAGTGGAAGGCCGGCCCGACGCCGACGTCGACCGGCACGGTCACCTCGCCGGCGCGGGCGCCGGGGATCGCGGCGGTGAGCAGGAGCAGGGCGGAGGCGATGGTGGCTGCGGCGTGCTTCATGACGGGACTCTACCGCGGCGGTCAGGCGAGTTGAACCGGTCGGACTCGCCCGCGACGCCGCTGGCGGCGTCGCGGCCTGCGTCCTTGGTCGCTCAACTCGCCTGACCACCGCTCTACCGCGACGCGCGAACGAGCCGAGCCTCGTGGTCCCCTCGCCTGCCGTGACCGCGCCCGACGGTGCAGACCGCCGCTCCTGCCCGCGCGCGATGTGGTATCGATGGCGGCGACTCGGACGTTGCTCGGGTCACACCCTCTCGGAGAGCCCCATGCCCCGTTGGATCGCGCTGCTAACCACCCTGCCCCTCGCGCTGCTCGCGCCGCTCGGCGGCTGCCCGTCGGCGTCCACGCCGATCGTCGCCGAGCCGCCGCCGGATCCGACGCCGCCGGAGCCTCCCCGGATCGAAGAGCCCCCCGCGCCCCCCGCCTGTCTGGACCTCGGCGAGGAGGCGTACGCGGTCGCGCCGATGATCGAGCGCGCGCGGCTCGTCGAAGGAGGCCTCTACTTCTGCCGCCGCGAGGTGGACGCGCCGGTCTGCTGGGTGATGGACCTCGACGACGGGTCCCTGACCTCCGCCGACGTGCCGGAGGACATCGACGCCGGGTGGACGCCGCCGCCGACCCCGGCGCCGCTGAAGATCTCCGACGACAAGCTGGGCGCCGAGGTCTGCCCCGAGAGCGGCCGCTGCCGCGCCCTCGAACTGCCGATTCGCGGGGCCACCATCCTGGGCGCCGCGGTCTCCGCGAGCGGCGACTACGCCGCGCTCACCCTGGCCCGGGACGAGCAGTACACCATCCAGCTCTACGCCCTGCCATCGGGCCGGCGGCTCAAGCGCATCACCACGCCGAGCGACCCCTACCCGTGCGCGTCGGCGCGCTTCGTCGGCGACACGCTCCTGGTCATGCAGGACATCTGCGCCGGCCCGGCCGGGTACGCGTGGCTGGCGAACCCGAAGACCGCCAGGCGCGTCGCGTGGGTCGGCGGGAGCGCGGAGTTCGGCGCGTGGAGCGTTCACGAGCAACCCGTGGGCGACGATCTGTGGGCCTTCCGCGAGGACTCCGGGCGGCAGGTCGTCGTGCAGAGCGTGAAGGACGGCCGAATTGTGCATCGCATCAACCTCGACGACACGTTCCCGCGTACAGAAGACGGTACGATCCTGGCCGACCCCGACGCCGGTTCGATGCTCCGCAACAACGCGACCGGGGAGCTGGTGCTGGTGCACGACGGCGCGGCACAGGGCAAGGTCGTCCGCGTCGACCCGCGCGAGGGTCGCGTCGTGAAGGTCGTCACGGCGCCGCGCTGCCCACGCTGAATGAGGGCGCGTCCCCGCGGGCCGCGACGGGCACGTGGAGGACATGATGGACTGGACGGAATTCTGGGATCGCGCGCTGCCGTGGATATGGCCCTCGGCCATCCTGATCGCGTGGGTCGCGCTCGGCTTCTTCCTGGGGCGGCGGGTCGTCCGCTTCCTCACGAAGCGCGCCGAGGCGAGCGCCAACGCCTACGACGACCTCATCGCCCCGCGGCTGCGGCGCCCGCTGCAGCTCAGCGTGATCCTGGTCGGCATCAACCTGTGGGCGCAGCTCGCCCCGGTCCCCGTCGAGGTCGGCAACGTCGTCGGCGTGCTCAGCAAGGCCGGCATCATCATCCTCGTGCTCCTCACCGTCGACGCGGCGATCCAGTCGTGGATGCAGGTCCGCTCCCGCAGCTCCCGGGTGATGGCGACGAGCGGCGGGGTGCTGCGGACCACCGCGCGGGTGGTCGTCTTCATCATCGGGACGCTGATGGTGTTGACCGCCGTGGGCATCGACGTGACCCCGCTCGTCGCCTCCCTCGGCGTCGGCTCGCTGGCGGTCGGCCTCGCGCTCCAGAAGACGCTCGAGGACTTCGTGGCGGGGCTCCTGCTCGCGGCCGATCAGCCCGTGCGCATCGGGGACTTCGTCGAGGTCGAGGGCCTGGCCGGGACGGTGCTCCAGATCGGCTGGCGCAGCGCGCGCCTCGAGACCCGCGAGCGGAGCCACGTCATCGTGCCGAACTCCATCCTCGCCCAGTCGCGGCTCGTCAACCGGAGCCGCCCCGAGGAGCAGGTGGAGTTCGTCATCGAGGTCGGCGTCCACTACGACAGCGACCTCGAGCACGTCGCCAAGGTCTGCGTCGAGGTGGCCGACGCGCTCCACGAGCGCGACCCGCGCGCGGCGCCGGGCTACAAGCCGCGGGCGAACGTGGTCTCCTTCGGCGGCTCGAGCATCGACTTCGTCGTGTGGTGCTCGGCCCAGCGCTTCCTCGACCACTACGGGCTGAAGGACGCGATGATGCGGGCGCTCCGTGCGCGCTTCGCCGCCGAGGGCATCAACATCCCCTACCCGATCCGGACCCTCGACGTCCCCGCCGGCTCGCCCCTCCTCGGTCTCCGGGAGCAGCTACGATCCGACGGTTAGGCCCAATGCCGGTCATTTAGCGGCAACGTGTTGCTACAAATGGAATTTTTGCCACCGAGACACGGAGGCACAGAGGACCACGGAGAGGCGAACACGCTGCCATCTCCGTGGAATCTCCGTCGCCTCTGTGCCCTCCGTGGTGAAAAGTCTCATGAGACCGGCGTCTTGCGCCAAAGTGATCAGCATTGCGGTTAGGCCGACGGGTAGGCCCGGGCGCGGCGCACGGCCGCGCCCGGTGAGCGCGTCGGCTACTCGATGTAGCCGGCCAGGGCGAGGGCCACCTCGCGCGAGCGGGCGGCGAAGAGGCGGGTGGCCTCGGCGACGGAGTCGGCGGTGAGCCCGTCGTGGACCTCGAGGATCCACTCCGTGATGAGGTCGGCGTCGTTGTCGAGGTAGACCTTCACGATGCCGTCGCGGTTCTGCTCGTTGACCTTCAGCAGCCACTCGGCCGTGGGGACGACGTTCTTGTCCTTGCCCCACAGGGTGGTCATGCGGATGAGGTCCTTGCCGCGGTTCGGCTGGACGACGGCGATGACGCCGATATCGGGGTAGCGGACGATGATGGAGCCGCCGTTCTCCTTGGTCTCGCCGCCGTCGGCGCTGAGCGCGCGGATGAGGACGTTGTTGTCGTAGAGGTGCGAGGTGTCGCCTCGCGAGCTGCCGGCCATGCTCGCGCACGCCTGGGTGCTGGCGACGAGGCCGAGAGCGAGGAGCGACAGGGCGGCGGTGCGGAGGTGTCGGTGCATGGGTGACTCCAGGTCTGGGCGGCGCGACGCGCGCACCGCGGAGATGTCGATGCCGGCGACCGATGGGCGGCGTGGCACCTGAGGGACGGAGCAGAGCTCAGGGCTTGAACGAGATTCGCCCACCTTATTGCGATCGCGCGCGATGTCCAGCCCCCCTAGGCCCCGGCGCAGCAGGAACGTCACCGACGAGCCGCCGGGCCGCCGCGGAAGCGAGCCGGGCACGGCTCAGGCGCGGACCGCCCCGACGAGCGCGCCGCGGATGCGGCGGAACTCACCCTCGAGGGCGTCGAGCAGCCCCGGCACCGCCGAGAGCTCACCGCCCGACGTCGCCAGCTCGATGTGGGAGGCGATGCCCGCGAGGCGGAGGGCGCCGACCTCGTGGAACTGCTCGTGCAGCCTGCCCGCGGTCGCCTCGATGCTGCCCGCGTCGCTCTCGCCCAGCGCCTCGCGCATCGCGGCGACGTGCATCGGGAAGTCCTCGACATAGCGCAGCACCGCGGCGCCGCCCTCGGCGTCCCCGTGCACGTAGTCGCGGACCCGCACTTCGAGCGTCGAGGCCGGGCGCCGGCCGCGCACCGTGGGACGTCGGCCGGGCATCTGGCCGGGCGCGGCGGCCTCGGTCTCGGAGGCCGGGGCCCGCTGCACCCTGGGCCGGGGGCTGACGACCGTGGGCAGCGGCGGCGGCGACATGACGCCGTCGACCTCGAGCCCCTCGCCCTCGTTCGTCGAGAGGTCGTCGTCGCGCTCGCTGTCGTCACGCATCACCCGGCGCGTGTCCCAGCCGCGACCCGCCCGCTCCTCGGTGTCCTCGGGAGCGACGAACTCGAGGGTGCTCGGCCCCTTCGCGCCAGGGATGGGCGGCGGCACGACGGCCGGCGCCACGAGCTCGAGCGTGCTCGGCCGCCCGCCGCGCCGCGGGGTCGAGGTCAGCGCGCTCAGCCGCTCCTCGAGCTCCAGGGTCCGGCGCCGCTCCTCCTCGAGCATCTCGCGGAGCGCCGTACGCTCGGCTTCGACGGTGGCGAGCCGCTTGGTCTCCGACGACCGGTCGCGGAGCTTGGCCTCCAGCTCGAAGGCCGCCTCCGCCGCGCGCTCGGCGTCGTTGGCCCGATCCCGGGCGCGCGCCAGCTCCTCTCGGGTCTCGATCAACAGGAGCCGCTCGGCCTGGAGCTCGGTCTCGAGCTCCTTGAGGCGCAGCGGATCGGCCCGCAGCGACCCGGGTCCGCGGAGCGCGACCTCCTCGCCGGCGTCCGGGTCCTGCACGGTCACGGCGTTCGACCGCGCCGCCGCCCGCTTCACCGCGTCCAGCTCGCCGCGGAGCGCCGTCAGCTCGCGCTCCTGCTCACCGGCGCGCGCCCGCGTCACCTCGAGCTCGGCCGAGAGCCGCTCGGCCCGCTGCATCGCCTCGGCGCGCGCCTCCGCGCGCGCCGCCGCAGCCGCCTGGGCCCGCTCGAGCTCCTTCCGGAGCGTCGCCAGCGCTTCGTCGTCGACGGGCGCCTCACCGTCGGCGGCCGTCGCCGACTCCGCGGTCCGCGCGCGCGCCTCCGCGGCCTCGAGCGCCGCCTCGGCCGCCGCCGCCCGGCTCTCGGCCTCGGCGCGCGCCTCGGCCCTGGCGGCCGCCGCCGCCCGAGCTTCCTCGAGCTCACGGCGCAGGGCCTCCACGTCGACCGGCTCGGCCTCCTCGGACCGCTCTGCGGTCGCGGCTCGCAGCGCCTCGCGCGCCTCCTCGAGCTCCTGCCGAAGGCCCGCGACGTCGACCGCCGCGGCGTCCTCGGACCGCTCTGCGGTCGCGGCTCGCAGCGCCTCGCGCGCCTCCTCGAGCTCCTGCCGGAGGCCCTCGACGTCGACCGCCGCGGCGTCCTCGGACCGCTCTGCGGTCGCGGCTCGCAGCGCCTCGCGCGCCTCCTCGAGCTCCCGCCGGAGCGCGGCGACGTCAACGGGCTCCGCCTCGCGTGTCGCGCCGTCGATGCGAGCCCGCGCCTCGACCAGCGCGGCCTCCGCCGCCTCGGCCCGCGCCTCGAGCGCCTCCCGCGCCTCCTCCGCCTGGCGCGCCCGCGTCTCCGCGGCCTCGAGCCGCGCCTCGACGTCGGCGGCGCGCTGGCTCATCGCGGCGTGGGCGCTGGCCTCGCTCTGCCCGCGCTCACGAGCCTGATCCCGCGCCCCCTCGGCCGCCGCCGCGGCGAGCTGCGCCTCGGCGAGCTGGACCTCCAGCGCGCGCTTGGCATGCACCTCGGCGTCGAGCCGCTCGGCCGTGTCCGAGAGCGCCTCCTCGGCGTTGGTGGCCCGGGTGTTCGCGCTCTCGAGGGACGCCTCCCGCTCGGCGTCCCGCTCGCGCAGGGCCGCCGCCTCCTGAGCGGAGTCCTCGGCGAGCTCGAGCGCCTCGTCCACGTCGCGCCTGAGCTTCGCGAGCTGCTCACGCGCCGCGGCCGCCTCCTCGCGGAGCGCCTCGAGCTCGGGCGTCGCGGCGGCTCGCGCCTCTCTCAGCGCGCTCAGCTCGCTCAGCAGCTGGTCGCGCTCGGACTCGAGCCCGTCGGCGTTCTCCCTGGCGAGCGCGAGCTCGGTCAGGGCGATGTCGTGCTTCTCGCGCAGGGCGTCGAGGGCGACCCGCATCTCCCAGACGTCCTCGGCCCCCTCCAGGGCGCCCTTGAGCGCGTCCTGGGCGGCCATGAGGTCGCGGTGCGCTCCGGCGATCTCGTCTCGGGCCTCGTCCCGGACATGCGCGAGCTCGGCCTCGAGCACCTCGCGCGCCGCGCGCACCGACGAGAGCTCGCCACCGAGGCGCTCGACCTCCGCCTCCACCGCCGCGAGCTCGGCCCCGACGCGGTCCCGGTGGGCGCGCAGCGCCTCGGCCTCGTGCGCCGCGAGCTCGCCCAGCTCCACCGCCTCCGCGACCAGCGCCTCGGCGCCCTCGCGGGTCTCGGCCAGCTCCCGCTCGTGGGCGGCGACGAGCGCCTCACGCGCCTCGCCGTGCGCCGCCTCCAGGGCCTCGAGCGCGGACTCGTGCTCCTCTCGGAGCGCTTCCAGGGCGGCCTCCCGCTCCTCGCGGAGGGTCGCGAGCGCGGACTCGTGCTCCCCTCGGAGGGCGGCCAGCGCCTCCTCGTGGGCCGTGGCGAGCTCGGCCTCACGCGCCTCGGCCGTCGCCGCGGCCTCGGCGAGCCGCGCCTCGACCTCGGCGACCGCCGTGTCCCGCGCCTGCTCGATCTCCGAGATCTGTTCGGCCGCCTCGCGCTCGGCCGCGACCAGCAGCTCCATGCTCTCCTCGAGCTGGGCCGCCGCGTCCTTCCGGGCCGCGTCGGCCTCGGCCACGCGGTTGTTCGCCTGACGTTCGACCTCGGCGACCCGGCGCTCGGCCTCGGCCACCTGGGCCGCTCGGCGCTGCTCGAGCTCGGCGATCTGCTCGGCGGTGCGCTTCTCGACCTCCGCGAGCTGCTCGGCGTGGCGCTCCTCGGCCTCCGCCAGCAGGCGCGCGTGTCGGCGGTCCGCCTCCCGCAGCGCCTCGGCCCGCGCCTCGCGTGCCTCCTCGAGCCGCGCTTCGGCCGCCGCCTCGGCCTCCTCGAGCCTGGCCGCCGCCGCCTCCTCCGCCGCTACGAGCGAGGCCGCAGCCTCCTCGCCGGCCTCGGTCGCCGCCGACCTCGCCGCTTCGAGGGCCTCCTCGCGGCGGTCGAGCTCGGCCTTCAGCTCGTCGATCTTCGCCCGGGCCGCGTCGCGCTCCGCCGTCCGCTCGGACAGGGCGTCCTCCGCCTCCTCGGCCCGCGCCTGCGCCTCCTCGGCCGCGGTCTGCGCCGCGATCGCGTCCGCCAGGAGCGACTCCGAGGCCGCCTGGGCCGAGTCGAGGTCGGCCGCCCGGCTCTCGGCCGCGCTCCGCTGGGCCGCCGCGTCGGCGAGCGCCGCCTCGAGGGCCACGCCGCGGTCGTCCACCTCGGCCTCGAGCGCCGCGACCCGCGCCTCGGCCGCCTCGAGCGCGGTCCGCGCGAGCTGGAGCTCCTCCCGCGCCGCCTCGACCTCGCCGGCCGCCGCCTCCGCCGCGGCCCGCCGCTCGTCGAGCTGCGCCCTCAGCCCCTCGATCTCGATCTGCGCCGCCTCGCTCGCCTCGGCGCCCCCTCGGAGCGCCTCGAGCTGCGTCTTGAGCGTAGCGACCATGGCCTCACGGTCCCGCGACGCTGCGCGGGCCGCCTCGAGCTCCACGCGGGCGCCAGCGGCCTCGCGCTGCGCCGCCTCCGCCTCTTCGCGCGCCGCCTCGGCTTCGCGCTGCGCCGCCTGTTTGGCGGCCTCGGCGGCTTCGAGGGCGGCCTCGGCCTCGCGCTGCGCCGCGACGTCGCCGACCTCGGCTCCTTCGCGGGCGACCTCGACCTCGCGCTGCGCCGCCTCGAGCGCGGCCACGGCAGCGTCGCGCGCCGCCTCCGCCACCGCCGCGGCCTCGCGAGCGGCGTCGCGCTCCTGGGCGATCTCTCGGGCCCGAGCGCCCATGGCCTCGCGCTCGCGCTCGGCGACCTCGGCGACCTCGTCGGCCAGCCGGCGGATCGCCTCCCGGTGCTCGTCCTCGCGCGCCTTCTCGGACGCGGCGAGACGCTCGCTGAGCGAGGCGATCTCGGCCTCCAGGGCCTCGCGCTCTGCCGCGCCGCCCTCGGCGTCCCCGCCCACCTCGTCGAGGAGCGCGACCGCCGTGGCCGCCTCCTCCTGAGCGCTCGCCACCTGGGCGCGCGCGATCTCCAGCGCCTGCTCGAGGGCCGCCTTCTCGCGCCCGGCGGCCTCCGCCTGGGCGCGGACGAGCTCGAGTGCCGCCTCCGCGGCGCGCTTCTCCTCACCCAGCTGCTGCAGCGCGGCCTTGGCGGCCGCCGCCGTCTCCTCGGCCTCGGCCACGCGGTCGTCGTCGCTCTCCGAGTGGCGGCGGTTCGCCGCCACCGCCTGGTCGCGCGCGGCCATCAGCGCGGTCTCCAGGGAGGCCCGCTCGGCGTCGAGCTGGGCGGTCCGCCGCTCGGCCGCCTGGGTCCGCTCGAGGAGCCCGGCGCGAGCGCTCTCCGCCGCCGCCGCGCGCTCCTTCGCCTCACCGGCGGCGGTCTCCGCGCGCACCCGCTGCGCGACCGCCGCCTCGAGCTCGGCCTCCAGCTCCGCGAGCCGAGCCTCCAGCGCGGCGAGGGCCTGTCCGTCGCTCTGGACCGTCGCGGCGTCGGTCTCGATCGCGGCGGCCCGCACCTCGAGCTCACCGACGGCGGCCTCGGCCTCCTCGAGCCGGGCCGCCAGCCCGTCGCGCTCCGCCTCGGCGGCGACCAGCGCCTCGGCGAGCTTCTTCTTGTCCCCTCCGAGCTGCGCCTTCGCCGCCTCGAGCCGGGCCACCGTCTCGTGGAGCGCGGCGACCTCGACCTCGTGGGGACCCTCGGGGGGCGCCAACGACTCGGGCGAGGGGAGCCGCCCCATCTCGAAGAGCTCGTCGAGCAGGCGGTCGACCACCGCGATGGACTCGCTGGGCAGGTGCCGCGGCGACCCCACGCTGGTGCGGAGCTCGAACAGCGAGCGGCGAATCCGCCCGATCCGAACGCTGAGGTCTTGGTCGTCTATCGGGGGCCTCCGTGCTCGCGCGTCGGAGCCCGGAACCGCGCTCCATCCCCGCGAGGACGGGCGTCCCGCGCCCCGTTCGGGTCGCGTCGAAGGGTATCCCGCGCTGCACCGCCGCGGTCAACCACTCCCGGTCGCCGGGTATCGGCCTCGGGTCCGGCGCCCTCCGCGCGCCCGCGCCGCGGTTGGCGCCGAGCCGACGGCCTCGGGTTACGAAGCGGGACGACCGGGCGGCTCGCCGAATACGGCGCGGCGGACTCCGGACCGGGGATCGCCGATCTCGCACCGATCCGGGAGGTCGGCGCCCACCCCCTGGGTGCAGCGCGATTGCGCAGGCCGCAAACGCACCGTCAACCCAGCGGCTGTCCCACGAGACGAGGCTCGTGGTGAGCATCGCCGCTCGGCGGTCGGGACGACCGCTGGCCAAAGAGAGCTCGCCCACTTGGGGCGCGCTCCAGGTCAGCGTAGAGGAGCTTCCGCTCGGCGCGCGGTCGTCTCGACCGCTCCAGCGCGCGACAGATCGGCCACTCGGGCGCGCGGTCGTCGACCGCTCCAGCGCGCTCACGGTCGAGAGCGACAGAGCCGCCACTCGGCACCCGTCGTCTCGACCGCTCCAGCGCGCTCACGGCCGAAGCGACGGACTCGCCTCAGACCGCGCGGGGGAGGTGCCGGGCGACCGCGTCGACGAGGCGGACCGGATCCGTCGGTTTGGTCAGGACCGTGTCGGCGCCGACGGTGGCGTCGGCCGTGCGCCGAGCGGGGCTGACCAGCGCGATGACAGCGGGCCGGCGACCTTCGACCGGGCGCTCGCGGAGCCGACCCACGACCTCGAGGTCGGTCGATTGGGCGTCGTCGAGGTCGATGATCACGACCTCCGCCGGCTCGTCGGCGGTGACGACGGCGAGCCTCTCCGCGCACAGGAGCGCCGCGATCGCGTCGCGGTTGACGGGGTGATGCCCGACGAGGGTGACCCGGGGCTCGGGGCCGCGGGGCTCGAGAGCGACGACCGGCGGTGGTGTGGGCGGCGCGGGACGCAGCAGCGCCGTCGGGATGGCCGGGGCAGTCTCGACGGCGGACGCCGGGGCCGGCCCGGGCTCGAGGAAGACCGTGAAGTGGAAGACGCTCCCCTGGCCCACGGCGCTCTCGGCCCACAGGCGGCCGCCCATCATCGCCACGAGATCCTTCGAGATGCTGAGGCCGAGCCCGGTCCCGCCGAAGCGCCGCGTAGTCGAGGACTCCGCCTGCACGAAGGGCTCGAAGATGCTCTGGAGCTGCGCCTCGGAGATCCCGATCCCGGTGTCGCTGACGCGGACGTGGAGCCCGTCGCGGCCTCCCTCGGTGGTGGCCTCGACGGCCAGGGTGACCTCCCCGCGGGCGGTGAACTTGATGGCGTTGCCGCAGAGGTTGAGCAAGACCTGCCGGAGGCGCACGGCGTCGCCGACCCAGGCGTCCTCTACGTCGTCGGCCACGCGCGCCTCGAGGCGGAGCCCCTTCTTCGTCGCGAGCACGTCCAGGGTGTCGACGGTCTGGCGGACGATCGCGCGCAAGCTGAACGGCCTGGCCTCCATGGTCAGGCGCCCGGACTCGACCTTCGACAGGTCGAGGATGTCGTTGAGGATCCGGAGCAGGGTCTCGGACGAGGCGCGCACCACCTCCATGTACTCGCGCTGCTCGTCGTCGAGCTCGGTCCCCAGCACGAGGTCGGTCATCCCGACGATGCCGTTCATCGGGGTCCGGATCTCGTGGCTCATGTTGGCCAGGAAGGTCGACTTCGCCTCGCTCGCCGCCTCCGCCCGGCGGCGCGCCTCGTCGAGGGCTCGGTGGGAGCGGCTGACCTCGGTCAGCGCCCGGACGCGGATGCGCCAGGACACCCAGGCGAGCCCGACCAGCATCACGCTCTCGGTGACGCAGGCGAGGACGACGGACGGTCCGCCGGCGGCCTCCGGCAGGGCCGCGAGCTGATCGGGGGCGAGGCGATTGTGGACCGCGACGTGCCACATGACGCCGGCACCGACGAGGAGCCAGGGCACGGCGCCCCGGCCGCCGAAGACGCTCACGCCGAACACGACCAGGGCGACGAAGGTGAAGGCGGTCGTGACGACCATCGCGTCGCTGGTGACCGGGCTCGTGACGAGGGTCGACGCGCCGATCGCGACGAGGAGGTGGGCGATGAAGGACGGCGACGGCACCTTGCGAAAGAGCCAGGGGACGAAGCCCACCGAGCCGGCCGCCGCGAGGTAGCCGAGCCCGGACCCGGGCATCCCGAAGGCCGCGCTGATGACGCCCCAGATGACGGCCGCGGGGAAGAGGACCAGCATCCCGGCGACCACGGTGCGCGCGGCGGCCAGGGTCACGAGGTCGGCCTCCGGTCCCGAGCGAAGCTGCGCCGGGATCAGCCGATCGACGAGGCGGTTGAGTCCGGTCGACGTTGCCAGGAGCGGCGGCGTCGTGTGGGGGGCGGTGGCCATCGCGATCCTCATCGGCGCTTCCGGGGCGAACCTGAAGTCAGGGCGGTCGGGTAGGCGCAAATGACGCACATGGGGACGTCGGCGCGGTTCCTGCTCGTCTTCACCGGCGCTTGCCAGTAGGATTCGCGCCCGGCGCGGCCGACGGGGGTGGCGCCAGCGACGAAGACGGGAGAGGCACGTGCTGCGATACACCTCAACGGCGCTGATGGCGGTCTTGACCCTGGGGATCTCCACCGCCTGCGAGAGCAGCTCCGGCGCCCCGGCGGATACGGTCGGTGACGACACGGCGGACGTGGTCGAGGCCGACACCGAGCCCACCGAGACCGACACCGTCGACCCGAACGAGCCCCGGGACCTCGTCGTTGGCGCGGTCGGGCGCATCTATCACATCATCGACGGCGACACGATGTACGTCGCCATCGGCGAGACGGCGCCCGAGCTCTACGACGTGCGGACGACCGGCCTGTCGGCGCCGGAGTGCAAGAAGAAGCAGGTCCGCATCGCCGACGGCACGTGGTGGTGGGTCTGCAGCGGCGACGACGAGTTCTACGGCCTCGCGTCGCTGGAGCGGGCGCAGACCCTGGCGCCGGCGGGCTCGCCCATCACCATCAGCTGCGACGATCTCGACGGCCACCCGCTACCGACCGGGAGCTGGTGTCCGCAGGACGACTTCGACCGCTACCTCGTCTACATCGAGCTCGACAACGGCGACGACTTCGCGACCGAGATGGCGTGGAACGGCGCCGGGCTGTCCTACACGTGGTTCGACTCGTCGAAGCGGGCCGCCATCTGCGCCGCCGAGTACGACGCGATCCAGCACGACCGTGGGATGTGGGGGGCCGGGACGGTCTCGTCGGTCATCGCCAAGATGAACGACCACACCCAGTACTGGTACAACACCTCCCACGACCGCGACTGCGACAAGGCCATCGGCCAGTAGCGCGGCCCGGCGGCGGCTACGGCGTCAGGACGACCTTGCCCACGGTGTCGCGGTTCTGGAGCGCGACGATGGCGTCCGCGGCCTCGGCCAGCGGGTAGGTCGCCGACACCAGCGGGGCGATGGCGCCGCGCTCGTAGAGGGCGAAGAGCTCACCCATGGCGCGGTCGATGAGGCCCGGGTCGTGCTGCTGGTAGGCGCCCCAGTGGAGGCCGACGACCGCGATGTTCTTGAGCAGGATGCGGTTGGCCGCGACCGAGGGGATGCGCCCCGAGGCGAAGCCGATGACGAGCAGGCGCCCACCGAAGGCGATCGACTTCATGGAGCGCTCGAAGACCTCGCCGCCGACCGAGTCGTAGAGGACGTCGGCGCCGCGCCCGCCGGTGACCTCCTTCAGCTCGGCGGCCCAGTCGACCTGGCGGTAGTTCCAGGCCGCCGTCGCGCCGTGCTCGCAGGCCAGGGCGCACTTCTCGTCGCTGCCCGCGGTCCCGTAGACCGTCGCGCCGAGGGCGCGGCCGATCTGCACCGCCGCCAGCCCGACGCCGCCCGCCGCCGCGTGGACGACGAGGGTCTCGCCCGGCTGGAGCGCGGCGCGGTACTGCAGGGCGAAGTAGGACGTCTGATAGACGATGGGCAGCGCCGCCGCCTGGTCGAAGGGCATCGCGTCGGGGATGCGCCAGGCCGAGGCCTCGGGGACGACGACGTGGCTCGCGAAGCCGCCGTAGGTCAGGACAGCCAGCGCCCGGTCGCCGACGGCGACGCGGGTGACGCCGGCGCCGACCGCGGTCACGACGCCGGCGACCTCGGCACCGGGGCTGAACGGGAGCTCGGGCTTCACCTGATAGCGCCCGGCGATGATGAGGGCGTCGAAGAAGTTGCAGCCGGCGGCCTTCACCTCGACGAGGACCTCGCCGGGGCCTGGGGTCGGGTCGGGGCCCTCGACCAGCTTCAGGTCGGACGGCCCGCCGAGCTGCTCGACGATGACGCGCTGCATGGATCCTCCTCGTTGGACGCGGAGCCGGTGAGATACCACGACCGGCGGTCTTGTGGTTAGGTCGCCCCGATGACCTCGGTTGGACAACAGCTCCGGTGCGCGCTGGTCGACGCGCCCCTCGGCGTCTTCCGGCTGTCGGCGCGCGGCCGGCGCCTGGCGCTGCTCTATCTGGGGCTGGCGGTGCTGCTGCTGGGCGGCCTCGGAGCGGCGATCCTGGCGCTCGAGGGGCCGGCCCGGCGGGTGCTCCTGAGCTGGCTCTTCCCGAGCGAGCTCCACGCCCCGGCCGACTTCTTCGTGACCTTCGTGTTCAAGTCGCAGACGCGGCAGGTGCTGGCGAACGCGCTGGTCGGCGTCACGCTCATGGTCGTGTCGCTGACGCTGTTTCGCGTGAAGGAGCGGCTGTCCCAGGCTGTCGAGCGCGGCTCGAACCTGACGGACCGCCCGTTCCGCGAGCTGAGGTGGTGGCAGGAGGGCTTCGAGGAGGTGAAGCTCGCGCTGCTCTACGCGGCGGCGTTCTTCCTCATCTTCTGGCTCGGCCACGACCCGTCGCCGTGGCGGCGCGTCGCGAGCACCGTCGCGAGCTACGTCTTCCTCTTCTTCACCTACGCGGTCGACTTCGGCGCCCCGCTCCTGATGCGTCACGGGCTCCGGTACTCGCAGATCATCAAGGCGATGCTGCTGCGGCCGGTCGCGACGTTCCTCTACGGGGCGGTCTTCGCGGCGCCGGTCGTCATCGCCGCGCAGGTCGTGGCGCACGTCCCGGACCTGGGCGCCGGCGCGACGGTCGGGATCGTGTTCGCGGCGAACGTCCTCAGCGTCACCTGGGCGGCGATCGGCGGGGCGTGGCTCGGGGCGCGGCTCCTGCCCTGCGCCGAGACCCGGCGGCGGTCCTGGTGGCCCACGCGCGTCGGCGCCTGGATCGGGCTCCTGACCGTGGTCGGGCTGGGCGTCTACGCCTCGGCGAACCTGATCGTCGCGCTCCAGACGAAGTCGCAGATCCTGAAGTGCAGCTACACCCCGGACTGGTCGACGCTGAAGGTCGACAAGCCCGCGCTGGGCGCGCTCCTCGGGGGAGAGGTGAAGACCCGGGTCAGCTTCGACGTGACGATCGACAACCCGAACCCGCTGGCCGTGCGGCTCGAGGACAACGACCTCGTCGTCGAGGACCCCGACGGGCTGGTCATCGCGCGCGGCCGCCTCCTGCCGCTCGAGGTACCGGCGGGCGGGACCGTCACGACGACCGTCGGCCTCGCCGTCACCGTCGAGGCGAAGAGCTTCCTCGCCGGCGCCAGCCTGAACCCCGCGAGCTGGCGCGTGACGCTGTGGGTCCACCTCGAGGGCTTCGACTATCCGATCTACCTGAAGGACGGATAGGCCGCGCGCGACGGCCGGCGACGACCACGACGAGCGCCGCGAGCGCGCGCATCAGGGCTTGTCGATCCGCCAGCAGCGGTGGATCCGCGAGTTGCGGAAGTCCTCGGGGACGGTCTGGTCGGAGATCTCGACCGCGCGGACGCCGGCGAAGGCCTCGGGCTCGGGCTTGAAGCGGCGGAAGTTGGTCGAGAAGTAGACGATCCCGCCCGATCGGGTGACGCGCAGGACCTCGCGCAGGAGCGCCACGTGGTCGCGCTGGACGTCGAACACGTCGTCCATCCGCTTGGAGTTCGAGAACGTCGGCGGGTCGCAGATCACGAGATCCCAGGAGGCCGACGGCGCCTCGGCCAGCCAGCGGATGACGTCGGCCTGGACCAGCTCGTGGGCCGGACCCTCGAAGCCGTTCAGGGCGAGGTTGTCCGCCGCCCAGTCCAGATAGGTCCGCGAGAGATCGACGGTCGTCGTCGAGCGGGCGCCGCCGGCCGCCGTGTAGACCGAGAACGCCCCGGTGTAGGCGAAGAGGTTCAGGACGTCCCGGCCCCGCGCGTCGTCGCGGGCCATCGCGCGGGTGGTCCGGTGGTCGAGGAAGAGGCCGGTGTCGAGGTAGTCGGACAGGTTCACGACGAAGCGGAGCCCGCCCTCACGCACCTCGAAGCGGGCCTGCTCGGCGCTGACCTTCTCGTACTGCGCGAGGCCGCGTTGGCGCTCGCGACGCTTCACCCAGAGGCGGCCCGCCGGGACGCCGAGGGCCTCGCAGGCCGCGTCCCCCATGGCGGCGATCCACGCGTCGGAGGCGACCTCGCCGCCGCGGGCGTACTCGCTCATGTGCAGGCGCCCGTCGTACCAGTCGACGGCGAGCGGGATCTCGGGGATGTCCCGGTCGTAGACGCGGTAGCAGGTGACGCGCTCGCGCTTGCTCCAGCGCGTCAGGTGGCGGGCGCGCTTCTTCAGGCGATTGGCGAACATGGTCGCCTGCGCGGCGACGTCGAGGCTCATCGTTGCGTCTTGGCGGGCTGGGCCCGCGTCAGACCACGCCGACGATGGCGAGGATGATCATCACCAACACCACGACGCTGGAGGTGAAGATCCCGAGCTTGTTGCCGACCTCGCGGCGCGCGCGGTTACGCTCGCCGAGCTTGCCCTTGGCGGGCGGGATCACGGTCAAGAGCGCCACGCCAGGGAGGCTGGAGAGCGCCCAGAAGAGCGGGTTCTGCCCGCGCAGCATGGCGAAGATTGCGGCTACCGCGGCGCCGCCGAGGACGAGGGCCCAGAACATCGAATCACCACCGGTCTCGAGTCCGCCTGAGTTTATGAACCCGGCCGCGCTTGGCAAGCGGACGGCCCTCACGCCCGGCCCCAAACGCCGGCCTCTCCCGGCCGCCGTCGCCCGGGGCGGTCTGCCCGCGGGGCGCTCGACGCTTGGAATGCCGGGGCGTCTCGGGTACCAATCGTGCTCTTCGCTCGACCCCGAACCGACGAGAGCCCGCCGATGACCGACCGCCCGAACCTCCGCCTCGCCCTCCCCAAAGGCCGCATGCAGGTCGGCGTGCTGTCGCTGCTCGGCGAGGCGGGCATCAAGGTCCGCATCGACGACCGCGGCTACCGGCCGTCGATCTCGCTCGACGGCTACGACATCAAGATCCTCAAGCCGCAGAACATCGTCGAGATGCTGCACTTCGGCAGCCGCGACCTCGGCTTCGCCGGCGCCGACTGGGTGGCCGAGCTCGACGCCGACCTCGTGGAGCTCCTCGACACCGGCCTCGACCCGGTGCGCATCGTCGCCGCTGCGCCCCACGCCCTGGTCACCGAGGACGGCGGGCTGCCCGACCGCCACCTGACCATCGCCGCCGAGTACGAGCGCCTCACCCGCCGCTGGATCGCCGACAAGGGGCTCGACGCGACCTTCGTCCGCTCCTACGGGGCGACCGAGGTATTCCCTCCCGAGGACGCCGACGTCATCGTCGACAACACCGCGACCGGCTCGACGCTGCGGGCGAACGGCCTGGCGATCGTCGAGGACGTCATGCGCTCGTCGACCCGGCTCTACGCCAACCCGAGGGCGCTCGAGGTCCCGCACAAGAAGGTCGCCATCGAGCACTTCGTGATGCTGTGCCGCTCGGTCCTCGAGGCGCGCCACCGGGTGATGCTGGAGGTCAACGTCTCCGCCGCCGACCTCGACCGCCTCATCGAGGTCCTGCCGTGCATGCGGCACCCGACCATCGCGCAGCTCCACGCCGAGGACGCCTACGCCGTGAAGGCCGCCGTCCCGCGCTCGGCGCTGCCGACGCTCATCCCCGAGCTGAAGGCCCGGGGCGGCAGCGACATCATCGTGGCCAACCTCGGCCAGATCGTGCCTTGAGCGAGCCGAACGCGACGCCGGGGCCGACGCCCTCCCCAGCCGTCGCCGGGCTCACGGCGTACCGGGTCCCGAAGCACGGCGCCCCGGTGGACCTGGTGCTCAGCGGGAACGAGGGCATCGCCCCGCCTCGGGCGCTCCTGACCGAGCTGGCCGAGGCCGATCCCGAGCTGCTCCGGCGCTACCCCAGCGCCGCCCCCCTCGAGGCCGCGCTGGCCGAGCGCTTCGGCGTCCATCCGGCGCAGGTGATCGTCACGGCCGGCGGCGACGACGCGCTCGAGCGGACCTTCCGGGCGTTCCTGGCGCCCGACCGCAGCGTCATCCTGCCAGCGCCGACCTTCGTGATGCTGCCGAAGTACGCGACCCTGGTCGGGGCGACGCAGGTGCCGGTGCCGTGGCCCGGCGGGGCCTTCCCGACCGACGCCGTGCTCGCCGAGATCAGCGAGGACACCGGCGCCATCTGCGTCGTGAGCCCCAACAACCCCACCGGCGCCGTGGCGACCGCGGACGACCTGCGGCGGCTCTCGCGGGCCGCGCCCCAGGCCGTGTTGGTCGTCGACCTGGCCTACGGCGAGATGGCCGACGAGGACCTGACGCCGGCGGCGCTCGAGCTCCCCAACGCGCTGGTCTTTCGGACCTTCTCGAAGGCCTGGGGCCTGGCCGGGGCGCGCCTCGGCTACGCGATCGGGCCGGCCGAGCTCATCGCCTGGCTGCGCGCGGCCGGAAACCCGTACGCGGTCAGCGGGCCGTCGGTCGCCCTGGGGCTCCTGCGGCTCCGGGCGGGCGACGATGACGTCCGTGCCTACGTCGCGGAGGTTCGCGCCGAGCGTGCGGCGCTGACCGAGCTCCTTCGCGAGGCGGGCGCCGAGGTTCCCGACTCCCAGGCGAACTTCGTGCTCGCGCGTTTCTCCGACCACGCGCTGGCGCAGTGGCTCCACGACGCGGCGGCGGGGCTCGGGATCGCCGTCCGCCTCTTCGGCGAGGAGCCGCCGGAGCTCCGGGGCTGCGTACGCATCACCTGTCCCGGGGACGCGGCGGGGCTGCGGCGCGTCCTGCACGCGATCCGCGCGGCGCTCCAGCCCGGCGCCCTGGTGGTCGAGGGCGACGCCGACCACCGGGCCCTCGAGGTCGTGGCCGGCCAGCCCGCCTGGTACTTCACGAAGACGGCCGACGGCGTGCGCGCGGCGCGCCGGGCCGGCGCGGTCCCCCTCGGCCTCGAGGGCGACGACGCCGAGGCGCCCGAGGCGCTGATCGCGGCCGGCGCGGCCCGGGTCGTCAGCGGCCCCGACGCGCTCGAGGGCCTGCTCCCCGCGGCGATCCGCGGTGGAGTCTGAGGCTCGCGCCGCTCCCCCGTGCTTCCCCGCCTTTGGCCGGTTGACTACAGTTGCGGCCCGAACGGCGTGCGCAAGGAGACCCCACGACCATGACGGAAACGGCGAAGGCGCGGCGGGTCGAGCTCACCCGCGAGACCCGCGAGACGGACATCACGCTGACCCTCGACCTCGACGGCAGCGGGCAGAGCGACGTCCTCACGGGCGTCGGCTTCCTCGACCACATGCTGGCCACCCTGGCGAAGCACGGGCGCCTCGACCTGACCCTGCGGTGTACGGGCGACCTCCACGTCGACGACCACCACACCGCCGAGGACTGCGCCCTCGCCCTCGGCCAGGCCCTCGACCAGGCCCTGGGCGAGCGCAAGGGCATCGCGCGCTTCGGTCACGCCTACGCGCCCCTCGACGAGGCGCTGGCCCGCGCCGTCGTCGACCTCTCCGGGCGCCCCTACCCCGCCGTCGACCTCGGCCTCCGGCGGGAGGCGATCGGCGGGCTCGCCTGCGAGAACATCACCCACGTCTTCCAGTCCCTGGCGTTCTCCGGGCGCATGGCGCTGCACGTCGACGTGCTGAAGGGCGACAACGACCACCACCGCGCCGAGGCGGCCTTCAAGGCGACGGCGCTCGCGCTGCGCGCGGCCGTCACGCGCGATGGGGGCGACGCGGTCCCGAGCACCAAGGGGGTCCTGTGAACGACGTCGTCATCGTCCGCACCGGGGTCGCGAACCTCGCGTCGGTCCTCGCGGGGCTCCGTCGGCTCGGGGTCACGCCGGAGGTCACGACCGATCCGATCGCCGTGCGGGACGCCCGCGCCGTGATCCTGCCAGGGGTCGGGGCCTTCGGCGCCGGGATGGCGGCGCTCCACGAGCACGGGGTGGCCGCGCCCCTGACCGAGCGCGCGGCCGCCGGGCGCCCGCTGCTCTCGGTCTGCCTCGGGCTGCAGCTCCTCGCGAGCTCCAGCGACGAGACGCCGGGGGTCCCCGGGCTCGGGGTCTTCGACGCCCACGTCGGGCGCTTCCCGAACACCGTGAAGGTCCCGCAGCTCGGCTGGAACAGGGTCGTTCCGGACGCCGGCTGCGCGCTGCTCGAGCCCGGCTACGCCTACTTCGCGAACTCGTACCGATTGGCGGAGGGGCCCGCGGGCTGGGCCGCCGCCCGGTCCGAGCACGGCGGCTCCTTCGTCGCGGCGATCGAGCGCGGCCCCCAGCTGTCCTGCCAGTTCCACCCCGAGCTCTCCGGACCGTGGGGCCTCGCGCTCCTCGACCGCTGGCTCGCCGTCGCCCGGGAGGCCTGAGCCATGCTCACCCACCGCGTCATCCCGTGCCTCGACGTCAAGAACGGCCGGGTCGTCAAGGGCGTCCGGTTCCAGGGCCTCACCGACGCCGGCGACCCGACCGACGCCGCCCGGCGCTACGAGGCCGAGGGGGCCGACGAGCTCGTGCTGCTCGACGTCTCCGCGACCCCCGAGGGGCGTGGCCACGCCGTCGACACGGTCCGGGCGGTCCGGGCCGTGCTGTCCATCCCGCTCACGGTCGGCGGGGGGCTCCGGACCATCGAGCATGCGGGCGCCCTGCTCGACGCCGGGGCCGACAAGGTCAGCGTCAACACCGCCGCGGTCCGCGACCCGTCGTTCATCGACCGGGTGGCGACCCGCTTCGGCAGCCAGTGCGCCGTCGTCGCGGTCGACGCGGCGCGCCGTGACGGGGCCCCCGGCTGGGAGGTCGTCGTCCACAGCGGCAAGGAGCGGACCGGCATCGACGCCGTCGCCTGGGCGCGCGAGTGTGCCGAGCGCGGTTCGGGCGAGATCCTGCTGACCTCGTGGGACAAGGACGGGACGAAGAGCGGCTACGACCTGGAGCTGCTGCGCGCGGTCTCCGGGGCGGTCAACGTGCCCGTCATCGCTTCGGGGGGCGCGGCCCACCCGGAGCACCTCGTCGAGGCCATCGAGGCGGGCGCGAGCGCGGTCCTCGCCGCCTCGATCTTCCACTACTCCGAGTACACCGTCGGCGCGGTCAAGGACGTCCTCGCGGCCCGTGGGATCGAGGTCCGCCGCGGCTGACGCGACTCTCCGGGCGACATCCATGCGGCACACCGGAGTGTGTTTCAATGGATGGCTCAACCGAGACGACCGGAGGTGAGAGATGGCCCAGGCGACGGCGAAGAGCATCAAGGACCAGATCGCGCAGCACGAGCGCGCGCTTCAGGACTCGGATCCAGCCGTCCGCGTCCGCGCCGCCGAGGCGCTGGGGGCGCTCGGCGCCCAGGTCCAGGGGCATCGCGGGGCGCTGGGTGAGCTGGGCATACAGACCTCGCACGCAGACCCGGCGGTGAGGCACGCGGCCGTGGCGGCCCTGGCGAAGATCGGCGGCACCTGGGCGGCCTACTACCTCGCCGGATACCTCAACGACGACGACCTCGCCATCGCGAGCGACGCGGCGCAGGCGCTCCAGCGGTTCCCGCTCGTCGACGCCGCCTATCTCACCCGGCGTATCGAGGTCGCGCTCCGGGCGGCGCGGAGCGGCGCTCAGGCCCGCCACGTGCCGCTCATCGAGGGCCTGCTGCGGCACCTCTGCGCGCGCGGGGCGGGGGCGTTGATCGCGGCGCTGATCAGCGCGCCGACGTGGAGCGAGCGCGCGGCCGCCGCCGAACAGCTGGACGTGGTCGCGCGGTACGCCCCGACGCACGCCGCGCGGATCATCCACGAGCTCGCCCTGGCCGCGCTCTACGATCCCGAGGATCGCGTCCGCCGCGCGGCCCAGGCCACCCTCATCGAGCTCGCGGAGGCGAACGTCACGGGCGCGCGCAGCGAGGCCCTGCGCGTCATCGACGAGGTCTTCGCCGACTGGCTGGGCAGCCCGCGGCTGAGCTATGGGCAGGTCGAGGAGGCGGTCGCCGCGGTCGACGCTCTCGGCGGCGGCACGCCCGCGATCGCGATGAGCCTCTTCCTCCTCGCGCTCCGGGTGCGACGCCGTCGCCATCGGAACGCTCTCCTCGGCGCGCTGTGGGACGCCTTGAAGCAGAACTGGAGGACATGGCCCATCACCGATCTGCTGTCGCTCTACGAGGGCCTCCTGCTCTGGTCGGGGACCCGCCCCTTCGCCACGATGAAGCTCTACCGGAGGATCCGGCAGGCCCTGGGCGAGGCGCTGCTGCGCCGAGTCCGCGCGGCGGCGGCCAAGGGCTCCGGCGCCACCAAGCCCGAGCTGGAGGCGCTCCGGCGGAAGCTGCGGGGGGCGTTCGTGCCGCGCGGGAGCTCGGGGGGCAAGCCCCTGAAGAAGCTGCGCCGGCTCCTCGACGAGGGGATCGCCTCACGGTAGCCGCGAGGTCCGGACGCGCCGAGGCCGCCGAGCGCTTGGAAAGGCTGCGCGCCTCGGGTACCAATCGACTTCGCGGCGGATCGCTCCGCTGGCGACGTCTGACCCGGCCCTCGACTCGAAAGGTGCGCTGATGATCGTCCCCTCCATCGACCTTCAGCTCGGGCGCGCGGTGCAGCTCGTCGGGGGGGAGAAGCTGCAGATCGACGCCGGTGACCCGGCGCCCATCGCGCGCCGCTTCGCGGTCGCGGGCGAGACCGCGGTCATCGACCTCGACGCCGCCATGGGCAAAGGCGACAACTCCACGACCATCGAGCGGCTGCTGAAGCTGGCGCCGTGTCGGGTCGGGGGCGGGATCCGCGACGTCGACACCGCGCGGCGGTGGCTCGACCGGGGGGCGCGCAAGGTCATCCTGGGCACGGCGGCGCGGCCGGAGATCCTGAAGCACCTGCCGAAGGACCGGGTGATCGCCGCCCTCGACGCCCGCGACGGTGAGGTCGTGGTCGAGGGCTGGCAGCGGAAGACCGGCCGCGGGATCTACGAGCGGATGCGCGAGCTGAACGGCCTGGTCGGCGGGTACCTCGTGACCTTCGTCGAGCGCGAGGGGCGCCTCGCCGGGACCGACATGGAGCAGGTCGAGGCCCTCGTCAACGCCGCGGGGGACGCGCGCGTGACCATCGCGGGCGGGGTGACGACCGCCGACGAGATCGCGCAGCTCGACCGCCTCGGCGCCGACGCCCAGGTCGGGATGGCGCTCTACTCCGGGCTCCTCGACCTCGGGGACGCGGTCGCGGCGCCGCTCCGCTCGGACCGGCCGGACGGGCTGTGGCCGACGGTCGTGTGCGATCCCCACGGGCGCGCGCTGGGCCTGGTCTACTCGAACGCCGAGAGCCTCCGTGAGGCGGTCCGGATGCGGCGGGGCGTCTACTGGTCGCGCTCGCGCGGGGCGCTGTGGGTCAAGGGCGAGACGTCCGGAGCGACGCAGGAGCTGCTCGCCATCGGGCTCGACTGCGACCGCGACGCGCTGCGCTTCACCGTCCGGCAGACGCCGCCGGGCTTCTGCCACGAGCACACCTGGACCTGCTGGGGCGACGACCACGGGCTGCCGGCGCTGGCCCGGCGGGTCGCCGAGCGGCTCGAATCGGCGCCCGCGGGCTCGTACACGCGGCGGCTCTTCGACGACCCGACGCTGCTGCGCGGCAAGCTCATGGAGGAGGCGGCCGAGCTGGCGGCGGCCGCGACGCCCTCGGACGCGGCGTGGGAGGCGGCGGACGTGCTGTACTTCACCCTGGTGGCGGCGATCCAGAAGGGCGCGGACCTGAGCCGGATCGAGGCCGAGCTGGACCGCCGCGCGCTGGCGCTGGTGCGGCGCAAGGGCGACGCGAAGCCGCCCATCGGGGGCGAGTCGTGAGCTGGCGGCGGCTGGGGACGGCCGACCTCCCGAATCTGCGGCGGGACGCGGTGGACGCCGCGACCCTCGAGGGGGCGCGGGTCATCGTCGAGGCGGTCCGGTCGGGCGGCGAGGCGGCGCTCAGGGACTACGCCGAGCGGTTTGGTGACGTGGCCGAGGGCGGGCCGCTCGTCATCGGGCGCGACGGGCTCGAGGCGGCGCTGGCCACGCTCGGCGAGGCCGATCGGGCGCTCCTGGTGCGGACGGCGGCGCGGATCCGCGCCTTCGCCGAGGCCCAGCGCGGCGCGCTCCAGGCGATCACGGTGCCCATCCCTGGCGGTACGGCCGGTCACACGGCGGCGCCGGTCGAGCGGGCCGGGTGTTACGCGCCGGGCGGGCGCTTTCCGCTCCCGTCGTCGGTGCTGATGACGGCGGTGACCGCGCGGGCGGCAGGGGTTCGGACGGTCTGGGTGGCCTCGCCGCGGCCGACGGTGATGACGCTGGCGGCGGCGGCGGTCGCTGGGGCGGACGCGCTGCTGGCGGTCGGCGGGGCGCAGGCCATCGCGGCGCTGGCCTACGGCGCGGGCCCGGTGCCGGCGTGCGACGTCATCGTCGGGCCGGGCAACCGCTGGGTGACGGCGGCCAAGCAGCTCGTCAGCGGGCGGGTGCGCATCGACATGCTGGCCGGGCCGTCGGAGCTGGTGGTGTTGGCGGACGACTCGGCGGACCCGCAGACCGTCGCGGCGGATCTCCTGGGTCAGGCCGAGCACGATCCCGACGCGGTGCCGATCCTGGTGACCACGTCGGCGACGCTGGTGGAGCAGGTCGAGGCCGCGCTGGAGGCGCGGTTGAGCGATCTCCCGACCGCGGAGACGGCGCGACAGGCGCTCGACAACGGGTTCTCGGTGGTGGCGGCCGACCTCGAGGAAGCGGCGCGCATCTGTGACCAGCTCGCGCCGGAGCACCTCGAGCTGGCGCTCGACGACGTGGACGCGCGGGCTCTGGCGCCGAAGCTGTCGCACTACGGTGGGCTCTTCGTGGGGCACGGCGCGGCGGAGGTCTTCGGCGACTACGGCGCCGGACCGAACCACGTGCTGCCGACCGGCGGCACGGCGCGGTTCTCCGGGGGGCTGTCGGTGCTGGACTTCCTGCGGGTCCGGACCTGGCTCGCCATCGACGATCCGGCAGAGGCGCGGACCCTGGTCGACGACGCGGCGGCGCTGGCGCGACACGAGGGGCTCGAGGCCCACGCGCGCTCGGCGGAGCGGCGGCGGTAGCGGGGGCGCGTGCGGGCGTTCCTGCTGGTCATTCGCGGCTTCTGGATCTCGCTGGTCCTGATGTGGGCGTTCGTGAGCTACGGCGCGCGGCGAGCGGTCCGTTGGCGCTTGTCCTCGGAGGACAAGGAGCGGCTCCGCGGCGAGGTGATGGCGCGGACCTTCGAGCGGCTCGGCGCGACCTTCATCAAGTTCGGCCAGATCCTGTCGACGCGGCCCGATCTGCTCGGTCCGGGCTACATCGCGCCGCTGTCGCGGCTTCAGGATCAGGTGGCGCCGGCGCGCTGGAAGGCGGTGTCGGCGATGCTGGACGCCGAGCTCGGGCCGGCGCTCCGGGCGCGCCTGGCGCACGTGGAGTCGGAGCCGATCGCGGCGGCGTCGGTGGCGCAGGTGCACCGGGCGCGGCTCGACACCGGCGAGGAGCTGGCGCTGAAGGTCCAGCGGCCGGGGGTGCACCGGCTGATCCACGGCGACCTGTCGATCCTCGGGTTCTGGGCGCGGGTCGTGAGCCTGATCCCGAGCATGAAGCCGCTGTCGCTGCCGGGCGCCGTCGAGCGCTTCGGGGTGTCGCTGGCCGGTCAGCTCGACTTCCGCGAGGAGGCGGCGAACAACCGGCGGTTCGCGGAGATGTTCGCGGCCTGGGACGGGCTCGACGTGCCGAGGCTCTACGAGGAGCTCTGCACGGAGCGGGTGCTCGCGATGGAGTTCGTCGACGGCGTCAAGGGCAGCGAGCCGGACGCGGTGGGGGGCGACCGCGCGCGGCTGGCGCGGCTCGGGGCGGACGCGATCCTGCACATGGTGTTCACGGTGGGCTTCGTCCACGCGGACCTGCACCCCGGGAACATCATCCTCACGGAGGAGGGGCGGGTCGTCTTCATCGACCTGGGGATGGTCGCGGAGATCCCGCGCGATCTGATGCGACCGTGGACGACGACGTTCCTCGCGCTCGGTCAGCAGAACGCGGCGGAGGTCGCGCGACTCCTCTACATCTACTCGCCGAAGGTCCGGAGTATCGACTACGACGCCTACGAGCAGGCGCTCGTCGACCACTTCGCGAGGTTTCACGGCAAGGCGCTCGGCGAGGTCGAGATCGCAGAGGTCGTCGGCGGGGTCATGAACATCCTGCGGCGCTTCCGGATCACGATCGACAGCTCGTTCACGGTGGTGAACATCGCCCTGCTGGTGGCGGAGGGGCTCGGCAAGCAGCTCGACCCGACCCTCGACGTGGTGCAGCGGGCGCTCCCGGTGCTGCTGAAGGCAGCGGTCGCTGCGGGCGAGGGTATCACCCCGCGGCGCGAGCTCCCCGGCCGGAACGGCGATCGGCGGCGAGCCGCGACCGGTGCTGGGGCGAGCGAGCGCGGTGGGGAACAGGACCAAACTCACTGACAAATTTGTCAGGATCGCGGTTCGGGCGTACCCCGGAGAGGGCCCATGCATGGCGATCGCGCTGACGAGCGCATCACGAAACGACGACGAACGCCCCGATCCGCGCGCAGGTGATTTTGTTGCCGGCGCGATTGACCCGCGCTGCAACATCGTCCATACCGTCGCCGCCGGATGCGTCCTGGACGCTCCGACCGGGCCTCACGGGCCTACCATCGGCACGGATATTGCTGTGATGCAGAGCGCTGGGGACGAATCCCCCCAAGGCGAGCGTGAGATGAACGACACGGCAACCCACAACGAGCAGCGCCCCTCCTGGTTGATCATCGGCCAGGAGGAAGACCTCCCGCGGCTCCGCAAGACGGTTCGCCGCCTGCAGCAGGCCTACCCCGGGCGGTACGACTTCCGCATCAATCCGATGAGCAAGTCCGGCCCGTGGCAGGTCTCGGTGCGGCACCGCGACTGATCTGAGCGTGGGCGCCACTCGTTCCAGCGGTGGTGGCCTGGCGTCTCAATCGTGAGACGGCTTCTAGGCCGACCTCACGGGGCCGCGGTCCCGAGGGCGTCGGGGCACGCACCTACGGCGGAACGGGGTCGACGTACCCCACCCCGATCTCATCTTGATACGCACCAGGTGCGCGCGGTGATGGCCGCGTGGCGTGGTTCGTGTATCGTCGCTTGCGGCGACGCGCCAGGTCGCTGACCGACGAGCTAGAACCAGCCGGGGCGTTTCGATGGGCGGCGACGAAGGTAGCGACGAGCGTATCGACCGGACCGAGCGGATCCTGGCGAGCGCTGCCGCGTTGGCCAGCGAGGGCGGGTTCGAGGCGGTCCGGATCCGGGACGTCGCGGCGCGCGCCGACGTCGCGCTGGGGACGCTGTACAAGCGATTCAGCGGGAAGGACGAGATCCTGATGGCGGTGCTCGAGCGCGAGGTCGGACAGCTCGAGCAGGCGGCGGGGTGGCTGCGGCGCGGGGGGGACACCTACCTGGGGCGCGCGCTGGGCTTCTTCGAGCCGGTGACGCGGGCGCTGTGCGCTCGCGAACGCTTCACCGGTGCGGTGCTTCGGGCTGTGGTGTCGGGCGAGGCGGGGATCACCGACAAGGTGGGGCGGTTCCACGAGCGCGTGACGGCGTTGATCGTGGCGGCGTTGCGCGGCGGCTCGGGGCGGGCGCCGGCGCGGGAGGCGCGGGCGCTTCGGGAGGAGGAAGAGGAGGAGCTCGCCTACATCCTGTCGCAGATCTGGTTCGCGGCGCTGGTCGGCTGGATGGGGGGGCTTCAGACCCCCGAAGAGGTCGTGCGACGGGTCGAGCGGGCCGGGCGTCTGCTGGTGCGTGGCCTCACAGGAGCTGGGTGAGGGCCGCCAAGGGCCATTGACGGTCGACGGGGATGCGGGCGGCGTGCCGAGCGCTCGCTCGGTCGGTGGCACGGTGCTTGCGACGGGGCGCCCGGGGCTGCGCGTGGGGCGCGGCCCGAGGAGGAGCGTCATGTCCCGTGCGAAGCCGCGCCATCCGGGCGACTTCTATTTGATTACGAGG
>Ga0209475_10000320_pt1 | contig 118655 bp, 39 predicted proteins | sample tdDd471_FD_187128 | JGI IMG/M metagenome (GOLD analysis project Ga0209475, IMG submission 187128) | Marine sediment microbial communities from the Atlantic coast under amendment with organic carbon and nitrate - tdDd47.1 (SPAdes)... | ecosystem: Environmental > Aquatic > Marine > Coastal >... | reverse complement strand
CCCCGCGCCCGCCCACGCCCCGCGCCCGCCCACGCCCCGCGCCCGCCCACGCCCCGCGCCCGCCCACGCGCCGCGCCCGCTCTCGCCCCGCGCCCGCCCACGCCCCGCGCCCGCCCACGCCCGCCCACGCCCCGCGCCCGCCGCGCCCGCGCCCACGCTCCGGCTGCTCACCGTCGGTGGACCAGGTCCGAGACGCCGTGGCGGATGAGGACCTCGCGCAGGTAGGGCCAGGCGTGCTTCGGCCGGAGGATCTGGAGCGCCGCCGGGACCCGGGCGAGGCGCTCGGGGAGACGCCGACGGTCTCGGAGGCGTAGGCAGGTCTCGACGAGGCGGTGGAAGGTGACCTCCTCGGAGAACCAGTCCTCCCAGGCGCCTCGGGCGAGCCGGCCCATCTCCCCCGCGCGAGGCGCGGCTTCGCGCAGGATCTCGGGCAGCTCCGCGACCCGCCGCTCCGGGACGCGCAGGGCGAAGCGGTCCCACGCCGGGCCGTCGGGAGGGACCCACGCGTCGGACAGGATGACCGGCGCCCGCCCCATGGCCATCGCCTCGAAGAGCCGCATGGAACCCGGGCCGAAGCCGCGCGGACACAGGATGAACGCGCTCTCCCGGGCGATCTCCGCGTAGCGGTCCCAGTACGGTCCGCGCAAGACAGCGCCGGACTCGACCAGCGGCTCCTCGTGGTCCGTCGCGACGACCGGCGTCGCCGGCGCGGCCAGCGCCGCGAGCCGCCGCCGCACCGGCGCCGTTCCGACGCGCCCGACGAAGGAGAAGAGGTAGCGGCGCTCGCCCTCGGCGAGGGGATCGAAGGGCACAGGGTCGGCGCCGAGCCGCCGCAGATAGTGCCCCGAGGCCGTCCGGCGCGGGTCGTGCCAGCGCGCCTCGATCGACGGGTAGACGCCCGGCAGAAACGGGATCGGCGCGTCCTCCGAGCAGTAGACGAAGCACTTCTCGCGGTAACGCTGGGCGAAGACGTGGGAACGCGTCGAGTGCAGGTAGCGGCCGGCGGGGCGGTACTCGACGAAGAGGATGAGGTCGGCCGCCGCGGGGTCGTCGGTCAGCGCGTGGACGCCGAAGCGGTCGCGCGGGACGCACGCCGACAGCCGCTTGAACGGGGCGTTGTACGTCGGGTCGTCGGCACGGATGCCCGGCGCGGCCGACAGCAGCAGCACCCTCGCCATCGCTCAGCCTCTCGCGCGCGACCACAGCGCGCGCACCAGCCGGCGCGCGCGCCGGCCCTGGGTGAGGGCCTGATGGAGGACGGTAAGCGGCACCAGGCGGCGGCGCCAGCGGCCTCGGTTGTCGCGGACGAGGGCCTCGGCCGTGGCCGGGTCGAGGTCCTCGAGGTCGAGCCCCGCGGCGATGGGGCCTCGCAGCCCCGGCGCCTTCGAGCCCCGGTGCAGGCCGACGAGGACCCCGTCGAGGGCGCCGAGGGCCGCCGCCCACCAGCGGACGTCCCCGGTCGACCGGGCGCGGGCGACCAGGGCGTCCAGGTCGGGTCGTCGGGCGCGAAAGCTCTGCACGACGTTCCACCGGATCTGGTCCCAGAGCACCCGCTCGTAGACGTCGGTGACCGTGCCGACCCCGCGCGTCCCCACCGTCAGGCAGGACCGCAGCTTCCGGAGCCCCAGGCGCTTGGCGCGCTGCTCCTGGGCGTAGGACATGTGCGGGGCGTCGGGGAAGCCGACGCGGCGCAGGCTGGGGACGTGGTAGACCTTGAAGCCGCCGCCGGCTGCCAGACCGCCGTCGTCGCTGAAAGCGTCGCCCGACAGTAGAAAGATCGCGGGATCGGCCCGCCGCCGCGAGACGATCTCACCTAGCGCCGCCGGGAGCACGAAGGGCTCGAGGAGCACGTCCTCGTCGAGCACGAGGCAGTACTCGGTCGGGCAGTCGAGGCACGCGGCGAAGGCCCGTGACAGCGGCTTCACGTCGCGGACGACGACGACCGGGTGGACGAGGCCCTGCTCGCCCTCGAGCCGGGCGAGGGCCGCGGCGGCGTGGGGCCTCCCGAGGGTGATGAAGTAGGCGGTCAGCTCATCCATCCCGGCCTCCTCGCGAGCGGCGACCGAGCCAACGGCGCAGCTTCGCCGGGACGAGCTCGCGCAGGGCGACGTCGTTGTGGCGGATGATCCAGCGCAGGTGCAGCAGCACCCAGGTCCCGGACAGCAGCGTTCCCGCGACCGCGCCCCACAGCGGGCCGAGGGCGGCGACCAGGGCGACGTCCGCGCCTCCGACGGCGAGGAGCATCACGCCGAAGACCCGCATCTCGCGGCCGAAGGCGTGGACCGTGGTGATACGCCAGAGCGCGACCGCGTGGATGGCGGCGATGACGACGGCGGTGATGGCGGACGCGATGGCGACGCCGACCACGCCGTAGAGCGGGATGAGCACGAGGTTCAGGACGATCTCGAGCCCGAGGGCGACGCCGGCGGTCGGGACCAGGACCTTGGTGCGCTGCACCATCTGGAGCGTGGAGGTCGTCGGCCCGAACGCGACCGACACGAGCCGCGCCGCGAGCAGGACGAGCAGCGGCAGATAGGCGGCCAGGTAGACCTCGCCGTACAGGCTCAGGACGTACGGGCCCCACAGCGCGACGAGCGCGACGACCGCCGCGCCCCCGACCACGCCGGCCAGGGTCGAGAGCTGAAAGGCGCGCCGCAGGCCATCGACGTCACCGGTCTGGTGGAGGTCGGCCGAGATGGGGCCGAGGCTCTGGGAGAGCATGCCCTGGGGGATGGGGACGATGGCCGCGAGCTTGAGGGCGAGGGCCAGCACGCCGACGTCCACGAACGTGCTCTCGATGCCGGCGAGCATCGTCTTGCCGGCCACGTCCCGGGCGGCGCCGAGGGCGAGGAAGATGGCGATCGGCGCGGCGGTCGCGAATATGCGTGCCCGTAGATCCGCGGGGAAGACGGCGGTCGGATCCGTCGGCGGCGGCTGGAAGCGGCGCCAGATGAAGAAGAAGAGGGCCAGCTCTATCCCGACGAGGCCCAGAGAGAACGCCGGTAGTCGGGGGAGCTCCGCGCCCGCCTCGGTCGCGAGCCACAGCCCGCCCAAGAGCGCCAGGAGCAGGAGCATCCGCGCCACGTGGTCGATGAAGAAGCCGACCTGGACCCGGCCGATGGCCGCCAGGTAGCCGCCGAGCTGCCCGCGCCAGACCTGCAGTAGGCCGAAGGGCAGGAGCAGCACGAGGGCGATCTCGAAGCTCTCCGGGGCGTCGAGTAGCTCGCCGATGGGGCCGCCGAGGAAGGCGACCGCGGTCCCGACGAGGAGCCACACCAGCAGCGACAGTAGGAGCCCCATTCGGACCAGCGCGCCGAGGCGGGCCGGGGTCTGGGCCCGTCGCGCCGCGGTCAGCTCGGGCAGCAGCGCGCCACGGAGCCCCAGCCCGGCGACGACGTCGACCAGGTTTACCACCGCGAGGGCTGTGACGTAGACACCGTAGGGCTCGGCGCCCAGAAAGCGGATGGTCGCCCAGGAGGTCACGAGCCCCGCGACCAGGCCGAAGCCGCGGGCGGTGATCCCGAAGAGCCCCTCGCGGAGGAGGCGCGCCTCGACGCGGCTCATTGTCGCACCCCCGGGGGGCCGGCGCTCGCTGACGCCGTCGACGACGGCGCGCGATCCTGCACGCGGGCGGGGCTTGGGGTGAGCGGCGTCATCGCTGCCTCGGGGTGGTGCTCCGCACTGCCACGGAACCGCGGGGACGGCAAGCGAGGGCCCTCCGGATCGGGCCGCGGGGCGCCGGTCATGATGCGGTGCGAAAAACGTCGGCCAGCAGGGCCTCGGCCTTGAGCCGACCTCCCCCATCCCCTACATTGAGCGCCGTCGCGGGAGCCCTTCCGCGCCGCTTCCCATCCCAGCTCAGAAAAGCGACCAGAGCGAGAAGATGCGCACCAGCGTAGGCGACGCGACCGAACGAACGGAGCCCGCCGCGGGAGGCCTCGGCCTCTCCCGGCGCGAGCCCGTGCGTGCGGTGCGCCGCGAGGGTTTCACAGCGGCGAGAATGCGTGATTCGGGGGGCACTGCGTCCTGTCTTTGCGGCGCCGCTTCCGCTAGACTCGTCCCGATGGGCGAGGAAGTTGACAAGCTCGGACCTCGAACGACCGCGCGGGTGCGTCCCTCGGGGGCCCGACGGCTTTGGCGCAGCGCAGCAAGCCTGGCGCTGTGGCTCGCGCTCACCGCGCCGCTGATCGCCTGCGGCGGCAAGGACGAGCCGACCGGGCCCGACGATCTGCTGGGCACCGCCACGGCGGCGCTCAACTTCAGCCCCACGCGGATCGCCTCGATCGACTACGTCATCAAGTTCACCTACCTCGAGAGCGACCCGCCGGACACCTACTCCGAGCAGGAGTACACGAGCGTCGTCCACAACGGGCAGCTGATCACCGTGCTCCCGTGCCGGACCGGCCCGGACGGCACCGGCTTCAACCAGGCCGACGTCGACGCGGTCGTCCACTTCGCCGAGTTCAATGGCGAGACGCGAGACGACGTCACGGTCCACGCCTCCGCGATCTTCGAGTGCGTCCGCAACGCCGACACCCGGGTGAACATCCTCCTCAACATCGCCGGGCAGCTCGACAGCGGCTTCGCCGACCTGGTCATCGCCCCGGCGGGCACGCTCTGCTCGGGCAAGACCGACTGGAAGCCGGACACCTACCTCGGCGTCTGCGCCGACTCGCAGTGCGGCAACTCGACGGCCGTCTTCCTGGCCGCCAGCGACTGCACGACGATCAGCGGCGCGGACCCGGTGTACTGGTTCTGCGGCTCGCCGACCGACTGGGATGTCCGCGACAACACCTACGGGACCTCCGCGGTCAGCTTCTTCCCGGTCCCGGACGCCGACGGACACTGGGAGTTCGGCGTCGTCGCGCTCGACCCCTACGTGATGGCCCAAGAGGACCCCACGCTCACCGATCCCGACGGCAAGCTGCGCGTCTGGGTGGGGGTCTACCAGACTCACGCCGTGCTCGAGCGCGAGAACGGGCACCTCGTCTCGGAGACCGGCCAGATGACGTCGAAGCTCCTCGACTTCGCGGCCATCCTGGACGTCCCGCCGCAGAACGCCGGCGAGCCGTCGCCCGAGGTCCTGGTCTTCGGCAACAACACCGACGAGGGCGTCCACGTCGCCTTCCAGACGCGCTTCGGCGCCTGCGAGCAGCCCGTACAGGGGACGGCCCTCTACGACGGGCTCAAGGTCGCCGACGTTCGGCTCGATGGGACGAACAAGGTCCAGCTCCTGCTGACCGACGCGTCTTTCATCTTCGTGCGCAACGTGGCCGTCTGTGAGGCGGGGTGGGACCCCGCCAACCGGCCGACCGTGACCTGTGGCCCGCCGGGCCCGCTCTTCTGAACACAAACCACTCGACATCGCTCCGAGGAGCTCGTTGAAGCGTCTCCTGCTCATCACCGCCGCCTCCCTGGCGTTCCTGGCCGGCCCCGCCGCCGCCGAGGAGCTGCCGCACATGGGCGTGTGCCAGGAGCTCCTCGGCGACGAGACGCAGTGCGACGTCGACACCACGTGGTCGGTGCAGAAGACGGCCATCCCGGAGTACCTGCTCGAGCCGAACGGTGACCAGGTCGGCTACACGGTGACGATCACCGAGGGCGAGACGCGCTACACCCTCCAGATCGGGACGCTGATCGAGCTGACGGGCCTCATCGCCGACGGCACCCAGGTCCGGGGGCTCATCATCAGCCTCCAGAAGGGCGTCGAGGGGGGCTACACGACGGTCGCGAGCGCCCGCTACGGCGAGTTCAACGATGATTGCGGCTGTGCCTACATCGAGAATGGCCAGCTGGCCGTCGAGATCCGCGACGAGCAGGGCAACGTCGTCCCCGCCGTCCAGGAGTCGATCATCGAAGACCTGGCGTACGGCGAGTACCGCTACCTCAAGCTCAACGTCACCTACGACCTGAGCGCCGGCATCATCCTCCCCGGCGATCCGGTCCGCATCCAGACCTGTATCAACTACGCGTCCAACTCCGACGCCGACATCCTGCCGGGCTGCGTCTACGACGGCGGCTCCGTTCGGACGATCAAGGCGTGCACGCCCTTCGACTTCGACAGCTACGTCACGCCGCAGATCACCGACGTCAACGTCGAGGAGTTCCTCGCCACCGTCGACGCGCCCTTCGTGAACATCTGGGGCTTCATGGCCGAGGCGCTGACCGAGCGGATCACCCCGGTCGGGCCGGTCGAGCTGAACCCGGGCGGCCCACCGACGACCTTCGCGGTCGAGCCGACCGGCGTCGCGGGCACCGAGAGCATCATCTCGGTCACCGGCTACGCCGAGTGCGCGCCGATCGTCACCTGCGAGGCGCCGGTCGACGACCTCTGCATCGCGCACCTGACCAACGAGGCGATGCTGACCCTCGGCAACGACACGGCGACCGACGCGGCGACCGTGAGCATCGCGTGCCCGCTCTTCGGCTGCGACGAGGCCAGCTGCGACGACGAGGACCCCTGCACGATCGACACCTGCGTCGACGGCGTGGGCTGCTTCCACGAGCCGGCGAGCGGCGAGGTCTGCGACGACGGCAACCCCTGCACCAGCGGCGACACCTGCGTCGAGGGCGAGTGCATCGGCGGCGAGGGCACCATCTGCCCCGACGACGGCGACCCCTGCACGACCTCGTGGTGCGACGCGGTGGCGGGCTGTGTCACCGGCTGGGCCGACATCGGGACGCCGTGCGACGACGGCAACCAGTGCACCGACGGCGACTACTGCAAGTTCGGCGGCTGCTGGGGTGGTGACGAGGTCGTCTGCACGACCGACAACGAGTGCACCGAGGCGACCTGCAACCCCGCCGTCGGCTGCGTCGAGACCCCGCGCCGCGGGCCGTGCGAGGACGGCGACCCGTGCACGGTGCAGGACTACTGCGACGCCGGCAGCTGCGTCCCGGGCGAGACCAACGCCTGCGACGACGGCAACGACTGCACCGCCGACGCCTGCCACCCGCACACGGGCTGCACCCACACGCTGGTCGCCGATGGCGCGCCGTGTGAGGACGGCGACCTCTGCACCATCGAGGACGCCTGCCTCGCGGGGCAGTGCCGCGCGGGTGTCGCGCGGGTCTGTGAGGAGACCCAGTGCGCCACGGCGAGCTGCGACCCGGCGGTCGGCTGCGTCTCGACCCCGGTCGATGATGGCAAGCCCTGCAACAACGGCGACGACTGCAGCGGCTGCCCCTGGGCCGAGGACGGCGTCGGCCGCGGCTTCGACGTGAAGCTGGCCGGGCTGATGGACGGCCTGACGGTGCCGGGCGACTACGTCGTCTGGGCGGCGGGCTTCTTCGGGTTCAAGGCGCAGGTGCGCTGGCGCGAGCTGCCCGGGCTGAAGCTGCTCGTCTACGAGGACGGGATGGCGACGCTCAAGGGCCAGGTCGAGGTCTTCGACACCGGCGGCGCCCCGGCGACCACGGACCTGGTCTGGGATCTCGACATGACCCTCGCCTTCCGCGGGGTCGGCCCCGAGGGGCAGGGCTCCGGCGGCCCACACCGCGAGATCAGCGAGACCCTGCAGAGCACGGCGTACACCGATCTCTGGCTCTACTTCGACCTCGTCTCGGCGACGATGCACAGCACCACGTCGTCGAACTGGGCCGAGCTGGTCGCGCGCCCGCCCGGCGGGGTCTTCCCGTTCCAGCTCGGCGAGCGGGCCAACGATCGGAACCTGAACTTCGGCGCGGCCATGTGGTTCACCTACACGCACTACTACAACGGCGACGTCATCGTCGGGTACGGCGACGTCAACGTGGACCTGAAGGAGGAGTTCTGCACCGGCCCCGACACCTGCGTGGACGGCGAGTGCACCGCCGGCCCGCCGACCTGGATGTGCGAGGACGTGCAGGCGGGCGACTACTGCACCTACGACCAGAAGCCGTACTCCCTCAGCTGCACCAAGGCGCCGGACGGCCCGGGCTGCCTGATGGAGAAGAAGTTCGAGCTCCTCGCGGACTCCTACATCCTCTGTGACGGGAAGAAGACCTGGGCGCTCGGCTTCACGGGCCTGCCGCGCATCGCGTTCAGCGACCCGGCGCGCCTCCGCGCGTTCATCGACCCGTACCGGCGCGGCTGGCAGCCAGTGTTCAGCACGCTCTACTGCAACCCGCAGACGCTCGTGAACGATACGTTCGTGAAGAAGCTGGCGGCGGCGCGCCTCAACATCGACATGAGCGACGCCGCGATCCTGCCCGCCCCCTTCGACCTGCCGCTCGGCAACCTCGTCATCACCAGCGGCGACTGCGAGGGCCGGACGGTGCGTGACGCCGTCCACCGCGCCGAGATGGTCTACGTCGGCTCCTCGGTCGACGGCGAGACCTGCAAGGACCGCGCGAAGCTCGAGAAGGTCCTCGAGAAGATCAACGCCAGCTTCGAGGGCTGCGCCGAGATGACCGGCTACGTGGGCAAGCCGCCTATCTGATCCTCGGGGCTCGGAATGGCGGGCGCTGGCGGCGATTGTGCGGGCGGGACGCCCACACTCCGCGTTTGCGCTGGCTGGACCGCGGGCGCTGGCGGCGAGTGTGCGGGCGAGACGCCCACACTCCGCGTTTGCGCTGGCTGGACCGCGGGCGCTGGGGGCGGGACGCCCAAACTCCGCGTTTGCGCTGGCTGGACCGCGGGCACTGGCGGCGATTGTGCGGGCGGGACGCCCACACTCCGCGTTTGCGCTGGCTGGACGGCGGGTGCAACTCCTTCCCGCGCACTTCCGCTTCCGCTTCCGCTTCCGCTTCCGCTTGCGCCGCGCTCAGCCGCCGCACATGGGCGGGCCGATGACGAGGACGCCGCCGCTCATCTCGCACTGGGGGGGGCTGCCGGGGGTGGGCTGCCAGCACTCGATGCTGCCGAGGCCGTCGGGGCCGTCGACGACGCCGTAGAAGTACGGGATCTCGCACTGGATCGCCTCGGAGGTACAGGCGTGGGTCGCGACGTCACAGGTCTCCGGGGCGCAGGCGTCGTCGACGCCCGGGCAGTCCCCGTCGTCGTAGCAGTCGACGCAGCTCCCCAGGCCGCTGTCGCAGAGCCCGCTCGCGCAGTCCCCGTCACCGTCGCAGGCCGCTCCGTAGGCACAGGGGCCGCAGCTCCCGCCGCAGTCGACGTCCGTCTCGTCGAAGTCCTGGCTCCCGTTGGCGCAGCACTGCCCGTCGGTATCGCAGACGTCACCGACCCCATCGCCGTCGCAGTCCGCCTGGTCGATGTTGCCGACGCCCGGGCAGTTGTCGTTACAGTCCGGCGTCCCGTCGCCGTCGCCGTCCGTGTCCGGAATCCCGCAGCCACACGCGCCGGGCGCGTCCTTGTCCGGGTCGTCGGGGCAGCCGTCGGTCTCGGTGCAGTCGGCGACGCCGTTGTCGTCGGCGTCGGTCGGATCCTCGACGACGCCGCAGCCGCAGACCCCGGGCTCGGTCTTGTCCGGGTCCTCCGGGCACAGGTCACAGGCGTCGCCTACGCCGTCCCCGTCGCCGTCCGCCTGGCTCGAGTTCACCTCGCTCGGGCAGTTGTCGCAGACGTCGCCGACCCCGTCGCCGCCGCCGTCCGAGGCGACCGCGTCCACGACCACCGAACGGACCTGAGACCCGGCCACGGTCACGGTCAGCGTGATCTCGACCGCGGCGTCGCTGAGCCCCGCCGGCAGCGCGACCGACAGCGGCCCCGTCGCGGGGCAGCCCCCGTCGCTGCAGGTGAACAGCACCGAGCCGTCCACGCTGATCGACAGGCTCGCGCCGTCGAGATCGGTCGTCAGCTCCAGGACGATGGCGTCGAGGCCGCCGAGGTCCGCCGTCTGGCTCGCCGTCGCGCTGCCGCTCCCGATCCCGGGCGCCGCCTCGAGTCGCAGCGCCCCACCGCCGATGACCGCCGTGGCCCCGCCGTCGCTCAGGGCCCACGCGCCGCCGCCGTCGAAGCCCGGGTCCGCGAAGCGTTCGGCCGCGTCCCCATCGGCCTGGTCGCCGTTGGCGATGAGCGGGCAGTTGTCCTCGTCCGCGCAGTACAGGTCGTCATCGGCGTCGTCCGCAGGGTCCCCGGGGCAGACGCCCGACATCGTGACGCTCGCCGTGCCGACGACGCTCTCGCCGAAGGAGTCGGTCGCCGTGAACGTGAAGCTGTCGCTCTTGTGGTGGTCGCCCGCCTGGGGGGTGTAGACGAGCGCGTTGTCCACGACCGTCGCCACGCCGTACATCGGCGGCGTCGCGATGGCGAAGACGTGGGTGTCGTCGACGTCGGGGTCGGTCACCGTCGGGATCACCGGGTCGCTCGCCTGGCCGTCGACCGACAGCAGCGCCGCCACCGCGTCCGTCGGCGGCGAGTTCGTGTCCTCGGCCACGACCGTGAACAGCACGCTGTAGCGGGCGACCTCGACCCCGTCGAAGGCGGTGAAGTCGACGATGTAGCCGCCGACCTGCCCGTCGGTCGGCGTGAGCTCGAAGACGGCGGTGTTCGGGTCGGTCTGGGTGAAGGTCGACCCCAGCGGCAGCGGTACCGCGTCGAAGAAGAGCGGCTCGCCCTCGGGGTCGGCCGCCGTCACCACGTAGGTCAGGGTGTCGCCCACCGCCACCGAGCGGTCCGGCATCGGCCCGAAGATCGGCTTGCCGTTGGAGGGCGCCGTCCCGTAGCTCAGCGCGTAGCTCTGACCCTCGGGGTTGTTCCAGTCGAAGACGTTGACGAAGTACTCGTAGTCCTGGTCGTCCTTGATCCACCGCTTCGAGAGCCAGCAGTTGTCGAGGGCGATGGTCAGCCCGTCGGCGCGCCGGCAGCTCAGCAGCGTCGACGCCCCCGCGAGGGGGTCGGGCTTGGTGATGACGGTGAACCCGAGGGTCTCGGGCGCCGTCAGGGTGAACTCCTGGGCGCCGCTCTGGGTCAGGCTCGCCGCGTCCGAGACGTCCGCGACGTCGCCGTCGAGGAGGTCCGACTCGGCGACGTGGAAGTTGCCGAGGTCGTCCTCCCACAAGAAGTCGCGCACGTCGTCACGGCCGTCGAGCCCGACGAGCACGTCGCGGACCAGGGTGTGGGTCCTGACCTCGTCGAGGAGCGAGGTCAGCTGCCCGCCCAGCTCGTCGGCGTGGCTGAAGGTCGCGCTGAAGCTCGTGAACTTGCCCTGGAGCGTCGTCGTCATCAGCCACCGCCCCATCCCGGCGGCGCCTGCGGCGATGTCGCCGAAGTCGATGAGCAGGCTCGGCGTCGCCTCCTCGCCGTTCACCTCGGACCCGATGAGCTTGAAGGAGATCGCGAGCCCCTGCTCGTTCTCGACGATCTCCGGCTGGCTCGACGCGATGGCCAGCGACCGCGCCGCGCCGTAGCCGTGGTTGGCGACCCGCACGCCGAGCGACGCCGGCACCGGCGGCTCGACCTCGGCGGTGTAGGGGTTGTCGCTGTGGATGTCGCGCGGCAGGAAGTAGTCGAGCTCCAGCCGCGGCATCGGGCGGACCCGGATCGAGTCCGGGACGACCTCGGTCTCCTCGGCGTCGCCGCCGATGGCGTAGGTCACCTTCGCGCCGACGAAGTAGAGCGTCCCCTCGGGGTTCGCCCCCGCCGCGCCGGGCGCCGGGATGATGAGCCAGTGGACCTCGCCCGAGGTCGCCGGCTCGATGCGGCCGCTGCCGTCGACCGCCGTGACGCCGTCGAGGCTGTCGAGGGTCACGAAGAACGACGCGTCGGTCGCGTTCGGGTCGGTCGTGGCGATGACCGGGTTCCCGTCGGCGTCCTCGAAGGCGATCTCGACCGCGATGTCCTCGATCGCCAGCTTCTTCATGCCGTTGTTGATCTTGAGCCGGGCGTCGAAGGCCTGCCGCTCGAGGGTCAGCTCCTGGGCGATCTCGATCTTCACCACCGCACAGATCTGAGCCCGCGCGGGGCCGCTCGCGAGCAGCGCGAGGGTCACGAGCAGCGCCGCGACGAGCGGCCAGCGGGTCGGGAGCGGTCTCATCGGCAACACCCCTCGTCCTCGAGCTCGTCGGGTCCCACGCTCCGGCACGCGATCGTCCCGTCCTCGCGGGTCCTGCAGATCCGGGTCTGCCGCGCGCGGACCGTGTCGCTCGCGGTCGGGCGCCGCGCTGCCGTGCGCGTGGGCGCCGGGTTCGACCGCGGCACGAGGGCCGCCGCCAACGCCTCGTCCGAGGCGCGGACGCGATGAAAGCCCGCGTCCCCGGGGCCGTCGAGCCGCGTGATCACGTAGCCCGCGACGTCGCGCGCCGCCGCGTCGGGGCCGATCCCCGCCTGGGGGTCGACGATCCGCGGCGTTCCTTCGACGTCGACGAGCGCGAAGGCGTGATAGCCCTCGGGGTCGATGAGCGAGGCGCCGTCGACCCGATAGCCGTGGGCGAGGCGCGCCGGGATCCCGGCCGCCCGCGCCAGCGCCACGGTCAGCTGCGCCATCTCGGTGCAGTCGCCGGTCCCGCGCTCGAGGGCGAACAGCGCCCCGCGGTCCCGGGCGTGGTAGCCGTCGTCGCTGACCCGCTGCCGCACGAAGCGGTAGACGCCGCGGACCCTGCTCAGGTCGTCGTCACCGCGCGCCGCGATCGGGACCACCGCCAGGATCTCCGGCGCGTCGGACGGGACGCCGGCCGTCGGCGTGAGGAGCCCCACGCCGGCGACCGCGGCGTCACCCGCCGCGAGCCAGGCGTCGACGGTCAGCGGGACCCGCCCGCCGGGGGGAACCGTCGGCAACGTCACCCGCGCCAGCACCTGCCCGCCGTCGCCCGCGACGCGCTCGACCGGGAGCGAGCCCGAGAGCCGCGCGAGCCGTTGGCCCGCAGCGGCGATCGGCACCGCGACGTCCACCGTCGCGTCGGTGACGGGGCTCGTCGACGGGTTCCGGACCTCGACCCGGAAGCGCAGCAGGGTCGGGTCCGCGCCGTGGGCCACGCTCGGCGCCAGGGCGGCGAGCGCCAGGGCGCCGAGCGACAAACCGAGAGTAGAGAGCGTGCGCGTCATCGTGGCCACCTCACAGGTCCATCGAGACGCCCCACTTGGGGCCGCTCGTCGTGTCGTAGTGGCGGGTCCCGCCGCCGAAGGTGTGACACACCTTCTTGCAGCGCTCGATGAGCGAGCCCTCGACGATGCCGACCTTGGCCTTCGGCCCGTGGGCGCAGGCCTCGCCGCAGCACTTGGTCTCGCGCGACTGCTCGCCGCACTTGTTGCAGTTGTAGCAGCCGCCGCCGGCCTTGGTGCCGACGGTCTTGCTCGAGAAGCCGACCCCGAAGGCCCGCATACTCGCGCCGATCCCGCCGCTGATGCTGCCGCCGCCGCCGGTGCAGGTCTGGCCCCCCTTGACGATGCTGCCGCCGCCCTCCGGATCCTGCTTGCAGCAGTCCTTGGTCTCCTCGCCGCCGCACACCTCGCCGCCGCCGGTGAACCCGACGCCCGCGTCGCCGCCGACGCAGATCTCGCCCTTGCTGCCGTCGCCGTCGATGTTGATCGACGCCGACAGCCCGTAGCGGTCGACAGCCAGGGTCGGCGCGTTGTTCGCGAAGCCGTAGAGGTCGAAGCCTCGCGCCGCGAGGCTCCCGCCCCCGCCGAGCTCCCACAGCGGGTCCCGGCGGGTGTAACGGCCGAGGTCCGGCGCGTAGTAGCGGTTGAAGTTGTAGTGAAGGCCCGTCTCGGCGTCGTGGTATTGCGCGCTACCCCGGAGGGGGAGCGTCACGATGCCCTCGGTGACGGCCTCGCCGAAGGCCCGGTACTCCGCCCGCCAGGCGATCTCGCCGCCCGCCGTCAGCAGCGCCACCGGCGCCCCGAAGTGGTCGGGCACCACGAGGTAGGTCGCGCCCCCGGTCCGCACCCAGACCGGCGCCTCGCCGAGCTCGGTCTGCGGCCGCCAGCCATAGGCCCGGATCTCGCCCCCGGTCGCGTCGTACTCGGCCAGGAGCCCCTCGTCGCTCCACAGGAAGTAGGTCGTCACGCCGCCGACGGTCTTCCGCACCCGGCGGTCGGCCGCGTCGTAGCCGTAGCTCGCGATCTCGGCGCCGTCGCCGTCGGTAACCCGCGTCAGCCGGTCGAGGGCGTCGTACTCGAAGGCCAGCGTCCCGCCGCCATCAGTCCGGCTCGCGAGGTTGCCGTGGGCGTCCCAGGTGAAGGTCGCCTCGCCGGCGATCTCCGTCAGCCGCCCCGACGTGTCCACCGTCCACGCCGCGTCCCCGAAGCCACCGCCCGCGACGCGGTTGCCGGCCGGGTCGTAGGCGAAGGTCTCGGCCGAGAGCGTCGGGTAGCTCGCCGCCACGATCTGGTCGGCCTTGTCGTAGCCGTAGGTGTAGCTCCCGCTCAAGGTGGTGATGTCGGTGACGAGCCCCGTGTCGAGGGTGTAGACCCGCGACACGACCGGGGTCCCCGACGCCGCGGCGATGATGCTCCGGGGGCCGCCGCTGGCCATGCGCGTGGTCGTGATCGTCAGGCCGTCCTCGGTCGCGAGCCGGTCGACGAAGGCGCCCGGCCGCTCGACGGCGACGGCCCCGATCCCGGGCACGTCCAGACCGGACAGCGTCCCGTCGGCGCGTCGCGTGTAGGCGATGGCCTCGCCCGAGGGCAGGTCGAGCCCGATGACGCGCTCGCGGGCGTCGAAGCGCCGGGTGTAGCTCTTGCTGAAAGCGCCGAAGTCCACGGTCACCGTCTCGGTGCGCGCGAAGTCGTCGCGGGCGATGGTCATCGCCGCCTCGGCGCTCGTCGCGGTGAGCGGGCGGCTCAGGAGATCGTAGGTCGCCGTCACGTGCCGGTCGGCGGCGGTCGGCGACGTCGCGTCGATCGCGGTGACGTTGCCGAAGGGGTCGCGGGTGTAGGTGACCGTCGTCCCGTCGTCCCAGCTCTGGCCGAGCGGCTGCTGCCGCCGGTCCCAGCTGGTCGTGAGCGTCGCGCCGTCGGGCACCGTCCGCGCGCTGATGTTGCCGAGCGGGTCGACCGTGTTGGTCATGACCGCGACCCCGCGGCCGTCGGTGAGCCCCCGGAGCCCGCCCCACGGCGAGTAGTCCCAGACCTCGGTGACGCCGAGGCCGTTGGTCCGCGTGAGGGTGTCCCCCCGCGGCGACATCGTGCGCGCCCCGGTCGCGCCGTCGTTCCGCTCCCAGGTCGCCCAGTTCAGCCCCTGCCAGGTCACGAGCAGCGACCACACGCTCTCGTCGTCGAAGACCCAGCGGACCCGGGTCGGGTTCCGGCGCGCGTCGCGCTCGTACAGCATGCTGAGGCCCGGGTATCGGACCTCGACCGGCAGCGCCCGGTCGCCGTCATAGAAGTAGAGGGCCTCGACGCCGTGCTCGACGATGCGCTTGTCGCGCCCGTAGGCGTCGCGCTCGTGCACGCGCACGACCTCGCCGTCGACCTCGACCGTCTCGCGCTCGCCGCCGCCGAGCAGCGTCTCGTAGGCGCGCGTCTGCAGCACCCCGTCGTCCCAGGCCAGGCTGACCTCGCGGCCGTGGGCGTCGTAGCTGCGGGTGGTCGTCCGGCCCCAGGGGTCGACGGTCTTCACCAGGCGGTCGTGGCGGTCGTAGTGCTGCACGGTCGTCCGCCCGAGGGCGTCGGTCACCGTGTCCGTGCGCCCGCTCTGTGCGCCGGCGCCGTCGAAGGTCTCGCCATAGACGTGGGACTCGAGGACCACGGGGGCGCCGTCGTCGACCGTGAGCGTCAGCTCCAGCGGGCGGCCCAGCGGGTCGTAGCTCTGCTCCCAGAGCGTCCCGTCGGTCCAGCGCGTGCTCGTCGGCTGGCGCGCCCCGTTGAACGTGTGGGTCCCGCGGATGCTCGGCGACGGCGAGCCGGCCAGGGTCGGGAACTCCACGTCGACGAGGTTGCCGTGGGCGTCGTAGCCGAGGGTCCAGACCGCGTCGCCCTCGGAGCTCGCCCCGTGCTGCCGAGTCTCGATCATCCGGCCCAGCGTGTCGTAGACGTAGCTCGTCTGCGCGGGCGCCTGCCCCGGCGCGGTGACCGTGGTCGAGGCGACCTGCCCGTTGGCGTTGTAGGTGTAGGTGCGCTCGACCCCCGCCCGGTCCACCGAGCGGGTGACGCGCCCGCGGGCGTCGCGGGTCCAGGTCTGGCCGATCGTCCCGTCGGCGTCGATCGCCGCGGTCGCCTCGCCCTCGTCGTCGAGCCGCAGCACCGCGTCGGGCGCGACCTCCAGCACCGGCTCGCCGTCGACGAGCTCCTTGGCCAGCGCGCCGTCGCTGTCGTACCAGCGCTCGCGGATGCGACCGTCGGTGAAGAGCGTCGCCGCGTAGTTCTGCCGCGTGGCGTCGTCGTAGCCGTAGTCGAAGTAGTAGCCGACGCCGTCGCCGTCGAGGACGCTGGCGACCTGCCCTTTGTCCCCGTAGGTGATGGTCAGGACGCGCCCGCTCGGCAGCGACTTCTGCACGAGGAGGTCGTCGGCGTAGGCGTAGCCGAGCTCGCCGCCGTCCGGCCGGGTCACGCTGACGAGCTGGCCGTCCTGCCAGCCATAGCCGACGGTGCGCCCGTCAGCCGCCGTGACCGAGGTGAGCTCGCCGCCGGCCCAGGTGAAGGTCAGCGCCACGTCGCCGAAGTGGTCCCGCATCCGCTCGAGATTCCCGGAGCCGTCGCGCTCGAAGGTCACCTCGCGCCCCGCGAGGTCGCGGAGCCCGGCCAGCGCGCCGCCCTCGCCGAAGAGCGTCACGTCGCCGGCGCGGTCGTGGAGCTCCCAGCCGCCGTCGACCTTGCGGATCTCGCGGTCGCGGTCGGAGTCCCGATAGAGCGTGCCGGCGTCGTCGACCCGCTCGTAGTCGACGCCTGCGTAGGTGATGGTCTCGTCTCCCAGCGCCAGCCCGCCGTCGTCGAGCCACGCGAAGGTCCAGGCGCTGCCGTCCCAGTCGCGCGTGACCGCCAGGTCGTGGCCGAGGACCCCGTAGGTGAGGTCGGTGACGTAGTCGGTGTAGAGCCCGGTGATGACCTGGACCGAGCTGCCGGTCTCCTCGCCCTGGTTGGCGTGGCAGCAGTCCTGCTCGGCCTCGCTCATCCCCGGCGCGTGGCACGGGTCGCAGGCGGGGCTGCCGCCCATCAGCCGGCCGAGCCAGCCGATCCCCCCGCCGCCGCCGCCGAGCCGCCCCCTGAACCGGCCGCCGCAGCCGTCGCCGTCGCTCGACCAGCTCTTGCTCGTGCAGCTCCCCGACTCGACCCCCGCGGCGCAGACGAAGCGGTAGCAGTGGCTCGCTACCCGCCCGCAGCCGCCGCTGCCGCCGCCGCCCGCGTCGTCCGCCGCCGCGACGCGCGTGATGCGGTAGGCGATGGTGATCTGCCGGTGGGCGTCGAGCGAGGTCGGCGGCTCGGTGAGGAGCTCGAAGCGGTACTCCTCGTCGTCGTTCGGCAGGCTCACGTTCAGGTCGTCGGCGCGGATGAGCCCGTAGTTCGTCAGCGTGTACTCGCCGTAGAAGACCTCGCCCTCGGCCAGCTCCGGCATCGGCGTGCTGGTCGGCTCGGCCACGACGACCGGCGCCGGGACGTCGGTCTCGAAGGTCGCCTCGAGCACGATCTCGTAGCGATCCTCGATGCTGATCTCGGTGACGTCCCACTCGAAGGTCACGACGTCGATACCCAGGAACGCCTGGCGCGACTGGGTGACCCCCGGCTTGATGTTGAGCGTCCCCTCGGCCCCGTTGTGGTCCGCGGCGGTCGCCCGGAAGCGGTAGATCCCCGTCGGCAGGTCAGTGAAGAGCGCCTCGCCGTTGGCGTCGGTGGTCAGCGTCACCTCGTGGGCGAGGCCGAAGGTCTTGGTCAGCTCGATCCGCGCGCCCGCGAGCCCCGGGACGGGGAGGTCCGTGTCCTCGTCGATGGTGCCGGTGTAGATGTCGATGGCGTGGAAGAGCACGCCGCCGACACCCGAGTCGTCGACGTAGACCTCGACCGGGACGTCGCCCACGACGTCGTCGCCGCTCTTCACCCGGAGCTTGAAGGCGTAGGGGTCGCTCAGGGTCGTGGTGACCTGGTCGCCCGGGGCGATGACGAGCGTCGCGACGGTCTCGTCGCCGACCGCGAGCGGCCCCGGCTCGGCGGCGCTCGCCAGGTAGATCCAGGCGGGCGCCGGGTCGTTCTGCGGGGTCAGGAGCGTCAGGCTCGGCGAGCTCAGCTGGATGAGCCCCTCGTTTCGGAGCGTGATCTCCTCGATGACCTGATCCCCGCGCGCCACGCCGGTCACCACGATCTGCGGCGTCGCCGTGAGCACCGGATCGGCCGAGGTGATGGTCCACGCCAGCGGCACCTGGCCCCAGGTGCGCTCGTCGCTGACCAGGTTCAGGTAGGTCGTCCCTTCGGACGGCGCGAGGTTGTCGCCCGCCAGGGTCACCGTCAGCGCCGCCGTCGCCGGACCCGACAGGTCTACCGGGGTCCCGGGGGTGAGCGTCAGCCCCGTCGGCAGCGCCTCGCCCGCCTCGACCCGGAGGTTGGTCGCCTGGGCGCCGGCCAGCGCCTGCACGTCGACCGTCAGGGCCTTCGGGTAGTTCGCGGCCAGCACCTCGTCGAAGCTCTCGGGCGTCGTGACCAGCCGCTCGATCGTGAAGCTCGCCTGGCTGGCGCGCCCCTCGAGGCCCGGGTAGCTGGCCCAGACGTCGTAGACCCCGCCCTCGCCGGGAAGCGGCGTGTAGTCGTGGCTGAACGCCCCGGCGCCGTCGGTCACCACGTTCGCCGTCCGCTCGAAGCCGGCCACCGCGATGTGGAGCTCGACCACGACGTCGGCCGCCGGCGCGCCGCCGTCGGTCAGGACCGCGCTCCCCGACAGCGTCACCGGGACGTCACCGCTCGAGACCGCCGGGAGCGCCGAGTCGACCGTCGCCACGTACGGCGGCGCGACCAGGGAGACCGTCGCCACGCCGGCGCTGCCGGGGAGCTCGACGTGGTCGGCCTTGCCGAGGTCGTGGTGGACCGCGTCGACGACGACCCGGACGCGGACCCGGTCGGGCGCGGCCTCGGGGACCGGCAGGCTGACCGGGCCCGAGGTGTAGGTGCCGCCGGGCGGGATCCGGGCGACCACGGTGCCGCCGCCGAGCCCGATCACGTCGGTGCCCGTCGCCTGGTCGAGGGCCGCGGTGTGCAGGAGGTTTCCGTCGAGGTCGGTCAGCTCGAAGCGGATCTCGTCCGACGGGAGCTGCCCCGACTGCCGCGCCGTGACCAGCTCCATGGTCGCGTCGAAGGGGTTGTAGACGCGCAGCCGCGCCGTCCCCGAGGCGCCGCGGACGAAGTCCTCGGTGAGGACCTCGAAGCTGTAGCTCGCGGGCGTCGTCGGGACGTCGAGCGCGCGCCGGATCTCGACGCTCGCGCCGGCCTCGGGCGAAAACGCCAGGGACGCCGTCGCCGCCTCGGTCGCCGCGCTGTCCGCCGGTAGCCCCACGACCACCGGCACCGTCGTCGCCTCGTTCGCCAGCAGCGTCACGTCGCGGGCCGTGAAGGTCCGGCCGCCGGTGGTCACGGCCAAGGTCGCGCCGAAGGACGCCGGCAGGCTCGTATCCGACGTGACGAGCAGCTCGAAGGTGTCGATGACGCCGCGCTGAGCTGCGGCGCCTGCGGGCACGGTGACGGTCACCGCCGGGCGGGTGAGCGTCCGCTCCAGGCTCCGCATGTCGGCGCCGTCGATCGCCGTGACGCCGTAGGTCCGCGCCGCGGTCGCCGGCTCGGGGTCGAGCAGCGTGCGCTCGACCATCGGGCTCTCGGGCGCGTCCAGCCCGTCGACCGTCACGTCGAAGGCCACCACCGAGGGGCTCTGATGGGTCCAGCTCAGGGTCGTCCCGGTCTCCCCGTCGTCCACGGCGCTGATCGTCGGCACCGGCAGGAGCCCGGCGTTCAGGTAGCCCGACGGCGACGGCGGCGACAGGTTCCCGGCCGCGTCCTCCGCCACGACGACGTAGGTGTGCTCGGTGTCCGACGGGGTCGGGTCGATGACGTCGGTGACGTCGATGTCGGTCACCAGCGGCGACAGGCCAGCGATGTCGGTCAGCGGGTCGGTCGCGCTGCGGTAGATGCGCCAGGTGACCGGCTCCTGCCCGGCGGGCGAGGTCCAGACCAGCCGGATCCCCGACGGCGTCAGCGACAGCGCCAGGTCTTCGGCCGGCAGGGGCGGCGTGCGGTCGCTCAGCACCGCGACCGGCGGGGAGGGCTCGCTCTCGGTCTCGAGGGTGTCGTGGACGCGCACGCTGGCGACCGCGTAGCGCCACTGCCCGTCCTGCCCCGGGTCGTCGTCGTAGGTCGGGTCGGTCACGCGATCGAGCTCGGCGAGCGCGCTGCCCTGTGGGTCGCCGCGCAGCACCACGTACTCGGCCGCGCCGGGAACCTCGGCCCACTCCAGGTGGACGAGCCCGCCGGGCCGGGCCTCGCCGGTCAGCCCCAGCGGCGCCGGCAGCGCCGGGAGCGCCCCCTGGAAGACCTCGGCCTGGGACGGCCCCAGGATGGTCGTGCTCTCGTTGCCGAGGTCGTCGACGCCCAGGTAGGTGAAGACCAGGGCCTCGGCCGTCGCGCCGCCGTCGTCGGGCAGGATGAAGCCGCCGACCCAGGTCGTCCCGTCGGTGACCACTGGCGACGGCGCCAGCGGCAGCTCGGTCCCGTCCGGGTGGCTCGTCGCGAGGCGCCACTCGAGCTGCGGGGACTCGCCCGCCGGGAGCGGCTCGGTCAGGGTCAGCGTGACGTTCACGGTCTCGGGTGAGGCCGCGTCGTTCTGGATGGGCGAGGCCGGCGACAGCGTGAGCGCCGCGACGTCCGGGGCGTCGGTGTCGATCTCGATGCTCGCGCCCAGCTCGACGACGGACCCGCGGTTGAGGACCTTGTCGCGGGCCGAGAGCACGGCCAGGGCCGTCCCGCTGGGCGTGCTCGCCGTGATGGCGGTGGTCCCGGCGTAGAGCGTCTCGGTGACCTTGACCAGGGTGATGGCGATGGGGGCGCCGCCCTCGGGGGCGAGGCTCAGGAACGGGGTGACCGCGAGGGGCTCGCTGAAGGTCACCTCGACCCGGACCGAGCCGACCCCGTAGCGCGGGTCGAGGTAGGCGCCGAGCGGCGTCCACGTGATCTCCGTCGCCCTCGGCGGCGTGGCGTCCGACGTCGCGCTCGCGGCCGGTGAGGGAGCGCTCTCGGTCCCGGCGCCGCTGACGACCGTGACCCGGTAGGTCCAGGTCGCGTCCGACGGCGGGAGATCCTCGAAGGTCGGCGTGGTGCCCTTCGGGACGCTCGCGATCAGCGTCGCCTCGGCCACGTCGTCGAAGGCGGCCTGCGCGCGATAGAGGCGGTACTCGGTCAGCCCCGAGGCCGGCGCCGTGCCGTCGTCGTACCAGCGGAGCTTGACCACGCCGCCCTCGGTCGCGGTCGCCGTGAGCGCCCGCGGCGGCGTCGGGACGACGTCGTCGAGGAGCACCTGGACCGGGGTCGACGCAGGCCCCTCGCCACCGATCCCGGTCGCGGTCGCCGTGAGCGTGTTCGCGCCCGAGGCCAGGACGACGACGCCGGAGAAGCCGCCGGTCCCGTCCACCGGCAGGTCGAGGGCCTCGGCCCCGTCGCGGTAGATGGTCGCGCGAGAGCCCGGCCGCGCGGTGCCCGTGACCAGGACCTTGTCGCTGTTGACCGAGGCGCCGTCCGCCGGGGCCGTGATGACCGGCGCTGCGGGCGGCGCGTGCTGGACCTGGACCGTCTGCTCGAGGGCGCTCGAGTTGCCGAGGACGTCGGCGGCGTCGATGTGCAGGAGGTGCTGCCCCTCGCTCAGCCCGTCGACGAAGACGTCCACGCCGTAGCCGCCGGTCGCGGACTGGTCCGTCCCGACGACGTTGCCGTCGAGCAGGAAGCGGACGTAGGCGACGCCGACCGGGTCGACCGCGGAGACGGACAGCGTCCCGTCGACCGTGATCGTCCCGCCGTCGGCCAGCGCCGCGCCGTCGTAGCGGACGTCGCTCAGCGCCGGCCCGGTGGTGTCCACGACCGGCGTCCCGACGACGCTGACGACCGCGGGGTCGCCGCCGTTGCTCTTGTTCACCGTGGCGACGGCGACGTGCGCCGGGACCCCGTTGGTGAGCCCGGTCACGAGGACCTCGCTCGCCGAGCTGGTCACGGTCTTGACCGGGGTCAGCCCGGTGACGTCGCTGAACGCCGCCGGCTGCACGTAGACCGCGAAGTGCTTGATGTTGGCCTGGGGGCTCGGCCGCGTGAAGGTCACGCGCAGGCGCTCGTGGAGCGGCTCGGCGACCGCGACGTCCGTCGGGTTCGGGAGCCAGGTGTAGCCGTCGGTCGTGACGCCGTCGCTCTCGTTGCCCACGGCGTCCACGCTGACGAGCCGGAACGCGACCTTCGACGCCGGCAGCAGGTCCTCGACGACGTGGGTGGTGATCGCCGGGTCGAGGTTCGCGACGACGTCGCCGTCGGCGGTCAGGACCAGCGCGTCGAGGTCGCCGTCGGCGTCGGTCGGGGCCGTCCACTCGAGCGCCACCCAGTCGAGGCCGACCGCGGTCGTGTGCAGGTAGGTCGCGTTCCGCGGGGCCGCGTCGTCGTAGGGCGTGCCGGGGTAGGAGACGACGGCCGGGTCCTCGTCGCCGCTCTGGTTCACGGTCGTGACGGCGAGGTAGTAGGTCGTGCCGTTGGTCAGCCCGCCGACCGTCGCGCCGTGGGCGCTGGCCGGGACCTCGACCGCGGGGTAGCGGCTGGCGACCGAGTCGAAGGACGCGGCGAGGACGTAGACCCGGAACGCCGCGATATTGGCGAGCGGCGAGGGCCGCGTGAAGTCGACCTTGAGGCTCTCGTCGTGGGGCGTGACCGTGACGCCGCTCGGGTGCGGCATCCGCGTGTAGCCGACGGCCTCGGCCGGCGCCGAGCGGTTGCCGAGGGTGTCCACCGAGACGACGTCGATGTCGACGGCGCTCGCCGCCGCGAGCCCGGTCAGGGTGGCGCTGGTCTCGGTCGGGCCGACGGCCACCGGGGCGCCGCCGTCGGCGGACACCTCGTAGCCGGCGAGGTCGCCGCTGGAGTTCGCCGAGGCGGTCCACGCGACGCCCAGGGTCGTCGCGGTGACGTCGGTCACGACGACCTCGGTCGGCGGCTCGGGGGCGCTGTCGTCGCCCGGGGTCGCCGAGACGCTGGTGACCGCCGTCTCCTCGAGACCCGACTTGTTCACCGAGGTGACGGCGACGTAGTAGGTCGTGCCGTTGTCGAGCCCGTTGACGGTCGCGCTGGTGCCGCCGGGGTTCACGGCCGCGGCGGAGAGGCCGCCGACGTCGCCGATGGGGGACGTCGACACGTGGACCGCGTAGTGGAGGAGCGGCGCGGCGTCGGCGACGGCGACCCAGCTGACCGCGACGGACTGATCGTGCCCGGTCGCCGCGACGCCGGTCGGGTTCGGCATCAGGGTCCACGCGTCGAGCGCCGCGCCCAGGCCCTCGTGGTTGTTGGTGTCGAAGGCCGAGACCTTCAGCGCGACCTTCGCGGCCGGGCTGAGGTTCGTCAGGGTGTGGCTGGTCGCGCCCGCCCCGAGGGAGGCGACCATCGCGCCGTCGCGGTAGACGCGGTAGCCGGCCAGGAGCCCCGAGGTGTTGGCCGAGGCGGTCCACGCGATCTCGATCGTCGTGCTGGTGGCCCCGACCACGGTCAGGTCGGTCGGGTCTTCCGGCGGTGGCGGGTCGGCCAGCACCGTCACGGGCGCCGACATCAGCCCCTCGTTGCCGGCGTCGTCCACGGCGCTCACGGCGTAGGTCCAGTCGCCGGAGGCGGGCGGGACGTCGGTGTACTCGGCCGTCCCGAGGTCGGCGGCGAGCAGCGTGGCGCCGCCGATGTCGGTCCCCTGGGCGCGGTAGACGCGGAAGGTCAGCGGATCGGGGTCGGCCGGGGCGGCCCAGTCCAGGTCGAACCAGCCGGCCGGGTGTTTGGTAGCCGTGAGCGCGGTCGGGGCCGCGGGCGGCTCCGCGTTGATGGCGACGAGCGCGCCGCTCGACAGGGTCTCGCCGGGGTTGCCGTACGCGTCCTCGGCGTAGAGCGAGAAGGTCGCGACCCCGTCGCCGGTGGTCTCGTCGACGGTGAGGGTCCCGCTCCAGGCGGCGCCGGAGCCGGTCAGGGCGATCGGGACGGCCACCCCGCCCGACGGCGTGAGGAGCAGGGTCGGCGCGGTCGCGGCCGCCTCGTCGAGGGTCAGGGTGACGACGACGTCGCCGGCGGCCAGCGGCGGGTCCGGCGTCGTCGCGACGGCGCCGACCGGGCCGCGGGTGTCGACCGCGACGGCGGGCGCGGACGTCAGGGTCGTCCCGACGTTGCCGGCCCCGTCGACCGCGGCGAAGGCGAAGGACAGATCCCCGGAGGGCCAGCTCGCGAGCACCTCGAAGGTCCCCTCGAAGACGCCGCCGCCCTGGTCGGTCAGCGTGACGGCGACCTCGCTCTCGTCGGCGAGGACGACGTCGAGGGTCGGCGTCTCGGCGACCGTCTCGCTGACGGTCAGCGTCGCGGTCACGGTCTGCGGGCCGAGGACGGCGTCGCCCGGGCTCAGGGCGAGCTGCCCGGTCGGCGCGGTGGCGTCGGGCTGGGCGACCGCCTCGGCCGACGGCGGGCTGGGGTTACCGGCCGCGTCGACGGCGACGATGGCGTAGTGCCAGCTGCCGTCGCCGGGGAGGTCGCCGTGGGTGGTCGCGCCGACCCCGGTGGCGATGGGCGTCAGGCCGTCGATGTCCGCCTGGTCGGCGATGGTGGAGCCGCTCCGGTAGACGCGGTAGGTCAGCCCGCTCTCGCCGGCCGGGGCCAGCCACGACAGGACCACGGCGCCGCCGGCGAGGGCGTTGGCGACCAGGCCGTCGGGCGCGGCCGGGGGGCCGTTGTCGACGGTGACGTTCACGGCCGCGGACGGAGCGCTCTCGGCCTGGTCGCCGGCGATCCGCGTGGCGACCGCCGTCAGCGTGTTCAGCCCCTCGCTCAGCGGCAGGTCGTCGGTCCGGAACAGCGCCAGGCCGGCGCCGCCCGTGGTCCCGTCGGAGGTCGCCACCCGCCAGCCCTCGAGGCTCGGGCTGGGGTCGGTCGCCAGCGCGCGGCGCAGCACCGTCCGCCACCGGAGCCCGTCGTTGGGGACCCCGGCGATGGCGGCGTCGGCCGGGTCGCGCCAGCGGAGGCCCGTGGCCCGCGGCGGCGAGACGGACATGGCGCCGTAGTAGCCGGTGACGCCGAGCTGGAAGCCGGGATCGAGGTGGTAGGTCGAGGTGTAGAGGTGGGTGTAGTCGGCCTCACCCGGCCAGCGGACGAAGACGTGGACGTCGCTCGGGCCGACGTCGAAGCGGACGTCGAGGGACTCGCCGACCTCGATGGACCCGAAGGTCCCGATGTGGTCGCCCAGATCGTAGACCACGACGCTGGTGCCGCTCACGAACACGCCGGGCACCATGGCGCCGTTGCCGACGCTGGGCCCGGGCCGCTTGAGCCCGACCATCATCCCGACCGGCTCGAGCGGGGTGAGCGTCATCTCGAAGCGCTGCAGGACCGCGCGGTCGATCGCCTCGGCGGTGAAGACGTGGATGTCCCCCCAGCCGCCCGTGCCGTCGAGGGTGAGGCTGCCGTCGGCCTCGACCGTCGCGTCGTCGAAGACGAAGTCGCTCAGGTCGCCCCAGGACTCCGGGACGAGCAGCCCGGCCGTCGCGACGCGGGTCTCGAGGGCGCCGGCGCCGAGGGTCTCGGGCCGGCTCATCACCGTCGCGCCGGGGGTGGCCGCGAAGCCGGACTCGGCGAGGCACGCCAGCGCCTCGACCGGCCGGAAGACGGCGACCTCGAGCACCTCGCCGGTGCTCGAAGAGGTCGTGCCCGAGATCCAGAGGTCGACGTAGCGCACCAGGGTCGGGGCGCGGGTGAGCGCCTGGGCGCCCTGGTAGTCGGCGTCGTCGCCGGTCCCGTCGAACCAGGTCGTCCAGACGTCGCCGTCGGGGCTGGTCGCGGCCTTGTAGTTGTAGGTCGCGGCGGCCGTGGGCAGCGTGACCGTCAGCGTCTCGGCGAGCTCGGCCCGGGCGAGGGTGACGCGCCCGAGGTAGGTCAGGCCCTCGCCCTGGGAGGCGGCGATCGACCAGGTGGCGCCGGGGTCGTCGTCGACTCCGTCGATGGCGTTGTCGGGCGCGGTCCCGCCCGCGGCGGTGGCGGAGCGGTCCGCGTGGGCGAGGTCGGTGGCGCTGTCGGGGGCGGCGTCGTCGATGACCAGCGCGTCGCCGACCACGGCGCAGCCGCTCGACCAGGTCGTGGGCGACGTCGCGTCGAGGGCGGTGACCTCGGCCTGCACGGCGTCGACCGTGGCGACGACCGCGCCGCCGACCCGGACGGCCACACGGGTATTGGCCTCGGTCGTGCCGGCGACGGAGGTGGTCAGCGCCGACTGGAGCGTCCCGTCGGCGGGGGCGTCGAGGGTCGGCGGCGCCGGGGGCGCGAGGGTGACCGTCACGTCGATGGTGTCCGAGGCCGTGCGCCCGCCGCCATCGGTGACCGTCGCCACCAGCGTGTGGGCGCCGGCGGCCGGCTCGAGCCACGGGAAGCGCCACGGCGGGGCGGTCAGCCTGCCAGCGTCGGCGCCGTCGATGGTCAGGGCGACCTCGGCCGCGCCGGCGTCGTCCCCGACCTCGACCACGACGTCGCCGGGCCCGGTGACCGTCGCGCCGTCGACGGGCGCGACGAAGGCGACGGTCGGCGGGGTCAGGTCGCGGATGGCGACGTTCGAGAGCCCCGAGACGTTGCCGAGGTCGTCGGCGCTGCGGAGGGCGAAGGCCCAGGTCTCGCCTGCGTCGTAGGGGGACGCGTCGAAGCTGACGGTCGCTCCGGGCGCGGCCGGCGCGGGGACTCCGGCGACCGGGGTCGCGCGGGACCAGTCGAAAGCCGGGAGCGCGCCGGCGGTCGCCGCGGGATCCCCGTACGCGCCGGCTCCTGGGCCGTCGAGGCGGATCCGACCGTCGCCGCCGTCACCGCCCGGGCCGCCGCCGCTGGGACCGTTGCCGACCCCGCCGGCGCCGCCGCGCGCCTCGACCCGGCCGACCGCCACGTCGAGGGCGGTCGTCGCGCTCAGCCAGATGGCGCCGCCCGCGCCGCCGCCGCCGCCGCCCATGCCCCATCCCGAGCCGCCACAGGCCGCGTCGCCGCAGCCGTTGCAGCCGTCGAGGCCGTCGTCTCCGTCGGCGCGGACGACGCCGCGGTTCACGATGTAGTCCGCCGTCACCAGCACCGCGCCGCCGCCGTCGCCGCCGCCGCCCGCCGCGCCGCCGTCCTCGTCGGCGCCCGCCTGACCGCCGGCGCCGCCGAAGACGAGCGCGCGCAGGTCCGGCGAGCCGGTGACCACGCCGCCGGCGCCGCCGGGCCGGTCGTTGTAGGGCGCCGCGCTCTGGCCGGGCGTGCCGTGGCCGCCGCCGCCGCCACCCGCGCCATTGGGGCCGTCGGGGGTGCCGCTGACCGATCCGATGCCGCCGCCGCCGCCGCCGAGGGAGGGGCGGACCGACGCCGTCAGCGTCTGGCGCAGCTGGCTCTCGCCCTGGGTGCCGTGGGCCCGTCGCCCGCAGACGACGCCCGAGCCGCGGTAGCCGGCGCCGTCGGCGGAGAGCGCGCCGCCCTCCTCGACCACGACCGCGCCGCTGGCCCGCAGCGCCAGGATCCCGCCCGTCGCGCCGTCGTAGGCCGGCGCCGAGAGCACGCCGCCGGCGGTGACGGTCACCGTCGTGTAGTTCGGGACCCGCTGGACGGCGACCGTGCAGGCGTCGGCGTCGAAGGCCTGGCCGATCGGGCCATCGAGCGTCACGGTCTGAGCGTCGACCGCCGTGACGCCGAGCACCACCCGGCCCCAGGTCGTGCGGCCGGCCCCCGCCAGGGCGTCGAGGTCGCAGCGCGAGGCGTGGAGCAGCACCTCGTCGCCCACGGCGAGGCCCGTCGGATCGACGACCGTCAGCGCGGTGTCGCCCGGGGCCACGCTGACGCTCAGCGTCGTGCGCGGCGCGTCGAGGGTCGTCGGCGCGCTGACCACGAGCGGCCCGTCGGCGCCGTCGCCCAGCAGCGTCGCCGCGAGGTCGGCGACCGGCGCGGCGCGCACCTCGAAGGAGGCGACGCTGCCGCCCTGGTCCGCCGGCGCGGTGAAGGCGAGGGTGACGGTCTCCGGGGTCCCCGGGTCGGACACCGCGGTCAGGTCCAGGACGGCGGCGGGGCCGAGGCGATCGACCGTGACCACGGCGGTGTCGCTGCCGGTGTTGCCGGCCAGATCGGTGGCGCTGACGGTGACCGTCTGCGCGCCGTCGGCGAGGACGTCGAAGGGGCCAGGCAGGCCGTCCTGGTCGCGGACGACGAGATCGTCCACGGCGCTGAGGTTGTCGGTCGCGCTGACGTCGAGCACGACGCCGCCGGTCCGCGGGGTGGCGAAGGGCGCGATGGAGACGACCGGCGGGGTGTTGTCGGCGAAGAACGTGCGGTTGTACGTCCTCGTGTTCCCGTCGGCGTCGACGGACTCGGCGACCGCGGTGTACTCGCCGTCCGCGAACGCCGTCGTGTCCCAGAGGATCTCCCACGGCTCCTCGCTGTCGCTGCCGACCTCGACGCCGCCGACGGTCAGGGTCAGGTTCACCACGCCGACGTTGTCGTAGGAGGTGAAGGTCACCGGGACCTGACCCCGGTGGTGGGTGTTGTTGCTCGGGTCGCTGATGTAGAGGGACGGGGGCGTGCCGTCCTTGGCGAGCTCGTCGACGACGTTGGAGATCGCGCCGGCGTTGCCGAGATCGTCGACGGCCTTGACGGCCAGCCAGTACCGGACCCCGGCCTCGAGGCCGCTGACGGTGACGGACTCGGCGGCGCCCGCGGCCTGGGGCGCGGCGGCCGGCGCCGACCGGCCGGCGGCCCAGGTGGCCTCGGTCAGCGGGGCCAGGGACCAGCGGACGTCGTAGGAGGTCGCGGTGCCGGCGCCGGCGTCGTCGCCCGGGGCGGTGAAGGCCAGGACGAGGTCGCCCTCGGGCCCGCCCTTGACGACGGACAGGTCCGTGATGGCCGCGGGCGGCGTGCTGTCGAGGGTGACCGAGACCGGCGCGGACCTCGGGCCGGCGGTCCCGGCGGCGTTCTCCGAGCCGACCTCGAGGGTGTGGGTGCCGGTGGCGAGCGCGACGTCGTCGAAGCGGAAGCTCGTCGGCCCGCCGTCCCCGCCGGTCCCCCGCCAGCGGAGGGTCAGGGCGTCGAGGATTGGGGCCACGTCCCCGGCCCGCTCGCGTTGGAGGGTCGCCTCGAGCCACAGCGGGGCGTCGACCGGGGTGGCGGCAGCGAGCTCGGCCACCGGACGCCAGTCGGGGCCGGAGACGGTGATCTCGTGCACGGTGGCGGTCCCGTCGTAGACCGTGACGACGACCTGGTAGCGGTCGATGTCGCCCGCGTAGGTGGACGTGTAGATGCGCGTCCAGGACTGCTCGCCGTCCGCGCGCCACTCGCTCGCGACGCGCCCGCCGGGCGCGATGAGGAAGCGGACCTCGTGGGGGATGTCCAGGTCGACGTTGGTCTCGGCCAGCGTTCGGTGGCTGCCGTCCTCGTAGATCCGGATGTCGTCACCGTCGAAGCGGATGGAATGCGCGAGCTGGTCGTAGTCGGTGCCCGCGCCGAGCCGCCGCAGGCCGACGTGGAGGTTGGCGTCGTTCGGGGTCACGCGGAAGCGGACCGCGCCGTGGTCGGCCCGCTCGAAGGCCTGGCGCGAGTAGACGAAGCGCGCCCCCCAGGAGTCCGCGCCGGTGATGCTCAGGCCGTCGGGCCCGGGGGTGGCCTCCTCGGAGATCGCCCAGCGGTCGGCGTCGACCGCCGCGCCGGTGAACGTGTCGGTCAGCGCCGTGTCGGTCTGGGAGAAGCGGAGGCCGAGGGTCCCGTCGTTCGCGCTGCCGACGGCGGCCGCGTCGATGAAGCTCTCGACCTGGGCCGGGTCGAGGCCGATCGCGGCGACCTTCACGCGGCAAGCGCCGACGGCGGGTCGCCCGAAGGCGCGGAGCTCGGACAGCCCGGCGCCGTTTTCGTACCAGGTGTCGGCGTTGAAGCGGAGCCAGCGCGCGAACCCGCCGGTCGTGGGCGTGACGACGTAGGGGGTCTCGATGTCGTCCTCGACGAGCGTCCCCGCCTCGATGAGCGTCCAGGTCTGCCCGTCGACCGAGCCCTCGAGGCGGAAGTCCGCGGTCGAGCGGTCGGAGTAGCCGGCGTTGCGGCTGTTGAAGAGCTCCACCCGCTCGAGCGCGTGGGTCACGCCGAGGTCGACGGTGAGCGAGGCCGCGACCGCGTTCGGCGCCAGCCAGTAGCCGGTGTGGGTCGAGCCGTCCTCGAGGACGCCGTCGGTGACCTCGGAGCCCTCGTAGTTGCTGCTGTAGCGCCCCGTCGCCGTCACCGGCGCGTTCAGGGCGACGTTGGCGAGCGCGTGGCTCACCGGCTCGGGGAGCGTGAGGGCGGTGCCGTCGCCGGTCGGGACGCAGCCGTCGCTCCAGGCGAGGCCGCCGGGCAGGTCGAGGGTCAGCTGGCGGGTCGCGTCGACGCTGGGGACGGCGGCGGTGGCCACGCCGTCGACGTAGAGGGTCGGGCTCGCGCCGCTGTCCAACGTGCCGGTGACGTCGAGGGCCGCGTCGGCGCCGACGTAGCCGTCGGGGGGCGTCAGGATCACCGGCGGGCCGGGCGCCGCCGGGGACGCGTCGACGGTGATCTGGGCGGTCGCCTCGCGCCCGGCCGCGTCGCGCGCGGTCGCGCTCAGGGTGTGCTGCTCGGCGGTGGTCGTCGCCGGGTCCCAGCTCAGGGTGAAGCCGTCGTCGGGGGTGGTGTCCTCGCCGAGGGGCGCGCCGTCGAGCGCGAAGGCGACCGCGACCACGCCGACGTCGTCCGACGCGGTGGCCGTGAGGGTCACGACGCTCGCGAGGGTCGCGCCGTCGGTGGGGCTGTCGAGGGAGACGGTCGGGTCGACCTGATCGGCGACGACCTGGTTCGAGACCGGGGCCTCGTTTCCGGCCTGGTCGCGGGTGACGAGCCCGAGCCGGACCGTGGCGCCGGCGGGGAGCGAGGCGACGTCGAGGGTCTGGGCCTGGCCGCTGACCGGGGCGGGAGGGGCCTCGGCGATCGGCGTCGCGGCGGCCCAGTCGAAGGGGGCCGCGAGGGCCTGGTAGCGGATCTCGGTGACGGCGACCCCGCCGCCCTCGTCGTCGGGGGCGGTCCAGGTGAGCTGGAAGGTGGCGCCGGCGCCGGGCGTGATGGCGAGGTCGGTCACCGCGTCGGGGGGCAGGTCGTCGCCCGCGGCGGCGGAGGAGGCCGAGTTGGAGAGCGCGCCCGGGGCGCCGTCGGCGGTCCGGAGGCGGAGGGCGAGGTGGTAGGTCCGGCCGGCGACCAGGCCGGTCACGGTGTGGGCCCGGGGGCTCCCGGCCGCGGCGGCGCTGGTGCTGCCGACGACTGGCGCGTCCGCCCAGTTGGCGGCCGTGATCGCGGCGTCGAGGGCGCGGATCTCCACGGTCTGCGCGGGATCGGCGCCGGCTGGGGAGGTCCAGCTCAGGTCGATCTCGCCGTCGGAGCCGCCCGTGCTCGCCGCCAGGTCGGCGACGTCCGCCGGCAGGGTGTCGGTGACGACGCTGCCGTCGCAGCCGGGGTTCGAGCGGCCGCCGGGCCCGCCGGGGGCCGTCGGGGCGTTGTCGAGGGCGCCGCTGGCGGCGCGGATCAGGACGCGCCCGCCGCCGCCACCGCCGCCGTCGGCGTCGTAGATGTTGGCGCCCGTGCCGCCGCCGGCGCGGACCTCGCCGGCCCCCGCGAGGGAGGTCGCGGCGATGTCGATGGTGCCGCCCGAGCCGCCGCCCGAGGCGCAGGAGATGGAGGTGTGCTCGCCGGAGCCGCCGTCGGAGCTGACGAGGCCGTCGAGGGTCGCGGCGCCGTCGACCCGGACGACGACCCGGCCGCCGCCGGCGCCACCTTCCATGTTGCCGCAGCTGTGGCCGCCGCCGGAGCCCTTGTCCGTCGGCGCGCCCGCGGAGCCGTAGGCCGGGCCGCCGGCGCCGCCGCCGTTGTCGCCCTTGCCGATCCCGCCGAGGCAGCCGTAGCCGCCGCCGCCGCCGCCGAGCTTGAGCTCGCCGGTCCGGCCGGTGCCGCCGGCGCCGGGGCCGGTCTCGCCGGGGTGGCCCGCGAGGTCGCCCGAGAGGTGCCCGCCCGCCTGGAGGTCGAGATCCCCGGCGACGGCGAGCAGGAACGTGTCGGATTCGGGCAGGACGCTGAGGGTGCCGGTGTCCTCGATGGTCACGTCCCGTGCGGTCAAGCCGTTCGCGAGCCGCAGCTCGCCGCCGCTGCGGACGACGACGTCGCCGGCCACCGCGATGGTCGTGGCCGGGCCGGCGGTGGCGCGGGCGCGCTCCTCGACCTCGAGGCCGTCGAGGGTCAGCGCCGCCTCGGACAGCGGCGTCCAGTTGGGGTCGGGGCCCTCGCCGCCGCGGACCGCGAGGGTGTTCTGGGCGGCCAGATAGCAGGTCCCGGCGCCGCCGATGTGGCGCGGCGAGTCGCCGCCGGCGGTGGTCCAGGTGATCGCCACGACCGGGGCGTCGATGCGGAGGCGCCCGCCGCCGCCGCCGCCGCCGTCGGCGTCGTAGGTGTTGCCGCCGGGGCCGCCGATGACGCTGATGGAGCCCGCGCCGACCACCGCGGCCGCCGTCAGGTCCACGGTGCCGCCCGCGCCGCCACCCCCGGCGTAGTTGATGCTGCTCTTCTTGCCGCCGAAGCCGTCGGCCTCGATGACGCCGTCGAGGAGCAGCTGGCCGCCCGCCTCGATGACGGCGCGCCCGCCGCCCGCGCCGCCGGCGAAGTTGCCGCCGCTGCCGCCCCCCGAGCCGAGGTCCGTCGGGGCCAGGGCGGAGTCGTGGGCCGCGCCCCCGTCGGCCCCGCCATCGTCGCCGCCGCCGCGACCGCCGATCCCGCCGTGGCCGCCGCCGCCGGCGCCGTAGTCACTGATGCCCGGGACGCCGGCGCCCGGGCCCTCGTCGGGTCCGTAGCCCAGGCCGCTGACGTCGACCGACGCGCCGGCGGCGATGGCGACGTCCTCGGCCGCGATCAAGCGGAAGCCGGTGGCGCCGGGGCTGTGGTCGAGGACCGCGCCGGGCTGGGCCGTGAGCGACGCCGCGCGGAGGGTGCGGTCGAGGCGGAGGCCCGAGTCGTAGCCCACGATCACCGGGCCGTCGACGTCGGCGTCGGCGCCCGCGACGAGGTGGACGTGGGCGCCGCCGAGGGACAGCAGGGTGCCGACCGGCTCGCTCAGGTCGATCGGCGTGAGCGCACCGTCGACGCTGTGGTTGTCGGCGATGACGCTCAGGATGGCGCCGCCGGCGTCGAGCACGGCGACCGTCCCGGCGCCGCCGTCAGGGCCGGGTCCCTCGCCGCCCTTCGCCTCGAGAACGAGGCTCGAGGAGAGCGCCGCGCGGACCGCGATGCGCCCGCCGCCGCCGCCCCCGCCGTCGGAGTTGTAGCTGCCCTCGCCGTGGCCGCCGTTGGCGGTGACGAGGCCGCCGCCGACCACGCGGTCGGCGGTCAGGGTGACCGTCCCGCCGGCGCCGCCGCCGCAGCTCCAGTTGCTGCTGCCGCCCTTCGACGAGGTGCCGTCGGCGCGGATGAAGCCGTCGAGGGTCAGCGTGCCGCCGGCCGAGAGCGCGACGCGCCCGCCGCCCTTGCCGCCGGTGCAGTTGCCGCCGGCGTGGGTCCCGCCGCCCGAGCCGAGCAGGGTCGGCGCCGTCAGGCTGTCGTCGACGTCGGCGTTCTGGGGGGCCGTGCCGTCGTCGCCGGTCCCGCCGCCGCCGTTGCCGCCGTGGGCGCCTCCGGTCGCGCCGATCTGGTAGATGGGCGGGTCGCCGGCGGCCGGGCCCTCGCCCGGGCCGTGTCCCTTGCCGGTGACGTCGAACACCACCCGCGGGCCGAGGGTGATGTCGCCGCTCGCGTGCAGGGCGAAGGCGTCGGAGCCGACCGGGCTCGTGGCCCAGGCGTCGCCGGTGAAGAGCGCGTCCTCCACCGTCAGGGTGGCGTCGAGGAGGAGCCCGGCGTCGCCGTCGAAGATGGCCGGACCGGTGACCGTCGGCGCGCTGCCGGCGAGGACCGCGACGGTCCCGTGGTCGAGGGCGAGCACGGCGTCGAGGGTCGAGACGCCGGCGTCGAGGGGGGTGCCCGGGTTGACGTCGTCGGTCTCGACGAGGAGGTCCCCGGCGACCTCGCCGTCGACGATGAGGACCGTCCCGGCGCCGCCGGCGAGGTTGGGGTAGGTGGGCTCGTGGACGATGGCGCCGCCGTAGGCGCGGACCCAGACCTCGCTTGCGCCCGCCGCCTCGACATGGATCCGGCCGCCGCCACCGCCGCCACCCTTGGCGCGGCTGCCGGAGCCCCCGGCGCCGCCGTCGGCGTGGATGGACGGGCTGGCGACAGCGTCGACGGTGACCGCGCCGGCGATGACGGTGATGGAGCCCCCGGCGCCGCCGCCCGCGGCGTAGTAGTTGCCGTCGTTGTCGCCGTTGGTGCCGTCGGCGGTGATGGTGCCGCCGAGCTCGAGGTTCCCGAGGATCTCCAGCCGGATGACGCCGCCGCCCTTCCCGCCGATGGAGTCCCCGCAGCTGCCGCCACCCGAGCCGGCTGGCCCGGGGCCCCAGGCGACCGCGGGGACCTCGGTGTCGTCGGTGTCGTCCCCGTTGCCGCCGCCGCGCCCGCCGCGCCCGCCGTTCGCGCCGCCGGCGCCGCCGGTCTGGCTGACGCCGCTGACGCCGGCCGCCGGGCCCGCGTCGGGGCCGAAGCCGAGCCCGGTGGCGTCGACGGCGCCCGCGATCGTCGCGTCGCCGCCGACGAGCAGGTCGACCCCGGTCGACCCCGGGCTGTGCGTGACGAGGCCGCCGGCGGCCACGACCAGCGCGCTGGCGGTACACGGCGCGTCGACACGCAGGGTGCTGCCGGCGGCGACGAGGACGTCACCGAGGGCGGTGGTGGCCGCAGCGGTCAGGCGCGCGGCCGAGACCGTGGTCGTCGTGGCGGTGAGGTCAGCGCCTTGCCGGAGGGTGACGTCGGCCCCGTCGACCACCTCGAGCAGGCCGACGATGGCGCTCCCGACCCACGGGGTCGCGGCCTCGGCGGCCCCTTCGCCGTCGAAGCGCCAGGTCGCGACCCCGGCCGGGCGGGTGAGCTGGAGACCGGCGCCGCCGGCGCGGGCGTCGGAGCCGCCCCGGGCGCCGGGAGCCGTGGACAGGGTCACGGTCGCGGGGAGCTCGCCGGTGACGTCGAGGAGGCCGCCGCCGCCGCCGCCGCCGCCGTTGGCGCCGGCGCCGCCACGGGCCTCGAGGCCGCCGGAGCCGGAGAGGCTGCCGAAGCTCAGCTGGATGGTCCCGCCGCCGCCTCCGCCGCCATCGGGGCCCGGGGCGCCGTTGGCGGAGATCACGCCGTCGAGGGTGACCGCGCCGGTGACCACCACGACGAGGGCGCCGCCGCCCGCGCCGCCGTCGGTGCCGCTGCCGCCGGAGCCGAAGTGCGCGCTCGCGCCGTCCCACGGGGCGCTCCCGCCCAGGCCACCGCCCCCGTTGGGGCCGGCGATCCCGCCGTCGCCGACGCCGGCTCCGCCACCACCGGCGTCGCCCGCGCCGGGACCCGCGCCCGCGGCGAAGCCCTGGGCGTCAACCGAGACGCGGCCGCCCGCGGCGACGTCGAGGCTGGCGCAGTGGAGCTCGCTCGGGAGCCCCGTGGCGGGATCCGTCGCGATGGTGAGCGTGACGCCGGCGGCCACCGCGCAGGCGTCGTAGGTCCAGATCCCCGAGGGGAGCTGGGTGTCGCTGGAGATGGCGAGGTCCGCGGCTTGAGCGGACGGGGCGTTGAGCGCGACGGCGACGAGCGCGAAAGCCCCCGTCGCGCTCGCGAGCAGAGCTCGCGGAACGCCAGCTTTGGGAGCGCGCATGATGGGAGACCCTCGAAGGATGGAGTGAGCGGAAGGTATCAAGGATCACACCGCGCTGCACACGCCGGTCCGAACCCGTGCGGCATCGGGCCCGCTCCGCGGGGGCGACGCGCGGGCCTGGATGGCGGTCGAGCCGCGCGAGGCGGGGCTCACCGCGCCGCGGTGCAAACCCATGCCGCCGCTCGACCTGCCCAGCCCGCGGCCTCGCGTCGGTGGCCCTTGAAAGGCGATCCGGGGCGCGGAAAGATCAGCCGCGCGGCAGTGGCTCAGGTCTGGTCGTGGATGACCGCGTCGTGCCCGAGGACGAGCTCGATCCGGCCGCGGCCGTCGCTCCGCAGGAGGCTCGACGGCAGGCCGCCGCCCTTCAAGCTCCGCCGGAGCCTCGCGAGGGTCCGGTCCCACCGCTGCCGGAGCAGCACCGAGTCGTCCTCGTCGTCCCAGAGCTCCCGCGCGATGACCTCCCAGTCGGCGGGGACGCCCATCAAAGCCAGCTCGCTCAGGAGCCGGGCCGGAAGCCCGCTGATGACCACCGTCTCGCGCCCGCGCTCGATGTGTACGGAGTCGTAGCGGAGCCACAGGGCGAGGGGCGCGTCCCACGCGGCGCGGCGCTCGGTCCGCAGGACACCGCCGGCGGCGAGGGGGACGGCCACGAAGGTCAGCTGTCGGCCGCCCAGGGTGTGGGAGCTGCCGGCATCGAGCGGCACGTCGGGCGCGCCGGGGCGTCGCATGAGGAAGCGATCGCCGTCGGTCCAGATCAGCGCCAGATGCCCGGCGTGAAAGCCCGGGCGGATGAGCGGCGGGGTCGGCATCACCGCCGCCACCGACGGCAGGACCTGGCGCGGGACCCCCTCGCCGACCACGCCCAGGACGCTCTCCGGGAGGCGCACCTCGACCACCTCGAGGACCACGTCCCGGGCGAGCACGATGCTCTGGCCGGGGCGGAGCACGACGTCGGCGGCGACCTCGCCGTCGAGCATGAAGCGTCCCCGGAGGGCGAGGAGCTTGAGCTGCGAGCCGCGGAGGCTCACCAGGGCGTGGGCCTCGGAGACGCCGGGCTCGTTGAGCTGCAGGGCGGCGAAGGCCGAGCGGCCGATGACGTGGCCGGGCTCGAGCACGACCTCGCGCCCGCTCGGAGTGCGGCGGAAACGGACCGCGGCGATGGACGCGTCGGACATGGTCGGACCTCAGGGGGAGAGGAGGACGAAGCGGTCGAGGACCTTCTCGAGGGGGAGGCCCCACGTGCTCTCGGCGGTGGCGGGGGAGCGCTCGGCGCCGCTCGGGTCGAGGAGCGCCACGCGTCCGCTCCAGCTGCCCGCGGCCAGGAGCCCGTCGCCGGGCGAGACGGCGACCGCGCCGACCCGTCGCCGGTCGGCGCGGAGCAGCGCCCAGGGCGCGTCCGGATCGCGCCGGCGCCAAACCACGACGCTGCCGTCGCGCGCCCCCGCCACGAGCCAGCGCCGGCCCGCGTCCACGGTGACGATGTCGACGCCCCCCGCCGCGTAGCGCCCCTCGTCGTCGGCGCCGTCGAGCCCGACCGTGTCGACCCCGCCTCCGCCGGCCACGAAGAGCAAAGGGGCGTCGGGCGCGACGGCCAGAGCCTCGCCGCCCAGAGGGACCTCACCGCAGCGGTGGAAGCGCAGCTCCGGCGCGAGGCCGTCCACGCACCGGAGGCCGCCGTCGGTCAGGCGAGCCACGACGAGGCGCTTGTCCGGGCTGGCGGCGAGGCCGATGGCGCGCTGATCGAAGTGGTAGGGGCCCTCGCGCCCGTCGACGAAGGTCGTGACTCGCTGGGCGTAGGCGAGGCCCAGGACCCGCCCGCCGCCGACGGCGACGAGGCGCTTGACGTGGAGCCCGCCGACGTCGCCGAGGGTCCTGGGGGGCTGGCCCGGGGTCAGGCCGACGACGCGGAGGTCACCGAAGCCGAAGGCCACGAGCTCGCCGTCGGGCGCGAAGTCGATGGCCTTCACGTGGTCGGCCTGCCAGGAGAAGCGCGCCACGGGCTCGCGGCGGTCGACCGCGAAGAGGCTGACCGTCGCGCCATGGGCCACGGCGAGGCGCCGCCCGTCGGCGGAGAAGACCAGGTCGGCGACGCCGCGCTCGAAGGCGAGCTGCGGCGGGACGAGGTGGTCGAGGCGCCAGCGCGTGACGGTATCTCCCGCCACCAGGATGGCGCCGGGGCCGGCGTCGCGCACGCGCCCGATGCCGTCGTCGGGGAGGGCGAGCACGGGCGCCATACGCTCGACGTCGAAGACGATGGGCGGCCGGTCGTCGAGGGTCACGACTACGAGACGACCGCCGGGGAGCGGGAGCAGGCCGCGGATGAACGGCGAGCCGGGCAGGGCGACCGTGCGCGGGGGGGCGTCCTGGGAGATGAGGCGCAGGGCGCCTGCGTCCTCGCCGGCGAGGAGGCGGCCCGGACCGAGGATGGCGAGGCTCCGCGCCGTGGGCGCGTTCGGGGGGACGCCGATCCCCGCGTCGAATTGATGGGCGAGGGCGAGGGGATCGGTGACGGCGCCGGTGGCGACCGTCCCGTCGTCGCAGATCACGGCCCAGCCGTGCCGCGCGCGGTCGATGGCCGCGGCGTAGAGAGCGCCGGGGCCGCACGCGAACGGCAGGGTCGTCGAGTCGCGCTCCTCGATCAGGGTCGCCAGCGCGCCGCGCAGGGCCAGGACGCTTCGGCCGTCGGGGGAGTGGACGACGCCCTCGCGGACGATCCCCGGCTCGCGGCGCCCGACGGGCTCACCGGTGGTGGCGTCGTAGCGCTGGAGCGCCCCGCCGCTGAAGACCGCCACCACGTCGCCGTCGCCGAGGAACGCGGCCTGCTCCGCGGGGACGGGGAGGGTGAGCCGGACGCGCCCGTCGGCGGCGAGGAGGACCGCGCCGGGCTCGAGGCACAGGACCGCGCCTCCGCGGTCGACGTCCACCGGGCGACAGGGCGGCGTCTGCAGGACGCGGCGCTCGGGCGCGGGCCCGAGGTGGGTGAGGGCGAGGACGCCGCGGGCCTCGGGACCCGCGTCGCGGGCGAGGGCGTGGGCCGCGAGGACGGTGGCCTCGGGGACGCGGTCCTCGCGGATCGCGCTCCGGGCCTGGGCGAGGAGCAGGTTCCCCAGGCGATCGTCGGAGACCGCCTGCTCGCGGGCGATGCGCGCCACGCCGGCGATGACGAGCGCAGCGATGAGGATCAGGCCGACGGCGGCGACGGCCAGGGGGCGCCGCCAGGCCTGGAGGAGGCGCACGAGGAGCTCGCGGTTGGTGTAGGCGTGGGCGTCGACGCGGCGCCCCTCGAGGTAGTTGTCCAGATCCCGGGCCAGCTCACCGGCGTCGGCGTAGCGCGCGGCCGGGTCCTCGGCGGTGGCGCGCGCCACGATGTCGTCGAGGGCCGGGTGCCGGCGGTCCCCGTCGTCCGGCGTCGTGATACGTCGGAGCAGGGCGCCGAGGCTCCAGACGTCCGAGCGCGGGTCGGCGGGGGCGCCGCGCTCCTGCTCGGGGCTCATCGATCCCGGAGTGCCGGCGGGCGAGATGGGGCCGGTGTCCTCCCGGGTGACGGCGAGGCCCCAGTCGATGATCTGCACCTCCCCGAAGGCCCCGAGCATGACGTTCGCCGCGGTCAGATCGCGGTGCACGACGCCGTGCTCGTGGGCGTAGGCGACCGCCTGACAGGCCGCGTGGAACGGGCGGAGGAGCCGCAGACGCCCGTCCTCGCCGTCGGCGGCGGCGAGGAGGTCGGCCAGCGAGCTACCGCGCACGACCGGCATCACGTAGCGCGGGCGCCCGTCGGGACCGAGCCGGACGTCGTGGACCTGCACGATGCCCGGGTGCTGGAGGCTCGCCGTGACCCGGGCCTCGCGGGCGAGGCGGGCGGTCGCGTCGTCCGTCAGCGCCTCCTTGACGGCGACCTCACGCTGAAGCAGGCGGTCGTAGACCAGGCAGACCCGCCCCATCCCGCCGGTGCCCAGCTCGGTCAGCTCCTGCCAGCGGTCGCCATCGCCGGGGGACGACAGGGTGGGGCGCGCCTCCTCGTCGAGCCCCTCGAAGGTGCCGACCTCGGAGCGCGCAGGTACCGAGGGGTGAACGCGAATCTTCACGGCCCAGCGTGGCCTTTCGTTTTGCGTTGCGATTGACGCGCGGGGTCGCACAATCCCGCAATTCCAAAGTGGATTGGCGGTACGCGTGTGTCAATCACGGAGCGGCGCAAACCGGGCCGGGCCAGACGCGGATCAGACGCCCCGGCTCGGGGCAGCGCAGCGGAGGTAGATTCGACGGGTGGTCACGTCGGCACAGGGCGCGGCGGCGGACCGCGAAGGTGTGACCGTGCGAATCAGCTCCGACCATCGCGGTATCGGCCTCTCGGGCATCGCCGGGATCGCCCTGTTCGGCGTGGCGGTGTCCGGGGGCCTGGTCCTCTGCGAGCGGGGTCACGGCGACGTCGACGCACCGGCGGGCGTCGGCGCGTTCCGGCACGCCGAGCCTGGGCCGCCTCGCGCTGTGGCGGCCGCCCCGTCCTGGGTGGTGCTCGCCCCAGAGACGCTCGTCGCGCGGGTCGACGGCGAGCCGATCCGCGGCAGCGACCTGCTCCCGTTCGGTTCGGACGACACCCCGCGACAGGTCGCCGCCGACAACCTGGCCTTCCTCCTCGACCGGGCCATCGTCGCGGCCACCGTCGACCGCGCGGCCCGCGACGCGGACGTCGAGCTCGACGAAGCGGGGCAGGAGCGTCTCGCGCGCCTGGCCACGAAGCTCCTCGCCACCGAGGTGCCCGACGGCGAGCGCGCGCTGCGTCTCCGGGACGTGCGCGCGAGCCTGCTGCGTCAGGCGCTCCTCGAGCGGCGCGCCGACCGGTCGGGCGTCGCGCTCGACCGCGAGCTGCGGGCCCGCTGTCACGTCGAGGTGCTCCTCGGGAGCCCCGCCGAGCCGCGGTAGGCAGGGCCGGCGAGCGTCGATATGCTGCCGCCCTCCCGAGCTCGGAGCGGAGGCCGCCGTGAAAAATAGGAGAGAGTGGGGTCAGACCCCACCATCTAACACTTTCCCCGTGCGCCCCGCCGAAAGTGCGAGAACGTGGGGTCAGACCCCTCCATCTAACATTTTTCCGCTGCTCCCCACCTCCCGGCGGCGCAGGGGCGCACGGTGAGGGTCGGCGCGCTGCACCTGGGCGCCGGTCAGCACGGCGTGCGGGTCTACGGCGAGCTGGTCGCCGCGGCGCTCGCCGGGGTCGACGGCGTCGAGGTCGTCGCCGAGACCGTGGAGCGCCCGACGGTCCGCGGAGTGAGGGCGGCCGCGCGGCGACTCCGCGGGGCTGGCGCAGAGGTCGCGTACCTGCAGCTCAACCCGCAGCCCGCGGTCGGCGTCTGGGGGCCGCACCTGACGCAGCTCGCGCATCTCGAGGCGTTCCTCGGGGCCTGGCGCGGGCCCATCGTCGCGACCCTGCACGACCTGGTGGCGCGCCGGCCGGCGGGGCGACACCTCGCGGCGTTCCGTCAGGCTCGAGGACCGCGCGGGCTGGCGCGGGTCGGGTGGTTCGCGGCGGGGCTCGACCGGGTCGTCGTCCGGCGCCTGGCGCGGCGGGCCGCGACCCTCGTCGTGTGCACCGAGGTCGAGGCCGAGCGCCTCCGCGCGATGGCGCCGCGCGCGGCGGTCGAGGTGATCCCTCACCTGGCGGTCCAGCGGCCGCTGGGCCCGGACCCGGCAGCGAAGGCGCGGCTCGGTCTCGCCGGGCGCCGGGTCGTGACGCTCCTCGGCTTCCTGCACCCCCGAAAGGGCGGAGAGCTGCTGGTCGGCGCCGTCCCACGCCTGCCCGACGACGTGGTGGTGCTCCTGGCCGGGCGACCGTCGGACCCGGCCTACGGCGAGCGCTTGCTGGAGCGGGCCGCCGACCTCGGCGTGGCGGAGCGCGTTCGGATGACCGGCTACCTCGACGACGCGGCGCTCGATGACGTGGTCGCGGCGACCGACGTCGCGGCGTGCCCCTTCAGGGCGATGTCGGCGTCGGGGACGGTCGCGGTCTGGATCGGCGCCGCGTGCCCGATCGTCGCGTCGTCACTTCGGCAGCTCGAGGCGCTCGGAGCGGCCTATCCGGGGCTCGTCACGGCGTTCCCTGAGCGGACCTCCGAGGCGCTGGCCGACGCGCTCCTCGCGACCCTCGACGACCGCGGTCACCACGGCGCGCCGCTGCTCGCCGCGCGGGAGGCCCACCGCCCGGAGCGGCTCGCCGAGCTCCACGCCACCGCCTTGCGGAGGGCCCTCGTCCGGGGCTGATGCCCGACGTCATGCGCTCTCGGTCGCGTCCTCGGCGAGCGCGGCGCGGTATCGGCGGATCGCCTTGCTCGTCGTCGGCTCCTCGAGACAGGCCGCGAGCCGAGCGTGGTCGATCCCGGCCAGGACGCCGCTCCTCGCGATCTCGACGTACTCGCCGTCGCGGAGCTCGTAGAGTCGAATCGAGCCGCCTTTCCAGGACCAGACCTCGCGGACGCCAAGCGCGGCATAGATGACCAGCTTGTCGATCCCGCCCGAGGTCCAGACCACCTCGATCGCGAGATCGGGGCGATCGGCCTCAGCAGCGCGGGACGCGTTGTCGCCGACGAGGTAGCACTCGTCGGGTTCGAGGCCCTTCTCCTTCGGGGCGTTCTTCAACGACCAGGCGCCCGCTGCCGTGAACTCGACGTCGCGTTCGAAGCACCACGCTTCGATCAAGCGGCCGATCATCGACTTCAGGACCTCGTGATTGATGGAAGGGCTCATGAGCTGGAGTCTCCCGTCCGAGTACGCGACGCGGGGATGCTGGCGTTCGCCCTTGATCGCCAGCACGCGCTCGAAGTCGGCCCAGGTGGCGCCGTCCAGCACGACGATGGCGTCCTCCTGGGGCGCGACGGGCGTGCGCTCGAGAGGGGGGGCGGGAGGCTTCGGGTTCGCGACCATGGGTCGAGTCTACCACGCGGCCCGAGCGCGGGCGTAGGCGGCGACCGTTCGCTCGGCGATGGGGCCCCAGGCGAGGGCCTCGGCGGCGTGGCGGCGGGAGCGGGCCTCGAAGCCGGCGCGCAGGGCGTCGTCGGTCAGGACGCGGACGAGCGCCTCGGCGAGGGCGTCGGGATCTCCGGGCGGGGCGAGGAGGCCGTTGTCGGCTCCCCGAACGAGGTCGCCGAGGCCGCCGACGTCGCTCGCGACGACGGCCTTGCCGAAGGTACAGGCGGTGATGGCGACGCCGCTCTGGGCGATGGCGCGGTAGGGCAGGGCGACGACGCGCGCACCGCCGAAGATCGCGGGGAGCTCGGCCTCGGGGACGTGGTCCGTGCGCAGGTCGACGGCGTCTTTCACGCCCAGCTCCGCGATGAGACGAGTCAGCGGCGCGAGGGGGCCGCGTGGGCGCCCGACGATGGCCAGGCGCGCGTCGGGGAGGGCGCGGCGGACGGCGGGGAGGGCCCGGACGAGGACGTCGGTCCCCTTGTAGGGCCCGATGAAGCCGAAACAGAGGATGGTCGGCGGGCCGGACGTGGGTTCGGGCGCGCCGTGCTCGAGCAGGTAGTCGAAGCTCCCGTGCTCGACCCGGGTCAGGCGCTCCTGGCGGACGGCGTAGCGCTCGTGCAGCGCCCGCAGCGTCGCGTCGGTGTGGGCGAAGACGGCGTGGGGCGCGGCGTAGATGGCGCGCCACAGGGCGCGGCGGGCGGCGGTCGGGGCCTGGTCGTGGGGCAGCAGGTTGTGCGCGGTGTAGGCTACCGGGACGCGCCGGGCCAGGAGGTGCAGGGCGGCGACGTCGAGCTCGGGGACCGGGAGCCACTGGACGTGGACGAGGTCGACGTCGGAGGCCGCTTCGTAGACCGCCCGCCAGCCGGCGGCGTGCTCGGCGAGGCGGAGGCCGCGCCACAGCGGCCTGAGCGGGCCGGGAGACTGCGAGCGGAACAGGGTCTTGCGGTAGAAGGCAGGCTCCCAGTCGTAGCCGACGGTGGCGAGGCCCTCGACGTCGCGCGCCCAGGCGGGGCTCGTCAGGAGCCGGACCTCGGCGCCCGCGTCGGACAGCGCGTTGCAGAGCGAGTGCACGTAGCCGAAGGCCGAGCCCGACGGGTTGAGCATCAGGACCTTCACGGCGCCTCCCTGTCCTCGCGCGGCGGCGGCAGCAACCAGAAGCGGGCGAAGCCACCCCAGAAGCCGGCGCCCCAGCTCAGGTGCAGCAGCAGGAAGAGCGGCGGCAGCAGCGGCAGCGCGCTCCACTTGGAGGCGCGGTGAACGGTCAGGGCGCTGGCGGCCAGGGACGCCGCGGCGTAGAGGCCCAGCCCGCCGAGGTAGAGGGTGGTCCAGACGCCGCCGAGCGCGCCCGCGAGGACGGCGCCGACGGCGAGCGCCGCCACGAAGGCCGGCGCGGCGAGGTGTCGGAGCCGCGTCGAGCCCGGGTGGAGGCGCATCACCCGCGCCTTCCAGAAGCCGTACTGCAGGTACTGCCGGGCCAGGGCGCGCGGCCCCTTGCGGGCGTAGTAGGTCGATCGGATCGCGGGGTCGTACCAGATCCGGCCGCCGCTCTCGCGCAGCCGATGATTCAGCTCGTAGTCCTGATTGCGCGTGAGCGCCTCGTCGAAGCCGCCGAGCTCCAGCAGGCGGTCCCGGCGCCAGAGGCCGAACGGGACGGTGTCGGTCCAGCCTGCGGTCTGGGACGAGCGCCAGTCGGCGGTCCCGACCCCGAAGGGCGAGGTCAGGGCGACGGCGATGGCGCTCCCGACGTAGCCGCGGCCGACGATGTCCCAGCGGCCGCCGACGCAGTCCGCGCCTTGGTCTTCGAGGGCGGCGACCGAGCGCCGGGCGTAGTCCGGGGCGGCGATGGCGTGGGCGTCCATCCGCAGGACGAGCGGGTGGCGCGCGGCCCGGATCCCGAGGTTCATCGCGTTCGGCGTGCGCCCGCTGGGGTTGTCGACGAGCCGCACGCGCGGGTCCTCGGCGGCGATCCGCGTGACGATGTCGCGGGTCGCGTCGGTCGAGCGACCGTCGACGCAGACGAGCTCGAGCTCGCCCGGGTAGTCCTGGCGCCGCATGGCGCCGAGGGTCTCGGCGATGAGCGCGGCCTCGTTGCGCATCGGCATGATGACGCTGACGGCGGGCCAGTCGCGGTCGTCCGCTTCGGCGCCGGGGCGTGGCTCGGTGGGGGAGGCCGGGGCGGTCACGTTCGGGGCGTACCTCTCGCTCGGGTCCCCGCTGGACTACCGCAGACGCCGCGCTCCGTCACCCCGCGCAGCGGCGCGCCCGCTCGCGGTTGGCGATCATCAGCAGCAGCGCCAGGACGACCCAGGCGGCCTGCTCGGGGACGCGGCCGCCGGCCGCGCAGCCCGAGCCGCCGTCGGAGACGCGGACCTCGAACATGGGGCCCTCGTTGCCGGCGCGGTCGACGGGGATGACGCCGAGGGTGGCGCTGAAGGCCTCCTGGTCGTCCGTGGCGCCGTCGTCCCAGAACAGGAGCAGCTCGTGGCCGAACGGGGGCTTCACCGTATGGGCGGGCAGCGTCATCCCCTTGGGAAGGCTCCCCGACACCAGGACGACGCGGTAGCCGAGGTCGCCGTCGGCCGTTCGGTCGTCGACGCCGGGGGTGAGACGGACCGAGAACATGCCGATGTCGTCGCAGCTCGAGGAGGAGGTGCTCCCGAGGCCCTCGCACGAGGGCCCGGTGCCGCGCCGCGAGACGGTCGCGTCGGCCTCCACGATAGCCGGCGGCGGGGTCGTGTCGACGGCCTGCTCGGCGGCGTCGAGCTCGTACGGGGAGTTGCCGATGAAGCTGCACGCGCGGGCGTCGGCGGGCGCCAGCGCGGTGGCGGCCAGCGCGCACAGGGAGGCGGTCAGGGCGAGGCGCATCGTCGGGATCCCCGGGTCAGAGGGTGACGCGGCCGGCGGCGTGGGCGCGCAGGACGCGGGCGGCGAGGGGCTTGGGCGAGCCGTAGCTGACGAGCCGGACGTCGAGGCCGCCGGCCAGGCGGAGGGCCCGCAGGATGGCGTCGCCGATCCAGGCGTCGTCGTTGCCGAAGACGCCGCCCCCCAGATAGGTCAGGTAGAGCGTGTCGATCCCGCTGTCGCGGGCGGCCAGGATCGTCGCCTCGTAGCTGGCCTCGAGGACGAGGCGCGCGAACGGCTCCCAGAGGTGGGACGGCGGGCTCCCGTAGGCGACGGGCAGGGCGGAGCCGTAGACCTGGGTGACGGTGTGGTCGGTCCCGAGCACCTCGACGTCGTGCTGGACGCCGATCCGCAGGCGCCCGCGGAGCCGGTCGCGCTCGGCCTGGTCGGCCGCGGCGAGCCGCTCGTTGATCGCCCGGAGGCCCGCTTCGGAGCAGAGCGCGTAGCCGTTTCGCATCTCCCAGAGGCCGGGGCCGCCCAGCGCCACGCCGAGGTCGGCGAGGCAGTCGATCTGCCGGTCGGCGGTCTGCCCGAGCTGCTCGCCGAACCGGACGAAGTAGTTCCGAAGGATGGTCCCGCCGCCGCAGGCGATGGCGCAGGTCGGGCCCTGGGTGTGGTCGTGCTCGTAGACGCCGACGCCACGCTCCGGGGTGACCGACGGCCCCGTCATCTCCAGCAGGTTGAACTGCGAGGCGGCCTGGAACAGCGCGCCGGCGTTCCGCGGGTCGCGGTGGAGCGCGCCGACGTCGCCGACCAGCTCGCTGGCCTTCGCCGACGGCGACTCGGGGACGGGTCCGACCACCTCGCGCAGCTCGGCCAGGCTCGGCGTCGTCAGCCGACCGCACCGGATCCGGCGCCCGTTCACCTTGGACACGAGCCACTTCCCGTCCCGCTCCACGTTGGCCCGCACCTGCTCCGGCGAGGCCTCGCGAAACCCCATCAGCCGCTCGAACCAGTCCATCTGGCGCCTCCTCCGCGAGCCCTTCGAACCAGGTACCACCTGGGCGAGCGCCGCGCGCACCGCTCCAACCTACGCCGGGCCGGCGGCCGAGAAAAGTGTTGGATCACGGGGTCCGACCCCGCGATCTAATATCTTCGCCAAGGCGCTGCGTGAGCGGGGCCGGGGCGTGTGCGTGTGCGTGAGCGGCTCGGGGGCGTGTGCGTACGCGTGAGCGGCGCGGGGGCGTGTGCGCGAGCGGCGCGGGGCGTCCGCGTGCGCGTGAGCGGCGCGGGGGGCTTGTGCGTGAGCGGCGCGGGGGCGTGCGCGTGGCGTGGCGTGGGCGGCGCGGGGCGTGCGCGTGCGCGTGAGCGGCGCGGGGGCTTGTGCGTGAGCGGCGCGGGGGCGTGCGCGTGGCGTGAGCGGCGCGGGGGCGGGCGCGTAAGCGGCGCGGGGCGTGCGCGTGCGCGTGGGCGGCGCGCGGGGCGTGTGCGTGTGCCGCGCCGTAGAAAGTGTTAGATGGCGGGGTCTGACCCTGTGGTCTAATACTTTTCAGTCGGTCGCATGACCGCGGCTCAGCGGAGGAGAAGCCGCTCGATGAAGAGCGCGGGCTTGTTCGACGGGATGAGCGGGTCACGAGCGCAGCTCTCGGCGTACTCGCCGGTCGACGAGCCGCTCCAGGTCGGCAGATCGCTGGCGGCCAGGCCATCGGCGCTGTAGGTCGCGTAGACGGGCTCGTCGTTGGCGTTGTTCGTGGTCCCGGTCGTCGTGCTCGCGGTCGGTCGGCCCTGAATGCAGGTCCGCCCGCTCGGACAGGTCGCGTAGTAGCCGTCATAGCCGCCGTCGTAGCCTGGACCGCAGAGCGGGATCCAATTCGTCGAGGTGCAGCGGTACCCGTCGTCGCTCCCCTGCATTCGCCAGGTCATGCGGATGTCGCTGTGGCCGCGGTCGGTCATGTACAGGTAGTAGCCGACGTAGTGGCTGCCGGCGACCGTCGTCGACGCGAGCAGGATCCCGTCGGTCGCGGCGCCGTTCGTCGCCGCCGAGACCGCCTGGGGCGTCTGAAGTCCGAAGTACCGGCTCGTCAGCGCGGAGACGTTCGCTCCGGGCAGGTGATAGGTCGCCACGAGGTCGAGCCAGGCGCCGCCCTCGGTGTCCATGTCGCAGACGACGTCGAAGGGGGCGGTCGGTCCCGCCAACCCGTCCGGGTCGATGGTGTAGGTGCCCGAGCCCCCCTTCGCCCCGAGCCACTCGGCGCAGCTCCGCAGCGGGTAGTCGCGGACGTACATCTGCAGGTAGTTCTCGCCGGCGCCGGAGGCCCCGGTGTTGAGGTGGAGGTAGTGGGCGAAGCCGCGGCTCCCGCCCTCGCTGTCGGCGGTCGTCGCGCTGCACCCGCCGCAGGGGTAGGACGGCCCCATCCCGGTGCCGCTGGTGTCGTCGAAGTTGCAGCCGCCGTTGCTGCCGCCGTTCCAGGTCGGCCCGTAGCTGCCGCTGCCGTAGGTCGACGCGGTGTTGTTGCAGGTGGCGGTGTTCAACCCGCCGTCGTAGTCGCCGACCGTGAAGTAGAGGTCCGTCTCGCAGATCTTCGTCGCGGGCGTCGCGACCGACGGGTTCGCGGTGAGCGTCCCGGCGAGCATCTCGTAGCCGCTGTTCACGGAGGTCGGACACTGCGGGTAGGTGAAGCCGCCGATGAACGTCCCGAGGTCCGTCACCGTGTTGTAGACCCCGTAGGCCGCCCAGATCCCGCTCGGCTCGTGGGCGAACAGGAGCGAGGTGAACGGCAGCCGATGGAGCCCGGCGCCCTTGAAGTCCAGGTTCGGCGCGGCCCCGCTCCCGACGAGCGTCGTGTCGGTGCTCAGGAGCTCCTTCTGGTTCCACGTGAACGTCGCCACCCCGTCGTCGCTGGTCGTCGCCACCAGCGTCCAGCCGCCCCCGTCCGTCGTCATGTCGCACCAGGTCCGGAACGGGTTGTCTCCCCCGTCGCCGTCCGGGTCGATCCAGTAGGCGCCGTCCACGAGGCCCGGCTCGGCGATGTGCAGCGCGAGGCAGTCGGCGTAGTAGCTGCAGTGGCTCCCGTCGCCGTTGACGTCGATCCCGCCGGCCCCGCAGCCGCAGCTGTGGCCGCCGACCGTGTTCGTGCAGACGCTCCCGGCGCCGCAGCCGCCAGTCCCGACCGCGCACTCGTCGATGTCCGCGCAGCCGCCCGCCCCGTCGGGCTCGTAGCCGCTCGCGCAGCTGCAGCCCGCGTCTCCGGCGTGGTAGCGGGCCAGCACCGTCGCCGCGTCGAGGGCGACGTGGTGGATGGCGGCCTCGTCGACGACGCCGTTCAAGAACAGCTGCCGCGAGGTGGTGCCCGGAGAGGCACCCGCGCCGAGCGTCACCACGTCGAGATCGTCGTCACCGTCGCTCAAGGTGCCGGTCGTCAGCGGCACGCTCGCCTCGGGGACCCCGTCGACGTAGACGGTCACGACCCCGCCGGTCACGTCTCGCACGCCGACGACGTGATGGAACAGGCCGTCGGTGATGTCGGTCGTCCCGGTCACGATGTCGTCGGTGAGCGTGTCGTCGCGGACCCGGAAGAGCGCGGCGCCGGTCGCCGACGTCAGGAGCTGGAGGACCGCGTTCGACGTGCCACCGGGGCAGAAGTCGCCGCAGTCGTACTTCTGGACGATCATGGCGTCGGCGTTGGCGACCTGGACCCACGCCTCGACCGAGAACGACCCGTTCGGCCACAGCGTCTCGGCGTCGTCGACCTCGGCGTAGTCGCCGTCGCCGTCGAACGCGAGCCCCCCACCGAAGCGCCCGGCGCCCAGGCTCGCGTCGCCGTACAGCGCGGTCGGGAAGTTCTCGACGACCTCTACGTCTTCCGGGACCCACAGCACCGTCCCGCCGACCGCGCTGGCGGGCGTACACGCGTCGCAGCTCTCGCCGTCGCCCCAGTAACCAGTGTCGCACGCGCAGGTACGCCCAGCGGCGCTGCCCGGCGCCGGCGGCGCGAGGTCGGTGCAGCTCGCGTTCGCGTCGCACGCCGCGACCGCGCACGCGTCGATATCGGTACAGACGGTCCCGCCGCCCGTCGGCTCGTAGCCCGCGGCGCAGCTCGCGCAGGTCGAGTCGCCCGGGCCGGTGCAGGCCAGCCCGCTGCTGCAGTGACTGATGCCCGTGCAGTCGACGCACGCCCGCGCCGAGGTCGGCGTGCACGCCACCGACTCGTACTGGTCGGACCCGCAGCTGATGCAGCTCGCGCAGGTCTCGTCGCCGTCGTCCCAGGTGCCGGCGGCGCAGGTCGTGCACGAGGTCTGGCCCGCGGCCGGCTGGACGTCGCCGGCAGCGCACGGCTCGCAGGTCTCGTCGCCGTCGTCGTAGGTCCCGGGCAGGCACTGGTTGCAGCTCCCGGCCGCGGCGTTCGGCTGAACCTGTCCGGCGGGGCAGGTCACGCAGATCTCTGTTCCGTTGTCGTAGCTCCCGGGCGCGCACGGCGTACAGAAGTCCTCCCCGGTCAGCGGCTGTACGTACCCAGGGGCGCAGGCGGAGCAGACCTCGGTCCCGACGTCCCGCGTCCCCGCCGGGCAAGCCGTGCACGAGGTCTGCCCCGGCGTCGGCTGGACGAAGCCGGCGCCACAGGCGGCGCAGGTCTCGTCGCCGTCGTCGTAGGTGCCGGCTGCGCACGTCGTACACGAGGTCTGGCCGGCGGCCGGCTGGACGTCGCCCGGATCGCACGCGGCGCAGGTCTCGTCACCGTCGTCGTAGGTGCCGGCCACGCAGGTCGTGCACGAGGTCTGGCCCGCGGCCGGCTGGACGTCGCCGGCCGCGCACGGCGCACAGGTCTCGTCGCCGTCGTCGTAGGTGCCCGGTAGGCACTGGTTGCAGCTCCCGGCCGCGGCGTTCGGCTGAACCTGTCCGGCGGGGCAGGTCACGCAGATCTCTGTTCCGTTGTCGTAGCTCCCGGGCGCGCACGGCGTACAGAAGTCCTCCCCGGTCAGCGGCTGTACATACCCAGGGGCGCAGGCGGAGCAGACCTCGGTCCCGACGTCCCTCGTCCCGGCCGGGCAAGCCGTGCACGAGGTCTGACCCGGCGTCGGCTGGACGTCGCCCGGATCGCACGCGGCGCAGGTCTCGTCACCGTCGTCGTAGGTGCCGGCGGCGCAGGTCGTACACGAGGTCTGGCCGGCGAGCGGCTGGACGTCGCCCGGATCGCACGCGGCGCAGGTCTCGCTGCCGTCGTCGTAGGTGCCGGCGGTGCAGGTGGTGCACGAGGTCTGGCCGGCGAGGGGCTGGACGTCACCCGAGTCGCACGCGGCGCAGGTCTCGCTGCCGTCGTCGTAGGTGCCGGCGGGGCAGGTCGTACACGAGGTCTGGCCGGTGAGGGGCTGGACGTCGCCCGAGGCACAGGCGGCGCAGGTCTCGCTGCCGTCGTCATAGGTGCCGGCGGCGCAGGTCGTACACGAGGTCTGGCCGGCGAGGGGCTGGACGTTGCCCGGACCACACGCGGCGCAGGTCTCGTCGCCGTCGTCGTAGGTGCCGGCGGCGCAGGTGGTGCACGAGGTCTGGCCGGCGAGCGGCTGGACGTCGCCCGGATCACACGCGGCGCAGGTCTCGTCGCCGTCGTCGAAGGTCCCCGCCGCACACACGGCGCAGCTGGTCTGGCCCGGCAGCGGCTGGACTTCGCCGGCGGGGCAGGGGACGCAGCTCTCGGTGCCGTCGTCATAGCTGCCCGGCGGACAGGCCCCGCAGCTGGTCTGACCGGGCAGGGGCTGCACTTCACCCGCATCGCACACGGCGCAGGTCTCGCTCCCGTCATCGTAGGTCCCCGCCGCGCAGCTGCCGCACGAGGTCTGCCCGTCGAGGGGCTGGACATCTCCGGCCGCACAAGCGGCGCAGGTCTCGCTCCCGTCGTCGAAGGTCCCGGCCGAGCACGCGCCGCAGCTGGTCTGCCCCGCGAGGGGCTGCACCTCGCCGGCCGGACACGTGGCGCAGGTCTCGCTCCCGTCGTCGAAGGTCCCGGCCGAGCACGCGCTACAGCTGGTCTGCCCCGCGAGCGGCTGGACCTCGCCGGCCGGACACGTGGCGCAGGTCTCGCTCCCGTCGTCGAAGGTCCCGGCCGAGCACGCGCTACAGCTGGTCTGCCCCGCGAGCGGCTGGACCTCGCCGGCCGGACACGCCGCGCAGGTCTCGCTCCCGTCGTCGAAGGTCCCGGCCGAGCACGCGCCGCAGCTGGTCTGCCCCGCGAGCGGCTGGACCTCGCCGGCCGGACACGCCGCGCAGGTCTCGCTCCCGTCGTCGAACGTCCCGGCCGAGCACGCGCTACAGCTGGTCTGCCCCGCGAGCGGCTGCACCTCGCCCGCCGCACACGGAGTGCAGGTCACGCCGTCGCCGAAGAACCCGGGGTCGCAGGCGCAGGTCCGCCCGCCCACCGTGTTCTGACACGCCGCGTTCGCGTCGCAGCCACCGTTGTCGGTCGCGCACTCGTCCACGTCGTCGCCGCACGTCGACCCGCCGTAGCCCGTCCCGTCGCAGTCGCAGGTGTCGGGCGCGACGCAGCTCCCGCCGTTGTCGCACGCCGCCGTACAGACCGGCGTCTCGCACAGGCTCCCGGCGTAGCCCGTCCCCGCGCAGTCGCAGACGTCGGTCGCCGTGCACACCCCGTGGGCGCAGCTCGGGTTGCAGATCGGGCTCCCGGCGCTCAGCACGATCCCGCTCGCGGGCTCGAAGCGGTGCTCGAGGCGGATCGGCTCGCTCTCCCAGGTGAAGCCGTTGAGGACCGGCAGGTAGCCCAGATAGTGCGTCTCGACGCCGCTCCCGGCCGCGTTGACCTCGTGGTTCGTGCACACCCGGTGGGTCGCGTCGGACAGCGTCACCTGCCAGTCGATCACCGGATACACGCTCCCCGGCGGCAGCGGGAAGCCCCCCGGCTCCTGCGGGAACGCGTCCGACGACGCCGTCGCGCGCTGGGTCAGGACGCAGGTCCCGGCGCTCGCGAAGACGTCGCTGTCCAGCCCGAACGCGACGTTCCAGTACGCCTTGCCGGCGAACCCCTCGACGCCGCGGAACACCGACGCGCCGAACAGGTACCCGTCGGCGTTCGCGCTCGGCGCGCTCCCGAGGTCGACGTTGCCCAACCCGGTCGGGTCGACGCGGATGTCCTGCGCCAGCCCCGAGCACGAGATCACCGGGTCGTCGTAATACAGGAAGGTCGTCCCGCTCAGCGAGCCGGTGCAGGCGAAGCCGAGCACGGCGGTCATCCCCCGCGCCCCGTCGCTGTCGTGGACGAGCTCGAGGTCCGAGCCGTCCTCCCGCTGACAGTCGAGCTTCGCCGAGCAGAAGATGTCCTCGAGCTGCACCGCGACGTCGAAGAAGCCCTGCTCGGCCCGCCGCGCCAGGGTGATGTCGAAGGTCACCGCCGTGTCGGCGTTCTCGACGCACGTGATCTCGCGTTCGATCGGCGTCGGGTTCATATAGCTCCCGACCGCCACCTCGCCGTCGACGTCGTAGAGCGCCGTGAGCGTGAGGATCACGGTGTTGGTGCCGGTCGCCGCGTCGCAGCTCCCGACGTAGCTCACCGAGCCGCCGCCGTCGCCGTAGGCCTGCGACGAGACGTCGCGCGTCCAGACGTTCTCTCCGCCGCCGGCCGATCCGTTGGTCACCGCGATGGTGTAGTCGGCGTCGACGATCCCGGGCAGATCCAGCGGCGCCACCTCGATGGCGACCGAGCCCCGCGGCGTCGACGGCTGGACCGCGCACGCGCCGACCGCGACAGACGTGATCAGAGAGAGTCCGAGTCGGGAGGCCCGTGGCATGCACACCCCGCACAAGTGCGATCGCGAAAGGGACGAGGTCTCAGGAGGTTGGCGCCTTGGTGGCTACCAGCGCCGACCGCGAGGTTAGCATGTTGCGTCGCGCAAAAACAGGAGCGGACGTCGCGCTCGACACCGCTCTTGCGCGTCAGCGCCCGCGGAGCCCCAGCACGACGCTCACCGTCCGCGCCAGGATGCGCAGGTCGAACACCAGCGAGGCGTGTTTGAGGTAGTAGATGTCGTACTCGAGCTTCGCGACGGCGTCCTCGAGGGAGGCGCCGTAACGGTACGACACCTGCGCCCATCCGGTGATGCCCGGTCGCACGAGGTGGCGCAGATCGTAGTACGGGATGGCCTCCTCGAGCCGCGCGGTGAACTCGGGTCGCTCGGGGCGGGGGCCCACCAGCGACATCTGCCCGACGAGCACGTTCCAGAGCTGCGGGAGCTCGTCGAGGCGGCTCTTGCGCAGGACCTTCCCGAGCGCCGTGACCCGCGGATCCTTGTCGGCCGCCCAGCGCGCGCCGCCGGCCTCGGCGTCGGCCCGCATCGTCCGGAACTTGTACAGCGTGAACGGACGCTTCCAGCGCCCGACCCGGGTCTGCCGGTAGAGCACCGGCCCGCGGCTCGTGACCGCGACGAGGAGCGCCGTCAGGAGCATCACCGGCGAGAGCGCCACCAGGCCGACGGCGGCGCCGATCAGGTCCACCTGCCGCTTGAGGCCCTGATAGACGACCGAGCTCCCGGCGTTCAGCCGCTCGTCGAAGAGGTACCAGGCGTGGTCCTCGGTGTGGACGGGCGTCCGCTCCCAGAGCTGCTCGACGAGCTGGCTCGGCGACAGGACCGGCACGTCCAGCACGCGGTAGCTGAAGAGGTCGGCGAGCGCCCGCTGGGGCAGGCTCTGCGCTGGGACGCCGAGGATCACGGCCTTCACCGCGCCCGCGACGGCGTCGTCGAGCGCCTCGAGCGGCAGCGCGCCGTCGCGCCCCTCGGGGTCGAAGTGGACGAAGGGGTTGGGGACGGCGGCGTCCCTGAGCCGCGCCCGGAGCCGCGCGGCCTCCTCGGCGCCGCCGATGAAGAGGAGCTTGGCCTCGGCCTCGGCCCGCGCCACGAGCCGACGGGTCACCGCCCGAGAGGCCGCCAGCCACACGGCGATCAGCACGGCCGCGCCGGCCATCCCCGGAACGGCCGGCGGGGTCAGGACCTTCACGTCGAGCTTCGCGGCCGCGAACTTGAGCGCGACCCACGCGATGGTCAGCCCGATGAGCCCGCCGAGGGCCGCGCCGCGCCCGAAGGTCCGCCCGACCTCCAGGCGATATCCGCCGGCCACGAACACCCCGAGCGCCGTCATGGCCACCAGGATCACCGCGACGAGGGGCTGGGGCGGCGGCTCCCAGCGCACGAAGGGCAGGCCCCAGAGCAGCGCCGCGGCGACCAGGCCGTCCAGGGTCAGCAGCGCCGCGAAGGCGTTGCGCCGCGCCCTCGGCGTTCGGGACGGGACGTGGAGCTTGCGCCGCGCCCGCTCGACCTCGACCCGGCGTGTCGTCGGCGACGCGCCGGCGGTCGCCGCGCGCGCCTCCGGGGACAGCGCGCGCGCCGCTCCCTCGCCGTCGGGCCGGTCGTCAGCCGGCATGGGATCTCGTCGGGCCATCCGAGCTCGCCACGCTACCACCGCCGGACGGCTCCCGACCAGCACCTCCGGATACCGCAGCGCACAGACGCGACCGCCGGTTGGCGGACGAACGCCGGCGGCGCGTAGACCGCGCCGCGGGCTGCCCACACGGGCCTCGGCCCGGCGCCGCCCGAGCCCGCCGCGGGCTTGCTTTTCGCGGTGCCGTGAGGGAGACTCGGGGCTCACCGCGGGGTGCGGTCCTCGCCCCTCGCCAGCCCTCCAGAGAGTCGCGTCTTATGAAGCATGGGTTCGGGGCAGCCGTCGTCTTCGCGCTGGCGCTGAGCGCGCTCGTCGCGTGCGGCGAGGGCGATCCGGGGACCTCGGCCGACGGGCCGCAGGTCGAGATCAAGATCGCCGCCCTCGACTACGCGGAGTTCGACACCGCGACCTACACCATCGAGACGTTCTACCGGGACGACGACGGGACGATGAAGCTCCTGACGTCGAAGGACGGCTACGACGCCAACGGCCCGCGCGGCGCGCTCACCTACATCTCGCCGTGCCTCGCGGCGGCCGACGGCCCGCGCCTCGGGCAGATCCGGGTGACCATCACCGACCTCTGGGACTTCGCGGGCGACCGCCTCGAGGACCTCGTGCTGCCCCCGTCCCAGACCAAGCAGTTCCTCTGCGCCGAGGAGCAGGACACCCAGGTCGCCTTCAAGTTCACCGTGGTCCGCAGCTCCAACACCGGCTTCGCCGACGTCGTCGTCGACATCGACGACATCTACTGCGCCGCCAAGATCGACTGCCAGCCCGACCTCTGGCCCGACGACGAGACCGGCGTGATGGGCCCGGCGCTGGTCTTCGGCCTCGCCTGCACCGGCGGCGACGACGTCGCCCTCGGCGACAACCTCCTCGCTTTCTCGTTCGACACCGATCCTTCCGAGGCCTGCCCGGGCCTGACCGGCGAAGGCGGCACCTACACCGGCTACCAGACCACCGGCAACCAGGCCTTCTGGAACACGATCCTGCCGCTGACCAGCGAGGAGACCGGGACCCCGTGCTCCCTCGACGCGAGCGGCATCCTCTACGATCGGCGGAGCCCCGACCGCCCGGCCCAGTTCCAGACCGGCGCCGCGGTCATCGACTTCCACATCGACATCGACGGCGCCGGCAACTGTGACGCCGTCGGCGAGCCGGAGGTCGAGGCCATCTACGCCCAGCTCGCCGGGGTCCACGACTTCGACAGCGAGGAGCCCGCCACCAAGGACGAGCCGGTGGGCTTTCAGACCTTCGAGGTGCGCCCGGTCCCGATCGGCGAGGTCGCCGGCCACGAGGTCCGGACCCTGACGACGGCCTTCCCCGGCGGCGGGATGCAGTCGAGCGAGGTCTGGTCCTTCGTCGTCGGCGACGGCGAGACAGGCATCTCGACCCAGCTCCTGACGGCCTGCGCGCTGCCCGGCGAGGACCACACCTGGGCGACCCTGCTGCTCGTGATGGTCGAGCCCGACGCCAACACCCCCCTCGGGGCCGTCGAGCTGACCTACGATCCGGCGACCGGCAGCTGGACCTGCGACGGCGGCGAGCTCCCTGACGGCAGCGCCTACTGCCCCGCCGTCCTCAGCGACGACCAGGCCGTCCCGTGCTTCCCGGGCTTCGTCGACGGCGGAGACGGCGCCTTCGTCCCCCGTGACGACAACTAGCGATGGACGTCACCCGCCGGATCCTGCTGGCCTCGCTCGTGCTCGTCGTCGCGCACGGCGTCGCCGCTTGCGGTGACGCGGGCCCATCCACGACCGCCATCCCCGAGGGCGAGGGCCGGGTCGCGCTGACCGTCGCGCCCTTCGAGCTCCCCGAGGTCGACGCCGTCCTCTACCGGCTCGTCGTCGAGGCGGCGAGCGGCAACGCCATGCAGACCGTCGTCGCGAAGAACGGCGTGCTGTCCGACGGGCCCAAGGGCGCGCTGACGTGGATCGCGCCCTGCGACGCCTCGGGCCCCAACGGCGAGCTGGCGGCCCAGGTGACCGTCGAGGTGCTGCAGCTCCAGGACGAGGACGGGCAGCCCGTCGAGGCGATGCTCCCGCCGCCGCTCGTCAAGCAGTTCACCTGCCGCAACGGGCGCGACACGCCGGTCCAGTTCGACATCTCCGTCATGCGGCCGGCCCGCTCGGGCTTCACCGACCTCATCGTCGACATCGACGAGGTCTTCTGCTCGGCCAAGGCCGACTGCGACCCGGAGCTCATCACCAACGACACCGGCGTCCGGGGCGTCGGGCTCGTCACGGGGCTCGCGTGTACCGCCAACACCCTGGGCGATCCCGACCTGAACCAGACCCTCGTCTATGCCGCCGATCTCCGCTGCGAGGACCCCGCGGACGTGACCCACGCCACCGAGCACTTCACCGGCGTCGAGACCGTCGACGAGCAGCGCTTCCACAACACCGCCACGGGGTTCAGCAACGAGACCTTCGCCGGCGGGGGCTGCGAGCTGGACGCCGTCGCCTGGCTCTACGCGCGGAAGGCCGACGACCCGATGGCGGACGAGCTGATCACCCCGATCCCGATCATCACCTGGGAGGTCCGGAGCTTCGACAACGAGCCGCTCTGCGACCTCGACGCCAACGTGGACGCGACCTACGCCGGCGCCGGCTTCATGTACGACGTGGCGGTCGACGGCGCGGCCGATCCGCCCGCCACGTCGCTGTCGCTGCTCCTCCTCGGCGGTGACCACCCCGACGGCCTCATCCCGGCCCGGCTCGTCGTCGGCTACGACGAGGCGACCGAGGCCCCGGCGGCCTTCCTACACGGCGCCTTCGTGGCCTACCGCGACGGCGGTCCGGTCGAGGCGCGCGTCGTCGGCGCCCACCGCGGGACCCTCGACGGCCAGCCGCTCATCTGCGCCGAGGTCCTCGACGACACCGGCTTCGGCGTCATTCCCGTCGTCCGCGACGCCGACGGCGCCTGGTCCTGCGTCGGCGACGCCTCCGAAGGCCGGCTCGACCCCACGGTCGGCACCAGCGGCGGCCGCTGCGACATCGCCACCCTCGACGCCGAGCCGTGCACGCTCCTGCCGCCGAGCCCGTAGCCAAAAAAAACGCTCGCCGCGAAGAATTCGCTAAAGGTCTCCGAACGCCCCACCGATGAAGGGAGACAGCGCGTCGCCGCGCGAGGGTGACCCCCGGCTCCCGGATCGCCGCGGGAGGTCTCCTCGAACGGCGTCGCGTCGTGCATCACGCACCTCGCAGGTGAAGGTGATGGACGCCGCTCCCCGGGCGTGGGTGACGTTACGGGGAGCGGTCGCTCCGCCGCGCCGCGACGCTGACGCTGTGAATCCCTCGCAGGAGACCGTTGGCGACAGCGGAAGACTGTGTTTTGTTGAGGATCCCCCAACCCGAGGAGGACCCTCGCATGATTCGTACCCTCGCCGTCTCGTTCGTCGCGCTGCTCTTCATCGGCTGTGGAGGCAGCGGCAAGCCCACCCAGGACCAGCTCGGCAAGCAGCTGACCGAGGTCGCCGCCGCGCTGGAGGCGGGTGATCTCGACAAGGCCGCCCCGCACCTCATGCTCCCGCCAGGCCGCTCCATCGACGAGCTGAAGGCCCAGCTGCCGCGGCTCTCCGAGCGCGAGGAGATCTCCTCCGCGGGCGTGAAGATCCTGCTCGAGAAGGGGACCTTCGGCCCCCTCGCCGACGTCTTCCCCGAGCACGGCGGCCGCCGCGCCAAGCGCTTCGGCGTCAAGCTCGAGGAGTGCTACGGCCTGCGCCTCGACCGCGCCGAGGCGATGGCGCACTGGGACGGCAAGGCCTTCAAGTTCTTCCGCATCGACGACATCGGCAAGCTCACCGCCGACACCCCGGCCGACAAGGCCGACGGTGACAAGGCCACCGTCGAGGAGAAGGCGGACGAGGCGCCGGCCGACGAGGCCCCGAAGGCCGACGAGGCGCCGGCTGACGAGGCCCCGAAGGCCGACGAGGCGCCGGCTGACGAGGCTCCGAAGGCCGACGAGGCTCCGAAGGCCGATGAGGCCCCGGCCGACGAGGCTCCGAAGGCCGACGAGGCCCCGGCCGACGAGGCCCCGAAGGCCGACGAGGCCCCGGCCGACGAGGCCGCCGAGCCCGGCGCTGATCCCGCCCCGAAGACCGACGACGAGGGTGAGGCGGAGGAGGAGTAGTCTCCCTCTCGCGTCGCACGCTCGCCAGCCACGGCGAGCCCCGCGAGGCTGACGCCTCGAGCTCGTGCGCAGCAGAGCGGTCGAGACGACCGCGGGCCAACGGGCCCGTGGTTGTCCCGCCCGTCCGAACGGTGACACAGCCGCGCTCGTCATGGCCCGCGGTCGTCCCGACCGCCCGAGCTCCCGAGGGCCAGCGGTCGCCCCGACCGTCGTCTCGACCGCTCGCGGCGGGGTCAGCCGCGGCCGACCTCGAGCCGGTCGATGAGCCACGCGCGAGCGCCGCGCCAACGACGCTCGACGGTGCGTAGCGACATCGACAGCGCCTCGGCGATCTCCGGGTTCGACATCCCGCCGAAGAACTTCAGGACGACGACCCTCGCGCTCTCGCCGTCGACCTCGCCGAGCTGGGTGAGCGCGCGCTCGACCGCGTAGAGGTCGAGGTCGAGCGCGTCGGCGGCGAGCCCCTGGAGGGTCACCCGCGCCCAGCCGTGGCCGCGCTTCCTGGCGCGCTGCTCCCGGACCCGGTCGACGAGCACGTGGCGCATCGCGAGCGCCACCGCCGCCCGAAGGTGGAGCTCGTTCGCCCAGCCCTCGCTCGGCTCGACCCCGATCAGCCGCGCCCAGGCCTCGTGAACCAGGCTCGTCGGGGTGAAGCGCTCGTCACGCCCGTCGCCGATGAGCCGCCGGGCCTCGTGCTTCAGGCGCTCGTAGACGACGGCCTCGAGGTCTTGGAGTCGGGTGTTTTCGGCCACCGGGGGATGTTACGCTGGCTCGCCGTGCGAACAAACCCCTCCAGCCGGGTGGACACCGCGCGCGAGGCGGCCGCGCTCCGGCTCTTCGGCCTCGTGTGCGACCTGCCGCCAGCCGACGCCACCCGCGCGGTGGAGGAGCTCGCCGAGGGGGACCCGGCCGTGGTGGCCGCGGTGGAGCGCCTGCTCGCCGCCGACCGCCGCGCCGAGACGCCCCTCGACCACGAGGAGGGCGCCGCGGTCGGGCGCGAGCTCCTCCTCCTCGACCTCGCCCGCAGCATGATCGACGGCCGGGCCGCGGGCGCGCTCGACGACGCCCCGCTCCCCGATCGGATCGGCGCCTACCGCGTCGTCGGTCGCCTCGGCGCCGGCGGCATGGGCGTGGTCTACGAGGCCGAGCAGCGCCACCCGCGGCGCCGGGTCGCCATCAAGGTCATCCACCCGGGCGCGCTGTCGGAGCTGACCCTCGAGTCCTTCCACCGGGAGGCCGAGGTCCTCGCCCACCTCACCGACCCCGCCATCCCGAGCGTCTACGAGGCCGGCGAGCACGACGGGGTCCCCTTCATCGCGATGGAGCTCGTCCGCGGACGCCGGCTCGACCGCTACGTCGTCGACCGCCCCGATGCCGAGCGCCTCGCCCTCCTCATCGACGTGGTGGTCGGCGTCCACAAGGCCCACGAGGCCGGCATCGTCCACGCGGACATCACCCCGAGCAACGTCCTCGTCACCGTCGACGGCGTCCCGAAGATCATCGACTTCGGCCTGGCCATCTCCGGCCCTGTCCGCCCCCGGAGTCCCGCCGGTACCCGCGGCTACATGGCCCCCGAGCAGCGCCGCCCGGGCCACGTCCCCGACCGCCGGACCGACGTCTTCGCCCTCGGCGTCCTCGTCGGCGAGCTGCTCGCGGTCCCCGAGCGCGGCCTCTCGCGGGACCTCGCGTGCGTCGTCGCCCGCGCCACCGCGGCCGATCCCGCCGCCCGCTACCCCGACGCCGCGGCGCTCGCCGACGACCTCCGCCGCTATCGAGACCACCGGCCGGTCGCCGCGCGCCCGCGCACCGTCGTCTATCGGCTGACCAGGCTCGTGCAGCGCCATTCGCGCCTGTCGCGAGCGATCGCGGTCGTCACCGCGGTCACGGCCGTCGCGGTCTTGCTCGCCGTGCGCGCCGAGGACGCCGCGCGCCAGGCGCACGAAGACCGCGCCGCGGCGCGCCTGACCGCGGTCGACGCCCGGATGGCCGCGCTCAGGGCCGTCGGGGACGAGGCCGGCGCGGAGACCGTCTTCCAGACCTTCGCCCAGCTCCCCGAGAACGCGGGCACGCGCGCCCTCTTCGAGGCCTGGATGAGGCGCGGCGAGCGCCTCGATGACGCCGCGGCCGACGGCTCCGAGGCGTTCGCGCTGGCCTTCACCACCGCCCGAGACCCGGCCCAGCGCCAGCGCGCCCTCGAGCGCCTCGCCGAGAGCTTCGCGAGCCACGCCGGCTGGCGCTCCCTCGACCTCGTCCTGACCAAGCTCGGGGACTACGCCGCCAGCTCCCCGACCATCGACCGCCTGACCCGCGTGAGCGCCGCCTGGCGCCGCGACTTCGGCGCGCTGACCCCGGGCGCCGACGACGCCACCGCGGTCGCCGCCGGCTGGGCCAACGCGCACCCCCTCGGCGTCCGCGTACAGGTCAGCCTGGACACGCGCTGGCGCGACGAGGGCGCCTTCTACATCGTGACCCCGGACGGCCGCTCGACCTGGTGGTCGCGGGCCTCGCCGCCCGAGCTCCTGGCGGAGGCGCCGCGCCCCGAAGGCGCCGTCGTGGACGAGCTCTTCCCGCGCCCGGTGGCCGACGCCGGCGCCTGGGTCGTGGGCACCGACCGCGACGACCGCGCGGTCCTCTGGCAGTGGCAGCCGGGCTCCGGCGTCACCGGGACGCTGGTCCCGCGCTTCAGCGCCACGCTCGGCCGCCTCCACGCGGCGACCGGCTGGCCCGGCGCCAGCTGGGACGCCCCGCCGACCGCCCTCCTCGGCACCGGAGGACGCAGCCCGCGGACCCTGTACTCGCTCGCGCCGGACGGCGCCGACTTCACGGTGACCGAGGTCGCCGCCGCCGTCCGAAGCCCGGCGTCGGACGTCAACGACCTGCGCCTCGCGGATGTCGACGGTGACGGCGAGGACGAGCTCCTCGTCTCCCTGGGCCCGTGGCGGGCCTACGACGTGCGGGTGGTCGAGCTCGACGCGGATCTTCGCCTTCGCCTTCGGGCCCGCGCGCGGCTCGGGAGCAGCAGCGCGCTCGCCCCGGTCACGGTCGGTGGCGAGCGCCTCATCGCCGTCTGCAAGAACGATCGCTACCCGAACCCTGCCGTCCTCGGGCCCGACACGCCCCGCGGCGCGCCCCTCGGCGTCCATCTGTTCGCGCTCGGCCCCGACGGCCTCGAGGCGCGTCGGCGGCTCCCGTTCCCGCCCACCGTGGGCGGGATCCACACGACCATGAGGCTCCTCGCCGGCGACCTCGACGGCGACGGGCTCGAGGACCTGGTGGCCGGCGTCTCGGCCGTCACGGGCGACGTCCTGGTCGCGTACGTTCAGCGCCCGGGCGGGCGCTTCGACCCGGTCGTCGTCGGTGACGCTGCGCCCGAGCTCCTCCTCCAGCTCGACGACGACCCGCCGCTGGAGCTGCTCGTCCGGCTCGGAGACACGGGGGACGGCTGGATCCTCGGCGCCGGCGACCAGCCCCCGCCCCCCCTGGCCACGCTCGACGCCGAGGGGGGCCACGAGGTGTCGGCCGAGCTGCTCGCGTGGGAGGGCGACCCGGCCCTCGCGCGCATCGCCCGCGGCGCCGGTGAGCTCGTCGAGCTCGGTATGCTCAGGACGGCGGCCGCCGAGCTCCTCCGCGGGGCGGAGGTCGCGTCGGAGTCGGCGCGGCGAGCCCGCCTCCTGACCTCCGCCGCCCGGCTCCACGAGCTCCTCGGCGAGCCCTACCGTGCGGCGCCGCTGTACGACGAGGCGCTGGGCGACGGTCCGGAGGGCTCGTCGGTCGCCGCGCTCACCGGCGCGGCGCGGGCCCACCTCGCCGAGTACGACCTCGCCTCGGCGACCGCCCGGCTCGAAGCGCTCCGGGACGCCGCCGTGGGCGAGCCGTCCCGGCACGCCGCCGAGCGCCTCGCGGCCCTGCGCCCGCTGGTCGCCGAGCTGAGCCCCGCGGTCGAGCTCATCGGGACGTCGCGGCTCCCCGCCTCGGCCAGCGATGACCTCGAGATCGTCACCCCGCAGGCGCTCGGGCGCGCTCCGGCGGGAGGCCTCCGGGTCGAGCTGCTCAGCGACATGGACGTCGTGGCTCGGGTGCCGCTGCGCTACGACGGCGGGATCCTCGGCGTGTCGCTCGACGCGACGGTGGAGCGCCTCGAGATCGGCGGCGGCCTCGAGGTCGTCCTTCGACGACGAGGGGCCGATACCCCGGCGCTGGCCCTGGAGATCAACGGCCGCGGCGGTGGCCTCTATGTGAAGCGCTACGCCGGCTGTCGGCTGCCGGTCCCGGACGGCGGGGCGATGACCGGGCACGAGCCGTCGGCGCCGGGCGCCGCGGGCCGCCTGCGGGTCCGCTTCGACCGCATCCCCGGCCAGGGCGAGGGGACGTGCCGCGTATGGCGGGGCGAGGCCGAGTGGCCGCTGAAGCGGGAGGTGGTCCCCTCGCCCGACCCGCCCGCCGGGGACTACGAGCTCGTCCTGCGCGGCGAGGGGCGGCCGATCGAGGACGGCCTGACGGTCCTGCGCGCGACCCTCACCTCGTTGGAGCTGACCGGCCTCGAGGTGGTCGAACGCCCGCCGTCCTCGCTCGACGAGGCCCACCGGAGCTATCTCGCCTCTTCCTGGCGCGACGCCCTGGCCCGCTACGACGCCGTCGCGCCGGGCGCACCGTGGGGGCTCATGGCGGCGCTCGAGGTCGAGCCCGAGGCCGACCTGCGAGAGCGCCTTCGCGCCCTCCTCGCCGCGGACGGGGCGCCGGACCGCGCGCTCCTCGAGCTCCTCCGCCTGCGCCCGCGCCGCCTGTCCCGCGTCTGGTTCGCGCTCGACCCGGAGGGCTTCGCCGAGGCCTTCGCGCGGGCGTGGGGCACGTCGCTCCGCTACACCGACGACGACGCCATCGCGCGCGTCCTGACCGACGCGACCCTCGACGAGCTCCGGGTCACGGCGCACGCGAGCGACGCGGTGGCGCGGGTCGTCACGACGCGGGCGGCGCGGCTCCTGGGCTCCGGGGACGCGCCCCGCGCGCTGGCGGCGCTGGCGTCGGTCCTCGCGCTGGCCGAGACCGAGGCGCGCGCGGCGCTGCTGGCCGAGGCCCGCCTGGTCGCCGCGCGCGCGAGCCTGGCGTCGGGGGATCCGGCGACGACCCGCCGACACCTCGCCCGCTGGCGGGCCCTGGAGACCGACCCGCGGCCCGCTGCCGACATCCTCGCCGACCGCGCCGAGACCGCCGCGCTGATCCCACACCTCCCGTAGCCCCGACGACGCCTGCGCGATCAGCCTGCGACGAGGGCGAGGAGCTGGCTCATGACGGTGTCGCCTTCGGGGCCTTCGGCCGGGGTGACGGCGTCGCGCCAGGCCTCGGGGAGCGCGTCCTCACCGCGCGCGGCGCCGAGCAGCGCCCCGGCGACGGCGGCCACGTGGCCCGTCCCGGCCAGCGCCGCGGCGAGGGCCGGCCACGGGCTCTCCCGGTAGAGGTGGTGGAAGATGGCGCGGAGGGCCGCGTCGAGGGCTCCCGCGGAGCCCAGCTCTGCCGCTGACGGCCGCCCAGCGTCGTCGTCTTCGAACGCGTCGTTCAGCGCCGCTCGGACGGCGCCGTGGGCGGCCTCGATGGCGTCGCCCTCGGCCGCCGGCGCGTCGTCGATGAGCCGCTGTGCGCCTGCGTCGATGGCGTCCATCGCGGCGACGCACATCGCGTCGGCGGTGGCGCCGTCGCGGGTCCCCGCCGCGATGGCCTCGGCGACACCGGCCGCGGCCAGGCGACAGCGCGGATCGGCGTGACTCCAAGCGGTCACGTCGAGCGCGCTCGGCAGCCGGTGGTCGTCGAGCCCGGCGTAGAAGAGGCCGATCGGCACCGCCGCCCAGAGGGCCCGCTCGTCCCCCGGTCGGCGCCCCCCCGCGACCCACATCCGCTGGCCGACGGCGGCGACCGGCACGCCGTGCCCGATGAGGCCCAGGGCGGTCCGGGTCGCGGCGTCGAGGCGCGGGTCGGCCACGAAGGCCCCGAGCCGCTCGGCCAGGTCGGCCGTGACGAGCCGCCCCCGGAGCATCAGGCTCTCGCTCAGCTCGGCCGCGAGGTGCAGGACGAACGGGGCCTCCGCCGTCACCGGCAGCGCGGACTCCGGCGGCGCCTGCCCGGGCGGGAGGTCGCCGAGGGCGGCCCCGACCGCCAGGCCGAGCATGGCGCCCCGGCCGTAGCGCGGCGCGACCGACGCCTGGACCGGGAAGAAGCGGCCGTTGACGGTGTCGAACCCGAGCGGTGGGTGATCACCCGCCATCAGCCTTCACCGAGCTTCTTCTTCTGGAGACGCGGCAGCCGCTTGGAGCGCTTCTTGACGTCCTTCTTCTCCCCGCCGTCCTCGCCGGCCTTCTTCTTGGTGGCCTTCGACGCCTCGGGGCCGCCGACGTGGGTGCACTCGACCTCCCACTCCTTGCCTGCCTCGTTGACGGCCGTGGCGGAGGCGTCGACCTGGGGGAACTTCGCGCCCGGGTTCGCCACCTCGCCGCTGTCCTTCGTGCTCCCCTTGAGCGTGACCTTGTCGATGACGAAGCGCTGCCCCGGCGCCATCAAGAGCTCCTTCTCGGAGCCGACGAGGGAGAGGTCGACGATGGACTTGCCCTTCGGGTCCTTGATGATCCGCGTCACCGGCGGCGCGCCTCCGTAGCTCCCGCGGACGATGGTGGTGCTCAGGAACGCCGGCTCCTGGATCGTTCGCCCCTTGGCGATCTCGTCGCGGAAGTAGGTGCTGAACGCCGGGTTCCAGCCGTCCGCGCGGTAGACCTCCGGGACGCTCAGGATCGCCTTCGGGTCCTGCTTCTTGTCGACCATCTTGTCCTGGTCGAGAGGCTGATCGAGGGCCGCCGCGAACTTCATCTCGCTCTTGGTGCCCTGGTAGTTCCGGGCGCCGTCGGGCAGCTTGGCCAGCCCGGCGGTGGTCGCGGCGATCATGGGCCGGAGGTGCTTGACCCAGTTCTTGCTCGCCAGCTGCCCCCGGAGGAGGGCGTTCATGCCGTAGGACGCCTGGCCCGAGTAGACGATGACGCCCGCCACCTCCTGCTGGGTCATGTGCTCGTAGTCGGGGTCGATCCCCACGTAGGCGCTCGCGGTCCCCATCGCGGAGGTCCAGAACCCCGGCACGCTCGTCGGCGTGCAGGCTTTGTCCTTCAGGTACTTCAGGGTCCCGAGGTCGTCCTTGCCGTGGACGCCCCAGTCCGAGTCGAAGCCGAGCTTGGCGACCTCGGCGTCGAACGCGGCCCGCTCGGACTGTCGGTCGGCCTTCGCCTGCTTCTTGTCGGCCCGCTTCCGCTTCCAGCCCTTGACGGCGCCCTTGGCCCGCCCCTTGACCGCGCCCGCCGCGCCGGTGATGGCGTCCTTGGCGTCCCCGGCCGTGCCGGTGATGGTGTCCTTGGCGTCCCCGGCCGCGCCGACGACGGCGTCCTTGGCGTGTCGCGCCGCGCCCGCGATGGTGTGGCCCGCGCCGCGGATCCGCTCGCCGGCGCCACGCGCCATCCCGCCGACCTCGGCCATCCGGGCGTTGCCGCCCGCCGTCATCATCGCGGCCAGCCCGCTGCTGTCGCCGTCGCCGTCGCCGTCGTCGTCGGCCTCGACGTCGCGGTCGGCCTGCGGCCTGGAGACATCGGGGCCTCGTCGGGTGCCTCTTCCCATTCCGAACATGCGCTGGATCCTCGAGTCGGTAGGCGCCTCGCGGCGGCGCTCTCGAGAGCGCCGGAGCACGAGGAGTCGTGGCGAGCCGTATACTGGGTATGCCCGTATCTTCTGGATACGGAAACGGGTCATCGACCCCGCCACGAAAAATGCGCGCGGCCGACATACGAGTCGCAATAACCTTGGCCGCCGTCGCGGGTCGCCCCTGTCGGACGTGGCTCCACCGAATACAGAGAGAGCGGGGCGTACCCCGCTCTCTCGATATCGCTCACCCCGGCCGTCGGGGAGCGGCGATCAGTCTCGCAGCTGGCTCAGGCTCCGCTCGGCCGGCGGCTCCGGCACGTCGCCGCACGCGACGCCGACGGTGCAGCGGTCGAAGTCGAGCGACTTCCCGCCGCTCGCCATGTACTCGCCGAGCAGGTTGAACATGTACGTGCCGACGTCGAAGGTCTCGAGGGTGTTGCAGCCGCAGGCGTTCGCGCCGCTCTCGGTGCAGCTGTCCTTGCAGTCCTTGCGGGCCCGGTCGATCTGCTCGCCGGGGAAGGCGAAGCCGTGCTGGCCCGAGGGCCGCGGGAAGGGCACGAGGGAGCCGGAGATCCCGCCGAGCGCGTCGTCGTCGACGAGGCGGAGCGGCGGGTCGAGGCGCGGCTGACCCTCGCCCCAGATGTCGTGGCCCCCGCCGAAGTCCTCGAGGTCGATGTGGACGGGGCGCCCGCTCGCGTCGGAGTAGCGGCTGATGGTGTCGACCGCCTCGAAGGCGCCGGTGTCGATGAGCACCTGCTGAGGGGTCTTTCCGTAGCGCGCGTCGATGTTCTCGTAGTCGATGAGCCCCGCCGCTCGCGCCATGTTCAGCCCCGAGCTGGCCGGGACGTTCATGTCCCCCATCGTCGTGATGAAGAGCGCGTGGGTCGCCGTGGTCTCGCCGGTGCCCGGGTAGGTGATCGGGCGCCGCTGCATCCAGGCGGCGTGGACCGACGGGTCGGCGCGGTCGAGGGCGATCTGGCCGAGCTGGAGCATCCGCCGCAGGCCGGGGCGCGCCCGCGGGCGGCCCATCCCCTCGGCGAGGGCGACGAGGGGCGCGTCGGCCGCGTAGTCGATGCCCTGGAAGGTGATGTCGCCGGCGAAGCGGTCGAGGCTCCCGATGAGCTGGGCGTCCTCGCGGAGCTCGCAGTCCTCGGAGCCGGTGACCACGGCCAGGCCCGAGTAGACCTCGATGACCGTCTCGTCGCCGAGGTCGCTGGCCAGGGACAGGCGGGCCTTGCCGTCCGCGGCCACGAGCCCGCAGCCCACGGTGCCGTTGGCGAGGTTGCGGCCGATGAGCGTGTCGCCGACCGAGACGCCGTCGATGGCGCCGAGGCCGATGTGAGCGTCGTCGTTGAGGTCCGGGATGACCGTCCCGATGGCCAGCGTCCCGCTGTCGGCGTCGAGGGTGCCGGTGTAGACCGGGCCCATCAGGCGCAGGATGACCGCCTCCCGGACGCCGCCCTGGAGGCTCCGCATCCCGATGTCGCCGAGCCCGCCGCCGCCGGCGATCGGCACGATGGCGTCGACCTTGGGGTCGGCGCCGCCGACCACGGCCGCCATGATGCCGCCGAGGGAGCCGCCGGTCATCGAGACGATGGAGCCCTTGCCGATGTCGACCTGGCCGTCGCCGTCGAAGTCGCCGGCGAGGTCGGGCTCGCCGTCGCCGTTGGTGTCGAGGTGCCAGCGCCTGGTGCCGTCCCAGGTGTCCATGATGCGCAGGAGCTGCATGTAGTCGAGGCCCGACTGGCGCACGACGTCGCGGGTGTGGAAGAGGTAGCTCGTCCAGAAATCGGCCCCCGAGTCCTTCACGCCGTCGGCGTTCTGGTCGAAGGCGCGGTCGGTCAGGACGGCGGTGATGAAGTCGCCGAGCCCGAAGCCGCCGAGGAGCGTCGCGACCTGGGTCTTCTCGGCTTCCGACAGGCCGATGCCGTGGGAGACGCAGTCGATGGCGATGGTCGCGATGCCGTACTTGGCGAAGAAGCCGCTGAACTGGAGCGCCTCGAAGCGCTGGCTGCCGTAGCCGTGCCCGAGGATGACGACCGGCACCGGCTGACCGTCCTTGCGCGCCGAGACCTCCTTGCGCGGCACCGTCAGCCAGAAGTAGACGTCCTCGGAGCGGGCCTGGACGGGCTTCGTCGCCACGTCGTTCGGCCAGCTCTGGGCGTCGAGAGGCAGCGGGTTGCCGTCGGCGTCCTCGCGGTCGAAGAGCTGCGGCGAGCGGTAGGTCCCGATGACCTGGTAGTCGATGTAGGACTCGCTCTCGATGAGGGCCTGGGTGGTGACCGAGGTCGCGTCGCCGCCGAAGAACGCGTTGTTGATGAGCTGCATCGCCTCGATCCACTCCTCGTTGTAGAGGATGTAGGGCTGCTTGGCGTCGGGCTGCAGGGTGAAGAGGTCGTCGACCTCGGCCGGGAACTCCTCGCCGAGGTGCGCCTGCACGCCGTGGCCGTAGAGCCCGTCGCGGACGGCGATCCAGTCGCTCTCCATGGTGCCGGTCGTGAAGCTGAAGGTGAACGCGATGTCGGACGCGCCGAGCCCCGCCGGGAGCACGCTCAGGAGCGGCGTCAGCGCCTCGGTCTGCGAGGCGTCGTTGACCCACGGGAAGGGCGAGCCGACCGGGAGCCCCCCGGCGTCGAGGACCCGGCGCGTGACGACCACGGCGTAGGTGGTCCGTTCGCGCAGGGGGTTCATCGGCCGCACGATGAGGGTGTTCGACTCGCGCTCGTAGAAGCTCATGAGCGCGTCGGCGCGGGCCCGCAGGTCGTCCCGCGCCGGGGCGTGGCCGGGGAGGTAGTTCGCGCGGTCGAGGACGCCGTCGAGGTCGGTGTCCTCGCCCGGATCCAGCACGTCGTTGCCGTTGATGTCCTCGTCGGCCTCGTCGAAGAGGATGCTGTTGGTCCAGCCCCGGGGGTCGTTCTCCCAGTAGCCGCCGATGTCCTCGAGGACGACCGGGAAGACGCCGCTGCCGACGTCGAGGTCGATGACCTCGCCGAAGCCCTCGGAGTCGAGATCGACGTCGATGACGTAGACCGCGTCGTCGCTCCGGTTCGTCTCGAAGGCGCAGAAGGTGTGCAGGTCGTCGCCGTCCTCGAAGGCGCAGTGGCGCTTGCGCACGCTGTCGACGTCGATCGGGGCGCTGAAGGGGATGCTGATCGGCGCGTAGACGCCCCAGCCGTCGAGGCCGTCGAAGAGCTCGCGGGTCCGGCGCTCCATGGAGCTGTCGGCGATGACCGAGGCGTTGAGGCGGCGCTTGGTCGGCGAGGTGTCGTCGAAGCGGGTCGCGACGTCGTTCGGCAGCGGGATGGTCGGCAGCGGCTTGGAGTACCAGTCGAAGGCGACGGTGGTCAGCGCCGGCTGGGCGTCGAGGATGCCCTCGGGGGCGCCGCTGCCGATGCAGCCGGTGACGAGCGCGGCGGTCGCGGCGCTCGCGAGCAGGAGCGGGAGTCGGTTCGTCATGGCGCGCCTCACAGGGTCCACGAGAGCATGGCGCGGACGGCGCCCACGGTCCCGCCCGAGTCGTTGCCGGCCGCCCGGAGGGCCGGGCCGGTGAAGAGCACGCCACCCTCGACGCCGATGAGCAGCTCGCTGCCCCAGGCGATCATGCGGTAGCGCGCGCCGAGGTCGAACTCGGTGCCGAGGTAGCTGCTGGGCGAGACGCCGCGAGCGTTGCGCGGGTCGCCGCCGGCGAGCTTGGTGCTGAGCGGGTCGGCCACGGGCACCGCGGACATCGCGATGAGGGGGCCGCCGTAGAGCTCGAGGCCCGAGACGGGTCGGAACCAGATCCGCGGGAAGAAGGTCAGGGTGTTCGAGACCGAGCCGCGGGTCGGGAAGCGGTCGAGGTCCTCGGGCGGGTAGCCCGTCAGCTCGGGCGCCCGGGCGGTGTACGCGGCGCGACCGGTGTGGCCCGCGAGGACGTAGGGGAAGAGGACGACGCCGAGGCTGAAGTTCGGGTCGGCCTTGAAGGCCATCTGCGAGCCGTCGCCGAGGTCCTGGTCCCCCGAGGCGTAGACGACGTCGAGGACGCCGCCGAAGCTCTGGCTGGAGAGCCCGGCGCGCAGGACGCCGCCGAGCTGCACGACGTCGTGCTTCGGGAAGTCGGGCGACGGCGCCAGGGTCGTGTCCCCGAAGATCGCCGCGAGCTCGCCGCCGAGGCTCAGCTCGAGGCCGTCGCCGACGGCGATCCGCGCCTGGGTGTAGAAGTCGAAGACGTAGGCGTTGAGGTCCTTTCCGTCCTCGGTCTCCTGGAACCGGGCGACGCCGTAGAAGCCGCCGCGGTAGACCGGGGTGTCGAAGAAGGCCGCCAGGATCGCCTGCCGGGCGGCGTCGCCGGGGAGCAGGACGTCGTCGCCGAGCACCTCGTCGAAGGCCAGGGAGGCGCCGATCTTCAGCTCGCCCGGGGTCTGCACGACGAGCTGGCCGCGCAGCACGCGGTCGCCCCCGCGCGGGTCGATGAAGGTCGCGCTGCCCGGGCGCCAGCCGTGGGCGCCGTCGTTGGCGACGAGGCCCAGGCCCCAGTGGCTCGTCATGACGCCGGCCTTGAGCGCCACGATCCCCTTGTAGCTGATCGTGACGTTGGCGTTTCGGACCACGGCCGTGTCGTCGCCGCCGCCGTTCGGGAGCCCCTCGCCCTCGAGCGCCGGGCCGTCGGTGACCAGGCCGCTGAAGGCGTCGAGCTCGAAGTCGGCGCCGACGTACCACGGGGCCAGGGCCTCGTAGCTCGTCCAGCTCAACCCGGCACGGGCCAGGAGGTTGGCGTGGGTCCCGGCCTCGAGCGGCGTCCCGTCGACGTCGGTGGCGAAGGCGTCGCTCAGCTCGAGGCGCGCCGCGAGGAGCGCGCTCACCCGGACGAGGGTGTCGCCGGCGCCGAAGACGGTGGGGTGGGCGTCGGCGGAGTCGCCGCCGATGACGACGGTGGAGGGCGCGGCGAGCGCGGCGGTCGGCAGCGACGTCAGGCACGTCGCCAGGCCGAGCAGCGCGAGCGCCGCCCTGGGATGGAACTTCATGCGGGCCTCCTGCGGTCCGCCTTCGTAACCGCTCCCCTCCGAGTTGACAAGGTCTCCGCGGTCGCGGGCGGCTCGGGCCGGGCGTCGGTGCCCGGAGAAACGACGAGGGCGGGGACCGCGGTCCCCGCCCTCGTGTGGTCGGCCCTGAGCTGACCCTCTACTTCATCTCTTCCTCGATCATCGCCGAGACGGCGGCGAAGTCGGTCGGGTTGGAGGCGCGCTTGCCGTTGATGAACAGCGTCGGCGTCCCGTCGACCGCGACCTCGGTGCCGAGGGCGATGTCGGCGTCGACGACCTCCTTGTAGGTGCCGTTGTCGAGGGCGGCCTTGAACTTCTCCATGTCGAGGCCGAGCTCGGTCGCGTACTTCTCGAGGTCCTCACGCGAGAGCGCGCGCTGGTTCTCGAACATCTTGTCGTGCATCTCGAAGAACTTGCCCTGCGCGTTGGCGGCCATCGCGGCCTGCGAGGCGAGGTGCGCGTCCTTGTGGAACGACAGCGGGAAGTGACGGAAGACGAAGTGGACCTTGTCCGAGTACTTCTCCTTCACCTGCTCGACGACGTTGGCGGCGCGGCTGCAGTAGGGGCACTGGAAGTCCGAGAACTCGATGACCGTCACCTTGGCGTCCTTGGGGCCGAAGCTGGCGGCGCCGTCGGCGGTGAGCTTGGCGATCTTGTCGGCGTCGAGGGGCTTGTTCTTGGCCTCCATGCGCTGCAGGTCGGCGAGCACCTGGTCGTACTGCTTGAGGAACTGCGTGCAGCGCTCGGGCGGGAACTTCGGGGTCTCGCGCTTGACCATCGCGCAGGTCTCGGTGTCCTCGCCGAGGTCCTTGCAGAGCTTGGCGACGAGGTCGTCGCAGCCCTTACGCATGTCGGCGAGCTTGGTCACCGTGTACTGGATGTCCTTCAGGCCGGCCTCGCAGGCGGCCGCGGGGAGCAGGTCGTTGACGACGGTCTTGACGGCGTTGCAGGTCTCGGTGGCCTCGCCGGCCTCCTTGCAGAGGCGCTGGCTGTACTCGCCGCACGGGCCGTCGGCCGTCGGGGCGTCGGTCGGCGCGTCCGTCGGCGTCGGCGTCGGATCGGCCGCGGGATCGGTCGGGTTGGCCTCGCCCTCGGGCGCCTTCGCCGTCGCCTCGTCGGCGTCGGCCTCGGCGGGCTTGACGGTGGCCGGCTCGGCGGTGGTCGGCGGCGTCTCGGACGCGCGCTTGCTGCAGGCGGGCGCGAGGGCGATGCCCCCGATGACGGCCAGGCTCGTCAGGAGCCCCGCGGCGCGAGGAGCGAACTGGGCAATGGTCTTCATGAGCTCTCCGGGTTCAGGCCGCGCCGCCTCACGGGCGCGAGGGGCGGGACGGTAGCAGAAACCAAACCGGATGCCACGCCTGGCGTGTTCCCCGGGCTCCGGACCTCGTGTGGGAGCGGCGTAGACGGCGATCCCCCGGCCTCACGTCGGGATCGACATTCTGCCCCACCGCAGGCAAGGTCGCGGGCCATGAGCGGCACCGACAAGCCCGACAAGACCACGCAGTTCCTCCTCGCGATCATCGCCGCGGTGCTCGTCGGGGGCGTGCTCTACGCGATGCGCCCGGTGCTCATCCCGATCGTCCTGGCGGTGTTCTTCGCGCTGCTGGTCCGGCCGGTGCACCGCCGCCTGCGCAAGGTCGTCCCCGAGGCGGTCAGCCTGGCGCTCGTGACGCTCCTGGTCGGCCTCATCCTGATCGCGATCCCGCTGATGTTCGCGGCGAACATCCAGGCGATCGTCGACAAGGTCCCCGAGTACGCCCCGCGGATCCAGGCGATCATCGAGGATCTGCACGGGATGGCGCGGGATCTCCACATCGACGTCGAGGCCTTCGATCTGTCGGACAAGGCGGCGGTGGACTCGCTGCTCAGCGTGCTGTCGACGACGGTCCAGGGGGCCGCGTCGTTCCTCGGCACCGTGGTCCTGGCCCTGTTCATCATGATCTTCGTGCTGACCGAGGCCGACGTCGTGCGGCCGAAGCTCTCGCTGATGCTCGACCGCACCGAGGAGGACAAGGTCACCCAGTCGGCCGTGTCGATGCGGGCGATGCTCACCCAGTACGTCGCTACGAAGACCCTCATCAGCGCGCTCAGCGGGCTCGCGGCGGGGCTCTTCACCTGGGCGCTGGGGATCGACTTCCCCTTCGTCTGGGGGGTGTTGACCTTCGTCCTCTACTACATCCCCAACTTCGGCTCGATGATCGCCATGGTCCCGCCGGTCCTGCTCGCGCTCATCCAGTTCGAGACGCCGACCCGGGCCATCATCGCCCTGGTCTCGATGGTCATCTCGTTCAACCTCATCGGCAACGTCCTCGAGCCGCGCCTCCTCGGCAAGACGCTCTCGCTGTCGCCCTTCGTCGTGTTCATCTCGCTCTTGTTCTGGGGGTGGTTCTGGGGCTTCGTCGGCGTCGTGCTCTCGGTGCCGCTCACGGTGTCCCTCAAGGTCATCTTCGAGCACATCGACGTGTTGCGACCGCTCGCGATCATGATGGGCGACGATCCCGAGGACTTCCGGACTCGCCCAGTCGCCGAGGACGGACCGGACGGTTAACTCCTTTCGCAGTGCAGCATCGGCCTGCTGCGACGCAGCATCCTGCGCGCTGCGCGATTGATACGCGGCCTCGGATATCGCTAAGGTGCGCCGGACTCGACGACGGAGGTTCCGAGCCCGTGATCCAGCGTTTCCGGGGCGTCGCCGCCCTCACCCTCGCCCTCGCGGCGCTCTCGACGGCCGGGGTCGCCGGCTGCGACAGCGCGCCGGACGACGAAGAGCCCTGTGACATCCAGCCCACCCTCAGCTCGCTGAAGAGCGACTACTTCGCCAAGGGCTGCACGTTTTCGGGCTGCCACGACAGCAAGACCGCGGAGGCCGGGCTCGATCTGCAGTCCGACGGGCTGCACGCGCGCCTCGTCGACATCGCGGTCAGCGACGAGAACGCGGGCCCGCGGGGCAAGCTCTACGTGGTCGCGGGGGACCCCGACGCGTCGTTCCTGCTGCAGAAGGTCGAGGGCACCCAGGCCGCCGACGAGGGCGCGCTGATGCCGGACGGCGCGGAGGAGCCGATCAGCCCGCAGTGTCGCATCGCCAAGCTGCGGGAGTGGATCGCCAACGGGGCGAAGGACGACTGAGCGATGTCGTTTTGTGCAGCGCAAAAATACTGCGCTGCATCAAGATTGTTACAACGCGCGCCTTGCTCGGGTGGTCGTGGCTCGGCATGATTCCGGCCATGTTCGCCAGCCCCGACCGTCTCCTCGTCCCGGCGCTCGCCGCCTTCCTGTCCCTGCTCGGATGCGACTCCGAGCCCACGACCAACGGCGCCGCCGACACCTCGACGGTGGAGAGCGACACCGTAGCCGTCGACGAAGACACCAGCGTCGCGTCCGACACCGTCGGGACGGACACGTCGACGGCGGTGGACACCGGCGAGGCGTCGGACACGGGCGCGACCGGTGACACGGTGGTCGCCGCGGACACCGCGGGCCCCGTCGAGCCGCCGCCGATCGTCGCGACGTCGACGACCGGCACCGGGATGTGGACCATGTCGACCGGGCAGGAGCGCACCAAGTGCGTCCTGAAGAAGCTCGACAACGCCGACGAGATGTGGGTGACGCAGGTGCGGACGACCCTGGGCAAGGGGTCGCACCACATGATCGTCTACGTCTCCGACGAGACCGAGGAGCGGACCGAGCCCTTCAACTGCGACCCCTTCGTGGAGACGCTCAAAGGCCAGACCTATCCGCTGATGATCACCCAGATCCGCGAGGAGACGCTGACCTTCCCGCCGGGGGTGGCGTTCAAGTTCGAGCCCCACCAGATGATCCGGCTCGAGGCGCACTTCATCAACTACTTCCCCGAGGACATCGAGGCCCACGGCGAGGTCCACTTCGACGCGATCGCCGCCGAGGACGTCGTCGACGAGGCGAACCTGCTCTTCTACGGCAACCCCGACTTCGAGATCCCGGCCGGCGAGACCTACACGACGCCCTGGCGCTTCATCGACGTGCCGGAGGGGACGAAGGTCTTCGCCGTGACGGGCCACGAGCACCAGTACGGGACGAACGTGGAGATCAGCTACTCGAGCGGCGTCGACGACGCCGGCCAGTCGATCTACCCGACCGAGGACGCGCCCTTCACCTGGGACGAGCCCCCGGTCGAGTACTTCGACCCGCCGCTGGCCTTCGAGCAGGGGCAGGGGTTCCGCTACCGCTGCACCTGGGACAACACCAGCGACAAGACGGTGAAGTTCGGCGAGAGCGCCAACGCCGAGATGTGCTTCCTCTGGGCGTACTACTATCCGTCCCAGGGCTACCGCCTGTGCGTCAGCCCCGGGTCCATCGGCAACGGCGTCGCCGGCGATCAGGTCTGCTGCCCCGGCCACTGGGTCTGTGACTACATCACGCAGTTCCTGTAGGCCGCGTCGCTCGGCAGTGAATCGCTCCCTCGACCGGGCCACGCCCATCCCGTACGCTCCGCGCCCATGACCCAGGTCCTCATCATCGGCGGCGGCCCGGGCGGGGCGACCGCGGCGGCGATGCTCGCCAAGGCCGGCTTCGACGTCACGATCCTCGAGAAGGAGCGCTTCCCCCGCCACCACGTGGGCGAGTCGCTGCAGCCGGGGCTCTTGCGGATCCTCGACGAGCACCTCGGCGTCGGCCCGGCGCTCGCCGCCCAGGGCTTCGCGTACAAGTTCGGCGCCGTCTACGTGTGGGGCGAGTCGCGCGAGCCGTGGTCGGTCATCTTCGACCGCCGCCTCGAGGAGCGCCTCGCCCAGGGCCCGATGACCGACGAGGAGCTGCTCGCCGGCGACTACGAGCACACCTGGCAGGTCGACCGTGAGCGCTTCGACGCCGTGCTGCTCGACGCCGCCCGCGAGCACGGCGCCAACGTCCGCGAGCGGACCGAGGTCGCCGCCCCCCGGGTCGACGCCTCGGGGCGCGTCGTCGGCGTGACGACCAAGGACGGCGAGGAGCTCGACGCCGACTTCGTCATCGACGCCTCGGGCCAGCGCTGCCTCCTCGGCCGCGCCTTCGACCTCACCGTCCCCGTCGAAGACCTGCAGGCGACGGCGACGTACACCTACTACGACGGCGCCGGCGGCGTCCCCGGCGCCCTCGGCCGCCACGTCCAGCTCGTCGTGACCGTCGACGAGGGCTGGGTCTGGTTCATCCCCATCAGCGCCGAGCGCACCAGCGTCGGCGTCGTCTCCCGCGAGCGGAAGAAGCTCTCCGAGGACCGCTTCCACGCCCTCGTCGCCTCGGCCGCGCTGCCCCTCGACGGCGCCACCCACGTCGAGCCCCTACGCTACGCCAGGGACTGGTCCTTCACCCACTCCCGCCTGGCGGGGCCGGGCTGGCTCCTGCTCGGGGACGCGGCCTGCTTCATCGACCCGATCCTCTCGGGCGGCGTCGACTTCGCCGTCCGGGGCGCGGCCGACGCGGCCCTGGCGCTGATGAAGACGCGCGACGGCGTCCCCGAGGTCGAGGCGCTCGCCGAGTACGCCCGGAACACCGACCGGCTCTACCGCGCGCACCTGCGCCTGGCCCGCTACTGGTACGGCAACAACCGCTCCGTCGACGGCTTCTTCTGGGAGGCCCACAAGGAGCTCGCCGCGGACGCCCTGACCACCCCGCTCCGCGCCTTCGTGTACGTCACCAGCGGGCGCTACGCCGCCGACCAGCACTTCCGCGTGTTCCAGGCGTGGCAGGAGAAGCGCATGTTCGACAAGCTCGGCGTCGACAAGGCGCGCCTCAAGACCGCCCTCGAGCGCCGCGGCCCCAAACCCCGCTGAGACCGCGCGGACGCGCGTTGGCCCAATGCCGAACACCTTGGAACCAACGCCCTGATCCAACAGCGCTTTCTCAACCAGGAGACGCGGAGGCACGGAGGAAACCGGAGACGAGGCTACCTCCGTGGCAAGAGGCCCACCGTATCGGCAGCTCAGGGCCAAGCGAGGGGCGTTGGCGTCAGCCGCCTTGGCGAGGCGCGATCGACACAGTGGGGCCCTACCACGGCGTCACGCGTCTCGTCCCGGAGAACCTCTCCGTGCCATCTCCGTGTCTCCGTGCTCTCCGTGGCGAGAAGCTCGTGCGCTCAGCGGCGAGAAGCCCAATCGTATCCACCTACCGAGGCCGGTGTGCGTTGGTCATTGAGGTTGAGGCGCGCAGCCGGCCTCGGTCGAGAGTGTGCAGCGGGCGTCGGTGGCGCCGACGACGCAGCTCGCGGTGGCCGCGTCGTCCGTCCCCCAGGTCGTGACGAGCCCGCTGCAGTAGGCGGTGCAGGCCGAGCGGCCGGCGTCGAACCCGGCCAGGACCAGCCCACAGGCGACGCTCGCGTCGTCGCAGGCGGCCGCGCACGGGCCGCTGCTCGGCGCCGTGGCGTCGCAGCTCGCGAGCGCCGCGCAGCCCCCGGCCTCGTGACACGCCACGGCCGCGAGCGGGCCGCTGTCTCCGGCGTCGAGGCGCGCCGCGCACTCGGCGCGACACGAAAACGCCACCGCGTCGCCCTCGCACGCGACCCGCGCCTGGCAGTAGCGATCGCAGGGGTCGCCAGCGTCGTCGAACTGGACGATGGTCGACCCGGTCAGGACCTCGTCGGCGCAGGCCGTGAGCGCGTCGCAGTCGTCGTCGGCGATACACGCCTCGAGGACGTCTAGCTCGGCGCTCGACTCCTCGGCGCTCGCGCAGAGCCGGAGGCAGTCGTCGGGCCGGAGGAGCCCGCAGTCGCACATCGCCGAGCAGATCCCCTCGCAGCGCGCCACCCGGCCGGCGAGCGACTCGGCCTGACACAGCCGGTCCTCGAGGTGTGCGCAGCTCCCGCGCTGCTTCAGGCAGGCCGCGACCTCGCTGGTGTCGTCGAGGCCGCCGAAGCGGTCGAGGTCGCAGGTCGCCGCCATCAGCTGAAAGCTCGCCGGCCACGAGGCGCTGGCGTCACAGCTCCGGGCCGCTTCGTCGAAGTACGCCTCGCACACCGGCGAGACCTCGTCGAGGCAGGCCCGATCGGCGTCGCAGCCCCGCCGCTCGAAGCACGTCGCGGCCTTGTAGGCCATCACCGGCGCCCGGGCGTCACACTCGGCGAAGCAGGCGGCGCGGGTCGGCCAGATCCCGGCCACGGACGAGCCCGCGGGGCACGCCTCGACCTCCAGGCACACGGACGGGCAGAAGAGGCCGCCGTTGGACAGGCACTCGAGCGCCTCGTCGAGGTCACAGCCGGCGGCCGCGTTCGCGAGGCACGGGACCGCGTCGGCGAAGCTCGGTCGCGCCGCCGCCCGACCGGCGCACTGCGACCGGCACGCGCTCTCCTCCGCCGTCAGCCCGAAGATGGCCAGGGACGGGCAGCTCGCCACCGCCGCGCACAGCTCGTGGCACCCCGTGACCGCCTCGACCGGCCCGCCGTCGAGGCACCGCGTGCGCTCGCGACAGTCGCTCGCGTAGCACGCCACGGCGTTCACCCGGCCGTCGTCGAGGAGCCCCTCGCAGTGGGCGATACACGCCGCGCGGCCTCCGAAGTCGTCGCCGCAGCGCTCGGCGGCGTGACAGAAGTCGCTGCACAGCGACGCCTCGTAGGCCGCGGCCGTCGGGACCCGGCGCGCCCCGGGGAGCGCTCGCGCCGCGCCGCCGACCCCGGTCGCGAGCGGCGGCTGGTAGCGCACCTCGTCCTCGCAGCCCGGGCCCTCGAGGTGGTGGACGTCGTCTCCGGCGTCGACGGCGTCGGCGGTCCCGCCGTCGTCACCGCACGCCGCGACGAGCGGGGCGACGGCGAGCGCGAACGCGAGCCGGCGCAGGGCTGGGCAGGGGGACGGTCGCGGTGGGCTGGAGGGGCCGGTCGGGTTGCGCATCCCGCGAATGCTAGCCGGGCCGCCGGTTCGTGTCGACGCCGTTCCTCGGGGCTCGTGGCCGCGCGCGCCATCGTCCCGCGCTTGCGTCGGCGCAAGAACCACCCTATCGATTCACCCAGCCCGGAGGTCCCATGCACTCCAACGCCACGACCGTCGACGCCTACCTCGAGAGCCTGCCGCCTGCCCGCCGCGAGGCCATCTCCGCGGTCCGGGAGGTCATCCTCGCCAACCTCCCGGAGGGCTACGAGGAGGTCATGCGCTGGGGCATGATCTGCTACGAGGTCCCCCTCGCGACCTGCCCCGATACGTACAACGGCGAGCCCCTGATGTACGCCGCGCTCGCCTCCCAGAAGCGTCACATGGCGGTCTACCTGACCGCGATCTACGCCGATCCGGACCGCGCCGAGGACTTCGCCCGCCGCTACCGCGAGACCGGCAAGCGCCTCGACATGGGCAAGTCCTGCGTGCGCTTCACCAAGCTCGAGCACCTCCCCCTCGAGCTCGTCGGCGAGGTCGTCGCCTCGACCCCGGTCGCGGACATGGTCGCCATCGCCGACGGCGCGCGGAAGGCGCGCCGGAGAGCACGCTGACCCGCCATCGTGACCCGCGCGCGCCGCGGCGGTCGCCATGAGGCGCCGCGCTGGCTATGATCCCGGCGTGTCCGAACGAGGCCTCTTCTATCCGCTCGGGAGCGCTCAGGCCGAGGAGCTCGCGCTGGTCGCCGGCCTCAAGCCCGCGATCCGACAGCGCCTGTCCCGCCGCGCCCTCGACGCCCAGCGCCGCCGCCTCGAGCCCCTCGGCTACGCCTGCCACGTCCTGCTCAAGGGCGGCGTGAACATCCTCGTCGCCGCCGCCGACCCCGGTCGCGCCGAGGCCATCCTGCGCCTCGACGCCGCGGCCCTGCGCCCCGGCTTCGAGGGCGAGGGCTTCGACGAGGTCTTCGAGCACGGGCGCCTCCTCGGCTACCCGGACTGCTGTGCGCGCGCCTTCGCCTACCAGCGGGTCGAGCAGGGCGCCGGCACCCTCCCGGCCTGCGTCGCGGCCCTCGCCGCCACCGAGGGCCCACTCCTGCCGCGCTTGAACGTCGTCGATCCGCTCGTCTTCCACTACCTCCCGTGGATCCCCTGTCGCTTCGACTGCGCACCGAGCGCAGCATACGCCGACCGCCTCGCCGCCCTCATCGCCCGGCGCTACCCGGTCTTCGTGCGCAAGGTGGACTACGCGCTGGCCGCTCACCGCATCGTGGTCGAGGGCGCAGGGCAGGTCTCGCTGACCGGCACCTGGCGCGACGCCGAGACGCTCGTCGTAGACCGCGTCTGGGACACGGCGCGCGACCGCCGCGCCGGGACCCCCTACGCCGAGGCCAACGCCACGGCGATCGCCTCTCTGGTCGACAGAATACGGGGCGCGCGCCTGGTGACCTCCGCCGACGGGACCCTCCGCGTCGGTGACGCCTCGGGGGTCGAGGTCGAGCGCGCCACGCTGTTCCCGTTCGGCGGACGATCGGCGAACGCGGTTCGCTGATCTCGCATCGCACCGTGGCGCGTCGCGCGTGTCGCGACTGACGGATCGGTCAAACCTGTAGTCGCCAAAGTACAGATTTGCCTTGCGATCTGTGCAAGTCCTTAGAATCTGCGGTCTTGCATCGAGCACAAGCAATGCATCGTTCGGTTAATTGTGCTCATGTGGGCCTACCGGAGGTCTTCGCCGGATTCCCCCCTATCGTGGGCTATCGGTTCTTGCTATAAACGAAAGACGGAGCCGACGTTCTCGGCTTCTTCCACGAAAACCCACGGCGCCGTCCAGCCCGGCCAGATCGGGAACGGAGTCCTACCCTCCAGCGAAAGAGCTGTGTGCGCTGCATCAGCGCCCACGGATCTCGACAGGGCAGCGCCGATAGAGCCACCCGCGAGTACCTGATGCCAGATTACTTGCGCTCCCGAGCATGCCGCCGCAGCCCTCAGGCTGTTGGCGGCTTTCTGTGTTCTCTGGCCGTGCTCCTCGCGCTCTCGGGCGCAGTGGGCTGTAGCGGCGACGACGGGCCGCCGACCGACGGCTCCGGGCGCGTGGCGATCAACGTCGCGCCCCTGTCGGACGCGACCAACGCGGTCTACACGCTGCACCTCGAGAACGCGGCGGGCGACGTCGTCATCGACCGCCAGCTCGACGCCGACGGCTACGGCGACGGCGCCGGCGCCATCGCCTACGTCTCGACCTGCGACCCGACCTCGAACCCCAACACCCTCACCCTGACCCTCGACGAGCTCTACGACGACAACGGCCTCGTCCCCGCCAGCACCTGGGTCAACCCCACCCCGTTCGTCCGGGAGTTCGACTGCAAGGAGAACCAGGACGTCGCCCTCGACTTCGACATCACGGTCGCCCGCGCCGCGGTCCAGGGCTTCTTCGACATCGTCGTCAGCCTCGGCGACACCTTCTGCTCCGCCAAGCTCGACTGCCAGAACGACGACGGGACCGACATCGACCTGGTCCACAACCCCGCCAGCGGTCAGCGAGACATGACCGCGGTCGTCGGCCTGAGCTGCACCGCCGGGCCCGACGCGGACAACACGATCCTGTACATGAACGACATCGTCATCAACTGCCTCGGGCAGTCCGGGCCGACCCGGATCGATGTCTCCCACGAGGGCAACGTCCCCCTGACGACGGCGCCCAACGCCAACCCCGACGGCTACCTCTTCGGCGCGACGGTCTTCCGCGGCATCCAGCAGTACAACGACGCCCCGTACGTCTACTGGAACATCGCGATGGGGCTCAATCACGACAACTTCTTCCCCGGCCAGTGCGTGCTGAGCCTGCGCGGGACCGCCCGCGGCGAGGAGCTGGCCGAGGACCCCGACGGCTACGTCATCCCCGAGGACGCCTACTACCCGGTGGTCGAGTGGTCGGTGACCCTCAGCGACGGCGGCGAGCGGGTCTGCACCCAGCACCCGGTGACGGTCGGAAACCTCATCCAGAACCGGATGGGCTTCGACGTCGCGAACCTCGCCGCGACGGGCAGCGGCGTCTTCATCACGACCTCGAGCGGCCTCCGCGAGCTCATCCAGCACGAGTACAACGGCAACGAAGGCACGATCTCGACCGCCGACGGCTACCACACCTGCACGGACGGGCGGCAGTCCGGCGACGAGACCGGCATCGACTGCGGCGGCCCCGACTGCGGCCTGTGCCCGCCGTCGTCCGGCGACTGCAACGACAACCTCCAGAACTCCACCGAGACCGGCATCGACTGCGGCGGGCGCTGTGGCCCCTGCGACGTCGGCGTCCCCTGTGAGGACGCCGGCGACTGCCTCACCGACTCCTGCGACAACGGCTTCTGCGCCGAGGCGACCTGCGACGACCGGGCCAAGAACGGCGACGAGGAGGACGTCGACTGCGGCGGCTCCACCTGCGCGGCCTGCGGCGGCGCGCCGTGCACCGACGACTCCGAGTGCGGCAGCGGCGTCTGCGCCGGCACCACCTGCGCCGCGCCCACCTGCAGCGACGGCAAGAAGAACGGCGCCGAGACCGACGTCGACTGCGGCGGCCCCGACTGCGGCGACTGCGACCCCGGGCGCACCTGCGACCTGTGGAGCGACTGCACGAGCCGCGTCTGCGACGACGGCGAGTGCAAGACCGCGACCTGCGACGACGGCGTCCGCAACGGTTCGGAGGTCCAGCAGGACTGCGGCGGCCCCGACTGCGCCGCCTGTGCCGGCTCCCCGCCGGGTGAGAACGGCTGCGCCAGCGGCGTCCAGACCGGCTCCGGGTGCGCGGCGCCCTCCTGCTCCGACGGCCACACCAACGGCAACGAGACCGGCGTCGACTGCGGCGGCACCTGCTCGCCGTGCCCCGACCTCGACCCCTGCGAGCGCGACATGGACTGCGCCAGCGGGAGCTGCGTCGACGACTTCTGCCAGCCCGCCAGCTGCGACGACGACCGCCAGAACCAGGGCGAGTTCGACATCGACTGCGGCGGGCCCTGCGCGCCGTGCCCGGGCAACACCTGCACCGACGGCTCGGAGTGCGCGAGCCTCGTCTGCGTGGACGACCAGTGCGCGGTCCCGACCTGCGAGGACGGCGTCAAGAACGGCTTCGAGACCGACACCGACTGCGGCGGGCCCTGCGACCCCTGCGACCCGGGCGAGGTCTGCGGGCGTAACGGCGACTGCCAGAGCGACCTCTGCCAGGCCGGGCTCTGCGCGGAGCCCCGCTGCGACGACGGCGTCCAGAACGGCGACGAGACCGGCGAGGACTGCGGCGGCTCCTGCGGCGCCTGCCCCGGCACCGGCTGCACCGTCCCCGACCAGTGCGGCAGCGACGTCTGCGAGGGCGACACCTGCCTCGACCCGACCTGCGAGGATCGCGCCCAGAACCAGGGCGAGGCCTGGATCGACTGCGGCGGCCCGTGCGCCCCGTGCGGCGACGGCACCCCCTGCGACTTCGACTTCGACTGCGCCAGCGGCGTCTGCTCCGGCGGCTTCTGCGCCACCCCGAACTGCTTCGACGGCACGCGCAACGGCCTCGAGGCCGGCGTCGACTGCGGCGGCCCCGACTGCGGCGTATGCTCCGGCGGCACGGCGCCCAACGAGGAGGCCTGCTCCTCGTCCATCGGCAACCAGAACGGCGTCGACGACACCGGCGTCATCTGCGTCGCCCCGTCCTGCATCGACCACGTCCAGAACGGCAGCGAGGCCGGGGTCGACTGCGGCGGCCCGTGCCCCGACTGCGAGCCCGGAAACCACTGCCGGGGCCCGCTCGAGTGCGCCAGCCACGTCTGCGACGAGGGCGTCTGCGCGCCCTACTCGTGCACCGATCAGGTCAAGAACGGCGCCGAGGAGGGCGTCGACTGCGGCGGCGACTGCCCGGCCTGCCCCTCGGTCGACTGCACGGCGAACAGCGACTGCATGAGCGGGCAGTGCGTCGGCAACGTCTGCACCGAGCCGACCTGCGACGACGGCATCAAGAACTGGGACGAGACCGACGTCGACATCGGCGGCCACTGCGGCCCGGCGCCCAACGACTTCGCCTGCGAGGACGGCGACGACTGCGAGAGCACCATCTGCATCCGCGGCTACTGCCGCCCGGTCAGCTGCGACGACGACGTCCAGGACGGCCAGGAGACCGGCGTCGACTGCGGCGGCCCGCTCTGCAACGCCTGCCCGAACACCGAGTGCACCGCCTCCGACCAGTGCTCCACCGGCGTCTGCGACGGCACCAGCGGGACCTGCGCGCCCCCGAGCTGTAACGACGGCGTCGAGAACGGCTACGAGACCGGCGTCGACTGCGGCGGCAGCTGCACGCCGTGCCCGACGGGCCTCGAGTGCTACGTGTCGACCGACTGCGACAGCCGCGTCTGCTGGGCCGGCCGCTGCATGAACCCGTCCTGCACCGACGGCGTCAAGAACGGCTCCGAGCAGGGCGTCGACTGCGGCGGCCCGGCGTGCGGCGTCTGCCCCTTCGGCGGCTGCACTGAAGACTACCAGTGCGCGAGCCAGATCTGCGCCGCCGGACAGTGCGCCGCTGCGTCCTGCAGCGACGGCGTCAAGAACGCCAACGAGGCCGGCGTCGACTGCGGCGGCAGCTGCCAGCCCTGCGGCGACGGCTACGAGTGCATGTGGCCGAACGACTGCGAGAGCCTCAACTGCGACCACGGCTTCTGCGCCGACTCGACCTGCGACGACGGCTGGCAGAACCAGGGCGAGGCCGGCGTCGACTGCGGCGGCCCGTGCGCCGCCTGCCCGTCCCAGCCCTGCAGCGGCCCGGCCGGCTGCGCCAGCGGCAACTGCGACCTCCAGGACGGCTGCGTCCAGCCCGCCTGCGACGACGGCATCCAGAACGGCTTCGAGGTCGGCGTCGACTGCGGTGGCCCCTGTGTCGCCTGCCCCGACGGCGTCGAGTGCTACGGCCCCGGCGACTGCGACAGCGGCAACTGCTGGCGCGGGATGTGCCTGGCGCCCTCGTGCTGGGACGGGATCCTCAACGGCGACGAGGAGAAGACCGACTGCGGCGGCACCAAGTGCGGCGCCTGCGACCAGGTCGAGTGCACCAGCGGCAGCCAGTGCGCCAGCCAGATCTGCCAGGACGGGCGCTGCACCCAGGCGCGCTGCGACGATCACGTCCAGAACGGCGCCGAGACCGGCGTCGACTGCGGCGGCCCGTGCTACCCGTGCCAGACCGTCGGCACGGGCTGTCAGCAGGGCGCGGACTGCGCGACCGGCACCTGCGTCAACGGCGTCTGCACCGAGCCGAGCTGCTTCGACGGGCAGTGGAACGGCGGCGAGGAGTGGGTCGACTGCGGCGGGCCCTGCGCGCGCCTCTGTCACGACGACGAGTGTACCAGCGGCAGCGAGTGCGCCAGCCAGGTGTGCAACACCAGCGTCACCCCGAACGTCTGCGACGTCCCACTATGTAATGATGGGTACAAGAACGGCTACGAGACCGGAAAGGACTGCGGCGGCCCGTGCCCGCCCTGCCTCGATCCCGGCGACATCTGCCACTCGGCCTTCGACTGCGACAGCCTCGTCTGCTCGGGCGGCATCTGCCTGCCGGCGAGCTGCCACGACGGCGTGCGAAACCAGGGCGAGGAGGGCCCCGACTGCGGCGGGCCCTGCGCCGGCGCCTGCGCCAACACGGGCTGCACCAGCAACGACCAGTGCTCCAGCCACAACTGCGACATCGCCAACGGGCGCTGCCTGAACCCGACCTGCTACGACGGCATCGAGAACGGCCTCGAGACCGGCCTCGACTGCGGCGGCTACTGCGGGCCCTGCGAGGACGGCGGCTGCCGCTACGCGGCCGACTGCGTGAGCGGCCTCTGCGTCAACGGCGTCTGCCGCGAGCCGACCTGCCGCGACGGGGTCGCCAACCAGGGCGAGACCGGCGTCGACTGCGGCGGGCCCTGCGGCTCCTGCGACGGGGTCGAGTGTACCTCGGGCGCCGACTGCGGCAGCGGCATCTGCACCGGCGGCAACTGCGCCGCCCCGCGGTGCGACGATCGGATCCAGAACGGCGCCGAGCAGGGCGTCGACTGCGGCGGGCCGTGCGCGGCCTGCGAGCCGGGCGGCGGCTGCCTCCAGGCCTCGGACTGCTCGAGCTACGTCTGCCTCAACGGGCGCTGCCAGCAGCCGAGCTGCTCCGACGGCATCAAGAACGGCAACGAGACCGGCGGCGACTGCGGCGGCGACTGCGGCGCCTGCCCCGGGCCGGACGGCGGCGGCTGCGTCGCCGACTGGCAGTGCGCCAGCCACATCTGCCTCAACGGCGAGTGCGAGCCCTCGCGCTGTAACGACGGCGTCCAGAACGGCGGCGAGACCGGCGTCGACTGCGGCGGCTACTGCGCGCAGTGCCCCGACTACAACCCGTGCCGAAACGGCGTCGACTGCTCCTCGTCGGTCTGCTGGGGCGACCGCTGTCAGCCCGATCGCTGTAACGACCGCGTCCGAAACGGCGACGAAGAGGGCGTCGACTGCGGCGGGTCGTGTCCGCACCACTGCCCGGGCGTCGAGTGCACCAGCGGCTCCGAGTGCGCCAGCGGCTTCTGCGTGTCGAACGTCTGCCTGCCGCCGACCTGCTCCGACGGCCGCCAGAACGGCAACGAGCTCGGCACCGACTGCGGCGGCAGCTGCCAGCCGTGCCCGCCCGAGCGCGAGTGCTACAGCGGCGCCGACTGCTCGAGCGGGATCTGCCGCTGGGGCTTCTGCACCAACCCGAGCTGCTCGGACGGCGTGCAGAACGGCTTCGAGACGGGCAAGGACTGCGGCGGCGGCTGCGGCGCCTGCCCCGCCGGCGGCTGCCAGCACGACTGGCAGTGCGCCAGCGGCTACTGCTCGGGCGGCCTCTGCCAGACCCCGAGCTGCTACGACGGCCACCAGAACGGCGGCGAGACCGGCCGCGACTGCGGCGGGTGGTGTCCGCCCTGCGGCGGCGGCGACCCGTGCGACGTGTTCCTCGACTGCGAGGCGGGCTTCTGCCAGAACGGCCGCTGCCCCGACGGCCCGCGCTGCAACGACGGCGTCCGCAACGGCCAGGAGGTCGGCATCGACTGCGGCGGTCCGGACTGCCTGCCGTGCTACGACAACTCCTGCACCTCGGGCAGCCAGTGCGCGAGCGGCGTCTGCAGCGGCGGCGTGTGCCAGCCGGCGAGCTGCACCGACAACGTGAAGAACGGCGGCGAGACCGCGGTCGACTGCGGCGGCAACTGCCAGCCCTGCTACAACGGCCTCGAGTGCTACGCCGACAGCCAGTGCAACAGCCGCGTCTGCCGCGACGGGCGCTGCCAGATCCCGACCTGCCACGACGGCGTCCAGAACGGCTACGAGACCGGCCGCGACTGCGGCCCGGACTGCGGCCTCTGCCCCGGCGAGACCGCGCCGACCCCGCCCCAGTGCGCCTCCGGCGTGCTGCTGAACGGCCGCTGCGTCGAGCCCACCTGCGCCGACGGCCTCAAGAACGGCAGCGAGGCCGGCGTCGACTGCGGCGGCCCGTGCAAGGCCTGCGACGGCGGCAACCGCTGCCAGCGCGCCTCGGACTGCGAGAGCCTGGTCTGCAAGTACGGCTTCTGCCGCGACGCCACCTGCTACGACGGCGTCAAGAACGGCAACGAGGCCGAGGTCGACTGCGGCGGCACCATCTGCCTGTCGTGCCCCGGCTCTCCCGCCCCGGGCCCCGAGACCTGCGCCTCGGGCGTCATGATCGACGGCACCTGCCAGCCCCCGCGCTGCGACGACGGCGTCCTCAACGGCATCGAGAGCGAGACCGACTGCGGCGGCAACTGCGTGCCGTGTAACCCCGGCTACGGCTGCGTCGTCAACAGCGACTGCGGCAGCGGCATCTGCGTCGGCGGGACCTGTCAGCCGGCGTCGTGCCACGACAACGTCCGAAACCAGAACGAGACCGGGACGGATTGCGGCGGCGTCTGCGGCCTCTGCCCCGGCGCCCCGAGCCCGCCCCAGTTCTGCGCCAGCGGCGTCGTCGATCAGGACGGCAAGTGCAAGGCCCCCGGCTGCGACGACGGCGTGAAGAACGGCGCCGAGACCGCGGTCGACTGCGGCGGCGGCTGCACCCCGTGCGGCGACGGCTACCCCTGCACCCGGGGCAGCGACTGCGCCGGCGGCTCCTGTGTCCTCGGCTACTGCTACCCGCCGAGCTGCCACGACAACGTGTCGAACCAGGGCGAGCAGGGCATCGACTGCGGCGGCCCCTGCGCCTCGTGCTACCAGGCCGAGTGCAACTACAACTGGGACTGCTGGAGCGGAGTCTGCACCGGCGGCGTCTGCGCCGAGCCGCGCTGTAACGACGGCGTGCAGAACGGCTTCGAGACCGGCCGCGACTGCGGCGGCCCGTGCCCCTTCTGTGAGGGCCCGTGGCCCTGCCGCGGCGGCTTCGACTGCCAGAGCAAGGTCTGCCGCAACGGCGTCTGCCAGGACCCGACCTGCTGGGACGGCGTCAAGAACGGCAACGAGGCCGGCGTCGACTGCGGCGGCTCCTGCGGCGGCTGCTTCGACGTGACCTGCGCCACCGGGACCGACTGCGCCAGCGGCGTCTGCGACACCGGCGTCCCCGGCGGGCGCTGCCTGGCCCCGTCGTGCTCCGACGGCGTCCTCAACGGCACCGAGTCGAACGTCGACTGCGGCGGCTGGTGCGGCGGCTGCGGCCAGTGGACCGAGTGCCGCTGGGACGGCGATTGCGACAGCGGCATCTGCTACAACGGCTTCTGCCGCCCGCCGAGCTGCACCGACGGGGTGCGCAACGGCGACGAGGTCGGCGTCGACTGCGGCGGGCCGACCTGCAAGAAGTGCTACAACGACAGCTGCTCGAGCAACGCCGAGTGCTCGAGCGGCGTGTGCATGAACACCAACCCGCGGATCTGCGCCCCGCCGACCTGCGAGGACCGCATCCAGAACGGCCTCGAGCAGGGCGTCGACTGCGGCGGCTTCTGCCGGGCGTGCGGCAACGGCGCCGAGTGCCGCGACGCCGCGGGCTGCACCAGCCTCAACTGCAAGGACGGCATCTGCCAGCCGGCCACCTGCAAGGACTACCTGCGAAACGGCGACGAAGAGGGCATCGACTGCGGCGGCTCCCAGTGCGGCGGCTGCTACCAGACGGGGTGCCTGACCAACGCCGACTGCTGGAGCGGCGTCTGCTCCGGCGGGACCTGCCTCGAGCCGACCTGCTCCGACGGCGTGCGCAACGGCTACGAGGGCGACGTCGACTGCGGCGGCGGCTGCGCGCCGTGTACCGACGGGCGCTGTAACGACGGCAACGACTGCGAGAGCGGTGTCTGCTACGCCGGCTTCTGCCGCCCCGCGAGTTGCTACGACCGCATCCAGAACCAGGGCGAGGGCGGCATCGACTGCGGCGGCCCGTGCTCGCTCCTCTGCGCCGAGGACGGCTGCACCGCCGGCGTCCAGTGCGCCAGCGGCATCTGCAACGGCACGACCGGCACCTGCGAGCCGTGGAGCTGCACCGACGGCGTCTGGAACGGCCCCGAGCAGGGCCCCGACTGCGGCGGCCCGTGCAAGGGCTGCGAGCCGGGCTGGCGCTGCTACGGCCCGAGCGACTGCGGCAGCCGCAACTGCGTCGACGGCGTCTGCCGCCCGTCGACCTGCGAGGACGGCATCACCAACCAGGGCGAGGAGAACATCGACTGCGGCGGCGCCAACTGCTCGGCCTGTCCGGGCGACGCCTGCACCGACTCCCTCGACTGCGCGAGCTACGTCTGCAGCGGCGGCCCGCCGCCGGTCTGCCAGGACCCGACCTGCAGCGACAACGCCCGAAACGGCGGCGAGACGGCGCTCGACTGCGGCGGCCCCAACTGTAGCCCGTGCCCGAACGGGCGCCGCTGCGGGATCGACTCCGACTGCCAGAGCGGGGTCTGCTTCGCCGGCTACTGCCGCGCTCCGAGCTGCTTCGACCAGCGCCAGAACCAGACCGAGACCGGCGTCGACTGCGGCGGGCCCTGCGGCCTCTGCCCCGACGATCCGGGCGGCTGCGCCAGCGACGCCCAGTGCGCCAGCGGCACCTGCCACCTCGGCGTCTGCTACCCGGCGACCTGCGACGACAACCGCCAGAACGGCCTCGAGTCCGGCGTCGACTGCGGCGGCCCGTGCGCCGGCTGCGGCGTCGGCGAGCGCTGTAACCGCCTCAGCGACTGCGCCAGCGGCGTCTGCCTCGGCGGCATCTGCCAGGCGCCGACGTGCCACGACGGGATCCTCAACCAGGACGAGCTCGAGATCGACTGCGGCGGCTCCTGCGGCGCCTGCTACAACACCAACTGCTTCGACGACAACGAGTGCGCCTCCCGCGTCTGCGACAACGGCGTGTGCAAGGCCCCGACCTGCAACGACGGCGTCCACAACGGCAGCGAGGAGGACATCGACTGCGGCGGCTGGAGCTGCGCCGGCTGCCCCAACGAGCACGTCTGCACCAGCGGCTCGAGCTGCGGCAGCGGCGTCTGCTACGCCGGCTACTGCCGCCAGGCGAGCTGCTACGACGGCAAGCAGAACCAGGGCGAGGTCGACATCGACTGCGGCGGCCCGTGCGGCGCCTGCCCGCCCACCGGCTGCACCAACGACAACCAGTGCGCGAGCCTCGTGTGCGACAACGGCGTCTGCCTGACCCCGACCTGTAGCGACAACCGCAAGAACGGCGCCGAGCTGGGCGTCGACTGCGGCGGCCCGTGTCAGGGCTGTAACGGCGGCCAGCAGTGCTACGAGCCCTCGGACTGCGAGAGCTACGTCTGTCAGGGCGGCATCTGCTACCCGCCGAGCTGCATGGACGGCGTCAAGAACGGCACCGAGACCCAGGTCGACTGCGGTAACGCCGCCTGCGGGGCTTGTGCGCTGTTCCCCTGCGACGAGGCCAGCGACTGCGCCTCCAAGATCTGCGTCGACGGCAACTGCGCGCCGAGCGCCTGCGACGACGGCATCCAGAACGGCCAGGAGACGGGCGTCGACTGCGGCGGGCGCTGCATCGCGTGCATCGACACCTGCAGCTGGCACACCGACTGCGCCTCCGGCGTCTGCTGGAACGGCTACTGCCGTGAGCCGCGCTGCGACGACGGCGTGCAGAACGGCAGCGAGGCCGGCATCGACTGCGGCGGCGGCTGCGGCTTCTGCCCGAACTTCGACTGCGTGAGCGACTCCGAGTGCGCCTCGGGCGTCTGCTCCGGCAACATCTTCAGCCCCGGGACCTGCCAGCCGCCGAGCTGCTCCGACGGCATCAAGAACGGCCAGGAGACCGGCACCGACTGCGGCCGCAACTGCGGGCCCTGCCTCTCCGGGGCCGAGTGCTCGAGCGGCGCCGACTGCGCCTCCCACAACTGCTGGGCGGGCCTCTGCCTCGAGGCCACCTGCTACGACGGCCTGCGAAACCAGGACGAGACCCAGGTCGACTGCGGCGGCGACCGCTGTAACGACTGCCCCGGCGACCCGTGCCTCGACCCGAGCGAGTGCCAGAGCGGCATCTGCTCCGGCGACACCTGTCAGGAGCCGACCTGCTTCGACAACCGCCAGAACGGCATGGAGAGCGGCGTCGACTGCGGCGGCTGGTTCTGCCCGAGCTGCCCCGACGCGGCGGCCTGCTGGGGCCCGGCGGACTGCTCGAGCGGCGTCTGCGTGGGCGGCTACTGCCGTGACGCGACCTGCCACGACGGCGTGCGCAACCAGGGCGAGCTGGCGACCGACTGCGGCGGCCCATGCGCGGCCTGCCCCGGCACCGGCTGCACCCGGCGCGAGGACTGCGGCAGCGGCGTCTGCAGCGGCGACATCTTCAACCCCGGCGTCTGCCTCGAGCCGAGCTGCACCGACGGCATCAAGAACGGCCCCGAGACCGGCCCCGACTGCGGCGGCCCGTGCGGGCGCTGCGACGACGGCTACCAGTGCTACACCAACATCGACTGCTCGACGAAGGTCTGCCGCGGCGGCGTGTGCGCGCCGGCCTCGTGCCACGACAACGTCCACAACGGCAACGAGAGCGACATCGACTGCGGCGGCAGCTGCGGGGCGTGCGTCGGCGGCGGCTGCACCCACGGCGCCGAGTGCGCGAGCTTCATCTGCGAGGGCGGCGTCTGCCAGCCCCCGGCCTGTGACGACGGCGTCCGAAACGGCCCCGAGACGGACATCGACTGCGGCGGCAACTGCAAGCCCTGCTACACCGGCGCCCGCTGCGAGAGCCCCTTCGACTGCGGCGTCGACAGCTGCATCGGCGGCTACTGCCCCGAGGACCGCTGCCACAACGGCCGCCGCGACGGCGACGAGACCGACACCGACTGCGGCGGGACCTTCTGCAAGGCCTGCGACAACGAGCCCTGTGACGACGAGGTGGCCTTCGGTCTGCAGGTGTCCGACTTCTGCGCCAGCGGCGTCTGCAACATCGTGTGCCAGCCGGCGACCTGCAACGACGGCGTCAAGAACGGCAACGAGCAGGGCACCGACTGCGGCGGCCCGTGCCGCGCGTGCGACACCGGCTGGAGCTGCGACCAGGCCAACGACTGCGACAGCCTCAGCTGCTACGGGAACCTGTGTCTCCCGCCGAACTGCCACGACAACCTCTGGAACGGCGACGAGGAGGGCAAGGACTGCGGCGGCTCCCAGTGCGGCGCCTGCCCCGGCACCACGCCCGGCCCCGGCGAGTACTGCGCCAGCGGCGTCCAGGACGGCCTCCTCTGCACCGCGCCGACCTGCTTCGATGGGGTCCGAAACGGCGGAGAGCGCGGCACGGACTGCGGCGGGAGCTGCGTCCCGTGCCCGACCGGCAACGAGTGCACCCGCGGCAGCGACTGCGACAGCGGCGTCTGCTACGCCGGCTTCTGCCGCGACCCCAGCTGCGACGACTGGACCCGCAACGGCACCGAGACCGGCATCGACTGCGGCGGCTTCTTCTGTGACAAGTGCCCCGGCGAGGTCGTCCAGGAGCCCCACGAGTGCGCCAGCGGCACCCTCGACGCCGAGGGGCGCTGCTCGATCCCGAGCTGCTTCGACAACAAGCAGAACGGCGAGGAGAAGGGCATCGACTGCGGCGGCGGCTGCGACCCCTGCGATCCCGGCTGGGAGTGCCTCTACGCCAGCGACTGCGACAGCCGCGTCTGCATCGACGGGATCTGCCAGACCCCGCAGTGCGACGACGGCGTGAAGAACGGCGCCGAGACCGGCCGCGACTGCGGCGGCATCTGCGGCGAGTGCCCCGGCTACGAGTGCACCAACGGCGATGTCTGCGCCAGCCAGGTCTGCAGCGCCGAGGGCAGCACCGGCGGCGAGGACATCTGCCAGCTCCCGAGCTGCTCCGACGGCAAGAAGAACGGCGCCGAGCGCGACATCGACTGCGGCGGCGAGTGCGCCCCGTGCCCGACCGGCGGCCCGTGCCGCTTCAACCACGAGTGCGAAGAGGGCACCTGCAAGTGGGGCTACTGCGTCGCCGCGAGCTGCGACGACGAGCTGCGCAACGGCGACGAGCAGGGTGTGGACTGCGGCGGCAGCTGCCCGCTCGCCTGCGCCGGGCAGCCGGCGACCGACCCGAGCGAGTGCGAGAGCGGCGTCCTGACCCCCGAGGGCGACACCTGCGCGGCCCCGGCCTGTGACGACGGCATCCGCAACGGCTACGAGGTCGGCATCGACTGCGGCGCCTCGTGCCCGCGCTGCGAGCAGGGCTGGCCCTGCCGCGGCCCGGCCGACTGCGAGAGCCAGGTCTGCCTCGGCGGCCGCTGCGAGCCCTACAGCTGCAACGACGGGATCCAGAACGGCAACGAGCTCGGCATCGACTGCGGCGCCGACTGCGGCTACTGCCCCGACCAGAACTGCGGCTTCAACGGCGACGCCCAGTGCGCCAGCGGGGTCTGCACCGGCGGCAAGTGCCAGGAGCCGACCTGCACCGACGGCGTGCAGAACCAGAACGAGGAGGCGGTCGACTGCGGCGGCGTCTGCCCCGCCTGCATCGACGGCAGCACCTGCACCGACGGCTCCGAGTGCCTCTCCGGCGTCTGCGCCCGCGGCTACTGCGTCCCGGCCGGCTGCCACGACCGCATCCAGAACGGCGACGAGACCGGCATCGACTGCGGCGGCGACTGCGGCCTGTGCCCGGGCGACTCCGGGACCTCGGACGAGTGCGCCAGCGGCGTCAGCGACGGGGCGACCTGCCAGGCCCCGACCTGCGACGACGGCATCATGAACGGCTTCGAGTGGGGCGTGGACTGCGGCGCCGCCTGCGAGCCCTGCGCTCCCGGCAACCAGTGCGACGCGCACGTCGACTGCACCAGCTTCAACTGCGAGGACGGCGTCTGCGTCCCGCCGACCTGCCACGACGGGATCTGGAACGGCAACGAGGTCGGCATCGACTGCGGCGGCGGCTGCGGCGAGTGCGGCGGCAGCGACTGCACCGACGACGGCGACTGCGCGAGCCTGTCGTGCACGGCCAACGTCTGCGACGACGCGACCTGCGACGACGGCATCAAGAACGGCGACGAGAGCGGCGTCGACGTCGGCGGCATCTGCGACGTCAAGGCCGGCACCGACGCGCCGTGCCACGACGACGACGACTGCGAGAGCCGGGTCTGCGGCGACGGCTACTGCGACGCGCCGGCCTGCGACGACCACACCGAGAACGGCAACGAGACCGGCGTCGACTGTGGCGGCAGCTGCCTGGCCTGCCCGGGCGAGACCGTGACCTCGCCGGCCCAGTGCGCGAGCGGCGTGTGGAACGGCACGGTCTGCATCGCGGGCACCTGCTCTGACGGCAAGAAGAACAACAACGAGACCGGGATCGACTGCGGCGGCGCCTGCGCCGGCTGCCCCGACGGCGGCGCCTGCGACAGCGGCCTCGACTGCCAGAGCGGCTCCTGCGTGCTCGACACCTGCGCCGACGCCTCGTGCAACGACGGCGTCCAGAACGGCACCGAGGGCGGCGTCGACTGCGGCGGCGGCTGCGGCGGCTGCCCGGGCACCAACGTGACCGATCCGAGCGACTGCGCCTCCAACGTCGCCGTCGACGGGGTCTGCGTGGCCCCGACCTGCGACGACGGTGTCAAGAACGGCGCCGAGACGGCGCTGGACTGCGGCGGCGCCTGCGACCCGTGCGGCCCGCGCGAGGGCTGCGAGGTCGACGACGACTGCGCCGGCACGACGACCCTCTGCGTCGACGGCTGGTGCGTCCCGAGCGCCTGCGACGACGATCGCCTCGGCGGCGACGAGCAGGGCGTGGACTGTGGCGGCAGCTGCCCGCTGCTGTGCGACGGCCAGCCCGCGACCGACCCGAGCCAGTGCCAGAGCGGCGTCGTCCTGAACGGCGTCTGCGGGGACGCGACCTGCACCGACGGCATCGACAACGGCTACGAGACCGGCGTGGACTGCGGCGGCGGCTGCCCGACGGCGTGCCAGGAGGGCTTCGACTGCAACAGCGGCGTCGACTGCCTGAGCCTCGTCTGCGAGGACGGCCAGTGCGCCGCCCCGCGCTGCGACGACGGGCTCAAGAACGGCCTCGAGACCGGCGTCGACTGCGGCGGCCTGTGCGGCCTCTGCATCGGCGAGGGCGACCCGAGCGGGCCCGAGGACTGCGCCAGCGGCGTGTTCGACGGCATCAGCTGCGTGACCGCGAGCTGCACCGACGACGTCAAGAACCAGGCGGAGACCGGCGTCGACTGCGGCGGCCCGTGCCCGGCCTGCGACGTCCAGGAGCCCTGCCGCGACGACTCCGACTGCGACAGCGGCGCGTGCTCGCACCACGTCTGTACCGCCGCGGCCTGTGACGACGGCGTCAAGAACGGCGACGAGGACGGCGTGGACTGCGGCGGGACGAGCTGCCTGTCCTGCGCCGGCACCCCGGAGACCGACCCGAGTCAGTGCGCCAGCGGCGTGCTCGACGGCGGCGTCTGCGCCGCCTCGACCTGCTTCGACGACGTCCAGAACCAGGGCGAGACCGGCGTCGACTGCGGCGGCCCGTGCAACGACTGCGGCGCCGGCGACAGCTGCGAGGTCGACGGCGACTGCGAGACCGGCGTCTGCGGCGGCGGCGTGTGCGACGCGCCGGCCTGTGACGACGGCGTCCACAACGGCGACGAGGCCGGGGTCGACTGCGGCGGCAGCTGCGGCGGCTTCTGCCCGGGCGACGGCTGCACCGCCAACGGGCAGTGCGCGAGCGACGTCTGCACCAGCAACACCTGTCAGGCGCCGAGCTGCGCCGACGGCGTCCAGAACGGCACCGAGACCGCCGTCGACCTGGGCGGCGACTGCGGCCACGCCCCGGCGGGCACCCCGTGCGCCGACGGCGACGCCTGCGCCAGCGGCTCGTGCGTCGACGGCTGGTGCCGCGAGCCGAGCTGCGACGACCACGTCCTCAACGGCGACGAGGCCGGGATCGACTGCGGCGGGAGCTGCCTCGCCTGCGCCGGGACGCAAGTCGGCGGCCCGGGCGAGTGCGCCAGCGGCGCCTGGGACGGCCAGGCCTGCGTGAACGCGGACTGCGCCGACGGCCAGCAGAACGGCACCGAGACCGGTGTCGACTGCGGCGGCGTCTGTGACGGCTGCGCGGCCGGCTGGGAGTGCACGATCGCGGCGGACTGCGCGAGCTTCACCTGCGAGGACGGCACCTGCCAGGTCCCGAGCTGCAACGACGGCGTCGAGAACGGCATCGAGACCGGCGTCGACTGCGGCGGCGGCTGCGGCGCCTGCGAGGGCGAGGCCTGCTCGGGCCCGGCGGACTGCGCGAGCTCGAGCTGCACCGGGAGCGTCTGCGACGGCTTCTCGTGCAGCGACGGCATCCTGAACGACGGCGAGTCCGGCATCGACTGCGGCGGCGCCACCTGCGCCGGGTGCCCGAGCGGCGGCGACTGCGACGTCGACGACGACTGCGCTAGCGGGGTCTGCGACGACCAGATCTGCGTCAGCCCGTCCTGCGACGACGGCGTGAAGAACGGCGCGGAGACCGGCGTGGACTGCGGCGGGAGCTGCCTGGCCTGCCCGGGCACCGACGTGACCGACCCGAGCCAGTGCGAGAGCGGCAACTGGGACGGCCAGACCTGCGTCAGCCCGACCTGCGACGACGGCGTCCAGAACGGCGGCGAGTCCGGCGCCGACTGCGGCGGCCCGTGCGATGACTGCCCGATCGGCGTCGAGTGCCTCGGCAACACCGACTGCGTGAGCGGTGTCTGCGGCGTCTCCGGCGAGTGCGCCGCGGCGAGCTGCAGCGACGGCGTCAAGAACGGCGACGAGACCGGCCCCGACTGCGGCGGGACCTGCGACAAGTGCGCCGGCGACCAGTGCCTCAACGGTGAGGAGTGCGCCAGCGGGATCTGCGCCGGCGGCGTCTGCACCCAGGCCAGCTGCGACGACGGCGTCGCGAACGGCGGCGAGGGCGCGGTCGACTGCGACGACGACAACCCCTGCACCGACGACACGTGCGTCGACGCCGTCACCTGCGTCCACGTCTTCGCGGCCAACGGCACCGTCTGCGGCAGCCACGGCGGGACCTGCGCGGTCGGGCCGACCGGGTCCTTCTGTGAGTGCGCCAACGGCTACGAGGGTCCGACCTGCGACGACGTCCTCGATCCCTGCGACCCGAACCCGTGTCAGAACGGCGGCGCCTGCTCGGCGAACTTCGCCGGCGAGTACACCTGCGACTGCCCGGTCGGCTTCGTCGGCACCAACTGCGAGAGCGAGGACGCCGGCGGCCTCGGCCTCGACCTCGCCCAGGTCGAGATGTCGCTGTCCTCGGGCAGCCCCGGCCTCCTCGTCGGGACGGCCGTCCACGCCGCGGGCGCGGACTACACCCAGGTCCTGACGGCGCTGATGACCAAGGTCGCCGGCACCGGCGGCACGGTCGTCGCCGCGGCCGGTCCGGTCACCGACAGCGCCGGCATCAGCGCGCCGTCGCTGCCCGCGACGACCATCCAGGGGCGCCTCGCGACCCCCGAGGTCTGGATCGACCAGCGCGGCGTGAAGTTCGTCGTCTGGCTCCGCGACAGCCTCCAGCAGTCCCGGGTCAGCGGGACCGCCGTCAGCATCAAGCTGAAGCTCGCCGGGCAGAGCGACGTCGTCGGCTCCTGCACCGTCAACGGCTCGGGCGTCTGCAGCGGCATCGTCAACGCGCCGACCTCGTGGTTCGCCGCCGGTGACGTCAACGCGACCGTCCGCGCCACCGTGGGGAGCCTCCAGAGCAGCTCCTACGTCGTGATCCTGCGCGGCTACACCGCCCCCGGCCTGCCCCAGAAGGGCGTGGCGCTGTCGATGCCTGTCGCCCCGCGCCGCCCGGGCACCACGTTCACGGTGCCGGTGACGGCCTACACGGGCAACCAGCAGCTCGGCTCCTTCGACCTGACGACCACCTACGACCCGACCAAGCTCGAGGTCGTGAGCGTCAGCATGAACTCGGCCCTCGACAACAGCGTCAGCAACGTCCTCGCCGGCGGCAAGGTCAAGCTGGTCGGCGTCGCGGCGCCCAACACCAACGGGCCGTTCCAGGTCGGCGTCGTGACCTTCAAGGTCAAGTCCAGCTCCAGCCCGGGCACGAGCTCGACCGTCGGTGGGACCATCACCGACCTCCTCGACCCGCAGAACGCGCCGATCGTCGCCAGCACGACCCCGTTCACCAACGGCGGGTCCGTGACCGTGGCCGACGACCCGATCCGCGGCATCTACGCGGTGACCGACCAGACCCAGCTCTTCGACTACGGCCCGCTCGGCGGGACGACGCCGACGACGGCGATCTCGGTCTTCGCGTACTACAGCTACGCCAGCGACCAGAACATCACCGGCGACGCCACCTGCAGCGGTGCGCCGGGCTGCGTCTTCACCCCGGGCGCGAGCGCCGGCAGCACCAACTTCACGGTGCAGGCGCTCGGCTTCAGCACCACCGCCCAGGCGACGGTCTGGAAGCCGCAGATCCCGATCGACGTGACCCTCGGCGAGGGCACGCTCAACACGGTCACCGGCTGGATGGACGACGGCTGCAGCGCCAACCGCTTCCAGCGGACCCGGGTCTGGGCCGAGGCGACGTTCACGAACGGCAGCGACAGCGTGACCGGGCGCGTCCCGGTGAGCTTCCGCTCGGCCAACGTCAACGTGGCCGAGGTCACCGGCGACGTCGTCCGCGGCGTCGACACCGGCAGCGTCGCCATCGAGGCGGTCGGCGCCGGCGGGGCCACCGTCGGCAGCGCTGCGCTGACCGTCAGCGGCACCCCGGTCACCGTCGACGGCCTCGACGTGGTCGTCGCGACCGATCTGAACCTGTCCGTCGGCACGCCGGACGGCGGCGACGTCTTCGGCCCGCGGGACCTGACGGCGACCCTGTCCCAGGTCCTCGACGCCGAGGGCGCGACGGGCCACGTCCTGACCTACGCCCGGATGTCCGACGGGACGCGGATGGCCCTCGACCCGACGATGGGGCTCAGCCTCGCGTCGCTGAACGAGGACATCCTGACCACGACCACGACCCCGCCGATGGTCACGGCGGTCAGCGCCGGCGACGGCGCCCTGGTCGAGGCGACCTGGGACAGCTGCGGCAGCACCGTCACCACCGGCGTCGGCAACGTGACGCTGAACCTGCCGGCCCCGAGCGGCGGCTCGCTGTCGGTCGGCGCCCCGCGCATTGCCTGGCGCTCGACAGACCCGGCGGCCATCGCCGGCACGCCCACCAACGCCAACGTCAGCGTGACCCTCAGCTACGAGAACGGGACGTCCAAGAGCTTCACCCTCGACTCCCGCACGCAGTACGACGACACCAGCGGCGACCCGTCGAACCTCTTCCGGATCGAGCAGACGGCCTCGACCGTGAAGGTCGTCGCGACCGGTAACGGCGTGGGCACGGCGACCCTGAAGGTCACGTTCAGCCACGCGCCCGACGTGACGCTCACGGCCACCGTGAAGGTCGTCAAGCACGACCACTTCACCATCGACGCCCACCCGTACCCGAGCTACTCGGGCTCCGCGAGCGTGTCGAAGACGACGCTCAGCCCGATGGAGGGCACCGGCGTCTACCAGCAAGCGGTCCTCGACCTCCGCTCGGTCCTGACCGACGGCCAGGTGATCAACGTCTCGACCCTGCCGCAGACGAGCTACACGGTCAGCGGCTCGGCGGTCCAGGTCGTCAGCACCAACCGCGTCGAGGCCCAGGGGGTCGGCAGCGCGACCATCACCGGCCACTTCGGCGGCGCGAGCTCGGATGGGCTGCCGTTCACGGTCTCCTCGACGCCCGTCTACGTGACGGCGCTCACGGCGAGCTTCCCGGGGACGTTCAGCGGCGTGAAGGACAGCGCGACGGCCTCGATGTCCGTCGGGGCGACCTTCGGCGACGGGACGGTCCTGAGCGACGCCAAGGCGATCCCGGGGCTCCTGTCCTACAGCTCCAACAACACGCAGAAGGTCACCATCGACCCGGCGAGCGGCACGGCGACCCTGCACGAAAATCACAACCGCCAGGTGCAGCTGACCGTCTCGGCGACGAACGTCTCGAAGAGCGTCAACACCTCACCGAACCTGACGCCGGCCACGGGCGATATCGACCTCGGCCAGTCGAGCGGCGTGGCGCACCCCGACCGCGCGCCGGGCGAGATCTTCACGATGCCGGTGCGCATCAACACCGGCGGAAAGGCCCTCGGCGCGGCCGACCTGACCGTGACCTTCGACCCGTCGATCATCATCGTGATGTCCGTCGACGCCGGCAGCGGCTGGCCCGGCGGCCAGATCGACGCCAACATCGACAACACCGGCGGCAGCGTCCAGATCGTCGGCGCCGCGACCGCGGGCTCGAACGCGAGCGGTTCGGCGGTCAACGCCTTCGACATCACCTTCAAGGCCAAGGACGGCAAGGTCAGCGAGACCCTCATCGCCGGCTACGTCTCGAAGCTCCTCGACAACACCCTCGCCCAGGGGCCGATCGGCGCGCCGCTCGGCGTGGGCGAGACCCGGCCCATCGTCGCCGGTCACGGCTACCTCGACCCCGACTGCGGCAGCTTCACGCCGGCCGACGTGCTCGGTAACGCCAACGGCAACTGCGAGTTCGAGATCGGCGACGCCAGCTTCACCCTGCAGTACCTCGCCGGCCTCCGCACCGACGCGCAGCTCGACGCCGCGCAGCGCGAGGCGATGGACGTCGACGGATCGGGCGAGATCCGCGTGTCCGACGCGGTCTACCTGATGCGCGTGCTGGTCGGGAAGTTCCGCTTCGCCGACATCAGCATCGACCAGGCCGGAAGCCTCGACGACCCGATGGTCATCGACGTCGAGACCCGCGACAAGCTGGGCAACCTCGCCAGCAGCAGCACCTCGGTGTACGTGCAGGTCGCCTCGAACCAGACCCCGACGGTCAACACCGGCACGTTCGTCGAGAACAGCGCCTCCGGGAAGGTCTACCTCGCCCAGTCCATCGGGACCGGCCAGTTCCGGGTCTCGTTGTCCGACTACCAGAGCCCGGAGAGCCGGGTCGGCGTCGTCGTCATCATCGAGACGGCGGACAGCGGCGGTCAGGTCCAGGACGACCGCGTCGCGATCTTCTACGGGACGCCGTGGAGCGTGCCCGGGATGACCTTCCAGGCCTACGCCGAGCCGAACATCGGCCAGGGCGACGACCCGTGCCTGTCCGACCCCTGTGAGAATGGCGGCACCTGTGGCCCTGACGGCGCCGACGGCTACACCTGCAACTGCGCGGGCACCGGCTTCACCGGCGACAACTGCGAGACCAACGTCGACGACTGCGCCCCGTCGAACCAGTGTCAGAACGGCTCGACCTGTGTCGACGGCGTCTCCGGCTACTCCTGCGACTGCGAGGGCACCGGCTTCGACGGTCAGTACTGCGACCAGGCGATCGACGAGTGCGACCCGAACCCGTGCCAGAACGGGGGCGACTGCGTCGACATGGTCGGCAGTTATGCCTGCGAGTGTGCCGGCACCGGCTTCACCGGGACCCTCTGCGAGAACAACGTCGACGACTGCGCGACGAACAACTGCCAGAACGGCTCGTCCTGTGTCGACGGAGTCAACGGCTACACCTGCGACTGCGAGGGCACCGGGTTCACCGGCCAGTTCTGCGCGACCGCCGCGAGCAACTGCGACCCCGACCCGTGCCTCAACGGCGGCGCCTGCGTCGACGACGGCGCTCAAGCCGTCTGCGACTGCACCGGCACCGGCTACTCGGGCCCGATCTGCGAGAACAACATCGACGACTGCGACCCGAACCCGTGCCAGAACGGCGGCGTCTGCGCCGACGGGGTCGACAGCTTCACCTGCGACTGCAGCGGGACGGGCTTCTCCGGGACGACCTGCACCGCGGCGCCGAACCCGTGTGACCCGAGCCCGTGCGAAAACGGCAGCACCTGCGCGCCCGACGGCTCGGGCGGCGCGGTCTGCGACTGCTCGGGCACCGGCTACGAGGGCGCGACCTGCGGGACCAACACCGACGACTGCGCCGCCAACAACTGCAAGAACGGCTCGACCTGCGTCGACGGCGTCAACGGCTACACCTGCGACTGCACCGGCACCGGCTTCGACGGCTTCTTCTGCGGCAACAACGTCGACGACTGCACCCCGGATCCGTGCCAGAACGGCGGCGTCTGCGTCGACGGCGTGAACGACTCGACCTGCGACTGCAGCCAGGTCGACTTCAGCGGCGAGACCTGCGAGACGCAGATCGACGACTGCGTCGGCAACACCTGCCAGAACGGCGGCACCTGCGTCGACGGGCTCCGGAGCTACACCTGCGACTGCGCCGGGACCGGCTTCGAGGGCGACCGCTGCCAGACGGCCCTCGACGACTGCTCGCCGAACCCGTGCGAGAACGGCGGCGCCTGCATCGACGAGGCCAACGGCTTCAGCTGCAACTGCGCCGGGACCGGCTTCTCCGGCGAGACCTGCACCGACAACGTCGACGACTGCGCCGGCAACACCTGCCAGAACGGCTCGGTCTGCGTCGACGGGGTCAACGACTACACCTGCGACTGCACCGGCACCGGCTTCACCGGCGACTTCTGCCAGACCGAGGTCGACGACTGCGCCGCCAACCCCTGCCAGAACGGCGGCACCTGCATCGACGAGACCAACGGCTACAGCTGTGACTGCTCGGCCGTCGACTACAACGGGACCGACTGCGAGACGGCCATCGACGACTGCGCGAGCCCGGCCAACCCGTGCCAGAACGGCGGCACCTGCGTCGACGGGCTCCGGAGCTACACCTGCGACTGCAGCGGGACGGGCTTCGCGGGCGACTTCTGCCAGACCGCGGTGGACGACTGCGCCGCCAACCCGTGCCAGAACGGCGGCACGTGCATCGACGACGCCAACGGCTACACCTGCGACTGCACCGGGACGGACTACGAGGGCGCCGACTGCGAGACGCAGATCGACGACTGCGTCGGCCACGCCTGCCAGAACGGCGGCACCTGCGTCGACGGCGTCGAGAGCTACACCTGCGCGTGCGACGGGACCGGCTTCACCGGCGACTTCTGCCAGACCGCCATCGACGACTGCTCGCCCAACCCGTGCCAGAACGGCGGGGCCTGCGCCGACGACGCCAACGGCTACACCTGCGAGTGCCCGGCCGGCTACAGCGGGACGGACTGCGAGGTCAACGACGACGACTGCGTCGGCCACGCCTGCCAGAACGGCGGGACCTGCGTCGACGGGGTCAACGACTACACGTGCGACTGCGACGGGACCGGCTTCAGCGGCGACTACTGCGAGAGCGCCGGCGACCACTGCGATCCCGACCCGTGCCAGAACGGCGGGACCTGTGTCGACGAGGCGAGCGGCTACACCTGCGACTGCAGCGGCGTCGACTACAGCGGCACCGACTGCGAGACGCAGATCGACGACTGCGTCGACCACCAGTGCCAGAACGGCGGCGCCTGCGTCGACGGCGTGCGGAGCTACACCTGCGACTGCGACGGCACGGGCTTCTCGGGCACGCGCTGCCAGACCGCGGTCGACGACTGCGCGGTGAACCCCTGCCAGAACGGCGGGAGCTGCGTCGACACGGCGGCCGGCTACACCTGCGATTGCCCTGCGGGCTACACCGGGACCGACTGCGAGACCGACATCGACGACTGTGTGGGCGTGGTCTGTGACAACGGCGGGACCTGCGTCGACCAGGTCGACGACTACGCCTGCGACTGCGGCGGCACGGGCTACGGCGGACCCTTCTGCACCGAGGCGACGGTCGACCAGCCCCTCGGCTTGAGCGACGCCGGCTTCTACCTGAGCAACGGCCCGAACGACGAGCCGGGCGACAGCGCCGGGCAGAGCTTCGGCGGGTCGCTCCAGGCGGGCCGCGTCAACGGGACGAGCTACCTCCGCGGCTACGTCATCTTCGACCTGTCGAGCCTGACCGACACGGTCTCGGGCGCGACCATCACGCTGAACTTCGACACCGTCGAGGACGACCCGGTCCTCGAGATCCGCGAGGTCGAGAGCGCCCCGGCCGACGTCGGCGCCGCGCACGACGCGGGCGACCCCCAGGGTCTCGCCATCGCGGCGGACCTCCGCGACGGGACCCTCTTCGGGGACATCGCGCTGACGACCACCGGCGACGAGGGCCAGGACTTCGAGGTCCGCCTGAACGTCGACGCCATCAGCGCCCTGAACGCCAAGCGCGGCGGCTTCATCGCCTTCGGCGTCGTCGAGCGCGACGAGACGACCGACTACCGGCGGGTCCGGCAGCTCGACCTGGTGACCTACGCGCCGACCCTCAACCTCGAGATCGTCCCGGGCGGCGACCCGTGCGACCCCGACCCGTGTGAGAACGGCGGCGCCTGCGCGCCGGCGGGGGCGACCGGCTACACCTGCGACTGCACGGGGACCGGCTACTCCGGCACGACCTGCGGCGACAACGTCGACGACTGCCCGGGCCACCTCTGCCAGAACGGCGGGACGTGCGTCGACGGGGTCAACGGCTACACCTGCGACTGCTCGACGGCGGGCGGCTACACCGGCGAGTTCTGCCAGACCGAGAGCGACGAGTGCGCCGGGGCCCCGTGCCTCAACGGCGGGACGTGCATCGACCAGGCCGGCGGCTACCTCTGTGACTGCCCGGCCGGCTACACCGGGACGGACTGCGAGACGAACGTCGACGACTGCAACCCCAACCCGTGTCTCCACGGCGGAGCCTGCACCGACGGCGTCGACAGCTTCACCTGCGACTGCAGCGGCACCGGCTACACCGGGCCCCTGTGCGACGACGACGGCACCACGACCGGCGGCGGCGCCTGCGACGCGAACCCGTGCCAGAACGGCGGGGTCTGCGACGGTGACGGCGGCGGCGGCTACGTCTGCGACTGCTCGGGGACCGGCTACGAGGGGACCGACTGTGACCAGGACGTCGACGACTGCCTGAACAACGTCTGCCAGAACGGCGGCACCTGCAGCGACACCGGCGTCGGCACCTACACCTGCGACTGCACCGGCACCGGTTACGAGGGCACCTACTGCGAGACGAGCGTCGACGACTGCGCCGCCAACCCGTGCCAGAACGGCGGCACCTGCGTCGACCAGGACAGCGGCTACGTCTGCGAGTGCCCGGCGGGCTACGAGGGGACGGACTGCGAGACCGACGTCGACGACTGCGCGTCGAACCCGTGCCTCAACGGCGGGACCTGCATGGACGACGTCGACGGCTTCGTCTGCGACTGCTCGAGCACGGCCTACACCGGGACCCTCTGCGACGACGACGGCACCGGCACCAACACCGAGTGCCTCGCCGACCCGTGCTTCAACGGCGGCACCTGTGGCGAGCTCGGCGGCGGGATGTACGTCTGCGACTGCACCGGGACCGGCTACGAGGGCACCAACTGCGAGTCCGAGGTCGACGACTGCCAGGACAACGCCTGCCAGAACGGCGGGACGTGCATGGACACCGGCGTCGGCACCTACAGCTGCGACTGCTCGGGCACCGGCTACGAGGGCGACTTCTGCCAGACCGACGTGGACGACTGCGGCGCCCTGCCGTGCCAGAACGGCGGGACCTGCGTCGAGCAGCAGGGCGGCGGCTACACCTGTGACTGCACGGGCACCGGCTACGAGGGCAACGACTGCGAGTCCGACGTCGACGACTGCCTCTCGGGCCCGTGTCAGAACGGCGGGATCTGCACCGACGACGTCAACGGCTTCACCTGCGACTGCAGCGGGACCGACTACACCGGGCCCCTGTGCGGCACCGAGAACAACACCGCCTGCGACGCCAACCCGTGCCAGAACGGCGGCGTGTGCGCCAAGGACGGCCCGAGCGGCTACGTCTGCAACTGCACCGGCACCGGCTACGAGGGGCTCGACTGCGAGTCCGACATCGACGACTGCGCCGACAACCTCTGCCAGCACGGCGGGACCTGCACCGACACCGGCGTGGACAGCTTCTCGTGCGACTGCACCGGCACGGGCTACGAGGGCACCTACTGCGAGATCAACAGCGACGACTGCAGCGGCGCCCCGTGCCAGAACGGCGGGACCTGCGTGGACGGCGAGAGCGGTTACGTCTGCGACTGCCCCGACGGCTACGAGGGGACGGACTGCGAGACCGACGTCGACGACTGCTTCGACTCGCCGTGCCTCAACGGCGGGACCTGCACCGACGAGGTCGACGGCTTCAGCTGCGACTGCACCGGCACCGGGTTCACCGGCAACCTCTGCGGCGACGACGGGACGGGCACGGCCTGCGACGTCAACCCCTGCCAGAACGGCGGCGTGTGCGACGAGGACGGCGCCGGCGGCTACGTCTGCGACTGCTCGGGCACCGGCTACGAGGGCGTGGACTGCGAGAGCGACGTCGACGACTGCGCCATCAACGCCTGTCAGCACGGCGGCACCTGCACCGACACCGGCGCCGGGACCTACACCTGCGACTGCACGGGCACCGGCTACGAGGGCACCTACTGCGAGACCGACGTCGACGACTGCGCGGCCAGCCCGTGTCAGAACGGCGGCACCTGCGTCGACCAGGAGGGCGGCTACGTCTGCGACTGCCCGGCCGGCTACGAGGGCGTGGACTGCGCCGACGACGTCGACGACTGCGCGTCGCTCCCGTGCCTCAACGGCGGCGTCTGCTCCGACGAGCTCAACGGCTACACCTGTGACTGCGCCGGCACCGGCTACCACGGGGCCAACTGCGGCGAGGTGGGCGAGGGCGGCACCAACGCCTGCACCGCCGCGCCGTGCCAGAACGGCGGCACCTGCGCCCTCGACGGCGCCGGCGGCTACACCTGCAGCTGCACCGGCACGGGCTACGAGGGCACCAACTGCGAGACCGACGTCGACGACTGCGTCGGCGCGCTCTGCCAGAACGGCTCGACCTGCACCGACACCGGTGTAGACAGCTACAGCTGCGACTGTACGGGCACCGGCTACGAGGGTCCGCACTGCGCGATGAACGTCGACGACTGCGCGGGTGACCCGTGCCTCAACGGCGGGAGCTGCCTCGACGGGCTGAACAGCTACACCTGCGACTGTGCCCCTGGCTACGAGGGCACCAACTGCGAGACCGACGTCGACGAGTGCGCCGGGTCGCCGTGTCTCAACGGCGGCGCGTGCACCGACGGCGCCAACAGCTTCACCTGCGACTGCACGGGTACCGGCTACACCGGCCCGCTCTGTGGCCAGAACCCCGACGACTGCGCCGCGGCACCGTGTCAGAACGGCGGGACGTGCCAGGACCAGGTCGGCGGCTACCTCTGCGACTGCCCGGCGGGCTACGAGGGGACCGACTGCGAGACCGACATCGACGAGTGCGCGAGCAACACCTGCCAGAACGGCTCGACCTGCGTCGACGGCGTGGCGGGCTACACCTGCACCTGCCTCGACGGCTTCGAGGGCCCGCGCTGCCAGACCAACACCGACGACTGCGCGGCGGTCACCTGTGGCAACGGCGGGAGCTGCGTCGACGAGGTCGACGGCTTCCACTGCGACTGCCCGGCGGGCTACGACGGGGCGCTGTGCGACAACGACATCGACGACTGCGTCGGCAATCAGTGCAAGAACGGCTCGACCTGCGAGGACGGCGTCGACAGCTACACCTGCGCCTGCGCCGACGGCTGGACCGGCCCCTACTGCGGCCAGAACATCGACGACTGCACCGTCAACCCGTGCCAGAACGGCGGGACCTGCGTCGACGCGGTCGACGGCTACACCTGCGACTGCCCCGCCGGCTACGAGGGGACGGACTGCGAGACCGACACCGACGACTGCGTCGGCAACCTCTGCAAGAACGGCGCGACCTGCGTCGACGGGGTCGACACCTACACCTGCGACTGCGCCGCCGGCTACGAGGGCGTCCTCTGCGGGCAGAACGTCGACGACTGCGCCGTCAACCCGTGCCAGAACGGCGGCAGCTGCGTCGACGGCGTCGACGGCTACACCTGCGACTGCGCCGACGGCTACAGCGGGACGGACTGCGAGACCGACGTCGACGACTGCCAGGGCAACCTCTGCAAGAACGGCGCGACCTGCGTCGACGGGGTCGACAGCTACACCTGCGACTGCGCCGACGGCTGGGACGGCCCGTACTGCCAGCAGAACATCGACGACTGCGCGGCGGCGCCGTGCCTGAACGGCGGGACCTGCGTCGACGGTGTGGCGACCTACACGTGCGACTGCGCGGACGGCTACAGCGGGACGGACTGCGAGACCGACGTCGACGACTGCCAGGGCAACCTCTGCAAGAACGGCGCGACCTGCGTCGACGGGGTCGACAGCTACACCTGCGACTGCGCCGACGGCTGGGACGGCCCGTACTGCCAGCAGAACATCGACGACTGCGCGGCGGCGCCGTGCCTGAACGGCGGGACCTGCGTCGACGGTGTGGCGACCTACACCTGCGACTGCGCCGATGGCTACAGCGGGACGGACTGCGAGACCGACGTCGACGACTGCGTCGGGAACCTCTGCAAGAACGGCTCGAGCTGCGTCGACGCGGTGGACGGCTACACCTGCGACTGCGCGGCCGGCTGGACCGGTGACCTCTGCCAGACCAACATCGACGACTGCGCGGCGTCGCCGTGCCAGAACGGCGGGACCTGCGCCGACGCGGTCGACGGCTACACCTGCAGCTGCCCGGCCGGCTACAGCGGGACCGACTGCGAGGTCGACAACGACGACTGCGTCGACCACGCCTGTCAGCACGGCACCTGCGTCGACGGGGTGAACAGCTACACCTGCGACTGCACCGGCACCGGCTACTCCGGGACCTACTGCGGCCAGGATATCGACGACTGCGCCGGCGCCCCGTGCGTCAACGGCGTCTGCGTCGACGGGGTGAACAGCTACACCTGCGACTGCACCGGCACCGGCTACACGGGCGTCAACTGCGAGACCAACAAGGACGACTGCACGCCCAACCCGTGCCAGAACTCCGGCGTCTGTAGTGACGGGATCAACAGCTTCACCTGTGACTGCACCGGCACCGGCTACACCGGCGTCCTCTGCACCGAGGAGGAGGTCGTCGACGACCCGTGCGACCCGCAGCCGTGCCAGAACGGCGGGGCCTGCTCGCCGGATGGCGCGGGCGGCTTCACCTGCAGCTGCACCGGCACCGGGTTCAACGGGACGGTCTGCGAGAACAACATCGACGACTGCCAGGACGCCCTCTGCCAGCACGGCTCGACCTGCGTCGACGGCGTCAAGAGCTACACCTGCGACTGCTCGACGGCGGTGGGCTACGAGGGCCAGTACTGCCAGCACGACATCGACGACTGCCTGCCCAACCCGTGTGACAACGGCGGCGCCTGCATCGACCAGCTCGACGGGTACACCTGCGACTGCACCGGCACGGGCTTCGAGGGCACGACCTGCGAGAACAACATCGACGACTGCGTGACCAACGCGTGTCTCCACAGCTCGACCTGCGTCGACGGCGTCAACGGCTACACCTGCGACTGCGGCACGAGCGGCTACGACGGTCCGTTCTGCGGTCACAACATCGACGACTGCGCCGACGACCCGTGCGAAAACGGCGGCACCTGCATCGACGGCGTGGCCATCTACGCCTGCAACTGCAACGGGACCGGCTACTCCGGCAGCAACTGCGAGACCGAGATCGACGAGTGCGATCCCGACCCGTGCGCCAACGGCGTCTGCACCGACGCGATCGCCGGCTACACCTGCGAGTGCGACGAGGGCTGGGTCGGCACCAACTGCGACGTGCCGGAGCCCTATTGCGCGACCAACCAGTGCGTCAACGGCTCGTGCGTCGAGCAGCCCGACGGCTTCATCTGCGCCTGCGACGACGGCTGGGGCGGCTTCTACTGCGACACCGACGTGGACGAGTGCGCCGCGGGCAGCGACAGCTGCGACGCCCACGCCAGCTGCACCAACACCGAGGGTGGCTACGAGTGCGCGTGCGTCGGCGGTTACACCGGCGACGGCTTCACCTGCGCCCAGGCGGCCAGCTGCGGCGACGACCCGTGCCTCAACGGCGGGACCTGCTCCGCCGACGCGTGCGGCGCCGGCGACGGGGGCAACCCGCTGTGCGACTGCCTGGCGTTCCCGACCTCGGGCGACGAGGACGACGCGACGGTCTGCGAGTACGCCGACGGCGAGTGCTACGCCACCAAGCCCGACGGGACCTGTGGGCCAGGCGCGACCCTGTGCGACCAGCCCTGCGCGCCGTTCCTGTGCGGCTGCGAGGGCACGGGCTACGAGGGCACCTACTGCGACGTGGATATCGACGAGTGCGCCCTCGGGACCGACACCTGCGACCCGAACGCCACCTGCACCAACGTCGACGGCGGCTTCGAGTGCGCCTGCGACGCCGGCTACAACGGTAACGGCGAGGTCTGTGAGCCGGCCGACAGCTGCGCCGAGGTGCCGTGCCAGAACGGCGGCAGCTGCGACGACTCGAGCGGCCAGGTCGCCTGCGACTGCGGCGGTACGGGCTACACCGGCGCCTTCTGCGAGACCGACCTCGACGAGTGCGCCCAGGGGCTCGCGACCTGCGGCACCAACGAGGCCTGCGTCAACATCGACGGCGGCTACGAGTGCGAGTGCGCCGAGGGCTTCGTCGACGACGGCATCGGAAACTGCGTCAACACCAACGAGTGCCAGGCGCGACCCTGCAAGAACGGCGGCGTCTGTACGGATCTGGACGGCGACTTCTTCTGCGACTGCAGCGGCACCGGCTACAGCGGCAAGACCTGCGACGGCGCGGTCTGCGGCGACGGCGAGGTGCTCGGCAGCGAGACCTGCGACGACGGCGGCACGACCCCGGGCGACGGCTGCGACGCCGAGTGCCAGCTCGAGGACGGCTGGATCTGCCCGCAGGACGGCGGCGCCTGCGTCGCGGACTGCGAGGACCCGGGCACGCCGACGATCTCCTCCTTCGTGCTGTCGAGCGGCTGGGACGGCAGCGCCATCCAGGCCAAGGGCGCGACGGCGTCGCTGTGGACGACCTCGGCGACCCTGTCCGGGGCGCGCTCAGCGGCGCTGGTGACCGACCGCTGCTACCGCAACTGGAACCCGCGGCCCTTCGGCGACGCCAACTGGATCGCCGCCTCCGACATGGACTGCCCGGAGCCGAACCTGACGTACGCCGAGGTCTGTGACGCCTACGACAACGACCTCGACGGCTTCGTCGACGAGGACGACCGCGACATCACGACGACCTGCAACACCGCCATTCAGGAGCGCTACTGCCCCGACGGCGGCGACAACAGCTTCTACCTGTCGGGCAACAGCAGCTACACCTGCCACGACAGCGGGCGCTGGCCGACGCGCTACTCGCAGTGCAACAGCGCGGTCGTGACCGATCCGCGCATCACGCTCGACCTCGACGTGGGCCTCAACCTCACCCACAACAACACCAACCAGCTCTCCATCGAGCTGTACTCGCCGCGGAGCAACAGCTGGTTCCGGATCGTCTCCGGCAAGGGCGGCGGAGCGCACTTCGTGAACACGCGCCTCGACGACGAGGCCGGGACCGCCATCGGCAGCGGCAGCAACCCGTTCACCGGGACCTACGCGCCCGACGACGGCACGTCGCTCTCGGGCTGCCTCGACGGGCAGGTGCCCGACGGGACCTGGGCCATCCGGACGGTCGACAACAGCGGCTACGTCGGCGGCAACTCCGGAACGATCAACGACTTCACGCTGCACTTCTCGATGCAGGAGGTCGACAGCGACGGCGACCAGTACGCCGACGTCTGCGACTGCGACCCGGCGAACGCGGACATCTCGCCCGGCGCCACCGAGATCTGCGACGGTATCGACAACGACTGCGACGGCCTGACCGACGGCGACGACTTCGACGTGGTGGCCTCGACCTGCAGCCCGCCGGCCGACCCGGTCCAGAGCGGCAACGTCGTCTTCTACCACCGCGACTTCACGGTCTCGTCGGGCCAGGTCGCGACCTTCTGGGCCACGTTCGCGGCGCAGAGCGAGACCCAGATCGTCGAGGTCTACATCAACGGCCAGCCGCTCGGCGTGCGCGGCGCGGCCTTCCGGCCCAACGACGCGATCGAGTTCGACGTGACGAGCGGCTTCGTCGCCGGCAACAACACCCTCAGCTTCGCGGTGCGGCGCTCGTCGCTGAGCACGGACACGGCGGCGCTCATCGTGACCGGCCGCGGCCACGCCGACGTCGACGAGGACGGCGTCGCCGACGACCTCGACCAGTGCCCGAACACCATGGACGGCCAGACCGCCAACGACAGCGGCTGCATGACGAGCTGCGGGCTCTGCTTCGACGACCTCGCGGTCGCCGAGACCGACAGCGGCTGCAGCGACCAGGACCCGGTCTGCGACGAGAGCGTGACGGTCGCCCCGACGACCCTGGTCCCGAGCCTGTCGACCGCGGTCGACGCGGGCGGCGTGCAGGTCGACCGCGGCACGGCCGACCCCTTCTGGATGACCAGCACGACCCTCGGCGGCGCCTCGGCGGCGGCCGACGTGACCAGCGCGTGCTCCACGACCGCGGACAAGCAGTCGTGGACGGCGGCGGACTGGATCGCACCGAACGGGGTCGGCTGTGGCGCCTGGGGGACGACCTCGGTCGTCTACTTCGAGCGCCTCCTCGACGTGGCGAGCGAGGACGTCGCGAGCTTCCGGATCGACGCGGTCGGCTACGTCGACGGCAACATCGTCTCGACCTACGTCAACGGCGTGAGCAACGGCGCCGACAGCGCGACCAACGGCTACCCGGTCGACTCCATCGGCTTCACCCTGTCGAGCGGCTTCGTCGCCGGCACCAACCGCATCTCCGTCGGCGTGCAGCAGCCGTCGACCGGGGACTCGGGCGGCCTGATGCTGCGCCTCGTCGGCCACGCGGACCGCGACGGCGACGGGGTCTGGAACCGCTACGACCGCTGCCCGGGCACGCCCGGTGGCGCCAGCGTCGACGCGGTGGGCTGCGCGGCCTCCTGCTTCGGCGGGTGCACGGTCGACCCGTGCCAGAACGGCGGCGTCTGCAGCGAGCAGCCGGGCGGCTACGTCTGCGACTGCAACGGCACCGGCTTCGGCGGCAAGAACTGCGACGCCGACCTCGACGAGTGCGCAAACGGAAGCGCCAACTGCGACGCCAACGCGACGTGCGAGAACTCGTCGGGCGGCTTCAGCTGTACCTGCAACGCCGGCTACGCCGGAGACGGCGTCACGTGCGACAACATCGACGAGTGCGCCCTCGGCACCGACGACTGCTCGGACGACGCGACCTGCTTCGACACCGACGGCGGCTTCACCTGCGCGTGCAACGCCGGCTTCACCGGCGACGGCGTGACCTGCACCGACAACGACGAGTGCGCGGCGGGGACCGACGACTGCTCGGACGACGCGACCTGCGCCAACACCGCCGGCGGCTTCACCTGTACCTGCAATGCCGGGTACAGCGGCGACGGCGTGACCTGTACCGACGACGACGAGTGCGCGGGCGAGGGCTCGGGCCACGACTGCGACGTCAACGCGACCTGCACCAACGCGCCGGGGACCTTCAGCTGCGCCTGCAACAGCGGCTACAGCGGCGACGGCAACACCTGCACCAACGACGACGAGTGCGCGGGCGAGGGCGCGGGCAACGACTGCTCGGACGACGCGACCTGCGCCGACACCGACGGCTCGTTCACGTGCACCTGCAACGACGGCTACAGCGGCGACGGCGTGACCTGCACCGACGACGACGAGTGCGCGCTGGGGACCGACACCTGCGACCGTAACGCCACGTGTACGAACGTCCCGGGGACCTACAGCTGCACCTGCAACGTCGGCTTCGACGGTGACGGCGAGAGCTGCGTGAGCATCGGCTGCGACGGCACGCCGTGTCAGGCCGGCGGCGAGTGCTCGGTCGACTACACGCCCGACGGCTACAGCTGCGACTGCTCGGGGACCGGCTTCGGCGGCGCGGTCTGCGCGGACGACGACGACGAGTGCTCGCCGGATCCGTGCGGCGGCGACACCTGCCACGACCAGCGCAGCGACGCGACCTCGGCCTGCGCGCTGCTCCCGCCGGGGGCGGCGGCCTGGTGGACCGGCGACCTCGACGGGGTCGACGAGATCGGCAGCGCCACGGCGAGCTTCCTCGGCAACGCCACTGTCGACACGGGCTACGTCGACGGCGCCTTCACCCTCCGCGGCGGCGCGGACGCGGTCAGCGTGGCGGGCGCGCCGACGGCGCTGAACCCGGGCGTCGGCTCGTTCACGGTCGAGCTCTGGGTCAAGGGGACCGCCACCGGCGACGTCACCGAGACCCTCATCAGCCGCGACGACTACGATGCCGACCCGGGCGTTCGTGAGCGCTGGTCGATGACGCTGCTCAGCGGCGCGGACACCGACAAGGTCGAGTACGCGGTCCAGGACGGCGAGGGCGCCTCGGTCATCGTGGTCGGCTCGGCGCTCGTCCGCGACGCCGCCTGGCACCACGTCGCGATGGTGGTCGACCGCTACGACGGGGCCCTCTACGGGTACGTCGACGGGACCCTCGACGCGACGGCGTCGCTCGGCGCCCTGGGCGACGTCGCCCCGACGGCGAGCGTGCTGCTCGGCGACGGCCTCACGGGTCAGCTCGACGAGGTCACGGTCTACGACGAGGCGGTCCACCCGGTGGACCTCGCCAACGTCGTGGCGGCCTTCGAGAGCGGCAAGTGCGTCACCAACACCTACTGGTGCGAGACGGGCAGCTGCCCGGCCCAGGCCGGCTCTCTCACGACGGCGTTCGGCGCGCCCATCGCCATCGAGGCGGTGCGCTTCCTCGGCTCGAACGAGCAGATCGTGCTGCGCAACACCTCGGGCGGGAACCTCACGACGACGAACTGGACCGTCTGCAACGGCAGCGCCTGCTCGATCCTCGGGTCGGTCACGATGATCCCCGGCGACAGCGTGACCTACACCATCAACACGAGCCTCGGCCGCATCGACGAGCTGGCGGTCTACGACTCGACGACGACAACGGCCGCCAACATGGTCGGCTTCGTGGCCTGGGGCAGCGCGCCCTCGGGTGACACGCGGCAGGCCGACGCGGTGTCCGAGAACCTCTGGGTCAACGGCAGCTTCGTCCCGGTCCAGAGTGGCCATGACACCATCTGGGCGACGGGCAGCTCTCCGGTGACGAGCTCCGCCGGCTACACGAGCATCGAGCCGAGCTGCGACATCGACTTCTCTCCGTCGAGCTACGGGATTGAGGACGCCGGCGGCTACCGCCGCTGGGAGGACGGCACCTACGCCAGCTCCTGCTACGCCTACCGCTACCCGAGCATTCCGTACTCCTACTCGGCCGGGCTCACCGGGAACGCGGTCTACCGTATCGACCCGAACCAGGACGGAAACCGCATCGACGTCTACTGCGACCAGAGCTACGACGGCGGCGGCTGGGGCCTCATCCGGTCGACGGCGAGCTCGGGCGCGGCCGGGACAGCGACGACGCCGACGCCCGGGACCCAGACCTACATGCCTCTGGCGACGATGCAGATCCTCGCGAACGCGGCGACTCAGGTCCACGTCCGGACTGCCGGGAACTCTGCGGACTCCATCACGTCCGTCGCGAACAACTTCGCCATCACCAACCTGCGGGCGGGCGCGCTCCTCAACCAGGGCGCGCCGACGAACGGTAGCGGCTGGACCGGCTCCCGCGCCCCGTCGGCGACCAGCTACTCCTGTGGTACCAGCGGGTCGTGGCCGAACGTCTACTGGGGTTGCGGCAACGGCGGCGCCCTCCACCTCGGCCACAACCTCGGCGGCAACGCGTACAGTGACTGGTCGGGTTCGGGCGGGTTCACCGCGCTCGAGGTCTACGTCCGGTAGGCTCGAAGTTGCGCGACCTGAAGCTGCAAGATTGCGGGTCAGGCCGCGGCGCCGGCGGCTCGGGCGTCGTCATCATCCGCTACCCCATCGACTGATGACCGCCGGTCTGGTGTCGCGCCGTCTACTGCGTGCAGGCTGACGGGTATCCGGCCGAAAATGGCGGCGGCGTGCAGTTCCAGGTCGCGAGGCAGAACGACGTGCCGCCGTCGTCGACGCAGCGAGGCCGCTCGACGGGCCCGTAGCTCGGCGTCCCCGCGTCGAAGCCCGTGAGCCGCTGGTCCGGGCACGGGACCGCGCCGGGGCCGCACTGGCAGCGCCCCGGCCTGGGCGGAGCCGCGTCGCTATCGGCGCCGACGCACGTGAGCTGCCCCCCACAGTCGGCGTCATCGAAGCACAGGTACCAGCGTGGCTGGCACTGCCAGAGCCGGGGACAGCCCGTGTCGGCGCCGCTCGAGTTGCAGGTCACGCCGCAGAGCGCCTTGGTCACGGCTCCGCTGAGGTCCTGCTCGATCGTGTAGCACTCCTCTTCTTCCCGGAAGGGCGCGCCGCCGTCGACGGCCGGGTCCTGGTTCAGCCCGTGCTCCCAGCCGAGCGCGCCGGAGTCGCACACGGTCGCGTCGGCCTCGCACCGGACGCAGAAGGGATCCGGCTCGGCGATCGGGAAGCACTGGCCCGGCTGCGCCTGATCGTCGCCGATGTCGCCGCACGAGGCCGTGGACTCGTACGGCGAGCCCGCCTCCCCGCAGCACCACTCGTGGGCGCCGCACTGGAGGACCCGGTCGCTGCAGCCGGTGGTCGTCACCTCGACGAGGGTGTCGGCCGTGGTGTCGGATGTGGCGTCGGAGGAGCCGCTCGACCCACCGCAGCCCAAGGCGAGCCAGGCGCTCGCCGCGACGAGCAGGCGCGAGCGTCGGGCGACAAGCGCGGCGAGGGTCGAGCGGCGTCCTCGTGACGCCGTGGGGGCGGGTGCTCGGAACATGGTGTCACGGCTCCGGTAACGGGTGTCGGGGAGGCGGGTTCGTGTGCTGGTCTCCTTCAGTCTACACGACGCGGTCCGATCCAACGCTCATCTGACATCGAGGCGACGGGCCTTGTGTCGGGCGGTGACGGCGCAGATCCTGGTCCGGCACATCCAGCGAAGAGGTCTCGAGACATGCAGCGGTTGGCGGGCGACAACACCGACATGGGGGCGGCGACGATGGAGGTCGCGACCCACGACGGCGCGGAGGCGGGCAACGCGCGCGCGGGGATGCGGGCGATCGGCGGGCGCGACCTCGGCGAGCAGGAGCGCGCGCTGGCTCCGGCCAACACGAACGGCGGAATCGACACCTCGAAGATCACCAAGAACATCTCGGCGACCCCGAAGATCGTCGCCCACAAGGGCTCGGGCTACGGCTACTGCATCCCGTTCGTGAAGGTCGACACCTTCGAGACCGAGAAGGTCGACGGCAAGCTCGCGCCCAGCGCCCACGTCGACGTGAGCTTCCAGGTCGGGCTGAAGACGCCGCCGGACAAGGTCGACATCGCGGCCCCGGGCAGTAACGCCCTCAACCCGTCGAACTACGCGCAGGCGGTGAAGGACCTGACGCCGGACTCGGCGGGCTACGCGCCCAGGACGCGCTTCTACTCGAAGTCCCTCACGCGCCGCCACGAGCTGTACCACGTCTGTGAGCAGGGCTTGAGAACCGCGCAGGAACGGCGAGTAGCGAGGGAGATCGACAATCTGGCCGGCGACGAGAAGCGGTCGTAGTCAGAGGTGGTCTCGAAGTTGGGGGGGCTGGTGCAGCAACACC
>Ga0209475_10000317_pt1 | contig 119371 bp, 103 predicted proteins | sample tdDd471_FD_187128 | JGI IMG/M metagenome (GOLD analysis project Ga0209475, IMG submission 187128) | Marine sediment microbial communities from the Atlantic coast under amendment with organic carbon and nitrate - tdDd47.1 (SPAdes)... | ecosystem: Environmental > Aquatic > Marine > Coastal >... | reverse complement strand
CGCCATCATGAAGACCCGGTGCCGGAGGCGGGAGATTGCCATCTGTGCAGAGGCTATGCGCCGCGTCCGGACCCCGGATAGGCTCTCGGCTGTGCCGAAGCTCACGGACGAGCAACCCCCCACCCCCGACCAGCCCGGCGACAGCACGGCGGACGCCGGTGCGCAGCCGCTGGCGGCGGCGATCCGGACGGTGAGCGGGCTGACGCTGATCTCCCGATTCGCGGGGCTCGGGCGGGATCTGGTGCACGCGCGGCTGTTCGGCGACTCGGCGATCGGGTCGGCGTTCATGGCGGCGTGGGCGATCCCGAACCTGTTCCGCAGGCTGTTTGGCGAGGGGGCTCTCGCGGCGGCGTTCATCCCGGAGTACGCCCAGCTTCAGGCCAGCGCCGAGCGCGAGGGCAGAGAGAGTGCCGCGGCCGATCAGTTCGCGACGCTCACGATCGGGGTGCTCACGCTGGTGACGGGCGGCCTGCTGGTGCTGGGCGAGGTGCTGCTGCTCGTCCTGCTGTCGCTGTCGGACGGGGCGGACCCGAATCGCGATCTGTCGTTCCGGCTGATCATGGTGATGCTGCCCTTCATGCCGCTGGTGTGTGTCGCGGCGATCCTCGGCGGGGTGCTGCAGACGCACCGGCGGTTCGGCCCGACGGCGGCGGCGCCGATCATCCTGAACGTGCTGGTGATCGCGGCGGCGCTGCCGTTTCTGCTGGCCGAGTCGCCGGACCGGGTGACAGCGGCGTACTGGATCGGTGCGGCGGCGGTGGTGGCGGGTGTGCTGCAGGTGGCGTGGTCGCTGATCGCGCTGCGTCCGCTGGTGCGCTGGAGGCGTGGTGTGGCCGACGCGGCGGCGCCGATGCGTCGCCTGATGCGGCGGTTCCTGCCGGTGGTGATCGGGATGGGGACGATCCAGCTCAACGCCTTCTTCGACACGCTCATCGCGATGTGGCCGGTGTGGGTGGGGCCGACGATCGTCGGCGTGGCGTACCCGCTCGACAGCAGTTCGAACGCGATCCTCGCGTTCACGCAGCGGCTCTACCAGTTCCCGCTGGGTGTGTTCGGCATCGCGGTGGCGACGGCGATCTTCCCGCTGCTGTCGCGCCACGCGGGCGAGCTGCACCACTTTCTGGCGACCCTTCGCCGCGGGCTCCGGCTGTCGTTCTTCATCGGTCTGCCGGCGAGTGTGGGGCTGTTGCTGGTGCGGCACGACCTGACCATGGTGATGTACGGCGGCGGCGGGAGCGCGTTCTCTGAGAGCGGCACGGCGCGGGCGGCGGCGGTGCTGCTCGGCTATGCCCCGGCGGTGTGGGCCTATTCGCTGAACCACGTCGCGACGCGGGCGTTCTACGCGGCGGGCGACACGCGAACGCCGATGCGGATCGCGCTGTGGATGGTGGCGGTCAACCTGTGTTGCAACTGCCTGTTCATCTGGGAATTGGGCGAGGCGGGGCTGGCGTGGTCGACGAGCATCTCGGCGGTGCTGCAGTGCGTGCTGCTGACCCGGGCCTCGCGCCGGCTGACGGAGAAACCCTCTCTGGATCGTGAGACGCTCGGCGCGCTGGCCCTGACCCTGGGCTCGACGCTGGTCATGGCGGTTGCGGTGGTGCTGGCCCGGTCGGTCATCACCCTGCCGCCGACGTGGCTGGGCTCGCTCGGCCGGCTGGGCGTGGCGGTCGGTGTGGGCGGGGCGGCGTTCGTGCTGGCCTCGGTGGTGAGCCGGCAGCACGAGCTCCGCTGGCTGACCCGTCGCCGGTGAGGAGAATCGGGCCGCGCGGCCGTCGGGCTCCGTGCGCCATACACTCGTGCCCAACCCTTGTCATGGAGACTACGGACATGAGCACACTTCGCCGCAACATCGTCAGGACCGCCGTCTGCGCGATCGCCGTCGCGTCGCTCGCGATCACAGGATGCAACACCGTGAAGGGTGTTGGCAAGGACGTCGAGGGCGCGGGCAAGGCCATCCAGGGCGAGTAGCCCCCTTCCCGACTGCACCACGTGCCACGCGACCTGAGCGGCCTCCCCATCGCGATATCCGGCGCCGGCTCGGGCATCGGCCGAGCCACGGCGATCGCGTGCGCGCGCGCCGGCATGCCGGTCGCGCTCTCGGGGAGGCGGGAGGGCCCGCTCCGCGAAGTCGAGCGTCTGATCACCGACGTCGGCGGCCGGGCGATGGTCATGTCGGTGGATGTCTCCGACGCCGAGGCGTGCGCACGGTTCGTCGAAGCAGCGGTGGACCACTTCGGGACGCTGTACGCGGTCTTCGCCAACGCCGGCTACGGGCTGCGGGGGCCGGTGCACGAGCTGACCGACCAAGCCATCCGCGACATCTTCGAGACCAACTTCTGGGGGACGCTCAATCTCTTCAGGCCGGCGCTGGCCCACATGCTCGAGCACCGGGAGAGCGAGCAAGACCGGGGGCACCTGCTGGCGTGTTCCAGTTGTCTGTCCAAAATCGGCACGCCCTTTACCTCGCCCTATTCGGCGAGCAAGGCGATGCAGGACCACATCGGGCGCGGGATGCGGCACGAGTTGTCGGGCGAGCGGATCCACGTGTCGACGGTGCACCCGATCGGCACCCGGACCGAGTTTTTCGACGCGGCCGCGAGCCGGGACGACAGTGTCGGGCAGAGCCTCGCCCCGCCCAGGATGTTCACCCAGCCCCCCGAGCGGGTCGCCCGTGCGGTCGTTCGGTGTCTGGCTAAGCCCCGCGGAGAGGTCTGGACGAGCCACACGGTGCGGCTGACGTTTGCGCTGGCGACGGCGTTCCCGGGTCTGACCGACCGTGTGCTCGCCCGGGCACTCAGGAAGTCGGGCGGCGCCGGGCCCGGGGCCTGAAGCTCGCCGGAGTGGCGTGCAATACCCCCGCACCGGCGGCGTTATGCTCCTCACGGCGAAGTGGATACGTTGTCCACGCGCCGCCCATGGCCCGCCCCAGCGTGACGAGTCGCCGAGACTCCACCATAGAGAAAGTACAAGGAACACACCATGCACACCCTCGCCAGCCGCGTTCTCGCCGCCGCCGCTCTCTCCGCACTCGCCACCTCCGCCCTCGCGCAGCAGCAGGGCCGTCCCGGCGGCCGCCAGGGCGGCGCCCCCAGCGCCGAGCAGTTCATCGCGCGGATGATGGAGCGGGACGCCAACGGTGACGGCAAGCTGTCGCGCAGCGAACTCGATGGCCCGTTCGCCGACCGTCTGTTCGAGTCGGGCGACACCAACGGCGACGGCGTGCTGGATTCGGCGGAACTGAAGACCGCGGCAGAGAGCTTCATGGCGCAGCGTGGCACCGGTCAGGGCAGGCCCGACCGCGCCGCGGCCCCGGGTCAGGACAGGGCCGGCGACGCGATTGATCGCCGCGGCGCTCCCCGCGCGGATGAAGGCGGCGAGTCCGACACGCTGGACTTCCACCACGGCATGGAGCAGGCCGGACAGACGATGCGTCCGCTCCGCCGTTCGTCGTTCACCGCCGCCACGCGCGAGGCGGATCTGGAGAACATCGGTCTGCTGCAGCAGGGCATCATGGCGGCCAAGCTCGACATGGCGAGCGTCAAGATGGCCGAGGCTGCCAAGGAGCGATTCGGCGATGACACCGCCAAGTATCTCGCCGAGTTCCGCATGACCCTGGTGCAGACGCTGATGGAGTCGCTGGCGCTGGAGATGGCCGTGATCGAGGGTGACGCCGAGGCCGCGAAGAACAGCGTGGCCCACATCGTGCAGCTTCAGAAGGAGGGGCACGATCTCTTCCAGGCCGAGGAAGAGGAAGCCGAAGCCGACACCCCCGCACCGACGCGCGTCCGCCCGGCGACTCCCCGCCGTCCGGCCGGCGATCTCTGATCGAATTCCGCACACTGCGGTAAAGTTCAAGAGGGCCCGGGCGCACGCTCGGGCCCTTTCTGTTTCACGATATTGGAGACGGGTGCCGAGGTGATCAAGCGGTTGGATCGGTAGCTGGTGGAGAGTCGGCCCGACCCGGCCTCGCCCCCCGCTTCCACACCACCACTGCGCCGAGCAGCGCCCCGACGGTGTTGGAGACCAGATCCCAGCCGGTGTTGACATACCCGCCGACGTTGGTCTCCGGCAGCGTCTGGGTCGCGATGAACTCGACGACCTCGTTGATCGCGCCGAAACCCGCGCCCATCAGGGCCGCGGCGGTGGCAAAGCCGAGACCGACGCGGGCGGGTCGGGTCGCGGCCCACAGCCCCTCGCCGCTGGCCAGCGTCGCGCAGCAGAAGCCGTAGACGTGGATGAGTTGGTCGTATCGCGGGAACCACGGCGCGAGCCGGAACGAGTAGAGCACGGGGTCGCCGCTGCCGCCGTCGGCGAAGCTTTGCGGGATGGGGATCGTGCCGCCGCCCATGTGGCCGAATCCCCACAGGGCGAGCAGCCAGAGCACGAGGGGTGAGAATCCCACGCGCCTGTGGACGGCGTAGACCGCGGCCACGAGGACGAGCATGACCCCGAGGTAGAAGATGAACTCGCCGTTGGCCTTGGCGATCGCCACACCGCCGAAGGCGAGGAGATAGGCACCGGCAAAGATCGCGACTGCTTTGGGGAAGGGCGGCTTGGTGTCCATACCCGGCAATCTACCCGGGATCGACCGGTGCCGCGAACGCCGAGGTGTCAGACGTTGAAGAGGAAGTGGCACACGTCCGCGTCGCGCATGACGTACTCCTTGCCCTCGGTCCGCATCCTGCCGGCGTCCCTGATGGCCTTCTCTGAGCCGTGCTTGTCGAGGTCGTCCACGGAGTAGACCTCAACGCGGATGAAGCCGCGTTCGAAGTCGGTGTGGATGACGCCGGCCGCCTGCGGGGCCTTGCACCCGATGGGCACGGGCCAGGCGCGGATCTCCTTGGGCCCCGCGGTGTAGTAGGACTGCAGGCCCAGCAGCGTATACGCCGCGCGGGCGAGCTTGGCGAGCGCCGGCTCGTCGAGGCCGAGCGCCTCGAGCATCTCGGCCTTCTCCTCACCGTCGAGGTCGGAGAGCTCGCTCTCGATCTTGGCGCAGACGGCGACTGATTCCATGCCCTCGGTCGCGGCGTGCTCCCGCACTCGGCTGGACAGCGGGCCGGTGCCCTCCAGGTCGTTCTCGTCGACGTTCATCACGTAGAGCACGGGCTTGGCGGTGATCAGGCCGAGCGACTTCATGGCCCTCTGCAGCTCGGGGTTGCTCAGCTCAAGCATGCGCGCGGGCTTGCCCTCGTTGAGCATGGGGGCGAGTTGTTTGAGCACCTCGAGCCGGGCGATAGCCTCTCGGTCCTTGCCGCGGGCGGCGCGCTCGGCCTTCGGGATGGCGTTGTCCACGGTCTGCAGGTCGGCGAGGATGAGTTCGGTCTCGATGGTCTCGATGTCTCGCAGCGGGTCGACCGAGCCGTCCACGTGCGTGACGTCCTCACCGCCGGGGGCCTTCTCGAAGCACCGGACGACGTGGAGGATGGCGTCCACTTCGCGGATGTGGGAGAGGAACTTGTTGCCGAGACCCTCGCCCTGGCTCGCGCCGCGGACGATGCCTGCGATATCCACCAGCCGGAGTGCCGCCGGCAGGATCTTCTGGCTCTCAATATGGGAGCGGATGCGCCCCAGACGAGGGTCCGGTATGGGCACGACGCCGACATTGGGCTCGATGGTCGCGAAGGGGTAGTTCGCGGCCAGGGCCCCGGCCGCGGTGAGGGCGTTGAAGAGAGTCGACTTTCCGACGTTCGGCAGCCCGACGATTCCGGCATCCATGGCTTCGTTCCTTGCTGGTGAGACTCGGCCGCGGCGGGCCTTATCGGGGTCAACCCGCGTAAGCCCTGCGGCACGTGGGGCAGATGGTATGACCATCTCTGCCCGAAGAGCACCCGCTCGCTGGCACTCTCCGTGCCGCGGGGCATGTTTGTGTCGGACTCAGCCCCGACCGATACCCCGCGAAGACCCGCCATGCCAAGACACGACCACCCTTCCACCGCCGGTGCCGGGAGCGAGGATCCAACGATCCTCCCCGTGGGTGGTGGTCAGCAGGCCGCCAATGGTCGTGCCGCGACCAACGGCCGCGCCCACGGCCCCGAGCGATTGGGTGAGTACAGGATCCTCGATGTGCTCGGCGAAGGCGGGATGGGCAAGGTGTATCTTGCCGAACAATCCCACCCCAAACGCACCGTGGCGTTGAAGGTCATCCGCCCGGGCTGGGCAACGCCGTCGCTCCTCCGCCGGTTTGAGCACGAGACCGAGGTGCTCGCCCGTCTGCAGCACCCGGGTATCGCGCAGATCTACGAGGCCGGCGTCCACGAGGACCACGGCGAGCGTGTGCCGTTCTTTGCGATGGAGTGTGTCCGCGGGCTCTCGCTCACGCGGTACGCCGAGGACGCGGGGCTCGATACCGCCGAAAGGCTCGAGCTCTTCGCCCGGGTCTGCGACGCTGTGCAGCACGCGCACGCCAAGGGGGTGATCCACCGCGATTTGAAGCCGGGGAACATCGTGGTGCCCGAGGACGGCAGGCCGCGGGTGCTCGATTTCGGGGTGGCCCGCGTGACCGACGCGGACATCCAGACCGCGACGCTGTGCACAGTGCAGGGCGAGTTGGTGGGCACGGTGCCGTACATGAGCCCCGAGCAGATCGCCGGAGACGCCGCGGAGCTGGACACGCGCTCGGATGTCTATTCGCTGGGTGTGGTGCTGTATGAACTGTTGACCACGAAGCTGCCGCACGATGTGCGGCACACCTCGATCGCGCAGGCCGCCCGCATGATCGGCGAGCAGGAGCCGGCGCGGCTGTCGAGTGTCAACCGTGTGTACAGGGGTGACATCGAGACGATCGTCGGCAAGGCGCTCGAGAAAGACCGTGAGCGCCGGTACCAGTCCGCGGCCGACCTGGCCGAGGACGTTCGCCGGTATCTCCGCAACGAGCCCATCGCCGCGAGGCCGCCGAGCACGGCCTACCAGCTCAAGAAGTTCGCCCAGCGCAACAAGCCCGTCGTGGCGGGGGTCGCGTCGGTCGTCATCACCCTCGTGCTCGGGGTCGCGGCCACGAGTTGGCAGGCGGTGGCGGCGACGCACGAGAGCGCCCGCGCCCAGCAGGCCGAGACCGATGCCAAGCGCGACCGAAACCTGGCCCAGCGGGAGGCCGCCAACGCGACGGCCTCGATGCAGATCCTCGTCGGCATGCTCGAGGCGGTGAGCCCGGGGGAGGCGCTCGGACGCGAACCAACGGTGCGCGAGGCACTGGATGCCGCGGCCGCGACGATCGGGGACCTCTCGCAGGGCAACACAGTCGTGGAGGCCACCGTCCGCAACACGCTCGGCACGGTGTACCAGAGCCTCGGTGAGTACGACACGGCCGAGGCGATGCTGCGCGAGTCGATCGTGCTGTTTGAGGAGACCGACGGCGCGACAGCGCGGACGACGCTGTCGGTCTGCCGCAACCTCGGCGCGGTGCTGATCGACGTCGGCCGGCTCGACGAGGCCGAGACGCTGGTGCGTGAGACGCTGCGGAAGGCGACCGACGCGCTGGGGCCCGACCAGCCGGAGAGCATCGGGACGCTCGGCGACCTGGCCCGCATCTTCGAGGAGCGGGGCGAGGTCGAGGAATCGGAGCGCACGCTGCGGGAGGCGCTGGACGCCGCCCGCCGGTATCTGCCGGCGGAGGACCAGCTCACGCTCGCGATCCTGCACAACCTCTCGACCAATCTGAAGACGCAGGGCCGCTTCGACGAGGCCGAACCGATGGCGCGGGAGAGCTTGGCGACGCGCCGCCGCGTGTTCGGCGAGCGGCACCCCGAGACGCTTTACTCGATGAACAACCTCGCGACGCTGCTGGCGCGCACGGGGGAGACCGACGAGGCCGAGGCGCTGCTCAGGGAGTGCCACTCGCTGCGGAGCGAGGTGCTCGGGCCGGACCACTCGAGCACGCTGACCGCCGGGCAGAACCTCGCGAGCCTGTACGTGCAGTCGGGCCGGCTGGACGAGGCCGAGCCGCTGATGCGGGCGGCGCTGCTCGCGTGGGAGCGCGACCTGGGCGAGACCAACAACCGGACGCTGGTCGCGATGAACGGGCTGGCGTACCTGCTCGAGGAACGCGGCAAGCTCGACGAGGCCGAGGCGCTCTATCGCCGGGTTGTCGATCTGACCGCGCAGAGTGTCGGGCGGAATCACCCGGAGGCCTTCGGCCCGCTGAACAACCTCGCGATGCTGCTCAAGAGCACCGAGAAGTATGACGAGGCGACGGTGCTGTTTGACGAGTTGCTCGAGAGCGCGGAGGCCGTGCTGCCGGAGGATCACTACTTCCTCGGCATCTTCCGCGGCAACGCGGGCGAGTGCCGCATGCTCGCCGGAGACTACGACGCGGCTGAGGCGCTCTTGGTGGACTCTGAACGCATCCTGCAGGCGTCGCTGGGGGAGGAACACCCGCGGACGGTCAAGGCGGTCGAGCGGGTGGAGCGGCTCGGGGAGATGCGGGGTGGTGGGGAGCGGTAGGACGGGGTTGGGCCCGGCGCTGACGCTTGGGGCTCCTGGAGTGGTGTGGTGGGCCCGGCGCTGACGCTTAGGGCTCTTTGTGGCAGGCGTGTCCGGCGGTCTGCGTTGGGTGTGGGTTCTCGCCGTCGATCCGCAGGCCGACGAACTTGCGCTTGCGGACCTCTTCGGTGCCCAACTGGCCGCACGCGGCCATCGAGTCGCGGCCCTTTGTGCGGCGGCGCTTGGCGAAAACGCCCTCGTCGCGCACCCAGCCGAGGAACTCCTCCACCGCGTCCTCGTAGGGGGCGGGCCAGGGCGAGTCGCGGCGGGGGTTGTACGGGATCAGATTCAGCATGCCGCGGTGCTTGCCGTCCTCGCTGCCGGAGGCGGTGAACGGGCGGAGGTATTCGGCCAGCTCGGCCGCGTGCTCTTTCCGATCGTTGACGCCGGGGATGAGGACATAGCCGAAGCAGATCTTGCGGTGCGTGCCGACATAGGGCACCGAGGCGATGAGATCGCGCAGCTCGGCCATGGGGGTCGCGCGGTTGATCGGCATGATCGACGAACGCACCTCGTCGTTGGGCGCGTTGATGCTGATCGCGATGCCGAGCTTGCGCCAGCCGGGCTTCTCCATCTGCTCACACAGCCGGCGCATCCCCGCGGCCTTGCCCACGGTGCTCACGGTGATGTTGGTCATCGGCACGCACGGGCCGTTGTGGTCGGTCAGGATGCCGATCGCCTCGATCACCGCCTCGACGTTGTCGAGCGGCTCGCCCATCCCCATGAAGACGATGTTCTTGACGGTCGCCCCGCGCTCGTGCGTCGAGGCCCACCACTGCCCGACGATCTCCGCCGGCGTCAGCGACCGCACGAGCCCCATCTGGGCGGTCTCGCAGAAGTCGCACCCCATCGCGCAGCCAACCTGGCTCGAGACGCAGAGCGTGTGGCTCTTGACCCCCCGCCGCCCGATCATCGGGATCTGCACGGCCTCGATGTCGAAGTAGGGCAGATCCTTCGATGCGCCGGAGTTCTCCGGCACTGGGCTCCGCCCAGTGGCACCGGTCGGTCCCGGCAGCCGCTGGACGAACTTCCGGATCGTGCCCTCGGGGGTCTGCTCCTCCAGCTCTTTGACGATCGGGGCGACCTCCGACCTCACGCGGCAGAGGGCGTCGAGCCGGCCGGGGAAGGGGGCCTCGCGGTCGCCCTCCCGGAAGAAGGCCCGGTAGGCCCGGCGCGCCGGGTCGGCCGCGACGCCGAGGTTGCCGGCTGCGCGCACAAACTCGGCGCTGGTCATCGCCAGCGGGTCGAGCGTGACCGGCTCGGTCTGTTCGGCGGCGTGCTGGGGCTGCTGGATCACGCACGAGGATAGGTCGGGCCCCCGCACCGTCTCGGCGAGGCATCCCTACCATCCAGACCCGATCGCCCGCCGAATCGAGACCACGGAGCACGAGATATGTCCTGGATCACCGTCAAGCACGCCCTCGCCGCCGAGCCCGGCCCCGCTGTCACCGTCAAGGGGTGGATCCGCACCCGGCGCGACTCCAAGGCCGACGGCGGGCTCTCCTTCCTGGCCGTCGCCGACGGCACCTGCCACGACGCGATCCAGGCGGTCGCCAAGAACGACCTGTCCAACTACGAGTCGGAGATCACCAAGCTCACCACCGGGTGCGCCGTCGAGGTGGACGGCACGCTGGTCGAGAGCAAGGGCAAGGGGCAGTCGGTTGAGATTCAGGCCAGTGCCGTGCGCGTGCTCGGCTGGGTGGACGATCCGGACACCTACCCGGTCCCCCAGAAGCGGCACACGTTTGAGTATCTCCGCGAGCAGGCCCACCTGCGGGTGCGGACCAACACGTTCGGCGCGGTCGCCCGTGTGCGGCACACGCTCGCCTGCGCCACCCACCGCTTCTTCGACCAGCGCGACTTCTACTACGTCCACACGCCGATCATCACCGCCAGCGACTGCGAGGGGGCGGGGCAGATGTTCCGCGTCAGCACGCTGGACATGGCCAACTGCCCGCGGGACGAGCAGGGCCGGCCCGACTTTGCCGAGGACTTCTTCGGCAAGGAGGCCCACCTGACCGTGTCGGGCCAGCTCAACGTCGAGACCTATTGCCAGGCGCTCAGCCGCGTGTACACCTTCGGGCCGACCTTCCGGGCCGAGAACTCCAACACCAGCCGGCACCTGGCCGAGTTCTGGATGCTCGAGCCCGAGATCGCCTTCGCCGACCTCGCCGACGACGCGGACCTGGCCGAGGCGTACATCAAGTACGTCATCACCGACCTGCTCGAACGCCGCCCCGACGACATGGACTTCTTCGACCAGCGGATCGAGAAGGGCCTACTCGACCGCCTGCGGCACGTGGTGGACTCGCCCTTCCGCCGGCTGCCCTACACCGAGGCGGTGCAGATCCTGCAGGAGGCGAGCAAGAAGGCGAAGTTTGAGTACCCCGTCGAGTGGGGCAGCGACCTGCAGAGCGAGCACGAGCGGTATCTCACCGAGAAGCACTTCGAGCAGCCGGTCGTGCTGATCAACTACCCCAAGCAGATCAAGGCGTTCTACATGCGTCTCAACGACGCGGGCACCGACAACGCCCCTGGCGAGACGGTGGCCGCGATGGACGTGCTGGTGCCGGGCGTGGGCGAGCTGATCGGCGGCAGCCAGCGTGAGGAACGCCTCGACGTGCTCGACGCCCGCATCGACGAGATGGGTCTGCACAAGCCGGACTACTGGTGGTACCGCGACCTCCGCAAGTACGGCACCTGCCCGCACGCGGGGTTCGGCCTCGGCTTCGAGCGGCTCATCCAGTTCTGCACGGGGATGCAGAACATCCGGGATGTGATCCCCTTCCCGAGGGCGCCGAAGCAGGCGGAGTTCTGAGGTCTACCCCCGCCTCAGTGAACCACAAGGCCTTATCGATCTACGAATGAGGCAGAGTCGCCGAGGATTGTGCCACTCCGCCCTGGGCTCAGCCCTCGCTGCAGCTCGGCAGAGTTGGGGTGAACGCCCCAATGACTTCTTGCCTCGATCAGTGGTTTGTGTTAGCGTAGGGGAACGTGTGGGAGTGCTCAGTGTGCTGGATTGGTCTTGCGGGCTGTGCAACTCGTGGATTTAAGGAGAGAATTGTGAAGCGGACTGCATCATTCATCGTTCTTGTCGGAATCGCCGCGAGCGCATCGGCTCAGGTCGTGTTCATGAATCCTTGGGACGCGAACGCGACCGATGCTGGGGCGTTCTCTCAACCATCACAGACACTCGCTGGCGAGTTCGATTTGTCGGCCAACGCGGGCGTTTCGTCAGCCAGCTGGCGTGGCACGATGTTCTCGGCCGACCCACTCGACACCGGCGACATGTGGAATTTCGATCTCAACTTCCACGCCGACAACGGTGGCCAACCCGGATCCATCATTGAGATGCGCAGCGTCTCCGCGTTCGTCACTGACACTGGTGTTGATATCTCCGGTGAGCGGGTGTACGAGTTTGATGCAGACTTCAGCTCTGTGGCCCTGTCTGGCTCGACGACGTACTTCTTCTCCGTCATCAACACCCAGCAGGACAACACCTTTCGCTGGAACATCGGCACCGACACCAACTACTCTGGCTGGTTCACGAGCGATAACGGCAACAGTTGGGCCGACCTCCAGACCCGGGCACCGTTGAACTTCACCCTCAGCGTTCCTGCACCGTCATCTGTCGCGCTGCTCGGCTTTGCGGGGGCGATTGCCTCCCGCCGCCGCCGATAGCGTTTCTGATTCGCCTGACCCGACTCTGCGACCGAGCCGCCCGACCCACGGGCGGCTTTTTCGTAGACGCGGCAAACTGAGGTCGCTGAACCACTCGTGGCCACGAGAAGTCGTGGCCGTGCCGCGCCGCAACTCCAACACTTCCGTTCCCAACTCGCTCACGCGGTCGATCTGCTCGTCTTTCCAGCCCGCGATGAGTTTGCTGAAGCCCTGCGCCGCTCTCGGCAGGGCATCAATGCCCCACTCGACCGGCGGGCCGAAGCTGGTGTGCCACGGGTGGCTCTGCGCACCTGTCGACGTTCGGAGCATTCTCGCACGGGTGCAGAGCCACCCGTGGCACCGACAAGCGGGATTCGCGGGATTTCCTTTGTCGCATGTCGTGGGACATCTTCATCCAGCAACTCCCCGCGGCGATCTCGTCGGTCCGAGAGATCCCCGACGGCTTCGAGCCCGCGCGGCTCGGTACCCGGGCGGAGGTGATCGCCTCAATCCGCGCGCACGTTCCGGAGTTCGCGCCCGACGCCACCGGATTCGGTCTTATCGAGACCGATGGGGGATCAATCGAGATCTCCATCGACGAAGCCGACAGGGTCCGGTCGGTTCTGCTGAGCGCTCGCGGCGGATCCGATGTTGTTCCTGTGGTGAGTGCGATCGTCGGCGCGCTCGGCGGCCGCGCACTGGACCCGTGCTCCGACACGGGTCTGTTCGACGAAGCCGCCGCGGCCCGCTCATTCGCGTCGTGGCAGGACTACCGCGACGATGCCCTCGCCGAGCCGGCTCTCAAGCCCCGGCCCTGGTGGCGGCAACTACTGGGTGGATAACAAACCGATTCCCCGTCTGAATCTGGGCGGTCCTCACCCGCCAACCCCGCGCCAACAAGCCCCTCCCGGGGTCCGAGAACGGATTTGATGCCGGGCCGCGGCATTGGGTCACGTCGCCCCTCCGCTCGCCCGATGAAAACCACGCCTACTATCAGGCACAAGCCGGTGGCCTCAGCCCTCTCACCCCGCACGCCTCAGCGTGCCGAGAGGACCATCTGGGAATCTGTCGGCAGCGTCCTCTCCGTCCGGTGACGAATCACCGATCCACGCGAAGACGCTCCACCCAGTTCGGCCGCTCTTGCCCCAATCGCCAAACTTCAGGCAGGGCACAGGAATCGCCCGAATCAATCACGCGCCCTCGCTGCAACTGCGCAGCGACGGTCATTGGAGTCCATGCACTTTGTCCCGCAACCCGAACAACCTCCGACGTACCTTCCGCAAGTCCGCACCCAAGAACAACCGTCCGGCGCGCCCCGAGCGCGCAGCGGACACCGCCCCCGAGACCCCCTCCACCCCCTTCGAGATGGGTGAGCCGGTCACCGACTTTGTCTCGCTCGACCTGTCCCCGCAGCTGCTGCGGGCCATTCAGGACGAGGGCTACGAGACGCCGTCGCTGATCCAGGCCCAGGCGATCCCGCCCGCCCTGGCCGGGCGCGACGTGCTCGGGTGTGCCCAGACCGGCACCGGCAAGACCGCGGCCTTCGCGCTGCCCGTGCTCGACAAGCTCATCAAGGAGGGCGTGGCCAACGACCGTTGCCACCACATCCCCCGCGCACTGGTCCTCTGCCCCACGCGCGAGCTGGCCGGGCAGATCACCGCCAGCTTCGCGACCTACGGCCGCCACGCCCGCCTCCGCCACACGGCGATCTACGGCGGCGTGAGCCAGTTCCATCAGGAGAAGGCGCTGCGTCGCGGCGTCAACATCCTCGTCGCGACGCCCGGCCGCCTGATCGACCTGCTCGACCAGGGCGTGGTCGACCTGAGCGAGGTCGAGACCTTCATCCTCGACGAGGCCGACCGCATGCTGGACATGGGCTTCATCGCCCCGATCCGCCGCATCGCGTCGGAGATCCACGAGGACCGGCAGACGCTGCTCTTCAGCGCGACCATGCCCCGCGAGATCAAGTCGCTGGCCGACTCGCTGCTGAAGGACCCCGTCCGCGTGACCGTCACGCCGGTCGCCTCCGCGGCCCCCAAGATCGAGCAGTCGGTCTACATGGTCGGCCGGCAGGAGAAGCAGGCGCTCCTCCACCACCTCATCGACGAGCACTCCATCGAGAAGACCCTCGTCTTCACCCGCACCAAGCACGGGGCCGACAAGGTCGCCAACCGCCTGAACCGCGCCGGCATCGCGGCCGATGCGATCCACGGCAACAAGTCGCAGAACCAGCGGCAGCGCGCCCTCGACGGCTTCCGCGCCGGCAAGTGCCGTGTGCTGGTCGCGACCGATGTCGCCGCCCGCGGGCTCGACATCGACGCGGTCTCGCACGTCTTCAACTTCGACCTTCCCAACGAGCCCGAGGCCTACGTCCACCGCATCGGCCGCACCGGCCGCGCAGGAGCAACCGGCCTGGCGATCGCCTTCTGCGACAAGGACGAGCGGAGCCTGCTCCGCCAGATCGAGCGTCTCACCGGCACCAAGATCGCTGCGACGACCGAGCTGCCCGAACTGCCCGTGCTGCCCAAGCCCGAGCGACAGGTCGAGTCCAAGCCCCGCACACCCCGCGGCGGTCAGCAGGGCAACCACGGCGCCTCGACACCCCGCCCGCCCAAGCGCCGCTCCGGCGGCGGCGGTAACGACCGGGGCGGGTCCGGCTACGGCGCCGGTGGCGGACAGGGCGGAGCCAAGCCCCGCAGCCGCAAGACCCGTTCGAGCAGCTACGGCTCGCGTCGGGCCTGACTCGTCGCCCCGGCGACAATGTGACCGTTCGAGCGGGCGCACGTGCAGACGTGTGCCCGCTCTCGTTTTGGGCAGGCGGCTCCTGAGGCGCCGGGTCGCCGCTGCGCGTCGATACACTCAGGGCATGCACAGATCTCTCTGCTCGATCGCACTGGTGTTCACTTCGAGCGCGGCCCTCGCGACGCAGGTCGCGCCGGCGGACGAGGGCATCGCCGCTCTTTTGGACCGCATGGAATCGGCCGTGCTCGACCGCGACGCCGATGCCTATCTCGCCTGCATCGACACGACCGTCGCCGAGTGGGCGACCGAGCAGACCAACTGGGCGGCCGACCTGGCCGAACACACGCCGGAGGCCTTCGAGCTGACACTCGTGAGCGAGCCGGTCGCGGCAGCGGTGGAGGCTGAGGACCCGGTCTGGTTTACCGTCGAGGCCGATCTCCGCTTCACGTGGAAGTTGTCGGATGCCCGGGAGCGCACCGTCGAGATCCCGGCGCGCTTCACGCGCGCAGACGGCGGCGAGTGGCGCTACGCCGGCGAGGCGTGGTCGAGCGTGGCGTCGGAGGACGGTCAGACCGTCGTGCTGTTTCTCTCCGATGGGCTGCGGGAGATCGCCGAGGGCATCACCGAGATGATGCCGGAGATCCGCGAGCACGTGGACGCGGGCTTTGAGACGCACCTCGAGCACCCGCAGGTGGTCAAGCTCTACACCGACATGGGGCACCTGCAGCAATCGATCTACCTCAGCTACACCGACCCGCTCGGCGGCTGGAACGAGCCGGGCGAGGCGATCAAGATCATCGCCAGCCGCGGCATGAGCGAGCGGCAGCTCCGGATCCTGCTCTCCCACGAATACGGACACGTCGCGACGTTTACCTATCACGAGGAGGCGGCGCTGCACATCCCGTGGTGGGTCGCCGAGGGCGTGGCCGAGCTGGCTGCGGAGAAGTATTCGGGCAACCGGGCCCGCCGGGGCGTGACCGCGGCGGTCCGAGCCTGGGCGAAGTCAGACTCGCTGGCGGCGTGGGACGACATGGCCGACTTTCGCGAAACGCCTTCGAGCCTGCACGGCCATGTCTACCTGCAGGGGCACCACTTCGTCGGGTACGTCTCCGAGCGGTTCGGCCGCACCGCGCGCAACGCGTGGGTGCGTGCGCTCGCCTCGGGCGTGCCGCTGGACGAAGCGACCCGCACCAGTCTCGGGCTGGGGTTTGAAGCGCTCGATGCCGAGTGGCGAGCCTCGCTCGACGCGGACGAGTAGCGTTCGGGGCGAGGACGGACGGCCCTGTGAGATTGGGCATGCTGGGAAGGGACGACGGCCGCGGATCGCGGGCGTTGCGCTCCGGAGGGTCCAAGAACACTCCAGATCCGGAAGAAGTCACCTTTATCACCTGTGATGCCTTGCCGTGACGCCGCTGCGCTTTACGTTCATTGCAGGGCGGCGCGGATTCCGGCGCCGCGCCCTGGACTGCTTTGGAGGAGAGATGTTCATGAGAACGATGGCTATCGCTGCGCTCGCGGCGGGTGTGGCGGCAAGCTCCGCCTCCGCCGATCCGACGTATTCATTCCGCAACTCTGACGCCGCGGCCAGCTGGTCCGGCCAGCACGACCACCACGGGACACCCGAGCCGGTGTGGTCGGCGTTCGACCCGGTGACGAATCGGCTCATGTTCGAGGCCGCGTTCGTGGGCACATTCGCCGATGGCCTCGCGATCGCTGGCGACCCGGGACAGACATCCAGCGGTCATCGCTACGAGATGGTCAGGTTCTATTCCGACACGATCGGCGCGATCGGCGCCCCGCGCATCGGCTCCGATGCCGCGGGCTGGATCAGCACCGAGCTCAACTCAGAGCTCGCCGGTGAGCCGGGGCTCATCGTCAGCGTGGATGCGACCGGAATCCTCGGCAACACCTCGGGCGACGGGGCTGCCGACCGGTCATCCGATTCGTTTGGCTTCTGGCTGCACTCGCTGCGCAAGTACGACGTGATCAACAGGAACCGCCGCGTCCCGGGTGAGAGCGGAACCAGTACGCTCCGCGACCTCGAGGACAGCCGGTTCGACGGCGCGGATCTGCCGATCGCGGTCGTGCCCCTGCCGACCGGTGCTGCGATGGCGGCTCTGGGGCTCGCCGGCATCGCCGCCCGCCGCCGCCGAGCCTGATCCGGCGTCCCGTCAAACCCGTGAGAATCACCAGCAGTCGCCTTTCGGCGACTGTTGTGTTTTTGGCGGTCGAGGAGGCGTCCCGGACGCTGCCTCGTGCTGCAGCGTGGCTGCGATTCGGCCGATGACAACCGGATGCCACAGGCCCCGCCCGCACCCGCCGCGAGTGTCCAGAGATGGGCTCAGGGTGTGGCGACGTCGTCGAGCGCTTTGAGGATCTGCGGCAACTGGGCGGCAAAGCCCCCCCTGGCGACCACGCGGTCGGCCCCGGACGCTCTCGCCCGCTCGAACAGGTCGGTCATGACGTGGGGCCCGAACGCGAGTACCGTGATTGCTCGCTCGGCGTCGCTGGCCCCTTCCCCTCTGAGCCGTTCGATGAGGCCGATTCCCGCATCGCCGGCCTCCAGATCGACCACGAGCGCGTGGACGGGTGAATCGGCGAGCCTCGCCTCGAGCATTTCGAGCGTCCGAACCGGCCTCGCGGCCACGCCTACCGATTCTGCGGTCGACTTGATTCGCGTCGCCCATAGAAGATCGGCACATATGAAGAGTATCATCTGGATTCCTCGACCACCCCGTTTGGTTCGCGGAGGGATCAGCAGGGCCGTCAAAGTCGTTACCGGAGGATAGCCATGAGCACCACAGCCGTGTCCGCCAAAGAGTCCGCCGCGGCGTACTCCAATCCCATCTTCAAAGAGCTCGACTTTCCGCAGGACCCCAACAACCTCTACCACCAGACGGTGGAAACGATGCTCCACGCGGCGGACATCATCGACCTGAAGCACCGCGTGAAGATCATCCTCGCGCAGCCCAAGAACGAGGTCATGGTGCACTTCCCCGTGCGGATGGACGACGGACATCACAGGCTGTTCAAGGGCTACCGAGTCCAGCACAACAACGCCCTGGGCCCCTACAAGGGCGGCATCCGGTTCCACCACGACGTCCATCTCGACGACGTGAAGAGCCTCGCGCTGCTGATGACGATGAAGTGCTCGCTCGTCCGCGTGCCCTTCGGCGGCGGCAAGGGCGGCGTCAAGGTCAACCCCCGCGAGCACTCCGTCCGTGAGATGGAGCGCATCACCCGCCGCTTCTGCTCGGCGATCATGAACATCATCGGGCCCGAGTACGACATCCCGGCCCCGGATGTCGGCACGGGTGCGCAGAACATGGCGTGGTTCGCCGATACCTACATGATGTCCAACGAGGGCAAGGCCGCCAACGACGGGCTCCGCGTTGTCACCGGCAAGCCCGTCGAGTTCGGCGGCTCGCTCGGGCGTGAAAAGGCAACCGGGCAGGGCGTTGTGGACACGCTCGTCGAGCTGCTCCCCGAGGTCGGGCTGGAGACCAAGGGCATGCGCGTGAGCATCCTCGGATTCGGCAACGTGGGCTCGTGGGCCGGCCGAATCCTTCACGACATGGACGCCAAGATCGTCGCGGTCGCCGACCACACCGGCGCGATCCGCAACGACAACGGCTTCGATGCGCACCGTCTCGCCGAGCACTGCGCCAAGAACGGCGGCGTGAAGGGCTTCGAGGGAGACCAGATCTCCACAGACGAGTTCTACCAGACCGAGGTCGATGTGCTCATCCCCGCCGCCCTCGAGCAGATGATCACCGACCGCGAGGCCGCGATGATCAACGCCAAGATCCTCGCCGAGGGCGCCAACGCCCCCTGCACCCCGGCCGGCGACCGCGTCCTCAGCGAACGCGGCATCGAGGTCATCCCCGCCATCCTCGCCAACGCCGGCGGCGTGACCGTCTCCTACTTCGAGTGGGTCCAGAACAAGACCAGCACCTACTGGGACATCGAGCAGGTCGACCGCGAGCTCAACCGGCACATGGTCATGGCCGCTCGGCGGACCGTCGTCGCCCGGCAGAAGTACGGCGTCGACCTGCGGACCGCGGCGTACATCGCGGCCCTCGAGCACATCGGCAAGGCCTACCAGGTCCGCGGCATCTTCCCGTAATCCGGGACGACCGCGACAGGGTCCGAGAACATCGGGCCGCGACAACCCCAGATCCCCCAGATTGTGACAGCCGCCCGGAATCGCCCGGGCGGCTGTTTTCTGGTTGGAGCGACCGGCCTTGAGAGCCCTCCCAGCTTCTCATCTCACCAAAAACACTCTAAGTCTCTGGCAAACCTCCACTTCCGTGGCATCTTTGGGTTGACGGAGTGCCCAGTGTTTACCTTGGGCTTCGTACGACAAGTGCAAATCGGTGGGTAGGAGAGAAGCCATGCTCAACAGCAAACTCATTGGAATCGTCGCGCTCGCCGGGCTCGCCCAGATCGCCTCGGCCGACATCGTGCCGGTGGACGGGAAGTCCGCGATCTTCGACGCCGGGCGTGATGTCCCGACGCTTGACGGCCAGCTGCCGCCGATGCTCGCGGTGCCGGACGGCGCGAACTTCGTCACGCTGCCCGAGGTCACCGGCCTGGTGCGTGCGCATCGCAGCCTGCAATGGGCCGGCCCCGATGGCAACACGTCCACCCTCAACGACACCGACATCAGCTCGTTCCAGGGCATCTCGGGGATCGTTCACCCCGCGACCCTTCCCCTCGTGGGCGTCTTCCTGACCGACGATCTGCCCGAGGAGAGCGGCACGCCCTCGCGCCTCGACTTCTACGACCTCGGCAGCTCCTTCGCGTCGCTCGCCCCGGAGATCGGTCAGACGTTCTTCATCGGTGACGGATGGGCAGACGGCAGCGTCCTTCAGGAGTTCATGGTGCCCGCGGGTGCAACACGCTTCTTCCTCGGCTTCGCCGACGCCGGTTTCTTCACCGGTGCACCCGGCGCGTACGCCGACAACGAAGGCGCATTCACCGCGGACGTCCGCTTCAACATCGTCCCCGCGCCGGGCTCGATGGCCCTGCTCGGCCTCGGCGCTCTGGTCACGGCGCGACGCCGCCGGTGAGTCGGGCCAATCGGCTGCGAAGATACTCGCCGCCGGCTCGAATCCACTGAGGACGGGAATACCCCACCCCTCCGGCTGCGCCGGACTCACAGAGTTCGGCGCGGCCGGTGCCTTTTGGTGACTGGCGAGTCCTGGGTGCCGTCGGGCCCGGTGTCGTTCAGGCACCAGCGGATACGCGGTTCCACGGCATCTTTCCGAGCAGCATCGCCATGCCGCACCACCCCGTGGCTCCGGCGAATACCAGGCCGCACCCGACGAACGCCGACAGTACCAGGAACCAGGGCGAGACGAGCACCCCCAGCGCAACGCCGATCGTCACCAGCGACCCGGCTGTGATCTGCACCTGGCGCATGACCGGGATGCGTGCCGCCTTGGCCGGACGGTGCGTGGGGTGCCCCGCGGCCTTCCAGGCTTCGATCCCGCCCTCGAGGTGGTAGGTGGTCTCGCCGTCGCGAGCGAACCGGCTCGCGGCATCGGCGGAGCGCTTACCCGAGCGGCAGTGGAAGACCACCCTCGAATCGGGGTGCGCTGCCCGCACCGCTTCGGGGTCGAACTTCGACAGCGGCACGGGCTTGGCCTGCGTGATGCGCTCCTCGTCGTGCTCGAACGGTTCGCGCACATCGATAAGCACGGTCCCTCCATCATCGAGCCAACGGGCGAGTTCCTCGGGCGCGACGTTCGTGACCGCGTTCTTCTGACGTGTTTCTGCCATGGCCATGCTCCGTATCCCCGAACGATTCTACGGAGCTCGCAGAAGGCGCGATGCTGCGATCCCCCTCGCGTCTCGCCCGCGGCGGAGCGGCGAGCGACTCCGACCATCGCACTTGGAGGCCTCGGTCTGCGGGCCGCCGCGGACCGGAGAGGTTCAAGCAGCGCGCGGACGAGAGGTTGTGCCGTGCATCGGATCTGATCGCGCTCGCGAAAACCACCGGCAGCAAGCTCCACGCCTGGTGACCTGTTCCGCGCCTCCCGGGCTTGAGCGGACACCACACCTCATCCCAAAGGCGTCCAAAGCCGCAACCACTGGTTCGTTCTTTGATAGGTAATTCAACGATTTCACGCCCGTCCGGCACCAAACCACGGGGTCATCCTGGAACGATTGCAGGCAAATCCGCTCCGCACGGGCCAATCGTGGCCATCGAAATCTGCCAAAAAAGCGCGAGAAATGAGCCTGAATGCCTTGCGGAGACTTGCGTTCCCGTTACGCTACCGAAACAATTCCGGAAACACTGCCGCCATGAGGCGGAGCACGTCAGAGCCAATAACCACCCACGGAGGAAACCCACATGTTCCGCACCGCAGCCGCGACCGCCGCTCTTGTCTGCACGCTCGCCAGCGTGAGTTCCGCACAACTGCTGAACCCCAGCTTTGACGATCCCGGTTTCCAGACCACCTTCGAGAACTGGGAGCAGTTCGGCGGCAACATCTTCCTGGTGGAGGATCCCAACTACCAGCCGCCGCTCGACGGCACCGGGTGCGGCAAGATCTTCGGAAACTTCGACGGCCAGCAGCAGAGCGACTCGGGCGTGTACCAGCGCGTCGCGGCCGCTCCCGGCGAGACCTACACCGCCACGATCAACGTGCTGCACCGTTCCGACGACGCGATGGCCGGTGACAACCTCGCACTGCTCATCCTCAGCTGGCGCGACGCCAACGGCGCCGAGATTTCTGGCGACGCGAAGATCGTGCTCGACGCGAACTCGCCGCTCGATCAATGGATCGAGGACTCGATCACCGGCACCGCACCGGCCGGGACCGTCAATGTTGACTTCTTCGTCCTCTTCATCCAGTTCGCCACCGACGAGTTCCCGTTCGGTGCTCCCGGCGCGATGTTCTTCGACAAGGCGAGCCTCGACCTTGACGAGCCGACCTGCCGCGTGGATCTCAACGAGGACGGCAACGTGAACACCCAGGACTTCATCCTCTTCCTGAACCTCTGGTCGTCGCGCAACCCCGTGGCCGACTGGAACGGCGACGGCACCATCAACACGCAGGACTTCATCTCGTTCCTGAACGAGTGGGTCGCCGGCTGCTAAGCCCGCACCTCTCACGCCTCCCGTCGTCGCCGCACGGAAGTGTGGCGACGGCTTTCCACTCTGGAATCCGGCCCGAGTCCCTCACGGAGATCGACCATGCCCGGCACCCCTCGACGCGGCTTCACCCTGATCGAGCTTTTGGTGGTCATCGCGATCATCGCGCTGCTGATCGGCATCCTGTTGCCGGCGCTCGGCAAGGCCCGGGACTCGGCGCGCACCATCAAGTGCGGCTCGAGCATGCGGCAGGTGACGCTGGCTCTGATCAACTACTCGGCCGACTTCCGTGACAAGTTCCCGCCGTCGCTCTTCCGGATCCCGGACCCCGACACGGGGAAGCTGAGCATGCACTGGTATGACGAGGCGCGGATCGGCGCGTACCTCCCCAACGTGGATTACAGCAACATCGGCTACAACAACATCGAGAACATCACCGTCGGAGGCGGCGTGCTCCTGTGCCCCTCCCATCCGCGGGGAGGACGGTCGTACACGATGAACTACTGGGCCACTTCGGCCGGTGCGTGGCGGAACGGACCCGGCGGGCCGATCACCTACAAGCCGGGGCAGAACGCCAACGACCCCGACGAGGGCGACCGCGGGCGAGGCTTCGACTCGGGCACGGACTTCAGCAGCCGCATGCTCCTGCTCGGTGAGGCCTGGGGCCTGTTCCCTTCCGAAGGCTCGAACCCGACAGACGCGACATGGTTCACCGTCGGTGAGATGGGCTCGCAGGGCATGCCCGCCGAGCGCTTCGGTGCCGGCGACGGCATCGGCAGCGGCGCGTTCCCCGGCCCCTGGCGACGCAACGCCCCCGAGATGGAGTACGCCGACATCCCCAGCCCCGGCAGCTACATGCCGTGGTACCGTCATCCCCGCCGCAACTCTGACCTGATCGGTCAGGAGGGCGGGGCCAACATGGGCTTCGTGGACGGGCACGTGGAGCGCAAGCCGCGTGCGGCCCTCGTCGACGACAGCGCCGTCAAGAGCACGTACGAGGTCCTGTGGTCGATCATCGACGAACGGGTCGAAAAAGACTGAGAACCCCCTCCCACCGCAAGGAAGCGTGAGACGCACCGTGGCCAAGAACCGATCCACCAAAGCAACAACCGCCCGCAAGCTCGCCAGCGAGTTGGGCATCTCCGTCGCCACCGTCTCGCGTGCGCTCAACAGCCACCCCGACGTGTCTCCCGAGACCCGCTCGAGGGTGGTGCAGATGGCCGACAATCTCGGGTACATGCCCCGTGTCGGGCGGCGCCGCACCAACGTGATCGGCCTGGTCTACCCGACGGACCCGGTCCGGGCCGACTACGGCAACTTCGAGTCGGCGATGCTGGCGGGTATCCTCGACGGCGTCAACGAGCAGCGTTACGACGTGACCATCATCAACGTCCAGCGCGACAAGGACCCCGCCGACAGCTACTCGCAGTTCTTCCGCGCCAAAGGTGTGGGCGGCGTGATCGTGCGTCGCATCCACCCGTCGTCGCGCATGGCCGAGGAGATCGCCGACGAGGGCTTCCCCTGCATGCTCATCGCCGACCGGAGCGATCACCCCAAGCTCAACTACATCTACACCGACTCGCACGAGGACTCGAAGCGGGCGGTCGAGCACCTGATCCACCTCGGGCACCGGCGGATCGCGCTGGGTGTCCACAACGTGATCGACTCCGACCACCGCGACCGCCGCAACGGGTACGTCAAGGCGCTTGAAGAGGCCGGCATCGAGCTTGATCCGGCGCTGCTCATCCAGTCGCCGGCGAGCATGGCGGGCGGGGCGTCGAGCATCGACCGTCTGCTCTCGCTGCCCAACCCACCGACCGCGATCTACTTCACCGACCCGCAGACGACGGTCGGGGCGATGCACCGGTGCCTGGTCCGAGGGATCTCGGTGCCGCGGGACCTCTCGATCGTCGGATTCGACGACGGCGACGCCCGCGCACAGACCTTCCCCCGCTACACCGCCGTGTGTCAGGACGCCCGTCAGATGGGACTTGAGGCCTCGCGCTGGCTGACGCGGGTGCTCGCCGCGGGCGGCGAGATCCCGAGCTACCGAGAGCATCGCTACACCACGTGGTCGGTGAGTGAATCAACCGGCATGCCCCCAGCCCGGACGACCAAGTCCGGAGCCCAGTAAGAACACACCCGATCCACGCAGAGCGGGCGCGTGTCCCGCGAGGCGTGAGTGTCATCGAGAGAGATGGAGAGAAAACGATGAAGACCAAGATTGCCATTGCCGCGCTCGTCTGCGGCGCCACGTCCGCCTTCGGGCAGAACCTGCTGACCAACCCCGGCTTCGAGGACGGCCTCAACGGCTGGAACGTCTTCGGCAACGCCTACCCCGAGGCCGCCAACCCGCCGGAGATCGTCCCCTTCGAGGGCAACGGCATCGCCAAGATGTTCGGCAACTTCAGCGGCAACTTTGACGTGACCGGCATCTTCCAGGAGTTCGACGCCGCCCCCGGTCAGACCTGGGAAATGGACGCCTACTCCCGCCACTACAGCGGCGACGCGATGTTCGGCAACGGTGCGCCCGACTCCAACTGGGTCGTCATGAAGATCGTCTTCAAGGACGCCGGCGACGCTGAGATCGGCTTCGCCGAGAGCACCATCCTCGACGGCACCTACGCCACCGACACGTGGTTCGACAACGCCCCGATCGCGGGCGTCGCCCCCGCCGGCACCGTGCAGGTCGAGGCGTTCATCCTCTACCTCCAGCCGTTCAACGACGGCGGCGCGGCGCACATCGACAACGTCTCGCTGATCCCCGCGCCCGCCTCGGTCGCGTTGCTCGGCCTCGGCGGCCTGGTCGCGACCCGTCGCCGCCGCGCCTGAACCCGCATCGGAGCGTGATGAACTGCGCATGAAGCAGCAGCCGCCTCACACCACCACCACCACCCGGGCCCCGCGTTTTGGCGCAGGGCCCGGGTGGCTTTCTTACTTCTCGCTCGGCGGGTGGGCGGTCGTTGTGGTGGCCCTCGTCTCGACCGTGCTCGTCCTCCTCCCCGACGACCGCGTCGAGGCTGATGTCACGCTCTGGACATTCGCCCCGCCGCACGCGCGGATGTACCGGCCCCTTCTCGACGAGTGGGAACAGGACGGCTCGCAGGGCTCGGTGAGCATCGAAACGCTCAGCCTCCCCGCGCTCGAACGGCGCATGCTCGGCGGGTTCATGTCGGGCGTGCCCGTCGCCGACCTGATCGAAGCCGAACGCCGCGTCGCCTCGCGCGCGTTCGGCGGACCCGTCGAGTCGGTCGGCTTCCTCGATCTGACCGACCGCCTGCGCGAGGACGGGCTGCTCGAGGCGATCAACGAGAGCTCGTTCGGCCCCTGGACCTACCGCGGCCGCGTCTTCGGCCTCCCGCACGATGTCCACCCGGTCATGCTCTGCTACCGCGCCGATCTGGTCGAGGCCGCGGGGATCGATGTGGGCGAGATCGAGACCTGGGACGACTTCGCCCGGATCATGCGGCCGCTGATGGCCGACAACGACGGCGACGGCGCGCCCGACCGCTACCTCATCAGCTTCTGGCCAACCTACATCGACAACATCGAACCGCTGATTCTCCAGGCCGGCGACGGACTCTTCGACGATGACGACATGGTCCGCTTCGCCACAGAGACCAACGCCCGCGTGATCGCGACCATGGCGACATGGGTCGCCGGGCCCGACCGCATCGCGGCCGATGTGCCCGAGTTCAGCGCCGCGGGCAACAAACTCAAGCTCGACGGCTACATCGTCGCGGCACTCATGCCCGACTGGCTCAGCAACATCTGGCGCCAGCAGTTGCCCGAGCTCTCCGGCAAGCTCAAGCTCATGCCACTGCCCGCGTGGGAGCCCGGCGGCCGGCGCACGAGTGTCTGGGGCGGCACGATGCTGGGCATCCCCAAGAGCGCAGACAACCCCGACGAGCTCTGGCAGTACGCCAAGCGGCTATACCTCTCGCCGGAGCTGTCCCGGTCGCTCTACACCGAGGGCGACATCATCTCGCCGGTGCGCGCGCACTGGGACGACCCGATCTACGACACACCCGACGAGTTCTTCGGGAATCAGCCCAAGGGGCGGATGTACATCGATCTGGCGCCTGAGGTGCCTCGCCGCACCTCGTCGCCGTTCAACAAGATGGCCCTTGAGCGGGTGCAGGACGCGCTCATCCGGCTCAGCCGCGAGGTCGAGTCCGACCCGGGTCTCAGCGGCGCTGCGCTCCGGTCGCGCGCGCTCGAGTTGCTCCGGGAGGCCGAGAACGAGGTCCGCGCCCGCATGATGCGTAACGTCATCGCGACCGGGGCGGCCGGGGGGAGTGCGCCATGACCGCCACCCGCCACGGCCGATTCGCGCCCTACCTGTTCCTCGCACCATTCCTCGCGGTCTTCGCGGTCTTCGTCGCCTACCCGCTTGCGCAGTCTGTGGTGCTCTCGACCCGTCAGATGTTCGGCCCCACCGCCTCGACGTACGTTGGGCTGGATAACTTCCGGTTCCTGCTGCAGGACCCGCTCTTCCACAAGGCCGTCCGCAACACGCTGGTGTTCACCGCCGGGTCGCTGTTCATCCAGCTGCCGGTCGCGCTGGGGCTCGCGCTGCTGCTCGACCGGCCCGGCCTGCGCGGCCGCAACGCCCTCCGACTCGTCTTCTTCGCACCGCAGCTCGTGGGGCTCGTGTTCCTTGCGGTCATGGCCAGCGTGATCTTCCAGAAGCGCACCGGCGTACTGAATCAGATCCTCGAAGAGGTGCTCGGCGACCGCCTCGGATGGGTCCTCCAGAGCGGGCCGTGGCTGGACTACCCGTGGCTCGAATCGCAGGTGATGTGGGCGCTGATTCTCTCGGCGCTGTGGATGTACGCCGGTCTCAACATGGTCTACTTCCTCGCGGCTCTGCAGAACGTGGACCGCTCGCTCAAGGAGGCCGCGTCGATCGACGGCGCCGGCGTCGTCAGGCGGTTCTTCGCCGTCACGCTCCCGGCGATCACGCCCGTGGCGGGATTCGTCGTGCTGCTCTCGGTCGTCGGGAGCCTGCAGCTCTTTGAGCTGCCCTACATCCTGCTCAACGCCGGCGGCGGGCCGGACAATCAGGGCCTCACGATCGTCACCTATCTCTACCAGTCCGGCTTCGAGACCGGTGACCTCGGCTACGCCAGCGCGATCGGCTGGGTGTTGGCGATCATGCTCGCGGTGTTCACGCTGCTCCAAAGATTCGTTCTGCGAGGAAGGAACGCCTGATGCCGACCGCAAAGCACAAGTCGATCCTCTCCGCAGCCGGTGCCTACGTGGTCCTCCTGCCGCTCGCGGTCATCACGCTGGTGCCGTTTGTCTGGCTGGTCACCTCGGCGTTCAAGTCACGGGAACAGTTCTTCGGTTCGATGTTCCTGCCGCGGGGCGACGGCCTCCTGGGCGTGGACTGGGCCGCCCTCACGCTCGAGAACTTCACCCGCCTCTTCAGCGAGATCGCGATCGGCCGGGCCCTGCTCAATTCCCTGTTCCTGTCCAGCGTCACGGCGCTGCTCGCGACGCTCTGCTGCGCTGCCGGCGGATATGCCCTGGCGATGTACAAGTTCAAAGGCCGCGGGATCTGTCTCGCGATCGTTCTCGCGGCACTCATCGTGCCCGCGCCGCTGCTGATCGCCCCGGGATATCAGGTGCTCTTCAAACTCGGCCTGCTTGACACCTACACCGGGCTGATCCTGCCCGGCATCGCCCCGGCCTTCGGCGTGTTCCTGTTCCGCCAGTCGGTGCTCCAGTCCGTCCCGCCGGAACTGCTGGAAGCCGGCCGCCTCGACGGGTGCGGCGAGCTGGGGATCTTTGCGCGGGTCGTGCTCCCGCTCCTGCGGCCGATGACCGGTGCATTCCTGATGATCACCTTCCTGGCGATGTGGAACAACTTCATCGGGCCGCAGATCGTGCTGCAGAGCCCCGACAAACAACCGCTCTCGGTGGCGATCGCGCAGCTGAAGGGTGTGTACTACGAGGACTACGGTCTGATGATGGCCGGCACGTTGGTGTCGGTCGCGCCGGTGGCGGTGCTGTTCCTCCTGCTGCAGCGCGACTTCGTGTCGGGGCTGACACTGGGGGCCGTGAAATGACTTCGTTCGATCGAGACCAGACGGAAGGATGTGTTATGGGATTTCCACAGGACTTTGTGTGGGGCGCGGGGACATCGTCGTACCAGATTGAGGGCGGCGTCGAGAAGCACGGGCGCGGGCCCTCGGTCTGGGACAAGTTCTGCGAAACGCCCGGCAAGATCAAGCACGGCCATACCGGTCGCACCGCCTGCGATCACGTCACGCACTACAAGGAGGACGTCCAGCTCATCAAGAACATGGGGCTCGACGCCTACCGCTTCTCGATCTCGTGGTCCCGCGTCATGCCCGAGGGCGCCGGCGCGGTGAGCGAGGCCGGGCTCGCGTTCTACGACCGGCTCGTTGACGAGTTGTTGGCTTCCGGCGTCACGCCGTGGGTGACCCTGTTCCACTGGGACTACCCGCTCCCGCTCTACCGCAGGGGTGGCTGGCTCAACCCGTCCAGCGCGTCATGGTTCGCCGAGTACACCCGCGCCGTCGTTGACCGGCTCTCCGACAGGGTCAGCAACTGGATCACGATCAACGAGCCGCAGGTCTTCGTCGGCCTCGGTCACATGACCGGCGAGCACGCGCCGGGGCTCTCGCTGCCCTTCCCTGAGGTCACGCGCATCGTGCACAACGTGCTTCGCGCCCACGGTCTCGCGGCCAGATGCATCCGCGAGTGTGCACAGACCAAGCCCGTCGTCGGCTGGGCTCCGGTCGGTATCGTCAGCTCGCCCACCAAGGGCGATCCCGAAGAGATCGACGCCGCACGCGCCAAGACGTTCGAGATCGAACGCCCGGACGTCTGGAACAACACGTGGTTCAACGATCCCGTCGTGTTCGGCGAGTACCCCGAAGACCTGCTCGCGCTGACCGAATGCCACCTGCCCGACGGCTGGGAGCGCGACCTCGAGATCATCAAGCAGCCGCTCGACTTCCTCGGGCTCAATCTCTACCAGGGGGCCCGCGTCACGCTGGGCAAGGGCCAGACCGCCCAGCCCGTGCCGCAGGAGATCGGCCGCGCGCGCACCGCGTTCGGGTGGAACATCACGCCCGAGGTGCTCTACTGGGGCCCTCGGTTCTTCCACGAGCGCTACAAGCTCCCGATCGCGATCACCGAGAACGGCCTGGCCAACCTCGACTGGGTGGGGCTCGACGGGCGCGTGCAGGACCCGCAGCGGATCGACTATACCGCGCGTCATCTGCTCGAGCTGCGCCGAGCGATCGACGACGGCGTGCGCGTCCTGGGGTACTTCCACTGGTCGCTGCTCGACAACTTCGAGTGGGCCGAGGGCTATGACCAGCGCTTCGGGCTGGTGTACGTGGACTTTGAGACCCAGGAGCGCATCCCCAAGCAGTCCGCCGAGTGGTACGCCGAGGTCGTCAGGACCAACGGAGAGAGTCTCGGGACCGCGATGCCGCGGAAGCACCCGTCTCACACACCGGTCCCGCTCAGCGGCAAGTAGTCCCGCAGCAACGGCCGCACCGGCCCAGATCCAGTTCGCTCCCGGACGACCCGCCGAACCAGCCCACTGAGAGTGGCCGATCCTCAGACGACCACCCTCTCCTCGGGCTGAATCCCGGGCACGGACTCAGCGACCGCGCTCTCCCTGCCTGCGCGTAGCCAGTTTTGGCCAGAAGTCGCCACAGTTCCGAACATTTCCCTTGTGTTCGGCCCTCTCGTTGGTACTATTGCCGACCGATTGGTGGGTGGAAATATCCAATCACCGACCGCAGAGAGGGAGATCCATGACCACCGCCAACCCAGTGCCGCCGTTCTACCTCGACCTCACTGACGACGAGATCGAGGGCCTCAAGGACCGTCTCGGAGAGATCCTGCACTCCGGCAGCCTCATCCTCGGGAAGAACACCGAGGCGTTCGAGACCGAGTTTGCCAAGGCCATGGGCACCGCCCACGCGGTCTCGGTGAACACCGGCACCTCGGCGCTGGAGATCCTCCTCCGCGTGCAGGGCGTCGAGGGCAAGAAGGTCGCCGTCCCGACCAACACCAACTTCGCCAGCGCGGCCTCCATCATCCACGCCGGGGGCCACCCCGTCTGGCTCGACATGTCACCGGACACCTACATGCCCACCGTGGCGATGCTCGCCGAGGCCCACGAGCGCGAAGGCCTCGCCGGCTTCATGGCGGTCCACATCGGCGGGCTCATCCCGCCGGACTTTCAGGAGCAAGTCAAGTACTGCCAGGACAACGGGCTCTTCCTCATCGAGGACGCCGCCCACGCCCACGGCAGCGCGCTCGGAGGGACCAAAGCCGGCGCCTTCGCCCAGGGCGGTGCGTTCTCGTTCTTCCCGACCAAGGTCATGACCACCATGGAAGGCGGCATGATCACCACCAACGACCAACGCACCGCCGACCTGGCCCGCTCCTACCGCAACCAGGGCAAGGGCGGCGCAAAGTTCGGCAACCATCACACCGAACTGGGCAACAGCTGGCGCATCAACGAGCTCGGTGCGGCGATCGGCCTCGTCCAGCTCGCCAAGCTCGACGCCATGGTCGCCCACCGCAACCGCGCGGCCCGCGAGTTTGTCAAAGTCATCAAGGAGCTCGGCCTCAACTACTGCGACTTCGAGCACATGGACCAGGCCAGCCAGTACAAGCTCATCGTCCGCTACGAGGAGGACATCCCCGTCGGCGACATGAAGGCGCGCTTCAAGGAGCAGGGCGTGATCCTGGGCGGCGGAGTCTACGAAACACCCTGCCATATGCAGCCCGTCTTCGCCGATATCCCGCTGCCCCCCGGCGGCCTGCCCGTCGCCGAGCGTTGGTGTCCCAAGCACATCTGCCCGCCGCTGACCTCGGGCCTGACCGACGACCAGATCCGGCGCGTTGGCGATGCATTCCGCTCCTGCACCGCCAGCGACGCCTCACACGCATCGAGCCACGCATGAAGTTCTGTTTCTTCAACCCCATCCCGTGGCCCGCGCTCTCGAAGCGCCCCGACCGCTGGCCGTTCCCGAGCGACGAGTTCGACCCCAAGCGCTGCGAGAGGCTCTACAGCGAGTGCATCGACCAGCTCGTCTTCGCCGAGGAGTGCGGATTCGACTGGATCGGCGTCGGCGAAGACCACATGACCGCCTACGGCGTGGTGCCCAACCCGCTGCTCATCCTTTCCGTCGTCGCGCAGCGCACCAAGAAGGTCCGCCTCGCGGTGCTCGGTGCCCCGCTGCCGCTGCTCAACCCGATCCGCGTCGCCGAAGAGCTCGCGATGGTGGATGTCCTCAGCGGCGGGCGCGTGGTCGCGGGCTTCATCCGGGGCGTGCCGCAGAACTACGCGGCCTACCACGTCCCCCCCGCCGAGTCGCGCGGGCGGTTCGCCGAGGCCGACGCGCTCATCCGCAAGGCCTGGACCGAGCCCGACATCTTCGCATGGAAGGGGGAGTTCTACGACTTCCCGACCGTCTCGCTCTGGCCCCGCCCCGTGCAGCAGCCGCACCCGACCGTGCTCTACTCGGCCAACAGCGAGACCTCCGCCGTCTTCGCCGCCGAGCGGCAGGCGCTGATCGGCGCGATTCACCTCTACAGCCGCGACGCGATGGACGCCGTTGGCCGCAGCGCCGAGGCCTACCGCGCGCGCGCAGCCGAACTCGGCAACACGCCCGCCCCCGAGCACCTGCTCGTCGGCTTCTCGACCTGCATCGCCGAGACCGACGCCCAGGCACAGGACACGCTCGGCCCCGCGCTCGACTACCAGTACAACGTCCTCTCCGGCACCTACAACGCCGAGAAACGACGCATCGCTGCCCAGGAGCCCGGCTACGGATTCTCGCCCGTCGAGGAACACCCGCCCACGCTCGAGGAACGCATCGAGCGGGGCATGGTCCTCTGCGGCTCGCCCAAGACCGTCATCGAGCAGATCCACGCCGCCCGCGAGCGCGTCGGCCTCGGCGTGATCAGCATGCACATGCAGGTCGGCAACATGGCCAATGACGCCGTGCTCAACAGCATGCGCTGGTTCAACAAGGGCGTCCGCGGCGCGTTCGACGCGGGAGCCGGTGCATGAGCGGGATCGGTGACAAGCCGCTCGCCCGGTCTCTCGGGTGGATCACACGGTCCCGGACCACGCTCCACCGGAGCCAGTGGTTCGACGTCCACCAAGACCAGATCGATCTGCCCAACAACAAGAGCTGTGTTTACACCTTCGTCGATCACCCCGGCGCGGTCTTCGTCGTGCCCGTCACGCCCGAGGGCGCCATTATCCTGCTCAAGTCGTTCCGCTACACCTGCGACGACTGGTGCATCGAGGTGCCCGCCGGGGGCATGGGCGATCAGGGCGAGGCAACGGCCGAGCAGGTCGTCGCGACCGAACTCCGCGAGGAGCTCGGGTGCGAATTCTCCTCGCTGGAACACCTCAGCACGCACTGGATGGCCAACGGCTATGCGCGCAACCGCTCGGCGTTCTTCCTGGCTCGCGACGCGGTCGTCACCAAGCCCCCGAGCCCGGAGAGCACCGAGCTGTTTGCCGAGCCCCTGACGGTGCCGCAGGAGCACGCCCGGCGGATGGTCCGCGCCGGCGAGATCAACGACGGCGAATCGGCGTTCGCGGTCATGCTTGCACTCGACTGGCTGAGAGACCATGCCGACTGACCACGCCCCGAGAGAGGCGCCCCGAGGCGGAGAGATGCGACGAACCCGAGATGTGTTGGTGGTGGGCGGCGGGATCGCCGGAATCGCGATCGCCGAACGCCTTGCGCGCGAGGCGAAGCGCCAGGGCAAGCTGCTGCGCATCATGCTCATCGAGCGCGAAGAACAGCTGGCCTCCGCCGCCTCCGGCGGGCTCGAGGGGTGGCTCCACACAGGCATGCTCTACACCAAGCTGGAGAACCCCCGCACACTGATCAACTGCCTCAACTCATTCGAGGACCTCGTCAACTGGTACGCCCTCGACCCGCTGTTCTCCTCCCGCGAGCGGTGCAATCTCGCCACCCCCGCAGGCGGCCCGGGCAAGCCGCGCCTGGTGCCGCGCGACGACGGGTGGTTTGAAGGCTCGATCGAGTTCGTCGTCGAGACCGATCCGCAGGACCCGGAGTGGACGGCCTCCTGCGACCGCATCCACACCAGATCAGCCGTCGCGTTCCACGACCCGGCGTGGTCGCACCCGACGCTCGGGCTCTGCCAGGCCCCCCACCCCTTCAACCCGCCGGTCGCCCCCGCGCACCTTCATCCGGAGGCAAGAAGCGAGGTGCCCCCGCCGCTCTCGACCGATCTGGTGATGGCCACCCGCGACCTGCTCTGCGACCTCGCCTCCTCGGCCGCGGCGTGTGGCGTGGAGATCGTCACCGGCTACGAGGCGCTCATCGACCATGCCGAGGCGTGCGATTCGGCCGCCGCCCGGCCGAAGACGCCGGTGCGGTTCCGGGCCATCGACGACCACAACGACACCTTCGAGGTCGAGGCGACGCAAACGATCTTCGCCGCCGGCGGGACGATCTCCCCGACCGACACCGCGTTCTTCGAGCCCGATCAGCGAGTCCATCTGGAGAGCCGGCAGAGCGTGATGGTCGTCGTCACGCCGCCGATCCAGAGCGGCAACTTCACGCGCTTCAGCCCCGACCCGAGCCACGATCTCAACCACGTCGCCCACCGGGCCCCGCACGACGGCACGGCACCCTTCTCCATCCTCGCCGACTCCAACGCATTCGCGGTCGATGCGCCGGAGGCCGATCTGGAACTGGCGGCCCAACGCCTCGTAGACAAGGCCGAGCAGACCCTCGGCCCGCTGCGCAACACCGGACACAGGCTCACCTGGTACGCCTGCACCAAGACCGAGTGTCTGGTCGAGAATGGGTACGACCGCAACTACTGCTACTGGTGGGGCCCGGCGCTCACGCAGCTCGCTCACGAAGCGTGGCAGACACCGCGCAACACCAACAAGGCCGAGATCGAGCGGACGATCCTCGACTGGGTGCTCGATCCTCAGACGCCGCTGCCCGCGCCGATCGAGTCGGACTGGTGGGCGATGCGCAAGGCCCTCCACTTCGCCGCCCTCGCCACGCTCCCCGGCGCAAACTCCGACGGCCGTGACCCGCTCGGACACGTCCGAGCGACACTCCACGCCGCGATCAAGCGTGACCGCACGCGACCGCCGCCGGCCGAGTTGTGCGTCGTGCCCGGCAAGTTCTCGCTCTTCCCCTCGGTCGCGCACCAGGTCTATCTCGAGATGGAGCTCCGCGGCCTGTTCTGCACGCTCGCCGATGGGCAGTCAACCCCCCAGACGTTCGACGAGCAGCTCATCGCCCCACGCAGCGCGCGCCTCGCCTCCGAGTTGGACATCCCCCCGGGCCACCTCACCCGCTGGACCCGCGACCGCGCCATCGCCGCCGTCACGCCCCGCCGCTGATCACACCCTATCCGGGCATACCCTCTCGGCGACGCTCCGCACTCGCCCGAACGGGATCCCATGCTCCTCACCGTCCGCGACATTTCCAAGTCTCTCGGCCTCCGGACCCTCTTCGAGGGCGTCTCGCTGTCGATCAACGACGGCGACCGGCTCGGCATCATCGGCCCCAACGGCGCGGGCAAGAGCACGCTGCTCCGGCTCCTCGCCGGGCTGACCGAGGCCGACTCCGGCGATGTCAAGCGGCCAAAGGGGATGCACGCAGTCTACGTGCCCCAGCAGGACCAGTTCCGTGACGACGTCACCGCCAAGGACGCGGTCATCGCTCAGGCGTTCACCTGCCTCGGCGGCGTCGGCGCCACCCACGACCACCACGAGGCGGAGACACTCGCCGACATGATGCTCTCGCGGGTCGGCTTCGACGACGCGCTCGCCGACAAGCCCGCGGCGGCGCTCTCCGGCGGCTGGCGCAAGCGGCTCTCCGTCGCCTGCGCCCTCGCAAGCGCCGGAGGCGAGCCCGACCTGATCCTCCTCGACGAGCCCACCAACCACCTCGACCTCGACGGCGTCGCCTGGCTCGAAGAGTTCGTGCGCCGGGCTCCGGGCATGCCCCCGGCCAGCGCCTCGGTCTTCGTCACACACGACCGCATGTTCCTCGAAGGGGTCGCGACCCGCGTCGCCGAGCTCAGTCCCGCCTACCCACAGGGCATCTTCGTCGTCGACGGCAACTACACCGAGTTCCTCCGACGCAAGGAAGAGTTTCTCACAGCCCAGGCCGAGGCACAGCGGGCGATCGCCGGCCTCGTGCGCCAGGACATCGCGTGGCTCTCCCGAGGCCCCCAGGGCCGGCAGACCAAGGCCAAAGGACGCATCCAGGAGAGCCACGCCCGCATGGACGAGCTGGCCGAGCTCAAGGCCCGCAACGCCGCCGCCAGCTCGACCGGCGCGCGCGTCGGGTTCGACGCCACCGACCGGCGCACCCGCAAGCTCGTCGTCGCCAAGGGTGTCGCCAAGACCTACGCCGACCACACGCTCTTCCGCGACCTCGACCTCGTGCTGGGCGCGGGCGACTGCCTCGGCCTGCTCGGCTCCAACGGCAGCGGCAAGACCACGCTCATCCGTGTCCTCACCGGAGAAGTCGAGCCCGACAAGGGCCTCGTTGACTTCGCCGAACCCACGCCCCGCGTCGCGGTCTTCAGCCAGCACCGCGAAGATTTCGCGCCGACCACGTTGCTCCGCGAGGCGCTCTGCCCGGTGAGCGACCTCGTCCGCTACCGCGGCCAGCCCATGCACATCACCGCGTGGTCGCGCCGGTTCCTCTTCCGCGACGAACAACTCGACCAGCCGATCCAGTCTCTCAGCGGCGGTGAGCTCGCCCGCGTCCACATCGCCCGCCTCATGCTCGTGCCGGCCGATGTCCTCGTCCTCGACGAACCGACCAACGACCTCGACATCCCCACGCTCGAGACGCTCGAAGAGGCCATCGAGAGCTTCCCCGGCGCGGTCATCCTCGTCACGCACGACCGGGCGATGCTTGAGAGGCTCGCCACCAGTGTCCTCGCGCTCGACGGCCGCGGCGGGTGGGCCCTCCACGCGACCCTCGCCCAGGCGAGCGCTTGGCGCCGTGCCAGAGACGATGCCGCGAGCCCGACCGCCGCCACATCGGCCGCCGCTCCCGTCACCGCTGTCCGGTCCCAGCCCAATGGGACCGCCCAGCGCAAGAAGCGCAGCTACAACGAACAACGCGAGTACGACACCATCGAGCAACGCATCGAAGAGGCCGAGGCCGAAGCGAAGGCCGCCGAGAAACGACTCGCCGACCCCAAGATCCTCGCCGATCACGAGGCCATGACCAAGGCCTGCGAGGCACTGAGCCAAGCCCAGGAACTCGCCGCCCGGCTCTACGCCCGCTGGGAGGAGCTGGAGTCGATCTGACCGGCCCGCCTTCCGACTGCGCGCGCACTCGGCGCGGGCCTCGACCCGATCCGCGGCTACCCTGAGAGCTTGGCACACACGCGGGCAGATGTTGTGATCGTCGGCGCCGGAGCCGCGGGACTGATGACCGCCGCCCGGATCGGCCGCGCCCTGACGGGCACCCGCGCCCGCGTTCTGCTGCTCGACGGCGCGAAGAAGGTCGGCGTCAAGATCCTCGTCGCCGGCGGCGGTCGGTGCAACGTCACGCACCACGCGGTAGACGAGAAGCAGTACGCCGGCGGCTCGCGCAACACGATCCGCAAGGTGCTCCGGCAGTTCGACGTCGGACAGACCGTCGCCTACTTCGCCGAGCTCGGTGTCGAGCTCAAACGCGAAGACACCGGCAAGCTCTTCCCCGTCACCGACCGCGCACAGACCGTCCTCGACGCCCTGCTCGGCGACGTGAAGCGCGGCGGGGTCGAGTTGGTGTACCCGTGGCGCGTCGGTGCGATCGAGGCCGAGCCCGACGGCGGGTTCACCGTCCGCCGACAACACGCCGAGGATTCCATCGCCGCATCGCGCGTCGTGCTCGCCACCGGCGGCATGGCCCTGCCCAAGAGCGGCTCCGACGGCGCGGGCTTTGCCCTGTCCCGCCGGCTCGGGCACACCGTCACCGACCGACTCTTCCCCGCGTTGGTGCCGCTGGTTGTCGGCGACCGCTCACGCTGGCTCACCGAGCTCTCCGGCATCAGCGCGCTCGCGACGGTCGAGGTGCGATCGAGCACGGGCAAGCGGCTCGCGCAGTTCGAAAACGACATGCTTTGCACGCACTTCGGGCTCAGCGGCCCGGCCGTGATGGACGCCTCACGCTGGCTCACCGACGCGCGGGATCAGGACCCCGGCGCCGCCCTGCACATCGGCTGGCTCGCTGGCGAGAGCTTCGACTCGGTCAACGCGTCGCTGCTCGGCCTCGGCCCGACGCGGGTGCTCTCGTGGCTGCGGGAGCGACTGCCCGACCGCCTCGCCCGCGCCATCTGCAGCGCCCACGGTGTCGACCCGACACTCCCCGGGGCGCAGCTCGGCAAGGAGTCCCGCCGCACGCTCGCGCACGCGCTCGTGGCGATGCCCGTCGAGATCACGCGGGACCGGGGCTTCGCGCACGCCGAGGCCACCGCCGGCGGAGTCCCGCTGCGGGAGATCGATCCGGGCACGATGCAGAGCCGCGTGCACGAGAAGCTCTGGCTCGTCGGCGAGATCCTCGACGTTGACGGACGGATTGGGGGGTTCAACTTTCAGTGGGCGTGGTCAACCGGGGCGGTCGCGGGATCGGCCATCGCGCGAGACCTGCACCCGCTGCCGACCTAGCGGGCGCGCTGCTGCCCGCTGGCCTGATCATGCAACTCCGATGCCTCGTCGCGGAGGTTCCGCTGCACGCGGACCAGAATCACGACCATCCCGGCGGCTCCCGTCATGACACCCAGAACAAGCAGTGTTTCCATCTTGGCTCAACTCCCGAGAACCCACCCGAACAGACAAGATCCCCGCCACTGGTATCTTCGCCTCAGCGCGTGAGAACGAGGTGCGGGCAACCTGAAATTCTCTTCATACTGATCCGCAGTGCCGTCCTCGCGGCGCTGGGTGCACGGTCAGCGGCCGCACCTCACTCCTGCGCAGAAGCCGGATCGAGCAGGTTCTCGGCATCCGATTCCTGCTGCGAAGCCGCGGCGATCGACTCTGTGACACGATCTCGCCCCACATCGTGCACGACCGAAACGCCGGAGGCAGCCGGGGAGGCTTTTCGGCGCACGGCCGCGCCCGCCGCATTGCCCTCCTCGGCAAGACTCTGCCCGGAGAGCGAGCCGGCCAGTTTGATCTTGTAGATCGGCTCGGGCATGTCGATGTCGCGTCGGTCGTACTCGACCTTGACCCTCTGCATGCCGGCGCTCTTGACCTTGCCGAAGCTGCTCTGACGCTGATCCACCCAACCGAACAGACTCACCGTGATGCTCGATTCGCCGAGCCGCGTCACGATCGCAAAAGGCGACGGGTCCTGCAACACACCCTCGGTCCCGCGCAAGACCTCCACGCCGACATTGATCGCCTCGGCGAGGTCCACGTCGTACCCGACACCGATGTCAAACGAGAATCGCCGGCGGGGATCGGTTGAGTAGTTCGTCAGCGCAGACTTGAACACGATCGCGTTGGGAATCCGCACTATGTTGCCGTCGAACGTCGTCAGCACGGTCGTTCGCGAGTTCATGCTCGTGACCAGGCCCTCGTGCCCGTCGATCAACACGTGGTCCTGCGGCCGGAACGGCTGACGGACCGAGAGCAGGATGCTCGCGATGTAATTCTCCACCAAGTCACGGAACGCAAAGCCGATCGCGATACCGGCGACACCGGCCGCCCCGAGCACGCCGCCGACCAACGCCGTCGCGTTCAGGATCTCCAATGCCAGCAGCACACCCGTCAGCACCACCGCCGTCTGCACGACCCGCCTGGAAATGTCCTGCAGGAACGGGTTCCTCGAAAGCCGCCTGTAGGGCCACCGCCACCGCCCCACAATCCACGCGAGCACAAGCCCCAGAAAGGCCACGACAAACGCGATGGGAATGAGCGGAAGATACGCGATCCACTGCTCGACCCGGCTCCCCAAGCGGTTTGCCGCCCCGTGAAGACGCTCGCCGAAGTCCGACGTCAGCGTGATGTCGTTCTGCACCCGGGACGCACCCGTCGCGGCCATCACCGCGTCGGCGGCTCGCTCGAGCACCAGCGGGTCGTCTGCGACACCCTCCAGCCGCACGGTGTCGCCGAGAATCTCGACGCTCGCGTCCGAAAGCCCCTCGACCTCGGCGAGAGCTTCCTTCGCGCGAACCTCCTGCGTCGCGGCGTCCTGATCGGTGCCGTTGCCCGCGGCGGGCCTCTCGTCCGCGCGCTGTGCAACATCACGGTCCGGCACGACCACTGCCGAATCGTTCCCCCCGCCCCCGGTGTTCTGCGCCGCAGCCGGCACCGCCAGGGTGACCATCGCCGTCAGACACCCCAGCACACAGCCACCAAACCCGATCCGCTTCATAGTCATTCTCCGCGCCGGCCCAAAAGAAACACCCCGGCCCATATTTCTATAGGCCGGGGTGGAGGGGAAGGGGATTGATCACGCCCGGGCGTCCCGCATATCCCGGATTGTGTCGTGGTCCTGCTTCACAGAGGCGTACTGCCTGTGCAGGACGGCGTTGAGGGGACTGCCCGCGGTCTCCTTGAGCACCGTCTCGTAGCACTCCTTGATCGCATCCTCGCCGCGTTCGGCCTCGGCCAGCATGGCGTGCTCGTCGCCGCCCTGGATCGTGCCCCGCAGGCCGACCCACCAACGGTGGAGCGTGCCCTTGAGGGTGCCCGAGTCGTTCGGCTCTTCGCCGTTCATCCCGACCACCCGCTGCAGTTCGCGAGAGAACTCCTCACGCCGCTTGCTGCACCGCCGGAAGTAGTTGGCGATGTCGGGGTTCTCGATCTTCTCCGCGGCCTCAGCGAATCCCTCGCTGCTGTCGATGTTGATCTCGATCAGGTCCTGCAGACCGCTCACGGTGGCATCGTTGAGTGTCGTCATCGTTTCCATTGTTTGGCTCCTTTCTGCGATTGCGCCCTTGCGCAATGCTCTCTCTCCGGCTCAGTCTGACGATGTCCTGAGAAGGCCGGGGCGATCAGCCGCCGTCCGTCGCGTCGTCAATCTCGTCGACGGTGTCGTCGATCGCGTCGCCGATCTCGTCGCCCGCATCGTCGAGGGCATCACCGGCGTCGTCGATCACATCGCCCAGATCGTCGGGCTCGTTGTCACATCCTCCGAGCATCGGCACGGCGCCGAGCAGGGCCACCGCAGCGAGCGGGAGGAGCTGTTCTTTCAGGGTTTGCTTCTTCATGGGTTGCTCCTTGAGCTGTGTGGCGGCCCGGCTCAGCGCCGTACCGCGAGTGGCAACGGGGGTCAGATCTGCACCTTGGGCCCGCCGCGACGCATGAGACCGGCGACCAGGGAGAGCAGGAACAAGACGACGAAGACGAAGAACAGGATCTTCGCGATGGACGCCGCCCCGGCGGCGATACCGCCGAACCCAAAGACCGCGGCGATGATGGCGATAATGAAGAATCCGAGTGCCCAACCAAGCATGGCTATTTCCTTTCGTGTGCCGCGAATCGCGAGGGTGGATCATCCCGTTCCGGCACAGCCGAGATGCTCCGTGTTGTCTTGCTACGCACGAGTACTATGCGGCCCCACTCTGAACACAAGGTTTCGGCCGCGTGAAACCCCGCTCATACTGCGGCTCAGTCGTTCGCGTCGCGGGCGGTATCGGCGACCGCGTCCCCGGCGGCCTCAACGTCCTCCCCGACGCCTTCGATCGTGTTGCATCCCGCAATGACCGCCACCGACGCCGCCATGGCTCCGGCCGCGAGCACGCGAAGAAGAGAGGACGGTTGCTTGACAGTGGTTCGATCCGTGGTATTCATGATGGTCTCCTGAACGAGTTGCGCCGCGTTCTCGTTGCGGCTGGGTGATACAAGAATCCTCGTCTCCGCCCGTGGAACCGTCGTGATGAGCGGATGAAACCCCTCTCATACTGTGGAGCATCCGATGCGCATAATTGATGCCGTCGTCAGATCTGAGTGGTTCGACGACCTCAGGACTCGCGCCGAGGACGAGGGTCACCGCGTCGTGGTGCTGGCAGAGGGGGAGCGGATCGTCGCCAGGATCACCTGCGACGGCGGCGACACCGACGACTTCCTCGAGGCACTCCGCGACCGATTGCGCGAGTCCTGCGACGAGGATGAGCACTACACCGTCCTGGAGCCGGTGGCGCTCGAGCCCCGTCCGGACGAGGACGAGCCCGACGACCAGGACGAACCGGTCGCGGGCACCGACGAGATCGAGAGCTTTGTCGAGGACGGCGCGAGAATGTCCCGCACGTTTCTCGTGCTCTCTCTGCTGGCGGGTGTCATCGCCGGGGCCGCGCTGCTCCGCAACAGCACCGCGGCGCTGGTCGGGTCCATGGTCCTCGCCCCGCTCGCCAAGCCCATCGCCCTGATCGGCGTCGCGATTGTGCTCGGGCACCCCGCCAAGGCACTGCGCGCGGGGCTCGCGCTCGTGGTCTCGCTCGGCATCTCGGCGGCCGCCGCCACCCTCATCACGCTTGTCACACCCGCCGTGCCCATTACACACCTGGTCGAGGGCCGCACCGGGACCAGCCCGTTCGACCTCGTGGTCGCCCTCGCAGCCGGCCTGGCCATGGCGTACGTCCTGCTCAAACGCGACGCGATGAGCATGGTCGGCATCGTCGTGGCCGCGTCCCTCATGCCGGTCGCGGCCGCGCTGGGTGTCGTTGGAGCGACAGGCCGCTTCGATCTCGTGCTCGGGGCCTGCTTCACGCTGCTGAGCAACATCTCGGGCATCGTGCTGGGGCTCATTGTCGGCCTGCGCATCGAGGCACTGCGAAACACCGACCGCCGCCGCGACATGCTCGCGTCCAAACTCACCACGCAGTCGATCATCGTCGGAGGCGCGGTAATCCTGGGTTTGGCAGGGATCGGGATCTGGTCGACCCTCCACGCCCGTCGTTCCAAGGACATGTCGGTCCGGATCGTCGAAGCACTCGGCTCGATCCGCGAGCCCGCAGTGACGCGCGGCGAGAACGGCACGTATCTCGTGTTCGTGCCCGAGAGCGATCTGGAAGACGCCGTCCGGGCCCTGAGTGGGGTGGCGAGGGTCGAGGACAGTGCAATACTTGTCGCCGGGGCCCGGAGTATCCGCGCGGCTGCACCGCAACGCCGCGAGGTAGAATGAAGCCGTACCGAGGGAATGCACCGCGCCGCGACACCACCGGCGCACCGCACGGAGAGCAACCATGCGAATTCTCGTGATCGAGGACAACCCCAAGATGGCTGCGGGGATCGAGCGCGGCCTCAGGGAGAACGGCTACGCCGTCGATGTGTGCCATTCCGGCTTCGAGGGCGAGGACCTCGCCGCCGGGGGCAACTACGACGCAGTGATCCTGGACCTGATGCTCCCGGACCGCGACGGCGTCGAGGTCTGCCGCAACCTCCGGCGCAGGTCCGTCGCCGTCAAGGTCCTGATGCTGACCGCGCTCTCGGGCACCGACGACAAGGTCAGCGGCCTCGACGCGGGCGCCGACGATTATCTCACCAAGCCGTTCGAGTTCGAAGAACTGCTCGCCCGGCTGCGGGCGCTCTTCCGTCGCGGCGAGGCCTCAGAGGGCCGCACGCTCCGGTGCGACGATCTCGAACTCGATCTCTACTCCCGACGCGCCACCCGCGGCGACTGCACCGTGGAGCTCTCCAACAAGGAGTTCGGACTTCTGGAGTATCTCATGCGGAACCCAGACCGCGTGCTCAGCCGGTCCCAGATCGGTGAGAAGGTCTGGGACATGAACTTCGAGCCCGACAGCAACGTCATCGACGTCTATATCTCGACGCTCCGCAAGAAGGTCGATCGCGGCCACGAACGCGAGCTCATCCACACCGTCAAGGGTGCCGGCTACCGCTTCGGCGTCATGAGCTAGCCGTGCCGCACCGCGGCCGCCCCACACTCCGGAAGCGCCTCACCCTCCGGGCGAGGCTGACGATCTGGGTCGTCTCGATCTTCGTGCTGATCCAGGTCGTGACCGGCCTCGGCTTCTGGCTCTACCAACGGTCGGCCGACCGCGGGCTGTTCAACGACCGTCTCGTCAAGCGATCGATGCTCATCGCCTCGCGCATCAGAGATGAGTACGACTTTCTCGACGAGAAGTCGCTCGACGTCCTCGTCCAGCGCACGCTTGACCCGCTCGAGTTCGGCAGATTCCAGGTGGACGTCGTGGACGGGCAGGGCATCAGTCTGCTGCGGAACGAGACCCGCTGGCCCGTCATCGGCAGGCAGATCGTCGCGCAGATCGATCGCGCCGAGGGATACGCCCTGCGTGCCGTGCCCAACGCCCCCGCGGGCTTTGACTCGGCCGAGGGCACCAAGGTGTTCACGATCGGAGTCACTGTCCCGCAGATTCCCAACGCGTACCTCGTTGTCGTGACCACCGACACGTTCTACGCGAGGCAGACCGCGCTGATCCTCCGCATTCTCCTTATCGGCGGCCTCTTCGGTACATTGGCGAGCATAATCAGCGGTTGGATCATCGCGGGCGTTGCGGTCGAGCCGCTCCGACGGCTCGCGGGCATCGCCGACAAACTCGTCCCGACCACCGACAAGCAGGCGGCGGTCGACCCCGATTTCGATCAGGTGGAGGAGACGCCCGAGATCCAGCAACTCGCCAACGAACTGCACAACGCGCAGATCCGTATCCGAGAAGCCTTCGCGGCCCAGGAGCGCTTCCTCTCCAACATCTCCCACGAGATCAAGACCCCCATCGCCACGCTGCAACTCGAAGCCCAGACGCTCGACCGGAGCCGGCTCCCTCCCGAGGGCAAGGAGTTCGTCGAATCGGCCGAGGACGAGATGCGCAAGCTCGGTCGGCTTGTGGAGAGCTTCCTGACGCTGACGCGGGTCCGCGACGGACAGGGCGAAGCCTCGCCCCACCGGTGCGCCGCCAACGAACTCGTCGTGGAGTCGCTCGAAGACTGCGTGCTCATGGCCGAACAGCACGGTGTCCGGCTCGACGTGCAACTCGCAGACAGCGAAGAGGCGCTGGACGCCACGGTCGCGGGCGACCCAGAACTGCTGCGCACCATGATCAACAACCTGGTACGCAACGCCATCCGGTTCACACCACGCAACGGCCGTGTGCACATATCTGCGACCGTCCGAGACGCAAAGTTCTGCATCGCCGTGCGGGACGAGGGCCCGGGCCTGCCCCCCGAACTGCTCGCGGAGGTCTTCAACCGGTTCGTACAAAGCTCGGACGAAACCCGACGGAAGCGCGGCCACGGCCTCGGGCTCGCGATCGCGCAGGGCATCGCCGAACTCCACGGCGGGCAGATTCAGGTCCGGAACCGCGAGCCAAACGGCGCAGAATTCACCGCGGAACTCCCCTTGCTCACGCCCGACGCGACCGAACCCGTCGGCCGCGCCCCGAGTGCCGCGCCGGAATCCAAGCCCGATCCCAAGCCCGATCCCAAACCTTGACAAGTGCACATCCGGGGCGAATGCTTCTCCGCCTGCCGATGCCGCCAGGAAGTTCCGTGTACACGCCCTCCCCCAAAGGGACGGCCCGGAGAGTTCCACGTGGCATCAATTCTGGCAGCGTTCCGTCCCGAGCTCGGCCTCTCGAAGCAGACTCTCTGCGATCCGCACCATCGGTGTACGCGCATCCTGCGACGCCGCCCGGATCCGAGCGTACGCCTCCGGTTCGGTCAGCCCCTCCGCCGCCATGAGCACACCCTTGGCACGCTCCACAAGCTTGCGCTGCTCGAGCGCCTTGCGGAGGTCGCCAACCTCCTCCTCGAGCTCACGAAGCTGCTGATACCGCGACCACGCCACGATGACCGCAGCCCGCAGGTCGTCCGGCCGCACCGGCTCGATCAAGTACGCCATGACGTGATCCTGCATCGCCCGGGTCACCAACTCCATCGACCGGTGCGAAGTGACAATCACCACCGGCAACGGACGCTCTCGACCCATCTCGATGCAGACCTCCAGCCCGTCCCCGTCGGGAAAGACCACGCCACACACGAGCAGGTCCGGCCGATGCTGTTCCACCGCCGACCGAATCTCGTCGGCGGTCGAACACGTCGCGACCACCCGCCGTTCCGGGCCCAATCCCCGGACAACCCCGTCAAGCGTTTGCGCATCTCTGTGAGCCGCCACGATTCGAAGGGTTTCGGACATCGGTACGCCTCCGGGAGCCTTCCGGCCCATTGCAGAGCCCGAGCCCGATCGATCGCACCCGCGGCGACACGCCGAGCAGCACCAAACCAACAGCACCCGAGTGTACCAACTTTCTTTGAATCCGCGCTTCCATCCTTTGTTCAAGCCGGAGATCATAAATGATGAATTTCTTACAGAAGCTCGTCGACACCAGCGACTATCCCGCACGATGGACGTGCGGCAACTGGTCGGCGTTCGAGGGATGGCTGCACATCGTCTCAGACCTGCTGATCTTCTGCGCATACACCGCCATCCCGACCGCACTGGCGCTCTTGATGCTGAGACGCCGGACCGCAGCGTTCCCGATCATCGCCTGGCTGTTCGTCGCGTTCATTCTCTGCTGCGGCTTCACGCACGCGATCGAGGCGTCGATCTTCTGGTGGCCGGCATACCGCCTGAGCGGGCTGATGAAAGCCATCACCGCCGTCGTGTCGCTGGCCACCGCCGTCGCGACGATCAGAGCACTCCCCGAGGCGATGGCACTCCCCAGCGTGCGCCGCGTCAACGCCGAACTGACCGCTGCACTCGACCGCGAGAAGGCACTGACCGAGCAGATCAGGGCGGCGCACACCACCCTCGAGGAGCGGACGAGCGCACTCGCCGTCCGCGAACGGCGCATGCGCGATGCGGTGGGCGCAGCCAAGGCGTGCGCGGTGCGGTGGGACGTCGAAACCGGCGAGATCCTCTGGGAGCTCGGATTCGCCGAAGCTATGCGATCCGCAGGGCTGCGTTGGCGTTCCGAGTTCACGCACTGGAACGTGCTGTTCGACGAAGTCGCGCTCGCGGCACTCCTGCAGAAATCAAGAGACTACCACGAGGCCGGCGCAGTCCTGCACACCCGGCACGACCTGATCGGCCACGAAGGCACCTGGGATGTTCGCATGACCGCCACGCCAGACGCGGTCATCAAGGGACAACCCGCGACCATGTCCGGCCTGCTCGGACTGGTCCCCTCCGGGGATTCCCGCGCCTGATCGCGATCGACCAGACAGGCGGCCCACACCGCCTCGACTGCCTGTAGCCGCCCGCGTCCCCGCAGGCGCAATCGGGTCCCGCCCCGCCCCGAAAGAACACCCCGCCGCGAACGACCCTCCCAAATCGTCCGCGGCGGGGGTGCATCTATGCGCACCGGGCTGCTCTCCGACCCGGCTTCTGACAAATCCCGGGGCGGGCCCGTCCGACCCGCCCCGGGCCTCTCCTCCACCACTCACTTACCGGTCGGAGTGGCTGGCCGAGCGGTTCCGCCACACCGGCGCGTCGTCCTTCCACAGAACGATCCTCTCGCCCTCGTGACGGTTCACGACCGTCGCGAAGAACAATTCCTGACCGTCCAGGCGGACCTTCCGCCCCAGGACGCTCACCTTCGCGCCGTCGGGGAACCACATGTCCTCGGCGTTGACGTACCACCCCGGGCCGAGCACGACCTCGCGGTCACCGTCATCGGTGCGGACCACGATCGCCGTCGCGTTGGGCATGCCCTCGGCGATGTCGAGGCTCCGAGTCGATCGAACGGTTCCGTCGAACTGCACGTTCTCGCTGTCGCGATAGGCCGTCGTCAGACGGTCGTTGCCCGACCAGTCGCGCACCTGCCGGTCGATCTTCCACTCCTGCCGCTCTCGCGGTCGGAAGTCGACAACCTGCACGTCGAACACCCGGTAGACCGGTTCGAGCCGCGCCGGCGCCGCGAACACACTGACCTGCTCCGGCATCGACTCGCACTCAAGCAGCATCTCGCGGTCGGCATCGATTCGCACGGTATCCGTGCCCACGGACGCAACAGACCACGGCACGCACTTGACGTCATCGCCGATCCCGAGGAAGTTCTCGTTCGGGTCCAGCGTCACCATCGCGATACGTCCGGACTCGAGCTCGAGCACCGCGTCGGCGATCTCACCGCCCTCGTCGTCTCGGGCGTGAGCGGACATGCCGACGAGGTCAGTCAGACGCAGAAGCGGCGACATCGCGGTCGAGCCGCGGACATTCGCGTCCGACCATCCGCTGTCCTCGACATCCCACCGCGGCGTGCCGTCCGTGTTGCGGACGGACAGGTCGCTGCCGTCGATGGTCGCGGTCCGCGCCACGAGCCGGTTCTTCCCGTCACGCGGGAGCACGTAGGCCTCCGTGCTGATCGAATCACCACGCATCGGCGCGCCGGCCTGGCTCATGACGTACCACGACGGCCCGAGGATGACGGGCCGAGTCTCCCCGCCCTTCGTCCGGACGTGCACAACGACCTGCTCTTCGCCGCGAACCGTGGCGTCCCGCACGACCTTGGTGATCGTGCCCTTGACCCGCTCGGTCTCGGCCTCGCTGATGCCCGCCGCGTACGCGTCGCGCTTCTCCGCATCGAGCGAGCGCATCATCTCCCGGTACGACTCGGTCAACTCTTCGGTCCAGTCGTCCGACTCCAGCTCGAGCCATTCGTCAGGACCTGACGCCGGAGCCTGCTCCAGCCGCTCGGGCGTGACATCGAGCGTCAGCCGGCTCTTGCTGGCGTCATACCCGAAGGCTGAGTACGGCACGGCGATGAGCTTCCCGCCGATGCCCAGCAGCCCGCCGTCCCGGAGCACCACCGACACGATCCTGCCATTCCCGCGGTTGACCACGATGTCATCGACCGACCCGAGCTTCTCGCCGTTGGCGTTGTACACCGACGAGCCGAGGATCGCGCCCGACTTGACGAAGTGGAGCACCCGCGCTCTCGCCTGATCATCGTGCCGCGCATCGGCGGGCTGGCCACGAAGCGCGGAGCGATCGGACGACCGCGTGCCGTCGTGCCCCGTCTGTGCGGCCGCGAGCCCCGCAGAGAGCGACGTTCCGGCGATAAGCGTGAGAACAAGACTTGTCCTGGTGTTACGCGTATACATGTGCATTCCTTTCTATGAGGTCGCCAAGAGGATGATGGTGCCTCGCGCCGACTGACCTCCGCGTCGGCACAAGAACTATCGGGACCGGGTTTGAAATGACTATGACTGTCGGGTAAAAGCGCATTCATTCCTGCGCGCCCGGCACCAAGCCGCCGGGGATCCCCACGCGCATGAACGTTCTTTCATCCCCGAGCAATCTGCTGTTCACGCGCCTCGCCAAGCATGTACTGCGGGCAGCGCATACACGTCCGCACACCGAACCCGAGATCCGGAGGCGCACACTGTGGACATCCTGAAGATACTGCTCGCGATCCTGCTCCCGCCCGTCGGCGTCCTGCTCGAGGTCGGACCGACCGGACACTTCTGGCTCAACATCCTGCTCACGCTGCTCGGCTACATCCCCGGCATCGTCCACGCCGTGTGGGTGATCGCGAGCAAGTAGCCCGCGCGCTCGAGCCACAAAGAGCGATGCCGGCCCTCCCCGGCGGACGCAACTCAAGCACGTGCGTCCGCCCGATCCCGGCGCCGCTACGCACCAGTCTCCGAACCGCCGACACTGCGCTCAAGCGCCACCCCCGGCTCAGGCCTCGCTTGCGACCCGGCACGGCTCACATGCCCGACGCCGCCTCGATCCCCTCACCCGTCGTCGCACTCCTGATCGCCGCCGCAGCCGCCGCACGCCCCGTGCCGTCGTAGAACCCGCCCACCTTCTCCCTCGCCGACGCAAACTTCGGATGCGAAGCCCCGATCGACCGCAGCACCCGCCGCAGCCCCTCGATCAGAATCGGCTCCGCCTCCTCGACCCGGCCGAGCCGCTCCAGACACAACCCCAGCCCGATCCGGGCATCCCCCCGCGCCCAGTGCCCGTCGGGCAGGCTCGACTCATCCTGCGCGAGCATCCGCTCGTACAACGCCTTCGCCTCCTCCACCCGACCCAGCGTGAGGCGTGTCTCGGCCAGGTTCGACACCGTCAGCAACGTGTCGAGATGCGCAAGCCCGAGCGACTGCTCCCGCAGACGCGCCGCCTCGGCAAACTGCCTCTCCGCCTCCTCGTACCGCCCGGTCTGATAGAGCGTGTTGCCCAGCGAGTTGACCGCCATAAGCCGGATCGGATGCCCCTCGTCGAGCCGCTGGTCCATCACCGCCAGCGCTGCGCGCAGCAACGACTCGGCCTCGTCGTACCGCCCGAGATCGGTCAGCGACCACGCGAGCGCGCCCATTGTCGTGAGCGTCCGCGGGTCGGCCTCGCCCAGCACCTCCAGCCTGCCCGCGTACGCCTCGCGGTACAGCGGTTCGGCCTCCGCCGGACGGTCGAGCGAGATGTACAGGCCCGCCAGGTTGTGGATCGAGGTCAGCGTGCTCGGGTCTCGATCGCCAAACGCAGCCCGCTTCCCTTCCAGCGTGTCGGCCAGGAGCGGGGCCGCCTCGGCCAGCCGCCCCATCTGCAGGTAGGCCACCGCGAGATTGCCCTTCGTTCTGAGGATCTCGTCGGCGTCGGGCTCCGGTCCCGACTCAAAAAACTCCAGGTTGGTCCGGATCACACCGATCGCGTCGGTGTACCGCCCCTGGTTCATCAGGTTCGTCGCCAGCGACGCCATCGCGTTGACCGAGTCCGGCGTCGGCTCGCCGGACGGCGACACCTGCAACACCGCAGCCCGGCGCCAGTGCGGCTCGGCCGCGCCGGCGATCCCCAGCCGCTCGAACGCCTGCGCCAGCGTCAGCCGGATCGCCGCCTCAACCTCCGGCTGCTCCGGGAACCGCCCCTCGATACGCTCCGCCGCCCGCTCGAGCACCTCCCGCATCGTGATGTCCGGCGATTCGGCCCGGGTCGGGTCGGCCGCCGAGAGCAGGTCCTCGTTCAGAAACTCGTTGATAGCCTCCGCGATCGCCGTCTGGCTCCGAGCCTCGGTCACGCTCGCCTGCAGCGCCGTCTCCGCCCGCGTCGCGCGGATCAGCCCCAGCGCCGTCGCGACGAAGCCCCCGACGAAGACCAGCAGCACACAGGCCGCGCTCCACACCAGAACCCGGTGCCGCGAGGCCAGCTTCGAGAGCACGTACGCCGTCGTCGGTGGCCGCGCGACAATCGGCTCGTTCTGCAGATACCGGCGCAGATCCGCCGCCAGCGCCGCAGCATCCGCGTACCGCCGCCCGGGCTCCGCCGCGAGAGCCTTCAGCACAACCGTCCCGATGTCGCCGGGCAGGTCCCGGCCCACCGTGCCGAAGGACGTCTCCTGCGCGCGCTGCAGCGCAAGCACAGCCTGCGGGAACGAGGTCCCCGAAAGCTCACACAGCCGCCGCCCGCTCAGCAGCTCATACGCCACCGCCCCGAGCGAGTACACATCGCTCCTGACATCGATCTCGCCCGAGTCACCCGCCAGCTGCTCCGGGCTCATATATGCCAGCGTCCCGATCATCGCGCCCGACTCGGTCCGCATCGTCGCCAGCATCGTGTCCGGATCGGTGGTGCTCGCAACCCCGAAATCGAGCACCTTCGCCCTGCCATCCGCCGACACCATGATGTTCGAGGGCTTCAGATCCCGATGCACGACGCCGCGCCCGTGCGCGTGCCCTACCGCGTCGCACACCTCCGCCAGCAGCGCGACCCGCTCCCGCATCCCGAGCCCCCGCCGCGCAGCGTGCTCGAGCAGCTCCGACCCGTCCACATACTCCATCGCAAAGAACGGCCGCTCCGAACCGCCCGCCCTGTACGTCCCAACCTCGTAGATCGCCGCGATGCCCGGGTGCGTCAGCCGCGCGAGCAGCTCGGACTCCTGCTCAAACCGCCGCAGCCGGCCGGGAGTCACCAGGCTCGGATGCAACACCTTCAGCGCCACGCGGCGGCGCGGGTGCAACTGCTCGGCCTCATACACCAGCCCCATCCCGCCCTCGCCGATGAGCCCGACCAAGCGATAGCCGGGAAACCCCTCCGCGACCGCGCCCATCGCCGGCGTCGCCGGCCGCAGCAGCCCCGACACCGACGGCACCGCGGGCGTGTCGAGCGCATCCCACGCCCCCGAGCGCTTCAGCAACGACTCAACCTCATCACACAACGCCGCGTCCTGCGCGCGCAGCTCCTCAATCGCCCGCGCCCGCTCGCTCCCCGCGAGCGCGTGGATCGCGTCGAACCGCTCCCGGATCTGCTCGGCCCGCTCCATCACTCGCCCCCCTCGAGTTCCCGGCGAAGCCACGCCCTGGCGAACGTCCAGTCCGCCTCTACCGTCCCGTGCGACACCCCCACCACTTCCGCGGCCTCGGCGATCGTCAACCCCCCAAAGAACCGCAGCTCAACCACCCGAGCCGACCGCTCGTGAAACGCCGCCAACCGCGCGAGCGCTTCATCCAGCGCGAGCGTTTCCACCCCCGGCGCTCCCTCCTCCGCCGACGCCACGCCGCTCAGCGTGATCCGGTCCCACCCCCCGCCGCGCTTGGCCGACGCCCTCGCCCTCGCGTGGTCCACCAGGATCTGCCGCATCGCCCGGGCCGCGATGCCGAGAAACCGCGCCCGACCGCTCGCCTGCCGGTCTGGAGAGTTGACGAGCTTGAGATACGCCTCGTTGACCAGCGCCGTCGGTTGGAGCGTGTGATCCCCCCGCTCCCGACGCATGTACGCCGCAGCGATCAATCGCAGCTCCTCATGCACCGCCTCCATCGAAGGGAGCGGCCCCCCGACAACATCGTCGTCAGGGGGCCGTTCGTCGCTCGATTGCAGGTCGGTGTGGTCGGTCATCTCGGGGCACATCTCGTTTCCGCCGAGCCCGCCACGCCACTTCGGCGAGCGGGAGTCCCGACATCCGAGCCGAGAGTCTACCCGACCGAGTCGATCCGCCCCAACCCTCACCTGCCGACCGCCTTCGCCCCGTTGAAATCCTCGATGAACGCGATCGCGTCCTCGATCGTCACCCGGCCGAACGGCTCGGCGATGTCCGCCACAGGACGCCCGCCGCCGAACCCGTCGAAGAACCGCCGGATGTCCTCCGCATCGACCTTGCCGAACGGGGCCGACACATCCGCCTTCCGCGTCACCACCAGCTGCAGCGTGTCCGGCTTCGACACCACCCGCATCCGCCACGGTGAGATGTCGGGCAGGATGATCGTGTCGAAGGACTCGTCGATCGTCCACTCGCCGGTGTCGTCTCCGCCGATTACGGTCATCCGGTCGCCGAACGCGGGCGAGAACCCGTCCGGCAGCGTCACGCGCAGCGTGCCGCCGAGCACGCCCGTGCCCCGCCCGCGGATCGCTCCGTCCTCGGTGTCCGCATCCGGCTCGAACTCCACGTGCAGCGTGTGATCGGCCTCGGTCACCAGTCCCACGTCCTCGGCCGTGATGTCCACGCCAAACCCCAGCGACATGTGCCCCGCGTGATCAACATCCCGCAGCGTGATCGCCGAGCCGTGCAGCTCGAACGAGCCATCACCGACGGTCTCCATCGACCCGCCCTGCACCACCACGGGACCGTCACCGATCAGGCGGATAGGGGCATCGTCGGCGGTGAGCGTCCCATGCTGGCCTCCGCCGCTGAAGTCCTGTTCGAGGAACACCCCGGCCAGCTCGAGCGTTCCACCGCCCTCGGCCCTGATCGTGCCGTTGTTCCACTGGTCCTCTCCAGACAGCCGGAGCGCACCGCTCGCAGAGTCCGCAGCGATCACCGACTGGTTCCAGTACGCGCCCGAGTACTCGCCGTAGCCGCGGAGCTCGCCGCCTGTGATGGTCAGGCCCGCTGCGGCCGGCAGGATCGGCCCGCCCGCAAACCGCACCGCGCCATCGAGAATGTCGAAGAACCCGCCGAAGCCCGAGGTGTCGCCGCTCAGCGTGAGCGTGCCGCCGCCGCGTTTGCGGAACGTCGAGGTCTCGAGGTTGCCCTCGAGACTGCCGGAGAACGTGAAGTCACCCCCGGGCTCGCCGACGGTGAAGGTCTGGCTGCCGAGCGCGACAGTGCCGGCGCCCTCGATCGTCGGGGCGTTGATCGTGCCGAAGGGAGAGAACGTGCCGCCCGCCGCGACGGTGATGCTCGCCGCGCCGCCCAGAGCGGAGTCAGAGAGGCTCAGGGTGCCCTGAGTGACGAGAATCGAGCCGCCCGTCAGGTCATTCACACCCGTCAAGGCATGCGTGCCGTGGCCGACCTTGACAAGTTCTTGCACGCCACGAAGGCTGCCCGGGAACGAGCCGCCCTGATCCCCCATGCCGACATGCAGCTGGATCCCGGCGTTTGAGTAGATCGCACCCGTCCCGGCGAGTGAACCAATGCGGTGCGGGAAGAAGGGCACTCGGTACTGGAGATGGATCTGGTCCGACGGATTGGGCACCGAAATGGTCATGGGGGAATCGAGATTCTGGTCGACCAGGATGACACCCCCGTCGGCCTCCAACGTGCCGACAAACTCCGGCAACTGCCCCTTGATGGCCAACGGTTCATCCCCCACGAACCGGACGGTGCCGTCTCCGACGATTCGGCCATACACGAGACCCTCTTCGAGAACGAGCGTGTGGCCATCCAGATCGACGGTCCCGTCCATGGCCGAGAGGCGTCGAATCAACGAGTCATCCACCAGCCTGAGCACGCCCCGATCCCGGATCTCGACGCGGCTCAACGCCTCCGGGTCGATTTCTAGCACGCCGTCCCTGACGACCCAGCTGCACTGACTCCCCGACCCGATCCTGAGCGTGCCCGAGCCGAGCTTCTCCGCCCTACTCGACGTTCCGAGCTCCGAGATCGTGACGCGGCCGGACGCCGCGGTGTTGATCGACCCACCGCGGCACTCGACCGGAATCGCGATCGTCATCGGCGCGTCAAAACGCAGCGTTCCGCCCTGTCCAAACGCATCCATCGTGACGTGAACGGTGTTGCTCAGCGCTCCCAGGTGCCACGCCTCCGACACCGCGAGCTCTCCGTGCCCCGAGATCTCGATCCCACCCGTGATCGTGTGTTGTTGCCTGTTAGCGGGACGCAACTCCACCGTACCCCAATCGACTTCGAACCCCGACGTGCCGCCCAGCGGGGTCTCCAGCACAAGAGGTTCACGCTGGCCGCCGGAAATCAGGCACTTGCCGGCGCCGGGAGCCGGCCTCAGCTTCAGCGGCAAGCCGGTGATCCTTGCCGTGCCTTCGTGGCGGCCGCGAGACATACTCGAGACGCTGAGGAAGTCCCGGAGGTTGTTGAACGCCTCGAAATCACCGTCCACCACGAACTCAAACACCAGCCTGTTCATCGCGTCCGGATGCAACGACGGCTTGACGAAGTCCTCCCAGTTCGCCGAGTCGTTCATCGAGCCCGTCTCGGGTGCCCCGTTCGGGTTCCACCATCGGTACGTCGTCTCCTGCGCCACCGCCGCCGAGCCGGTCAGCCCCACGCACGCCACCAGAGCGATCGCACGGGCCCTCGACCGGCTGCGGTTCCGGCTGGTGAGAAGCTGGGCAAGAGATTGAGTCTGAGAAACGGCCATAGCGGTGTCCTTTCAGTGTGCGGTGTCTAGCCGTAAGCACCTGCGACTTCAGCGCCCGCGCTCCCCAGACGATGATCAAAAACTTTTCTGCCCCCCCCGTGCTCGCGGCACCACCTCGACCAACCCTCAACGGCCGAGAGCATTGGCCGTGTTGAAGTCCTTGATGAACGCGATCGCATCCTCGATCGTCACCCGGCCGAACGGCTCGGCGATGTCCGCCACAGGACGCCCGCCGCCGAACCCGTCGAAGAACCGCCGGATGTCCTCCACATCGACCTTGCCGAACGGGGCCGCAACATCCGCCTTCCGCGTCACCACCAGCTGCAGCGTGTCCGGCTTCGACACCACACGCATCTGCCACGGCGAGATGTCGGGCAGGATGATCGTGTCGAAGGACTCGTCGATCGTCCACTCGCCGGTGTCGTCTCCGCCGATCACGGTCATGCGGTCGCCGAACGCGGGCGAGTAGCCATCCGGCAGCGTCACGTGCAGCGTGCCGCCGAGCACGCCCGTGCCCCGCCCGCGGATCGCTCCGTCCTCGGGGTCCGCATCCGGCTCGAACTCCACGTGCAGCGTGTGATCGGCCTCGGTCACCAGGCCCACGTCCTCGGCCGTGATGTCCACGCCGAACCCCAGCGACATGTGCCCGGCGTGCTCCACCCCCCGCAGCGTGATCGTCGAGCCGCGCATCTCGAACGAACCGTCACCAACGGTCTCCATCGATCCGCCCTGCACCACCACGGGACCGTCACCGATCAGGCGGATCGGGGCATCGTCGGCGGTGAGCCTCCCGTGCTGGCCGCCCCCGCTGAAGTCCTGCTCGAGGAACACCCCGGCCAGCTCGAGCGTTCCATCGCCCTCGGCCCTGATCGTGCCGTTGTTCCACTGGTCCTCTCCGGACAGCCGGAGCGCACCGCTCGCAGAGTCCGCAGCGATCACCGACTGGTTCCAGTACGCGCCAGAGTACTCGCCGTAGCCGCGGAGCTCGCCGCCCGTGATGTTCAGCCCCGCTGCGGCCGGCAGGATCGGCCCGCCCGTGAACCGCACCGCCCCGTCAAGAAGATCGAAGAACCCGCCGAAGCCCGAGGTGTCGCCGCTCAGCGTGAGCGTGCCGCCGCCGCGCTTGCGGAACGTCGAGGTCTCGACGTTGCCTTCCAGACTGCCGGAAAAGGTGAAGTCACCCCCGGGCTCGCCGACGGTGAAGGTCTGGCTGCCGAGCGCGACAGTGCCGGCGCCCTCGATCGTTGGAGCATTGACCGCGCCGAGGGGAGAGAACGTGCCGTCCGCCGCGATCAGGATTCGCGAGAGTCCAGCGACTGCGGACTGCCTCAGTTGAAGTGTCCCACCGTCGATGTACACCGCTCGGCCCTCACCCTGAAATGTACCGGTAAGGGTGTGCGTACCTGCGCCAATCTTTCTGAGCGAACCATCTATTGTGCCGGAGAACGAGCCATCGGAATCGCCCACGCCAATATGAAGACTCGCCGGGAGATTGAGCTTGATGACGCCAGTGCCTGTCAATGCGCCTACTCGATAACTGCTCTGATTTGAGAACTCGATTCTGTCTTCCGATTGTGGGACGCTCAGTGTCATCATGGAGTTGACCTGAGCCGGTTGGGTAACCCTAATCACACCGCCCCTTGCCTCAAGAGTGCCGTCGAATCCCAACAGATCAGCGCCGATCCTCAACCAACCCGGACCGGTAGCCCGCACGATTCCTTCGCCGACGACGCGATCGTTTGCACCAAAGAGATCGCCGTCACCGACTTCCAGTGTGAAGCCGTTCGGATCAAGCGTTCCGTCGTTCACAGAAACAACATCTACAGCCAAGTCATCAACCAGCCTGAGGACAGTGTTTGGTCCAACTGTCACTTCCTCCACCGTACCCGTGCCGGCTTCGAGTACCCCCTCAGAAATGATCCAACTACAACGACTCTCAGCACCATCGGCCAGAACCTGGAGCGTTCCAGGACCGAACTTGATCGCGAAGTCAGCAGCCGTCATTCGGGAGATCGTGACTCTCCCCGAAGTATCTGTAGAAAACCGGGCGTAGGCCGGCCCCGTGCAGGACACAGGAATTCCGATCGTCATCGGGGCGTCAAAGCGGAGAAGGCCGCCCTGTACTTCGATAGTGTTGCTCAATGCACCGAGGTGCCAAGCGCTCGAAACCGTCAGCGAGCCGTAAGCGGCCACTTCGATCCCACCGGTGAGCCAGTGCTGTTGCCTGTTGCTGGGGTTTAGCACGACTGCGCCGAAAGACACGCGCATCCCGGTGTCCCCCGCGAGAGGGGTTTCCAGCACCAGCGGATCGAGTCCACGGGAACTGATCACGCACTTATCGAAACCGGGAGTCGGTCTGAGTACAAGCGGGAGCCCGGCAATCAGCCCCGTTCCATCGCGGCCGAATGGCCCCGCGTAAATGCTCGAGACACTAAGAAAGTCTCGAAGGTCGTTGAACGCCTCGAAGCTGCCGTCTTCCGGGAACTCGAAGACGAGCTTGTTCATCGCCTCCGGATGCAACGACGGCTTGACGAAGTCCTCCCAGTTCGACGAGTCGTTCATCGAGCCCGTCTCGGGCGCCCCGTTCGGGTTCCACCACCGGTACGTCGTCTCCTGCGCCACCGCCGCCGACCCGGTCAGCCCCACGCACGCCACCAGAGCGATCGCACGGGCCCTCGACCGGCTGCGGTTCCGGGAGGTGAGAAACTGGGAAAGAGATCGGGTCTGAGCAACGGCCATAGCGGTGTCCTTTCAGTGTGCGGTGTCTGACCACCTGCACCTGCGACTTCCGCGCCTGCCCTCCCCAGACCAGAATCAGAAAACTTCGCCTCCCCCACCACCCCTCCTCCATCGCCACCGGCACCCACGCCGGCGCCCGACCCTCAAAGAGCCTCCACCACCCCCGACACCAAGCGCGCAGAAAATGCCCCCCGAAGGACTCGAACCTTCAACCCGCTGATTAAGAGTCAGCTGCTCTGCCGATTGAGCTAGGGAGGCGTTCGGGGGTTCTTCAACACACCCCAACACACCAGCGACCGCCAGGGGGCTTCCCCGTCGATCGCAGCACAAGCATGGTACCCGCCCGCCGCCCGGCGTCCAGCCCGGGCCCGACCGATTCATTGACCAACCCCCCCGCCGGCGCTACCGTTGCCGCCGGACTCCGGAGGTTCCGTTCGGCCCCCGGGCCCGTCTCTACCCCCTGCTGCCGGCCAGATTGACGCGTTTCTCGCCAATGGCGACGCTTGGAAAGGATCCACGCTCATGCTCCCAGGTCAAAGACAGAGCTACGGCCGCACCCGCCGCCGCCGTTCCCACGACGCCCTCACCGCCCCCAAGCACGGCATGTGCCCCCTCAGCGGCATGCCCAAGCTCCCCCACAGGGCGTGCAAAGAGTCCGGCTACGTCCGTCCCGGTCTGAAGATCTCGGTGCCCAAGCTCGGCATCGGTGTCCCGAGGGACTGATTTCGTGCGACTCGCAATCGACGTGATGGGTGGGGACAACGCCCCCGACGCCGTCCTCAAGGGATGCGTCGAGGCACTCGCCCTCCTCGCGCCCGAAGACCGGCTCGTCCTCATCGGCGACGAACCCACCATCCGCGAACTCCTCGAAGAGTACGGGTGCTCCGATGACAGATTCATCATCGAGCACGCCAGCGAGACCATCGAGATGTCCGACTCCCCCGCCATGGCGGTGCGGACCAAAAAGGACAGCTCCATCGTCCGCATGGCCCTCCGTGGCTCGCGCAAGCACGAGGACCCCGTCGACGGCATCATCAGCGCCGGAAACACCGGCGCCTGCGTCGCCGCCTCCATCATGCACATGAAGCGGCTCCCCGGCGTCCACCGACCCGGCATCGCCGTCACCATCCCCGCATTCCACGGCCCCGTCGTCCTCTGCGACGCAGGAGCCAACCCCGAGCCCACCGCCGTGCACCTCTGGCAGTACGGCGTCATGGCCGATGTCTACGCCCGCGGCACGCTCGGCATCGAGAGCCCACGCGTCGCCCTCATGAACATCGGTGCCGAAGAAGGCAAGGGCTCCGACCTCATCCGCCACACCCGCGACCTCCTCCGCAACACGCCCGACCTCAACTTCATCGGCTTCGTCGAAGGCCGCGACTTCTTCGACGGCGTCGCCGACGTCATCATCACCGACGGCTTCGTCGGCAACACCGTCCTCAAGATGGCCGAGGGCCTCGCCAGGAGCCTCTTCGCCGCCATCGCCCAGGAGGTCTTCGAGGCCGACCCCAACCTCGCCCTCCAGTTCGAACCGGTCGTCAAACAGATCTACGCCAAGAACGATTACCACGAGTACGGCGGTGCCCCGCTCCTCGGCGTCAACGGCACCTGTTTCATCTCTCACGGGTCGAGCGAGTCCCGCACCATCAAGGCCGCGATCCGCAACGCCCGCGACTACGTCACCAAGCACGTCAACGACGAGATCGCCGCTCGCATTCAGAGCCTCGAGCAGGCCGCTGCCCCGCAACGAGAGCCCGCATGAGCCCCGCGCCGACCGGCGGAGACGCCACGCCCCGCTCGGGCATCGCGATCATCGGCACAGGCTCGGCCGTCCCCAAGCGACAGGTCACCAACGCCGATCTCGAAGCGTGCATGGACACCTCCGACGAGTGGATCGTCCAACGCACCGGCATCCGCACCCGCCACATCCACGACCCCAAGTCCGGCGAGAGCACCGAGAGCCTCGCCACCGAGGCCGCCCGCAACGCCCTCACCGCCGCCGGGATCACCGCCGACCAACTCGACCTCATCGTCTGCGGCACAATGACCCCGGACATGCCCACCCCCAGCGTTGCCAACCTCCTCACCGGCTCTCTGGGCGCGCGCACAATCCCCGCCTTCGACCTCAACGCCGCGTGCTCGGGCTTCGTCTACGCGCTCAACACCGCCCACGCCCTCATGACCACCGCCCCCTTCACCAACGCCCTGGTGCTCGGGGTCGACTGCGTCACCAAGTTCTGCAAGTTCTCCAACCTCGACCGCAGCTCGGCCGTCCTCTTCGGCGACGCCGGCGGCGCATGCGTCCTCTCCGCCACCGGCGACACCTCCAAGGGCCTCATCGCTCAGGCGATGCACTCCGACGGCGCCGGCGCAAAGCACCTCTACATCCCAACCAACACACACTCGTTCCTCAACCCCGACGACACCGACGACGGCAGGCTCAACACCATCGTCATGAACGGCCGCAACGTCTTCAAGTTCGCCGTCAGCACCTTCCCCGAGCTCATCAGCCAGACCCTCGACAAGGCCGGCCTCGCGCCCGAGGACATCGACCACTACATCTGCCACCAGTCCAACGCGCGCATCCTCGCCGCCGCCCGCGAACGCTTCAGCATCCCCGAAGAGAAGTTCTACATCAACATCGAACGCTACGGCAACACCGTCGGCGCCTCGGTCCCCCTCATCCTCGACCAGCAGACCCGCGCCGGCCGCGTCAAACCCGGCGACCGCGTCATGTTCCTGGCCTTCGGCGCGGGGCTGACGTGGGCGAGCAGTTTGTGGCGAGTCTGACCGCGCTCTACGACGTCGAGCCTGCGAGCAGTCTCATCGACGGACCCGAATCCGTTGACTCACCGACAAACCGCCCCGCCCAGAGGCGGGGCGGTTCCCCCGGTCGAGATTGCTATGCGCCGCGCCCTTACTCCCAATGACAGCCGGAAGGAAACCGGCGTCCGATCAGAGCTTTCGACGCAACTGCACCACGAGACCCGATGCGAGCAGCACGGCGAGGACACCGGGAGTCGGAATCACGCCGTCGCGCACCTCTCCCTCGCTGAGTTCGTCCCACGCCAGACTCTGGCTGTAGATGAATTCGTCGGTCAGCAGATCCGATGGGACGATGTAGTCGAAGCCTGTGGGAATGTGCTCCGGAGCGAGTGCTGCCCGAACCACATCAAACCCCTCCATCGTTAGGTCCCACGGCAACCCTTCCCACGCACCCGTCGCCTCGAACACCCCGTTCTCGAGTGTCGCACCGAACTCGCCGAACGAGTCGATCAACCAGTCGCTGTCCGATGCACCCCCGATGGAGACCAAGCCGTCGAGTTCGCCGTCACCGTCGCGTTCTGCTGCCATCGTGACTCCTACCACCGAGTCATACTCCCAGTAGACCGCATTCCCAGCACCGTTCTGGGAAAGGAAGTCGAGGCTCAACAACTCCTCTGACCACTCCCGACCCGTAGGTAGTTCTCTGATGGTCACCACAATTGGGTCGTGAATGCTGTACCCACCCTCATGAATCTGACCGTTCGGCCTTCCCTGACCGGACCGAGTGCCCACGTTGACACCATTAATCTCGCCTTTGAGCACCCAGCCTTTGACCTTCGCGTTCGCGACCTTGACCACCGCCTTGGCCCTGTGCTTGGCAAGCCCCCATTCGCCCGGTCGCACATGCGGTGGCACGATGCTGTCCGCGCCGCCAGCGGTGGTCGTGGTCTCCACCTCGTACCTCGGCGGCTTCTGATTGCCCGGGAGCTTCACCGCGCGGAGAGCCGCAGCAGTCGACCTGCCCATACCGACCGCGTGCCCCTCCGCATCATTCTCGATCTCCGCTTCTTTGAGGGGCAGCCCACCTCGAGCATCGACGAACCATGTTCCGCGATTCCGAGGCGCTGACTTCCACCCTTTGCCCGCACCGTGCGTACCTCCGGAATAAGCCTTTGCGAGAAGCGAGTAGGTGCCGGTCACCTTCGCGATGTTTGCGGCTCGGAACTGCCAGGTCAAGACCTTCGTCCCTTGGACAGGTTGAGCATGTGATCCGGCCGGAAGCATGCTGAGCGCGAGCACGCAGATCGCACTGTGTCGGAACAACTGTGTAGAGCTAAGCATCATGAAATCTCCAATCAAAGGTGAGGGGCTTCTCGCTCGTGTTCGCACAGCGTGTCAGTCGCACCGCCAAAGACTTTCAAATTCCTTTCGCGTTGGCGTTGGACCCCGAGATACACTGCAACCATGGCTGCCGAAGATCTACAGTCCCCCGGACGAGGCAGCACGGACCCCGATCCAGACTCAGCGCCCGAGGCACTGCACCGTGGCGTCCCCGATCACTACCCCTCCCTCCACTCCTCCGCCCACAAACTCCTCCGCCACGAACGCCGCTCCCACACCCTCACACCAACCGCCCTCGTCAACGAAGCCTTCATCCGCCTCGCCCGCCAGCGACATCGAATCTGGGACTCCCCCGAACGCTTCCTCGCCGCCGCCACCGGCATGATGAAGCGGATCCTCAGCAACCACGCCCGCGACCGCAACGCCCTCAAACGCGGCGGCGCGCACAAGCCGGTCCGACTCGACGAAGCCGCAACCGCGGACACTCATGGCGGTTCCACCACCTCAAGTGTGCGAACTGCTCTAGAACAGCTGCGTTCCCGCGATCCGCGCGCCGCATCGATCGCCGAATGCCGCCTCTATCGCGGCCTCAGCAACGACGTCATCGCCGAAACACTCGGCGTCTCGCTCCGAACCGTCGAGAGAGAATGGTCCGCCGCCCGCGCCTGGCTCCAGGCCGAACTGTCCGAGGAGGCACCCCCGTGAACACCGAATCGTGGGAGCGAGCAAAGCACGCCTTTCACGCAGCGGTAGAGGCTGAGCCCGCCCGACAGGCAGAGACCATCGCCGCCGTCTGCGGCAGCGACCATGATGCCAAGGCCGAGGCGGCCCGGATGCTCGCCCACGCCGAGCCGCAACAAGACTCGACGCCGCCCGCCGCCGAGCACCACGACGCCAGCCCCCGCAGAATCGGCCGGTTCGAGGTCCTCCGCCTCGTCGGCGCCGGCGCGACCGGAAAGGTCTACGCCGCCCACGATCCCCAGGCAGACCGAACCGTCGCCATCAAAATCCTTCGGCTCAACGTGGACACCGAATCGATGCGCCGTCGCCTCGAGTACGAAGGCACGGTGCTCGCCGGCCTCCACCATCCCAACATCGCCCGGGTCTACGAGACCGGGATCGCCAACACCGACTTCGGCGCGCTCCCCTACATCGCGATGCAGTACCTCGAAGGCACCCCCATCGACACGTTCGCCGCCGACCACGAACTCGACGACCGCGCTCGCGTCGAATTGGTCGCCCACGCCTGTGCCGCAGTCGCCCACGCCCACGAACACGGCGTGATCCACCGCGACCTCAAACCGACCAACATCATCGTGGACCGCGCCGGCAACCCGCTCCTGATCGATTTCGGCATCGCCAGCCACACCGCCGCACTCTCCGACATCGACTCCCTCGCGACACACACCGGCGACCTGCTCGGCACGCCCGGATACATGAGCCCGGAGCAACGACACGGGCAGACCAACGCCATCGACACCCGAACCGATGTCTACGCACTCGGCATCATCCTCTACGAACTGCTCGCCCGGCACCGCATGTTCGATGTCGCCGGCCTCCCCCTCATCGCGGCACTCGAGGCCATGGAATCCTCACCCGTCCCCCTGCTCAGCGACGCCCGACCATCCTGCCGCGGCCCGCTCGAGGCCATCGTCACCAAAGCCACGCACCCGAGCCCCCGCTGCCGATACAACTCCGCCGCCAGCCTCGCCGAAGACCTCGACCGATTCCTCCACGCCCAGGAACCCCACGCCCCGCCCGTCACCGGTGCCTACCGCGCCAGACGCGCGCTCAAGCGTCACCGCGCCGTGCTCACGATCTCCCTGGCCGTCGTGCTGGCACTCGCCATCGCGCTCGCATCACAGCACGCGGCCAAGGCCCGCGCAGACCGCCGCCTCGCCTTTCTCTACCCGGCGATCGTCGCCGCCTCCGCGTTGTCATCGCCGGAGGTCGCCCTCGTCAGGCTCCACGAGGCTGAGGCACGCTTCCCGGACGCAGACCCACCCCCCGATGTCACCCGGGTCCTCTTCGACACCATCGGCGCGAGGTTTGTCACCAACCCCGACACCCGCGACGATGCCGCTCGGGCCTACGCCATCGCCTACGCCTGCGCTCAACGCGAGCTCCCGCGTGCCCACGGGCAGAGGCTCCGCGCCCTGCAGGTCTACACCGAGGCACTCTGCATGAGCGGACGGGCCGAACACGCGATCGGCCTGCTCACCGAAGAACTCGACGACTACTGGGCCTTTCAGCCGCACACCCGCCCGCCGCCCGCCGACGACACCCAGTACCAACGCCTTCTCCGACTCTCCATGACGCAGGGCGACGCGATGGCACGGCTCGGCGATCCGGACGGCGCACTCCAGCACCTCCGCGCCGTGCTCGCCGCACAAACGGCCCTGCTCGATTCGATCGGTGAACCCGACCACTCCGACCCGCAGGACACCGCCGACATGATCATCTACATCGAGGACCACATCGAGTCGTTCCGCCGGCCCTAGCCGCCCCACCAAACCGGCCAGCCCGCCATACACTCGGCCATGAAAGCCATCCTCCTCGCCACCGCCGCCGGGCTCTGCTGGGGCATCGGCGAACTGTTCACCAAGAGCGTCCTCCACACCCACAAGGTCGGCCCCATCACGGCCATTGCCGTGCGGTCAACCGTCGCACTCCCCTTCCTCTGGATCGCCTACTACATCGCCGTGCACGTCACCCGCGCCGAGCCCGCCGACTGGCGCACCGCGGGCACGCCGACGCTGCTCAAGCTCGCGCTCGGCTCCGGCCTCGTCGCCGGCGCGGCCGCGATGATCTGCTTCTACGCTGCGCTCAACGTCGGCGAAATCTCTCGCGTCAAGCCGATCGCCTTCGCCCTGGCCCCCGCCGTCGCCAGCCTGCTCGCGATCGTCGTCCTGCACGAGCCCTTCACCGCGCGCAAGGCCTTCGGCATCGCCGCCATTCTGCTCGGCGTGCTGCTGCTCACCGGGAAGTAGAACCCGGCCTACCCATCACGCTCAAGCACCATCTCACGCCGCTCCCCGTCGCGCTCAATCATCAGCACCACCGTCGGCTTCCGCATCTCCACCGCAAAGTCGCCCGGCGGCAGATCGGACACCTCAAGCCCGTTCACCGAGATTAGCACGTCACCCGCGCGAAGATCCGCCGCCGCCGCCGGCGTGTCCGGCAACGTCCCCGCAACCTCGTACCCGCCACCACGATTGGCCAGCCGCAGCCCGAGCCCACTCTTGGGCTTGCGGATCGGCACAGCCGCTCCCGCCGAACGCTCGAACCGCGCCAGCTGGTGCTCCTGATCAAACGTGACCGCAAACTGCCCCAGCACCTGCGAGCCAATGTTCGGCGTCGGCAACAGATCGAAGAAGGTCAGCGACTCGGCGACGATGTCGTGCCCCGCGATCGAGATCGACCCGGCATAGTCGGCCGCGTAGATGGCAAACTCGCTGTTGACCGTCCTCGCCCGGCCGATCTCCGTCATCGGTGAGGTCAACTCCAGCCGCTCGCCCAACTCCCGCGGCAACATCAACGCCCCCATCGAGCCCGAATCCAACATCGCCACGTGCGACTCGCCGCCAATCGAAAACGGGATGTTCGGGATCCCGTTCGGCGCCGTGTACTCCACCACGTGCGCGCCGGGGCGCAGCGCACCCCGCTCCACACGCATCTCCCCCGCCGGATAATCAAACGTCACCAGCACATCGCGAAACATCGGAAACCCCACGATTCCTCGCGGCGCGTCCTCCCCCGAGTACAGCGTGCTCCGATCCCACGCAATCGCGTCCATCTCACCAAACCACGCCGCCCCGAGACCCACTGAGTCCACGTGCATCACCTGCACCTCGATCGCCTCCGGATCGGTCGGGTCCCCCACCGCCGACGTCCCGATGCTCTCCAGCCCCAGCTCCGCAGCCAGGTCGCTGTTGAGAATCAGCGTCGGCGACGCCCCCGTGTCCACCAGCAGTTTGAACGGCCCGCGCCCGTTGATCATCACCTCGATCGCCGGCTTGCCGAACGACAACTCCATCGGCGTGGCGACCACCCCCTCGGGCACCCGGGTCTCCCGAGGCGGCGCCGTCATCAGCGCCTCCATCCGCTCGCGCTCCGACTGGGCCAGCGCCCCGGACGCGGGGAGCGTCAGCAGCGCCAGAAGGGTGTAGAGCACGGGACGTGTCGGGGCTTGCATGGCGGTCTCCTCATTAGTACGATTCGTACTATGAGGATGCCGCACACAGCCGATCCTGTCAACCCCCGGAAGAAAAATGCCCGAACGCACCACCACCCGAAACGCCACCGGCCGGCTCAGTGAGCTCGAGGGGGCCGTCCTCGGGCTGCTCTGGCGCGCAGGACCCATGACCGCCCACGCTGTCCGCCAGGTCTTCCTCGACTCCCCCACCAGCCACTTCAGCGGCAGCGCCGGCGCGATCTACCCCCTCATCCGCCGCCTCCACGACACCGCACGCATCGCCAAGAGCCCCGACGCCGCGGGCGCCAAGGGCGGTGCCGCCTACACCATCACCCCCGAAGGTCGCTCCGCCCTGAAGGCCTGGATGCAGCCCGACGACCCCGCCTGGCTGACCACCGTCATGTTTGATCCGCTCCGGACGCGCATGCTCACGCTCGGCATCCTCCCCCCACGCCAGCGCGACACCTTCCTCGAACTCGCCGAACGCGAGCTCGAAGCAGCCGCCAAACACCAATCCGTCGAACTCCGCGATGCCGACACCGACGAATGGACCGCCGCCGCCCTGCAGGGGGCACTCGCCGTCACACGCGCCCGCCTCCGGTGGATCAGATCACTCCGCCGCGACCGCAGCGAATGACCGCTTCAACACATCGTCATCCCGCCGTCCACCGCGATCACCTGCCCGGTCAGGAACCCCGCGTCATCGGCCGTGACATACGCCACCGCCGCCGCGATGTCCCCGCCCTCACCCAGCCGCTTGATCGCCATCATGTCCTTGACCTTGTTGGTCACGTCCTCCGGCAGGTTCGCCGTCATGTCCGTCTGGATGAACCCCGGCGCCACCACGTTGCACGTGATCCCCTTGCCGCCGAGCTCCCGCGCCACCGTCTTGCTCAGGCCCACCAGCCCGCTCTTGGCCGCCGCATAGTTCGCCTGCCCCGAGTTCCCCACCAGCCCGCTCGTCGACGCGATGTTCACGATCCGACCGAACCGCTGCTTCATCATCGCGCGCGCGCACGCCCGTATCGCCACGAACGCGCTCGTCAGGTTCACCGACACGACCTCGTCCCACTCCTCATCACTCATCCGCAGCAGCAGGTTGTCCCGCGTGATCCCCGCGTTGTTCACCAGAATGTCCAGCCGCCCGTGCTCCTTGACGATCCCGTCGAGCGCCGCAGCCCACGCCGCGCGGTCGCCGACATCCGCCGCCACCGCGCTCGCCGCACCACCCGCCGCCTCGATCTCCGCCTTCACCGCCTCCAGCGGCCCGGCCGACCGCGAGACCAGCACCACGTGCCGCCCGTCCGCCGCCAGCCGCATCGCGATCGACTTGCCGATCCCCCGACTCGCCCCCGTCACCACCGCGACCCGCGCCTGATCACCCACGCCATACCCCTTTCCACAAACCCAAGCCCGCGAGCCTCACGCCCGCGCACCAACGAACGCCGAGCGCAAGCCCGGGCCCCCCACGCGAATCAGTTCAACCGCCGCCAGGCCGACGCCCGCTGTCACGACCCGGCAGCTGGCCGCCACCCTCATCGCCCGAGTCATCCCCGCCGGCATCCCCCGCATCAGCCGGGGCCCCGCCGAGCGACTCGATCAGGTCACGAAGCTGCTGCAGTTGGTCCTGCGGAAGCACGCCCTCGAGCTGATCAAGCAGCGCCAGGAGCTTCGCCGGATCCGGGTTGTTCGGATCGATCCCGAGCTGCTGCAGCTGCGCCATGATCTCCGGCGACAGCCCGCCAACTCCGCCGCCGCCGCCGAAGCCGAGCGAGGGTCCCGAGTCCGCGAGCATCGCGCTCGACACCCCGTCCCACGCCGAGGCCCGCCCGCGCACCTGCCCGGTCGCCGGCCGCGCCGTAAACATCCAGTCGTCAAGCACCTTCCGCCCCGCCCAGAGCATGATGTACGCCCCGTCCGGGTCCTGCACCGCAAGGCCGACCTCGGCCCGCTCCGGCGCCCTGTCCAACCTCGCGCCGCCGTCGATCGACACGATCCGCACCGCCTCGATCTTCCCCGTCGCCTCATACCACTGCCCGTCGCCGATCAGCTTGTCGAGCGCGACGTGATCGCTCTTGTCGAGCATCCCCCGCAGCGCCTCATCGTCACCCTGCGCGATCGCATCAGCCAGCCGGATCGCCGCCTCCGCAAGACCACGGTCCACCGGGGCCGCGTCCTCGGCAAACTCCACCCGCGCATCGACGTTCATCGACTGCAGCACACTCCCCGCATCCAGCGCCCTGGGCGCCTCAACCTTCGGCGGCGGAGGCGGGGGCGGCGGAGGCGCGGGCTCCTCCTTCTTGCACGAGGCAAGCCCCAACACCGAGACCGCCGTCATCGCGCACACCGCCCGAGCCATCGCCCGAGCGCCGCGCTGCCTATTCCACCGAAGCTGGATCGTCATAACTCTTCACCTTTGTCCCGCGGTCTATCCGACGCATCAGCCCGCCCAGCGTCTTGCCCGGCGAAAGCTCCACAAACTCCGACCCGCCCCCACCCTGCGCGTTCCCGATCAGCCACTGACAACACGCCGACCACCGCACCGGGCTCGTCAACTGCTCCACCAGCCGCTGGCGGACAGAGTCGGCCATGCTACCAGCCCCGCCAGCCCCGTGCGGCTCGCCCGTCACGTTCGACATCACCACGCACCCCGGCTCCGAGATCTCTGTCGCCGCCAGTGCCTCCCCCAGACGCGCCGCCGCCGGAGCCATCAGCGGCGAGTGGAACGCCCCAGCCACCGCCAGCGCCGTCGCCCGCAGCCCCATCTCCCCCGCCACAGCCACCGCCCGCTCGCAAGCATCCTGAGACCCGCTCACCACCACCTGACCCGGGGCATTGAAGTTCGCACACACCAGCACGCCGGTCCCGCGAGCCTTCTCGCACACCTCCGCCGCCTGCGCCTCATCCGCCCCGATCAACGCCACCATCCCGCTCGGCGACGACACCGCCGCGTCCTGCATCGCCCGACCCCGAAGCGCCACCAGCCGCAGCCCATCGGCAAACCCGATCGCCCCCGCCACGTGCAGCGCCGTGTACTCCCCCAGCGACAGCCCCGCCGTCGCCGCGATCGGCACATCCCCGAGCCTCGCCCGCACCCCCGCCAGACACGCCACCGACGACACATAGATCGCCGGCTGCGACACATCCGTCCGGTTCAGCACGTCCTCCGGCCCGCCAAAGCAGAGCTCCGACAACGCCGGCAACCCCCTGGTCGCCTCACCGCCCGCCCACAGCTCGGCCATCAGCCCGTCGGCCTCGGCAAACACCGCCCGCGCCTCTTCCGAGGCCTCGTGCCAGGCCTTCGCCATCCCCACCGCCTGCGCCCCCTGACCGGGACACAACACAATCACGCCGTTGTCGCTGCTCATGCCGCGATCCTAGGAGCCCTAGGCGTCAGCGCCGTGCCCAACCAAGAGCCCCAAGCGTCAGCGCCGGGCCAAACCCCACCCCACCCTCAAAACCGATCCACCATCCACCCACCATCCCCCGCAAACACCCCGTCAACCACCGCCAGCGCCCCGGCTTCACCTTCCATCCACCCCAACCCCGCCGCCGACGTCGCCGAGCAATACCCCGCGTACACCGCCGCCAGTCCCCGCACATCGCACCGCACCACCGGCACGCCACCCGCGCCACCGCTCACGCACCCGACGGCAGCCCGCCCGTCTCCCACCCGCACCCGCCACGCCCCCGAGTTCCCCTCGATCAGCCCGTCCTCCACCTCCACCACAAACTCGGCCCGCACACCCGGCGCATACCCCCGCGCCTCCATCGCCTCCTTCACCAGATTCACCCGCAGCATCCACACATCCACAAACCGCGACGAAAAGTACTGCTGCCCCATCAGCCCCATCAACGGATGCACCGCCGCCCCGTCAAACGTCGCGTCGTCTCCCACCGTCGCCAGATCGCTCAAAAACCCGAGCAACCGCCGCCCGCCCCGCGCCGTCACAAACGCCATGTCCGACACCGCAACATCGTGCCGCCCCGTGCTCGCCTTCCGATGCTGCGCAAAGAACAGATACGCCTCCAGCGCCTCCCCCCCGCCGCCCTCGCCGAAGAAACCGAACCCGCGCCGCACCTCGCCCCGATTCGACCGCGTCCGCGCCCACACATACTCCCCGCGATCCAGCATGCCGTCATACCGCGCCGCATACCGCGCATAACACGCCGCGATCGCCGGCTGGTCCGCGTCGGTCAGCTCCCGCACCACCATCCCGCGCTCGCGCACCCCCACCGTCCGCAAGGGCAGCGTCGTCTGAAACAACACCCCCGCCTGCTCATACCCCACCTGCCGGTACAGCGCCTGCGTTGACGCGAACAGACACGACACCGGCACCCCGTGAGCCGCCGCGTCCCGCACCTGCGCGCGCATCAACCGAAGCCCCGCGCCCTTCCCCCGCCCCTCCGGAGGCACCGCCACCCCTGCGATCCCCTCCATCTCCACGCTCCGCCCGCCAAAGTACTGCCCCATCGGGATCACAATCAGCGACGCCGCCAACGACCCGTCCGCCTCCCGCAGCACGCGCAGATTCTCGTATCGCGCCTGATCGCGCAACCACTCGACCGCGCCCTCCAGAGTGCCCCCAAACGCCAGCGAACAAAACCGCGCCGCCGCGTCGTGCGCACCAGCATCGTCCGCCGCCGGACACACATACCTCTCGCTAGCCATATCCCGCATCTCCCATCCGCATCCCGGTCGCCGATTCCTTGAGCGTCCGAAGCCTCGACCCCGCCGGCAGCAGCGTCGCCATCATCACCACACCCACCGCCATCACCGCCAGCGGCAGCAGCTCGCCATAGAGCAGGACCAACACCCCGCCAAACAACGCGAAGCCCTCCGCCAGCGCCGCCCGCGCGATCGTCGAGACCATCAGCAGCCGCACCAACCCCGCGTGCCCCGCCGCGTCGTCCTCACGCGATTCCCACACCCGCTTCGCCCGCGTCCGCGCCGCCGCGCCGACCGCGACAAAACCGACAATGCCGACGAGCGTCACCGCCGCAAGAGCGATCCACATCACACCCGGACTCCCCGCACCCTCGCCCTGGGTACCGGCTTCCTCAGCGCCGGTCAGCGAGAGAATCACCGTCACCACACCGAAGAGCACCACGCCCGCCGTCATCGCTCCGACCAGCACGGGCAGCACCTGCATCTGCTCCGCCGGGGTCTTCGTCTGCGTCGTCGCCATCGCGCACCTCCAGCCCCGAGTCTACCCCCAACCCCGCTCCACCCGCCAACGACAAGAGCCCCGACCAAACGGCCGGGGCTCTTGCAAATGTCTCACTGTCAGGTCCGCGTCGGCCTTAGGCCTCCGCCGCCATCTTCTCCGCCTTGCGGCGGGCATCGTCCAGCGTGCCGACATACATGAACGCCGACTCGGGCAGATCGTCGCCCTCGCCGTTGCACATGCGCTCGAAGCTGTCGATCGTGTCCTCCAGGCTCGTGTAGATACCCGGGAACCCGGTGAACACCTCCGCGACGTAGAACGGCTGGCTGAGGAACCGCTCCATCTTGCGGGCGCGGCCCACGATCAGCTTGTCCTCTTCGCTCAACTCGTCCACACCGAGAATCGCGATGATGTCCTGCAGATCCTTGTACCGCTGCAGAATGACCTGCACGCGACGCGACACCTCGTAGTGACGCTGACCGATGATCCCCGGATCGAGGATTCGCGAGGTCGAAGCGAGCGGATCGACCGCGGGGAAGATGCCCTTCTCCGCGATACCACGCGCCAGCACGACGAACGCATCAAGGTGCGCAAACGCCGTCGCCGGGGCCGGGTCGGTAAGGTCGTCAGCCGGCACATAGATGGCCTGCACCGACGTAATCGCGCCCTTGCTCGTCGAGGTGATCCGCTCCTGCAGCTCACCCATCTCCGTCGAGAGCGTCGGCTGATACCCCACCGCCGAGGGCATACGCCCGAGCAGCGCCGACACCTCAGAACCCGCCTGCGTGAAGCGGAAGATGTTGTCGACGAACATCATCGTCTCTTTACCCGACTCGTCGCGGAACTCCTCGGCCATCGTCAGGCCCGAAAGCGCAACGCGGAGACGCGCACCCGGAGGCTCGTTCATCTGACCGAACACCATCGCCACCTTGTCGAGCACGTGCGCCGTCTGGCCGTTCTCGTCGGTGTACTCCGCCTCCTGCATTTCACGCCAGAGGTCGTTGCCCTCACGGGTACGCTCGCCAACGCCGCAGAACACGGAATAACCGCCGAACTCACGGGCAACACGGGCGATCATCTCCTGGATGATGACCGTCTTGCCCACGCCCGCACCACCGAACAGACCGATCTTGCCGCCTCGCACGAACGGGCAGAGCATGTCGATCACCTTGATGCCCGTCGGCAGGATCTCGGTGTTGGGGTTCAGCTGACTGAACTCCGGCGGCTCGCGGTGGATCGGCATCATCTTGGACACCTTCGCCGGGCCACGCTTGTCGATCGGCTCGCCGAGCAGGTTGAACACCCGACCCAGCACGTTCTCGCCCACCGGCACCATCACCGGGCTGCCCGTGTCCTCGCACGTCATCCCGCGCGTCAGACCGTCCGTCGAACCCAGCGCCACCGCCCGAACCCGACCGCCGCCCAGGTGCGACTGCACCTCGCCGGTCAGCCGCAAAGTGCCGGTCTGCGTCTCCGCCTCGACCTTCACCGCGTTGTAGATCTCAGGGAGCTGGTCCTCGGGGAACCTCGCGTCAAAGGTCGAACCGATGACCTGTGTAATCGTGCCTGTCGAAGCCATGAACGCGCCTTTCGTTTCGTCGAAAACCGTCGCAATTCCAACGCTGTCGCACCCACACGGGGGACGAACCGGAGCCCCTGCCCCGCCCCCGCCGAGCGGGTCACAACAATAGCTCCCAACCCTCCCCGCGGCCAATCACGACACGAAAGACCAACCACCCCAACCACACCCCAAAACCCCACTAAACCCCTACCACGACCTGCGAACGTCGTACCACCACGCCTCCATCGCCGCGTCCGAAGCCGACCGGTCTCCGGACACCACAGCCGCACCCACCCCCGCGTCCCGCGGCGGAACCAATTCCAGCAGCCTCGCCACCACCCGCGCCCGATCCTGCCCCGCCGTCCGCACCACCAGGTGCCACAGCGTCAGCCCGTCCCGCGCCCTCGCCGCCTCCAGCAGCCCGTCCAGCGCCCCCGCCTCGCCCGACTCCACATCCTCCACCAGCCCCCCAAACCCCTCCCCCGCATCCTCAAACCACGGCAACCCCGGCACCCCACCCGCGCCCAGGCGACACACCGACCCCGCCGGCACGCGGCTCACGCTCGCAAACCCGCCCGTCACCGCCCCCTCCCCGGTGTTCTGAAGCTCCACCCATCCCCCCGTCACCCGAAGCACACCGCTCCCGTCCGCCTCCACATCCATCTCGTACGCGCAACCCATGTCCACCGCCGTCGCCCCCGGCGTGTCCACATAGAACAGCCGCGGCGGCGCATAGATAAACGCCTCGATCGACCCCTCCGCCAACTCCAACCGGTGCTCCCCCTCCCCCGCGCGCACCAGCCGCACCCGCGAGTCCGGCCCCACCGTCACCCGTCCCACCGCGTCCGACGCCACCTCGACCGCCTCACCCGCCCCGGTCTCGATCCACGCCCCCGCCGACCACACCGCTCCCGACTTGCCCCCCGAGCCCGCAACCCGACGCCACGAATCCAGGTCCACCGCGCCCCCGCCCCACGGCCCAAACACCCACACCCCCGCCGCCAGCGTCACCGCCGCCGCCATCGCCAACACCGACCGCCGGATCACCAACCGCCGGCGCCCCCCGCCCGCACCGACTTCCTTCGCCCCCCGATCCAACCGCGCCATCAGCCCGTCCACATCCCCGTCCCACCGCGCCCCGCGCAGCGCCGACTCCACATCCCGCTCCACCCCATCCGGCGCACCGACACCATCCACCAGCCAGTCCGGCCCATCCCGACGCCCATCGCTCCCACCATGCACCTTGCCGCTCATCGCGCACCCTCCGCCATCGCCGCCCGAAGCCGCCCCGTGCCCCGGTGCAGATTCACCCGCACCGCGCCCGGCGACATCCGCAGACACATCCCGATCTGCCCCCCGGTCATCCCCACCACAAACCGCAGCACCAACACCTCCCGATACTTCTCCGGCAACGCCCACACCATCGCCAACACCTCATCTGTCCGCGGGTCCCTATCCGAAACCTCCAAGCCCTCCGCCCCACCGCGCGCCAGCTCGCGCGCACTCCGCCGCCCTCTCGCCCGCGCCCAATCCGTAGCCCGGCTCCGCGCAATCGACACCAGCCACGCCCCCACCGCCGCCCCGTCACGCAACTCACCAAGCCGGCGCCACGCCACCACAAACACCTCCTGCGTCACATCCTCCGCCTCGCTCCGCCCGGCCCGGCCCAGCCTCGCCAGCACCACGCCGTGCACCATCGACACGTGCCGCCGATACAACGCCGCAAACGCCTCCCGATCCCCCCGCCCCGCGCGCACAACCAACTCCCGATCCGACGCCTCACCCAACCCGTCCGCGCAGCGAGCGGACGCACCGTCCGCCGCCGCTGCGCCCGCCCCGCCTCGCGATGTCGCGCCATCCCGCATCAAGCCGCACACACCTCCGCCCGCAGCTCCGCCCGCAACTCACCCCGGCGAACGAAACGACGCCGCCGACTCATCAAAGTGCTCGAGATGCGCCTCGATGTTCTTCGCCAGCAGCGACCCGCGCTCCGCACGCCCCAGCGCCTCACGCATAAACCGCTCGTAGAGGTCCCGCTTGCTCTCCCGCATCGCCGGGTGCGCGACCAGCGCCGCCGCGAAGTACACCGCCCCCACATCCACCTTCTCCCCGCTCTCCACCGCAGCCTCCGCCGCCCGCTCCAGCCACGTCAGCCCCTGCACACCCTGCGCATACCCCGGCTTCCACCCAACATCCGTCCCGATGTGCGACAAGGCCCCCGCGAAAAACCCCGCGTCCAGCCACGCCAGCGCGCGCACCGACGCGTCCTCCCCGTCCGCCTCCGCACCCGCCGCCCGCGCCAGCAGCTGCGCCAACACCCGGTTCGCCCGCGCCTCGTCCCGATCCAGATACACCGCCATCCGCCGGATCGTCTCCAGATGGCTCAACACATCCCCGCTCGTCGCCAGCGTCTTCAGCCCGTCCCCCACCGCCTTGTCCGCCGAATACCCCCGCGTCTTCGACAACACCCCGTCCCCAAACCTCACCCCCGCCTCCTCACACTCGATCACCAGACAGATCGCCGGCGGCCCAAAGAAGCCCGCCTCCAACCGCTCGACCGATTCCCCACCCAGATACACCCCGGCCCGTTCACCCCCCGCCGCCGGGCCCACGCCGACCGCACCCATGCCGAGCATCGCTGCGCACACCATCAGAGTCGCTTGCCGCATGACTGTCTCCTACCAAAGCACCATCGTCACACCGCCGCCACACCGGCCGCGGCCTCACGACAAGGACGCCGCCGGACAGCCACGCGTTACAGCACTCCATCTCCGATCCGCCGCAACCCGCCCGCCCGTCGCAGCTCTCTCACTCCGCTCGCGTCAGCCGCCCCGTCCACACATACCGACGCCAGACCTTCGCCCCCTCCTCGCCCACCACCGCCGAGACATCGACACCAAACGACACACGCCGCTCCGTCTCCGCGCTCACCAACCGGCCCCCACTATCAGTCGCCACCTCGCCCGTCATTGAGCAACGCCCCACCTCCGAATCCTCCCGGAGCGAGCCGGGAGCCCCCGGCGCAAGCTCAAGCCGCGGCTCCCCCGAGCTGCTGATCACGAACGTCCGGCCCCCCTCTCCCTCCGCCGGCCCGGCTGTCGATTCGGCCACACACACATCCGCCGCCAAATCGATCGGCGGCACCGACAGCATCGGCATGCTCCGACACCGCCCGCCCTCCGCCGAGTCTCCGGCCGGCTCACCCACCCCGTACATCGGGAAGAACGCCGGGACGAGCATCACGTCCGAACCCAGCACCGCCCCCGCCTTTGCCGCACCCGTCCGCGGCCGGTCAAAGTCCTCATTCCCCGAAACCTCCACCAACCGCCCCGAAGCGTCCAGCCGAAAGACCACCGTCCGCCCCATCAACCCCGCAGCGATCGGCAACAGCCCGGCCGACAATCCCTCCGGCTCGCCCTCCGCTTCAGAGTCGTACACCATCTCGCCATACGGCGTGTCCACCACCAGCCGCAGCCGCGCACACGCAAGCCGCAGCGCAACCCCCTCGCCCTCACCCCGCTCCACAACGCCGCGAAACAACGCCACGCCCTCCATCGACCGTGTCGTCTGCGCATCGCCATCCTCGGCCCGGGCGGTCTCCTCGATCGAGCCGAACGCCCACTCGACCGCGACCTGCTCCCCCACCTCCCACCGCACCGGCCAGTGCTCGCCCGCCCCGCCGACAGCCGGCCCCACCGCCGGCCCCACCACCAGCCCCACCGCCGGTTCGGCGATCTGGCCCGCCACGCCGCCCGCCAGCCCGCACACCACGCCCAACCCCCAGACGGAGGACCACCCCACGGACCAGCTCAACGGCCCGCCCGACCGCCGACCGTCTCGTCCGTCCAATCCTCGTACTCCGCGCATCGTCGATCTCCTGTTCTCAAGCCCCGGACCGTCCGCTCGCCGCAGCTTACACTGCCCCTCCGCAAGCACGCCCATTGGAGCAGAAACCATGAAGATCCACGAATACCAGGCCCGCGACCTCCTCCGCTCCTACGGCGTCCCCGTCCCCCCCGGCGAGGTCATCACCTCCACCGAGCAGGCCGCCCCCGCATACAAAGCCTGCGTCACCGAAGCCGGACTCGGCGACGGCGGCCTCGCCGTCATCAAGGCCCAGGTCCACGCCGGCGGCCGCGGCAAGGCAGGCTTCGTCAAGCTCGTCCGCTCGGCCAAAGAAGCCGAAGACGCCGCCCGCTTCATGCTCACCAACAAGATGGTCTCCAACCAGACCGGCCCCGAGGGCCTCGACGTCAAGAAGCTCATCGTCGCCGCCGGCGTAGACATCGAGCACGAGTACTACCTCGCCATCACCACCGACCGCAAGACCCGCCGCAACGTCCTCATCGCCTCCGCCGAGGGCGGCGTCGAGATCGAAGAGGTCGCCAAGACCAACCCCAAGGCCATCATCAAGACCCCCCTCCACCCCCTCCTCGGCCTGCAGCCCCACCAGGCCCGCACCGTCGCCTTCAAGCTCGGCTTCAAGGGCAAGCAAGTCGGCCAGGCCATCAAGGTCATGACCGGCCTGGCCAAGGCCTTCCTCGACAAGGACTGCTCCATCGCCGAGATCAACCCCCTCGTCCTCACCCCCGCCACCAGCGAGCACCCCGACGGCCAGGTCCTCGCCATCGACGCCAAGTTCAACTTCGACGACAACGCCACCTTCCGCCACAAGGACATCCAGGCCCTCTTCGACCCCGCCGAAGAAAACCCCGCCGAGCTCACCGCCCACAAGTTCGGCCTCTCCTACATCGCCCTCGACGGCAACATCGGCTGCCTCGTCAACGGCGCCGGACTCGCCATGGCCACCATGGACACCATCAAGCTCGAGGGCGGCGACCCCGCCAACTTCCTCGACGTCGGCGGCAGCGCCAGCGAAGAAGCCGTCACCGAGGCCTTCCGCATCATCCTCTCCGACGACCGCGTCAAAGGCATCCTCGTCAACATCTTCGGCGGCATCATGGACTGCGCCGTCATCGCCGCCGGCATCGTCAACGCCGCCAAACAGATCGGCTTCACCGTCCCCCTCGTCGTCCGCCTCGAAGGCTCCAACGTCGAAGCCGGCCGCAAGATCCTCAAAGAAGCCGCCGCCAGCCTCCCGACCCTGCAGGCGGCGGAGGATCTGGGGGACGCGGCGAAGAGGGTGTGCGGGGCGGTGGGGTGAAGCTCATTCAGTCAGGCGAAGCTGATCGACCAAACTAAGGACTGCTCGCCAAGCGTCATCGAACTCAATAAACGACTCAGCCGTGTCGGTACGCAGTCGCTCATAGTCTTCGCGGGCGCGGTCACGCACTTTGTCGCTGAACGCAGACCGAACGGGCACTATTTCGCGCGCTTTGCATTTTTGCAGCAGGCACTCGCGAATCGATTCCGTGTCAAGTTTCATTCGATGATCCCGCCATTGCTTGGCGATATCGTACACATCTTGCGGTCGCGACCGATTTCGAATGAGCTGTTGCAGCAGACTGCGGAGCTTCTCTGCGATGATGTCATCAATGGTACAAGTGTCGATTGACGCTTCTTCTCCCGCATCAAGAAATCGCAGTTCACTCACACACACAAGATCATTGAGACTGATCTCTATCTCAACGACTTCGTTTACAATTCGGCCTTTCTCGATGTACTCCAGCTCGAAACCACGGTCACCCTCGAGGCAGAACCCAACTCGGATCAGATATGTCGGAAAACTCGCATCTGGCCGAGGAGGTTTCCGCTCGATGCTCTGAACTCGCATCTTGATGCCGCGTGCTCTTGGCACTTGATCAAGCGATGAGTCGACGTGGTCCTTGATCCAGTCTTTCAGGTCGGGAACCGACGCACTGGCTGTAAAATCAAGATCGATGGTACCCCTTGGATTGCCATGCATTATCCGCAGGGCGTTACCGCCCTTGAAAACCAGCGCTCTGCCGATCTCATGTAAACCGATCGCTCGGAGAATTTCTCGCTGTGCAAATCGTAGTCGCCCCGTCCGATTCGGCAACTGCCGGTCCTTGCACCAGCTTCTGATCTCCTTCACGTTGGATGGATGCCGGCTGTCCACATTCAGCCTCGCAATGCTTGCAATGCGCTGTCAGGAACGTTCAACGAGATATTCCATGTCACGTCGTACCGTTCACCGTACTCACGCCCAGCAATCAGCTTCATGGATCCGCCGCGCAATAGGGACTTTCTCCACCGATGCAAACGCTCATGATCGAATCCCATTGTGTTCAAAATGAAGCCAACCCGCTGTCGTAAGACTCGCACGTCGTATCTTTCTGCATAGCTCACGAGCCTATCGATATCCATTTTCTTTCGGGCCTCGCCCCAAGCACGGAGGACTTCAAAGGTGCCGCCAGCCTTTGCCGGTTGTCGAAGCGCATCCAGCAGAGTCCTTTCCAGGTCTGTGACATAGACCGGTATCCCTTGGCTATAGCCCACCTCGCTCCCCCAATCGAGCGACTCCTTCATCGCTACCCAGACGATCGGCACCCCGTCCACGTGCTTCGGCCTTCTTGGCTTGGGCAAGCGCATTTCCATCCAATCGTCGGAACTGGTGCCCAACGGCGATCGAGATCGATTCAAACCCGCATACGCCGTCGCATATATTGACGAAGAAACACTGTCAGTCAGTTGATGGTGGATCATTGCAGTCAGATGACTGAGTACCGCCCAAGGATTTGCTTCTTGTAGGATTTGCTCATCAGAGATCGGCAGCACCGATGCAAACGGAACCGCGACTACGAACACCCCTTCCACTCCATCGATCGCTGATAGATGACCGAGCCGCTGCATCTTGGCGACCAGTGTTTCTGCAGTGTCCGAAGACCCCAGTCGCTGGTGTTGTGCTGCCATGATCCGATGGGCATGCAACCAGATTCTCCAACCAGCGGCGACTCGTCGTCTTTCGCCGGCTAGACTTTCTAGAATCTGTGACAAAAATTCCTTGGTCCACAAAAAAATGCCCTCCCGGCCATTGCTAGTGTCCTTAGGACACTAGCAATGGCCGGGAGGCGTGTCAAGTTGGCTGTAGACAAAAAAACGTCACGCTTAACCTTTAGCCCGGTGATAGCTGCTGGACCCGTCCGGCCGGCAGGTGGCACCGATCCGGGCCACCGACCTCGGGCTTGCGAAGTCGGTGGCCTCTGGCATATGACCGGCTGGCAGCCCCAATCCCCACTGACCCGCGTGCCACGACTCGCCGCCCCTCCCCCTCCTCTGCGCCGCAGCACCGCCCACCTACCAAGCCCAAACCCACTACCGTCTCGCCAGGACACACCCCGATGGGCGATCAGGATCCACCCAACACGCCTCCCGCAGCTCAGATCCCCGCCATCGTCGAGGAGCTGCGCCGCGAGCTCCGCCGCGAGCGGCGGCCCGAACCGCTCGCCGTCGGCCAGCGCCTCTTCCTCGCCCTGACCGCCTGGGCCCAAGCCCCCGCGTCAGACCCGCCGACCGCCGAGTTCCGCGAGGCCCTCTGCCTCCGCGCGACCGTCGTGCAAGAAGCCACCGCCAGCGCGATCATCCGCCTCGTACACCTCGAAGCACTAGGGCCCGCGTTCATCCACACCATGCTCGACCGCTGCACAGCCCCGGGCCGGCTCTGGTTCGCCGCGTGCCTCGAGCCGCTGGCCAGCGCCTGCCCCCAGGCAGACGGCACAGAGCTCTGCCGCCGCCTCCTGCTCGACCGATCCAAGCGTGTCCGAGAGCTCGCCATCGAGCGATGCATCACCTGCAACTGCGCCCAATCCCTACTCCCGACACTCAAGGCAATCACCGCAGCAGACGCCCCCGAGGCAGCATCCCTCCGCCACACCATCAACCTCATCGAGCACGGCTTCTCTCTCGCAGCCGACGAATACGACGCCGCACGGCGGCACCTCTCCGTCCTCGTCCCACCCACCCCTGACGAACCCGCCCGGTGGCACACCCACAGCGTGAGCACCGAACGCCTCAACCAACTCGGCGAACCCGAAGTCGCCCGCCGCCTCCGCGAACTCTGGTCCCGCGGCCAACCCCTCCCCCACGGCGTGGACCCCTAGCGACCGGGCGGGACGGCCCGGCCCCGGCGGAATCTCGGCAGGCGGACCAAATCCCCCGGCCCGCGTCCGGACGGCAAGCGGCGCCAAGCCCCCAAAGCTGCTCTCCACGCGACGAGAGAGAGTCCGCGGCGTCACCCCACCCTACTCGTCTACGGGCTCTGGAAAGCCCAAGACCTCCGATATCCACGCATCGATGTTCGCGTAGCTGTAGACACCCCACACGGCACACGGCTCCGTCCCACGACGCAGCGGAGCGCCCCGTTCATCGCAAAACTCTGTTCTCCCCGAATGAACTGCCTTAAAGCAGTGCCCGCTGAGCACGTCCGCCTCTTCCAACACTCGATGACGGAGCACCTCAAAGTAGCCGCGGCTCCAGCCCAAACGATTCGTCGCCACCGGAGGGATGAGCAGCGTCTGCTTGCACAGGGCGGGAATGGCCGTCTTCGTGACAGATGTCGCCCTGTAGAAGTACAGCAGGATGCTGCCCTCGTACGCCCCGATCGCACACGTTGTCGAGATGACTCTCCCGTACCGATAGAGCCCGTCCGGCATCTGATACACGAACACATCGCCAGCACGCAGAGCCTTCCGTGAAGGCCTCAGCACTCGCATATTGGTTGGCGGTTGAGTACGACTCATCGATGACAGCTATCCCCGAAGTGGCCAAGTCTACAGCCCGGTGGCACCGACCCGTGCCACCAAGGTGTGGCTGCCCTGAGCCACTCCTTGGTGCCCCCGGCGGGTGACCCGATTCCCCCCACCCCGCGTGCCACTACCCGCCGCGACTCCATCCTTTCCGCTCATCTCTCATTCCCTGTGGCGCGGTCGTGATTGTTGCCCGCCCCACCTCATCGCACCCCAACGAGGGAATCCCCTCACCCCTCCACCTCAACATTACATCCAAACCAGTTATCATCACCCCATGTCCGACGCCTCTCCCCCACCCCCCGACCTATATGACGAAGCCAACGACCCCTTCGGCACCGGCGACACCTGGGAATACGCCCTCGACTACTGGCCGACCGAGATCCGCAACGCCGCCGCACTCGCCGCAGCCCTCGCCCTCTCCCGCGCCATGATCGCCTGGCGCGACGGCGGCCCGCCCGCCCCGCTCGACATCATCAAAGAAGCACTCAACGCCTCAAACGCCGAACTCTGCCGAACGGCCGTCGGCACACTGCCCCGCGTCATCCACGCCCGCGAACACCCCTACGACACACTCATCAGCCTCTGGGAATCCGTCCGCGCCCCCGCCCGGGCCGCGATGGCGTGGCGTGCGAGCATGATCTGCCAGAACCTCACCGAGGCCGAGCAACTCGACTTCCGCACCCGCGGCCTGCGCGACCGATCAAAGGTCGTCCGCGGCCACGCCGCTAGCAACGCGGGGACATCGCTGTTCGCCCCGGCCCTTCCACTTCTGCAAGACATTGCCGCGAATGACCCCGACAAATGCGTGCGCGGAGACGCAGAACTCGCGCGAGACCTGATCGACCACGGGTACCACATTCTCAAGGACGATGACGACTCGGACTGCGTCAGCTTCGTCGTGCTGAGCCACACCTGCTTAGGAATTGGCACCTGTTACGTGGGTGTTTCCCGTGCCGAAGTAGACAGGATCGGACTCGAAGCCGCCATCGCGCGCAAGAAGGAAGAGATCGACGAAGAATCCCGCGACTTCGACAGGTTCGTCGAGAGCTGGTCCGAAGGCGACGAAGCGCCCGACTGACCCCACCACCGAGGTCTTCGTCCGCCGACCCGGCCAACCGAGAGACACCATGCCCCTCTTCCGAAACAAAGCCCCAAAGCACCTCTCTCTCGAAACCCAACTCCAAACCCTCGCCGACCACGGCATCAACCTCCTGCCCGACCGCACCGTCGACGAGTTCCTCATCTCCTTCCCCCGCGAGGACTACGAGTCGTCGCCCTTTGGCCTCGTGCTCTTCGTGCTCGGCGGTGAGGTCGAGTCGCGCCCCTGCGGCCGCCACTTCAGCAACGACATCTACACCTTCGACGCCGAGTGCATCGAAGACCACGGCGACTACCGATCCCAGGTCCTGCAGCTCTGCCGGATCGCCGGCGACGACCTGCCCGTCGAGGACATCAGCGACACCATCGACATCGATGCCGGCATCGCCCGGATCGAGCTCACGCTCGACGGCCGCACGCACGAGTTCGAGCCCCACGTAGACAACGACTGGTTCGATCCCGACGTCATCTTCTGGCTCGACGCGCTCCTCGCCGCCCGCGGCAGCACCCGCCGCTTCTTCCTCCACGACACCGGCGACCAAAACCTGGTCACCATCTGCACCACCCCCGACCGCGTCGCCGCACTCTCCAAAGCCACCGGACTCGTATTCCACGCTGCCGACTGAGCCCGCACACACGCAAACTCGTTCCAACATCCACCCCTGCGCGCAACTTCGCGCACCTCCCCCCATTCCACCTTGCCCCCACCCCGTCCCCTCCGCAAAATAGAAGCGGAGGGACACCACATGCACCTGACCAACCGCATCACCACCCTGCTCGACAGTTCTCATCACCATCAGGGGGGCGGGCTCTCTCAGGGGGGCGGGCTTTCCAGCCCGCCTCCGCCCCCCATCACTCCCCCGACCTCTCCCCCTGGAGCCCCTCGCGCAAGCGAGGGAACACCGTTCCACCCCCTCCCCCGCGCCCCGCGGGGGAGGGCCGGGGAGGGGGCTCCGTCCCCTTCGCCCTCTCTCCCGTCCTCATCTTCCACGAGCACACCCTGTCCCCCCACCACACCCCCCATCACCCCCGACCTCCTCACCGACTACCTCCTCGCCGACCTCCCCCTCCACGACCTCGCCGAGCGCCACGCCCTCTCCCTCACCCAACTGCTCGACATCCTCGAATCTCCCGCCACCCGCGCGCTCATCGACCGCTGCCGCCGCGCCGCCCAGCAGCAGGCCGAAGACATCGCCGCCCTCGCCCGACCCCAGGCCCTGACCACACTCACCCGCCTCGCCACCGAGAGCCCCGACCGCCACCTCCCGCCCAACCGCACCATCCCCCCCGCCGTCCGCGCCCGCACCAACGAAACCGCCCGCAAAGCCGCAGCCCAGCTCACATTTACCAAGCCGCGCCACCGGCGTCGGCCGGGCAATCTTGGTGATGCCCGCGCGAGCCGGTATCCTCCGAGCGTGCCCTACCCCGAGTCCATGCTGCCCTTCGATCTCCCCCCAGAAGACCAACCATGGCCGGGCACGCGGCACTCTTGGGATGACGTGCGGTCCACCTGGGACCGACACCTGGATCGAGAGCCGGCGCGATCGGCCGGGCTCGCGTTGTGCGATGCGATGATCAACTGGCGCGATGGGGGCGTGCCCCCCGCTCCCGACTTGCTTCGGGAGGCCCTCAACGCAAACGACAGCGAAGTCCGCCAAACGGCGTCCCATTCTCTCGGCCGCGTGCTCGAGTCTTGCGCCCAGCCGTTTGAGACTCTGACTGATCTGTGGAACACATCGCGGGCAAACGGACGCCTCCACATCGCGGACGCCGTTAGATCAGTGATACGAAGCCTCACGACCGAATAGAGCCTCGAGTTTCTCACGCGATGCCTGCGCGACAGATCCAAAGCCGTCCGCGAGCTTTCCGCAAGAAGGCTGGGAACCAGCGGATACCGGCCCATTGTTGAAACGCTTAAAGCCGTCGCGGCCGACGACCCTGATCCGCAGGTGCGCGAACAAGCTGAACAATCCTGGCACCTCGTCGAGTTCGGACACTGGGTCTGGCCGTCCGAGCCCGGAGAACGCAACGACCCATTTGTCTACCTCACCTATCGCGACACCTACTACGGCGGGAATCTTCAGCTTCTGGGAACCTCGATACCCAGTGCCGACATCGATCGCGAAGGGCTCGCGCAAGCCGTCGCCAAGGTACGCGAGCAACACGAAGCAGACGCCAGAGAGCATTGCGCACTCTGGCTCGCCATGCACCCAAGTACCCCACCGTCTGCCTCAACACCCCCTCGGTGAACGACGGTGTCGTCGGAGAGCACGCATGCATCCCTTCTTGAGCGCCGCCACCCTCGCCACCTGCACCACCCTCCTCGGCTGCGCCTCCCGCACCATCGTCGAGCACCAACCCGCCGACAACACCGAGATCGCCTTCGTCTCCAACCGTGACGGCGACCACGAGATCTACCTTCACAACTTCGCATCCGGCACCACAACCCAACTCACCCACAACGAAGTAACCGAGTGGGGCGTCGCCTGGTCTCCCGACGGCACCCGCCTCGCCTTCGCCAGCGACCGGGACGGCTCCCGCAGCCTCTACACCCTCAACCTCGCCGACGGCACCACCACCCGCCTGACACACTCCAACGCCAAAGACAGCTCCCCCGCGTGGTCCGCCGACGGCACGCAGATCGCCTTTGTCTCCGACCGTGACTCCAGCCGCGGCGAGATCTACGTGATCAACGCCGACGGCTCCGACCCCGTCCGCATCACCACCAACGACCGCTACGAAGAAGTGCCCGCGTGGTCGCCCGACGGCCGGCACCTCGCCTTCGGCGCCCTCGCCCAAACCGACCACGAAGCCGACCAGACGCTGCAGATCTTCACCATCGACCTCGCCACCCGCACCGAGCGCCAACTTACCGCGCTCCCCGGTCACAACTCCGCGCCGCGATTCTCACCCGACGGCACACTGATCGCCTTCTACGGCAGCGTCGGCGAGCGCTTCGCCGGCGCCGACATCTACACCATCGCCCCCGACGGCACCAATCTGACCAACCTCACCAACGACCCCGAGCCCGACTGGCAGCCCGACTTCTCCGCCGACGGATCACGCATCCTCTTCTGCCGCGGCCCGGGCAACCCGCTCGATATCTGGGTCATGCACGCCGACGGCTCCAACAGACTCCGCCTCACCAGCGATCCCGCCCGCGACGAACAACCCCGCTGGCGCCCGCCCACGCGCTGAGCCCTCGCAGCACCCGCCGCCCCGGGCTCTATCATGCCCGGATGCACAAGCCAGCCCTCACCGCCGTTCTCTGCTGCCTCGCGCTCCTCGGCCTCATCGCCGCGCCGGCAACAGCCCAGACCCCCGCCCAGGCCTCGCCCCAGACCGCCGCGTCAAACTGGGACGAGTTCATCGCCGCCGCCGAAGCCGAGTTCGGCACCGACGGCCGCGCCGCCGCCGAATTCCTCACCGCCCACCGCCCCGAGCGCGACGCCGACCTCTCCACCGACTTCCTCCTCACAAACCTCCGCCTCGCGATGCGCGCAAGGCACGAGTTCGCCTGGGCCGCCGCGGCCCCGGTCGAACTCTTCCACAACGACGTCCTCCCTTACGCCGTCCTCGACGAGACCCGCGAACCCTGGCGCGAGGACTTCTACGAGCGCTGCAGCGCCATCGTCGAGGGCGCGACCACCGCCTCCGAAGCCGCGCAGCGCCTCAACCGCGAACTGTTCAACCAGATCAACGTCCACTACAACACCGGCCGCAAGAAGCCCAACCAGAGCCCCAGCGAGTCGGTCGCCCAGGGCCGCGCCACCTGCACCGGCCTGTCCATCATCCTCGTCGACGCCTGCCGCGCCGTCGGCATCCCCGCCCGTGTCGCCGGCGTCGCCAACTGGGCCGACAAGCGCGGCAACCACACCTGGGTCGAGATCTGGGACGGCGCGTGGCACTTCACCGGCGCCGATGAGTACAACGCCAAGGGCCTCAACCGCGGCTGGTTCGTCGGCGACGCCTCCCGGGCCGTCGCCGGCAGCCGCGAGCACGCGGTGTGGGCCACCTCGTGGCAGCGCACCGGCAACCCCTTCCCGATGGTGTGGGCCGAGCAGGACGAGTCGGTCCACGCCGTGGACGCGACCGACCGCTACGCCGCGCCGGACGGCGAGGCACCCACCGACGCCCGGCTGTTCGTCCGCGTCTGGGACACCCGCGGCGGTGCGCGCATGGTCGCGACCGTCGAGGTCGGCGGGACGACCGCCGATACGCGCGCAGGGACGGCCGATCTCAACGACATGCCCGAGCTGCCCGCACCCGTGGGCAAGCCGATCGAGGGGAGTGTTACGGTCGATGATGCCGTGCGCACCTTCGGGTTGCCGGGTGTGGGGCGGGGGCGGCACACGATTGATCTCTACTGGGACGAGCTGTGGCTGAGCGAAGGCGAGGCGGCGGAGGTGATCCGGCGGGAGTATGCGGAGCTGGCGGAGGCCCGGCGCGAGGCGGCGGCTGCGGCGATTGCGGCCGGGGCGATCGAGGTCGATGGCACGACGCTGCGCATTCTTGAGCGCACGTTCGGGGATGCGCCGGAGGGGGGGCACAGCCTGTGGATCTCGATGCACGGCGGGGGCGGGGCGCCGGCTGAGGTGAACGACCGGCAGTGGAGGAACCAGATCCGGCTGTACGAGCTGGAGGAGGGGATCTACGTGGCGCCGCGGGCGCCGTCGGACACGTGGAACCTGTGGCACCGCGGGCACATCGATCCGTTGTTCGCGGCGTTGATCGAGTCGTATGTGGTTGCGCGGGGCGTCAACCCGGACCGCGTGTATCTGCTGGGGTATTCGGCGGGCGGTGACGGGGTGTATCAGGTCGGGCCGCGGATGGCCGATCGCTTCGCGGCGGCGGCGATGATGGCGGGGCACCCGAACGAGACGTCGCCGGAGGGGTTGCGGAATCTGCCGTTTGCGGTGTTGATGGGTGGCGAGGACAACGCGTACAACCGGGCGAAGGTGGCTGCGGAGTTTGGCGACAGGCTCGCGGCGCTGCGGGAGGCTGACGCCGAGGGCTACGAGCATCGCACGATCATCTATCCGGGGCTTGGGCACTGGATGGACGGGAAGGACGCGGAGATTCTGCCGTGGATGGCGTCGCATTCGCGCAAGGCCTGGCCGCGGCGGGTGGTGTGGAAGCAGGACGATGTCACGCACGATCGGTTCTATTGGCTGGCGGTGCCGGAGGGGTCGGCCACGGCGCGAGCGACCATCGTTGCGGAGGTCAGCGGTCAGACCATCACGATCGAGTCGGCCGATGTGCAATCGTGCACGCTGCTGCTGCACGATGCGTTGCTCGATCTCGACCAGCCGGTGACGGTCGTTGCGAACGGGAAGCAGGTCTTTAGCGGCGCGGTGCAGCGGACCGAGCAGGCGATCCGCAACTCCCTGATCGAGCGGCTCGACATACGGCTGGCACCAACAGCGACGCTGACTGTCACGTGGAAATGATCCACAGCACCACTGCCGCCGCCTGTGACCTGACCGACTGGATGCCTTGCGACTATGCGCCTGTAGTCGCCCAGTCCTGCCCATGCAAGCACGAACGACGCCACCTCTCGCAACACGACACCGAATGGTTCATTCTAACTTAGAAGTATCAGGCCTCGCGTCGACAGCTTTCCGCACGCAATCTTTGAATGTAGCCTGCAGATCCACGATTCCGGTTGCGTTCTTGACGAGCGTAACCACATTGATGACAGCATATATCAATAGCCCCATGGCAACATTACTTACCGCAACCGGAACCTGCGCCACAGATATAATGAGTAGGCATGTCGCTCCAAACAACACAAACATCGGAAATACAAACGCAACATAGTATGCGCGATAGTCATTCTGAAGACGTAAGTAATCTCCAAATTCGGTTGCCGCCATGTTCACAAACACAATCCACACGGTCAAGCTGGCGGCAAACAACACACCGGTCAAGTTCGCCCACGAAGCCGCAGTGACATGAACAAACTCGGCGACGACACCACACCCTAGCCACAAGACGAGCACGAGATAGAGCACGCCCGCTAGCAGGATTTCTCCCAGATACGCCCAGACAAGATGTACTAGCCCAGCTTTCACCATGCCGCACTCTCAATCTCACAGTAGGGACCGCCTCACTGGTCTTCAGGACGCGGCACGAGTTCATCTATACGATCAAGGATCAGCTTGAGTATACCCTTTGCTTCCTTGGATTTTGCGTTTGCTAACGCACCATCGACATAGTCACGGGCGCGCTGAATGCTCGCCCGCTCAGCCTTAAGGCCTGTCTTGACTTTCTCTCGCTTGCCATCGCGAGTACCCTCCAGCACGACCTCGCCCTCTTTGTATCCAGCCTGCGCAAGTGACGCCGCAGCATACGGCAGAGCATCCTTGCTAGTATTGAGCCCTCCAGGATTATACATTTGGTGCAAGTACTCTCGGATGCCCCCATCTTCCATATCTTTCTTAATGCGCTCGGTCAGCCGGCTCATCTCCGGATTGGGCATTCGCAGCCGGACTCGCAGCTTCACGAGCTTGGAGAATGACCTGAAAGCCTCCAGTATCTCCTCTTGCCCTGGAACAGGTTCGAAGCGGAGAACTGACGTAAGCGACAGCGCCCGAGACACACTGGCCGTGATCTCTTGGACTGCCGCTCTCCACGCATCGCTTGCAAAAATGGTTGATTGGTGCTCTATGGCGACAAGATGACGATCAAGATCAATAATAATATTGACGGGAATAGCTGGCGGCGGGGACATTTGCGTTCTTGCTTCTTCTATGCCCTCATCGGAGACGGTTGACGATCGCTGCTCAAGAACCGATCTCGCGAGCACAATGCGGACCACATCACGTTCTGCTCCGGCTGAGGAACGGATGCGGCGATACTCCCGGAGTGACCACTTAATGGTGGCCCGCTCCGTTACTGTGGTGTAGTCATGTGCTGGCCGCGCTGATGCCTCAAACACCCGGATCAAGTCGGCATTGCCTCGCAGCGGCCGTCCCATGAACGACAATAGTTCTTGGTCCTCATCAACGATATTGATCCGATAGATGTTAAATTGAAATTGCTGTTTCGCCATGCCCCCTCCAGTCCATCGAATGCTCTGATGTGCCACATCAAGTTCGACTCGTCTTGACCTAGCTTGGATGGTCGTCAGTATACAACCAACTATGACCGCTCGAGATCGCAGCGCGTCGCACCAAGCCAAATCCCTAGCCCGCGATCGCGTCGATTCCACGCGCCGCCGCGGTGCGGCCACTTGCTCCAGGTAAGACAGCAAATCGTGTGAAGCGACGGTTTACTGAACTACAGCCTGGGCGCTTTCTGCCTCCCGTCGGATGCCGCGGAGCATGCCGGAGAAGACGAGATTGTGGGCGGGGAGTACCGCGTACCAGTAGAGGAGGCCGAGGAGGCCCTTGGGTCGGAAGCGGGCGGTCATCTGGAGGCGGGTTCGGGCGTCGTCGTGGGGTGTGATGACGAAGCCGAGGGTGGCGACGCCGGGGAGTTTCATCTCGGCGCGGAGGAGGAGGGCGCGGTCGCGTTCGATGCCGATGACGCGCCAGAAGTCGAGGGCTTCGCCGAACTCGATCTGGTCGGGGTGTCGGCGGCCGCGGCGGAGGCCGGGGCCGCCGGAGAGTTGGTCCATCCAGCCGCGGATGCGCCAGAGGATGTCGGCGGCGTACCAGCCGTTGCCGCCGCCGACGCGGCATACGGCGGCGAAGACGGCGGCGGGCGGGGCGTCGATCTCGATGGCACGGGCGTCGACGAACTCGGTGCCGCCGGCCCAATCGGGGTCGCCCTCGATCGCGCCGGCGGCGGACCAGCGGGTTTCGATGTCGGAGGACTTGGTCTCGCCGATGGCCAGTCGGATGGCCTCGCGGCAGCCGAGGGCGTCGTGGGGCATGACTTCCTGTACGTCGTTGCGGGTGACGACCACGCGGTTGCGGAGGCCTTCGGCGAGGGGGCGGGCGATGCTGGACGAGACGGGGGTGACCAGACCGATCCAGAGGCTGCTGAGCCTGGGCGTGAGGACGGGCACGGGGACGATCCAGCGTTTGGGCAGGCCGAGCTCTTCCTGCATGAGTCGCATGAGCTCGAGGTAGTCGAAGACGTCGGGGCCGCCGATCTCGAGGACGCGGCCTGTTGATTCGGGCGTGTCGAGGCAGCGCACCAGCCAGTGCAGCACGTCGTGGACGGCGACGGGCTGGCTCTCGGTCTTGACCCAGCGGGGCGTGACCATGACGGGGAGGCGCTCGACGAGGTAGCGGAGGATCTCGAAGGAGGCCGAGCCCGAGCCGATGATCATCGCGGCGCGGAGCACGGTGACGGGGACGCCGGTGGAGCCGAGCATCTGTTCGACCTCGCGGCGGGACTCGAGGTGGGTGCTGAGGTCGTCGCCGAGCTCGCCGAGTCCTCCGAGGTAGATGATGCGCTCGACGCCGGCGGCGGTGGCGGCGCGGGCGAAGGTCTCGGCGAGTTGGCGGTCTTTGGCGGAGTAGGTGTCGCCGCTGACGACCATGGAGTGGACGAGGTAGTAGGCGACGCGGCAGCCGCGGAGCTGGTCGGTGAGGATGGACTCGTCTGCCATGTCTCCGGCGACAACCTCGACGCGGGGGTCTTCGCGCCACGGTCGCTGTTCGAGCTTGCGGGGTTCGCGGGCGAGGCAGCGGACATGCCACCCGGCCTCGAGCAGGCGCGGGGCGAGGCGGCCGCCGATGTAGCCGGTCGCGCCGGTGAGGAAGGCGGTTTGGTGGTTGTGGTCGGTCACGGTGATCCCTTCGCGATGCGGGCCGGGCCGATGCGGTGCGGGCACACAAACTCGCCGCGAGCGGGTGGATCGTGCTATTGCTGGATGAGTTCGAACGACTCGACGACAAACCGCCCGTCGATCACCTCTCCGACAACGGTGGCCTTGCGGATGGCGTTGCAGAAGCCGTCGGCGGCGTGCGCGTCGCCGTGGTCGTCGAGGCCGGTGCCGTCAACGAAGTAGCCGACGCCGTCGATGCGGACGGCGAGGTCGCAGCTGTCGCCTTCCATGCCGAACTGGCACTCGCCGCAGGCGGCCTCGACGACGCGGGTCTGCGCGACGGGAGCGACCACGCCGGCGGGGTCTTCCTGTCGGGTGCACCCTGCGAGCACGAGGGTTCCGAGGCCGAGGCCGCAGGCGAGCTGCACGATGGATCGGGTGGTTGTCATGTTGCATCATTCGCAGGCCGGGGCGGGCGCGGCGGGTGCGGGTACACTGCGGGCCTATGAACGCGATTCAGAAGCTCAGGCAGCTCGTCGGTGAGGTGAACAAGGGTCCGGCCAGCGCGATGCAGGCGTGGCCGGTGGTGACGCGGCTGCTGGCGCGGATGCCGCTGGACGCGGCCGAGGTGTCCCGCGTGTGTGAGGCGCGGGACCCGATCGGGCTGGACGTGCTGGTGACGCGGCTGGAGAACCCGGGCGCGGCGGCCAAGCCGGAGACGGACCCGGCGGTGGAGGCCGTGGGCGACGAGGAGATGAAGGCGGCGCTTCGGGCCTTCAACAAGCGGCTGAAGCTGGCGCGGCTGGCGGATGAGTCGCGGCTGGGCGGGCGGTACACCTCGGGCGGGCGGGAGTCGAAGATCGACGCGATCCTGCCGCCGAGTGAGTTTGCCGAGCCGGTGTGGAAGGCGTTGGTCGCGGCGGGGAAGCTGAAGTACACCGGCGACGGGTTCTATGCGCCGGCGGGCTGAGGGTGGTGCGGGCGGTGGGGAGCGGTGTCTGTGCTATCCTGCTTTGACGCACACGCGCGAAGGAGGATCGGCGATGACAGATCAGGCTCGGCCCGAGGGTGTTCGTTCTGATAGACGACTGTTTATGGCTGCGGGAGCGGCGGCGCTGGGCGGGCAGCTGGTGCCCTTGGCATCGGCGCAGCCGGAGCACGCGGACCACGGCGACGGGCACGAGGGTCACGCGCACGCTGGACTGCGGCGGGCGTTTATCGACGGGAGCGGGCACGGCTGGGTTGAGCTCGGCGAGAGTCACTTTGCGAACGTGAACTGCCACGACGACACGTGGGTGTGGGCGGACGGGATGTTGCGGTGCTCGGGGCAGCCGGTCGGGGTGCTGCGGTCGGTGAAGACGTACACGAACTTTGAGTTTGTGTGCGAGTGGCGGCACAACAGGCCGGCGGGCAACTCGGGTGTGTTTTTGTGGACGACGGAGGAGTCGGTGGCGAAGCTCGCGGCGGCGGGCAAGCCGGGGCTGCCGCAGGGGATCGAGGTGCAGGTGCTCGATCTGGCGTATGGCGGGGAGAACCCGGAGAGTTGGTACACGAGCCACGGGGATGTGTTCCCGGTGGGGGTGAAGATGACGCCGTTCCCGCCGCTGTCGCCGAACGGGGTGCGGAGCTTTCCTTCGAAGAACCTGACGCTGGGGGCGGGGGAGTGGAACCACTATTACATCCGCGCGATCAACGGTGAGGTGCGGCTGTGGGTGAATGGTGAAGAGGTTTCGGGCGGGAACGGGTGTGAGCCGCGGACGGGGTATCTGGCGCTGGAGTCGGAGGGGTCGCCGATTGACTTCCGGAACTTGCGGTTGCGGGAGGTTTCGTAGGGGGAGTGGTGGTTGGGGGGGGGTGTGATTGGGCTCGTGTCCCCTCGCTTGCGCGAGGGGCTCTACAGAGGTGACCCCTCGCTTGCGCGAGGGGCTCTAATGAGGTGACCGCTCGCTTGCGCGAGGGGCTCTGCAGGGTGACCCCTCGCTGGCGCGAGGGGTTTGTCTTACTGGTGGTCAGCGTTGGTTGCGGGTGAGGCGAGCGCGGCGGCGCGGCGTTGGGCGCGTTGGTTGCGGAGCTTGGGGCCGTTGAGGAGGACGCCGATCCACGTGTAGCGGACGAAGAGGTGGTAGCTGCCGAGCATGATCGCGAAGGCGGCGAGGCAGACGATGGTGAACTTGATGATGGCCGGGGCGGGCAGGGGGTAGAGCGTCCAGTTGAGCGCGACGACGAGGGGGAGGTGGACGAGGTACATCCAGTAGGCCGAGTCGGAGATGTAGCGCATGGCCGGGCTGGGCTTCTGGCATAGCCGCAGGAAGAGGCCGGTGACGCCGACGACGAGGAGGGCGGTGGCGGGGGCTGCGAGGATCTGGGCTGTGGTGAGGATGCGGGCGAGCTCGGCGGCGGAGTCGGGGGATGGTGCGGCGTCGGGACGCAGGAGCAGTTCCCAGTAGCGGCCGGATGCGGCCATCGAGACGATCGCGAGCAGGATGCCGAGGATGAGTTGGGGGATCCAGAACCGGGCGAGGCCGGGGAGGTCGTGGCGGCGGCGGTAGAGCAGCCACCCGGCGGTGAAGTAGACGGCGTAGTAGGCGACGATGCGGAACGGGGGAAGGGCGCCCATCTGGGTGTCGGCGCCGGGGCCTTCCTGGAGCAGGAGGGCGGGGATGGCCAGGAGTGTGAGGGGGATCGCGGCGAGGCCCTTGCGGACGGTCCACGCCCAGGCGGAGGTGCACGCGTCGGCGGCGGCGGCGAGGGGGCGGATGCGGGTGCAGAGGGTGTGGCCGAGGATGGCGGCGGCGTAGAGGACGATGAGGTGCTGGAGGAACCAGAGGTGCATGGGCTGGAACCAGCCCGCCGTGCCGCGGAAGGAGAGGTAGTTGGTGTAGGCCTCGATCGGGGCGGCGCGAGCGGCCTCGGGCAGGCGGAGGTTGAGGCCCCATGCCCAGACGAAGCCGGCGATGGGGATGATGGTGAGCATGCCGAGGAGGAGGGGGAGGGCGATGCGTTTGGCGCGGTGGGCGGCGAAGCTGCGGGCGCCGTCGCGGGCGAGGAGCATGCAGCCGAAGAAGCCGGCCATGAGGAAGAAGGCTTCCATGCGGAAGAGGTGGATGACGGAAAAGGCGACGATGAAGACGGGGCTGGAGGCGGGGTCGTCGGCGGCCCAGAGGGGGAAGACGTCGGGCCAGTAGGCGAGGGTGGCGTGCAGCGCGATGCCGAGGAGCATCGCGATGGCGCGGAGGGCGTCGAGGGCGTGGAGGCGCTCGGAGTGGGCGGGAGGTTGGGGAGAACTCATAGGGGCAAGGGTAGCGTGAGGAAGAGGAGACCGGGGGGACGCAACGCCGGTGCGGTGGCGATGCTCGCGGTGTTCCGGGTCGTGGTGCCTGCGGGCGCGGCAAGTTGATTCTGTCCAGCGCGGCCTCGGCGCTGGTGGTCGTTATTCGTCTTCGGCGAAGTAGAGTTCGTCGCGGAGGGCTTTGAGGTTGTCGGCCTGCTCGTTGTATCCGGCTTGCGCGGCGGACTTGGCCATCTCCTGGAAGAGCTGGTCGAGGTAGGCGTTGGCGTCGAAGTAGGAGACGGTGCGGCCGCGGCGGCCGCCCTGGCGCTCGATGATGTAGTGCTCCTGGAACACCCACTCGTGGTGCTGGTCGAGCCATGTGGTGTAGAGGGAGCCGTGTGTTTTGTAGTCGGGGAGTGCCTCGAGTGCGACGAGGACTTCGCCGTGCATGTCCACGGCTTCGTCGTCGCGGTTCATGTTGGCGACGATGAGGCCTACGCAGAGCAGGCCGACGGCGATAAGGCTTCCGATTGCGCGTGATCCCATGATGTGCTCCGGCTCGGTGTCCCCGCGGCGAGTGCTGCGCCCCCGAGCCGCGGTCCCCCGGGGTGCGTGAGATTAGGGTAACAATCTAAGGTGGCCGGGTCCAGACCCATTGGGGCGGACCGGCGGGGACGTTGGACTTCGATATTAGTTCGTTGAGGTCTCGGGGGGCCCGGTGAGGGACACTGCACGCTCTGGCGGGGCGGGGGGCGGGGCGGGGCGGGAAGATAGGGAATGAGGCGGGGGTCCCCTCGCTTGCGCGAGGGGCTCTGTGAGGAAGGGTGTCAGGGCCTCCTCGCTTGCGCGAGGGGCTCTACGGGGACGGCCGTCAGCGGGCGCGGAGGCGGACGAGGTCTCCGTCTTCGTCGAGTTCGATGGGCTTTTCGAAGAGGCGCGTTGCGCTTGGGAGTTCGAGGATGACGAGCGCGGCGCGGGCTTCGCGGGAGAGCAGGTCGGGGTCGGCCATCATCTCGCGGATCTCCGGCTCGGTGAGGTAGAAGTCCCACACCTGCGGCGGGCCGGGCGCGGTGAGGAACGCCTCGGATGCGCGCTTCTGGTGGATCAGTTCGTCGCCGTAGCCCATGCGGATGGTCATCATGTCGGTGAGCCGCTCGTAGGCACGCACCCACGGACGCTGCCTGCCGTGCGGGTAGCGCATGGCCTCGGCGTAGCGTTGGCCGAGCGTCATGAGTTCGGTCCGCGGCATGCGGGCGTAGTGCAGTGCGTGCATCAGCTCGTGGGCGGCCAGACCGTGCAGGATCTCGTCGAGGTTCTCGTAGTCGTCCAGCAGGAGCCGCTTGTTGATCAGGACTCTGGAGCCGGAGACCTCGGCGGCGCCGGAGAAGGCGGGTGTGGTTTCGCCGAGGCCCTGCAGGTCGGTCACCACCACGTGGACGGTGACATCGTCGAGCGCGTAGCGGACGCGGACGTCCTCCATGGCCCGGCCGATGCGCCAGAGCTGGCGTCGGATCTGTTTTTCTTCGGACGGGGTGGCGGCTTTGACGCGGTAGAGCGTGTCGCCGCGGCGGGTGTTGATGCAGCCGGAGCTGGCGATCAGCACCAGAGCGATCGCGCAGGCCGCGATCGATTGACTCACACGGGGAAGCACGGGGCGAGGCTACCGGGTGGGCCGGGCAATAGCAAACCGGCGAATGTCGCTTGGGGCCGTGGGTGCCGCTGGTAGACTCGCGGCATGACACTTGACTACTCGTATCCGTACTCGTCGCAGCGTGCCCCGGTCTTTGCCCGCAATGTGGTCTCGACGAGCCATCCGCTCGCGGCCCAGGCGGGGCTGGAGATGCTGCGGAAGGGTGGCAACGCAATAGATGCCGCGGTGGCGACGGCGATGGCGCTGACTGTGCTCGAGCCGACGAGCAACGGGATCGGTTCGGACAACTTCGCGCTGGTGTGGACCGGCGGGGGCCTGCACGGGCTGAACGCGTCGGGGCGTGCGCCGGTGGGGCTGCGGCGGGAGCGGTATGACGGGATGGAGTCGATCCCCTACTACGGCTGGGACGGGGTGACGACGCCGGGTGCTGTGTCGGGGTGGGTGGCGCTGTCGAGTGAGTTCGGCTCACTACCGATGTCGGTGCTGGCCGAGCCTGCGGTGCGGTATGCGCGGGAGGGCGCGATCGTGCCGCCGGAGGTGGGTGGCGGTTGGGGACGGACCGCGGCACGCGGGTATCGGGGGGAGGCGTTCAGGGCGTGGCACGAGACGTTCGCGGCCGGGGGGCGCGGGCCGCGGATTGGTGAATTGGTGAAATTGCCGGATCATGGCGACACGCTGGAGGCGATCGGGGCGACGAACGGGAAGGCGTTTTATCAGGGCGCGCTGGCCGAGCGGATCGACGCGGCGGCGGTTGCAGGCGGTGGCGATCTGCGCGCGGCGGACCTTGCTGCGCACGAGGCGCGGTGGGTGCGGCCGATCTCGACGGAGTATCACGGGTGGCGGCTGCACGAGATCCCGCCGAACGGGCAGGGGCTGACGGCGCTGATCGCGCTGGGAATCCTGCGGCGGTTCGGTTTGGAGGAGATGCACCCGGACAGCGCGGAGAGTCTGCACATCGGCATCGAGGCGATGAAGCTGGCGTTCGCCGATGCGCACCGGTACATCGCGGACCCGGCGTTTATGGATGTGACTGTCGAGCAGTTGCTGGACGAGGCGTATCTGGCGGAGCGCGGGGCGATGATTGATCGCGGGCGTGCACAGGACTTTGACCACGGGACGCCGAAGGAGGGCGGGACGGTGTTGCTGACGGCTGCGGATGCGGCGGGGAACATGGTGAGCATGATCCAGAGCAACTACACCGGCTTTGGGTCGGGGATCGTGGTGCCGGGGACGGGGATCAGCTTGCAGAACCGTGGGTGTTGCTTCTCGCTGGAGAAGGGGCACCCGAACGAGGTGGCGGCGGGGAAGCTGCCGTATCACACGATCATTCCGGGGTTTGTGACCAGGGCGGGGGCGGACGGGAACGACGAGCCGGTGATGGCGTTCGGCGTGATGGGCGGGTTCATGCAGCCGCAGGGGCACGCGCAGGTGCTGATGCGGATGGCGGACCACAACCAGAACCCGCAGAGCGCGCTGGATGCGCCGCGGTGGCAGGTGAGCACGGGCGTGAAGGTGACGGTGGAGCCGGGCTTCGATGCGGGGGTGTATGACACGCTGCGGGACATGGGGCACGATGTGACGGTGCCGAGGCGACGGAACGCGAGTCAGGGCAGGGGGCAGGTGATCTATCGGCTGGAGGATGGGTATGTGGCGGGGTCGGATTTGCGGTGTGATGGGCAGGCTGTGGGGTATTAGAGCGGACTAGACAGGGGGGATGAGCCGCGGGGACCAGGGGCTGCGCCCCTGGCAACGGTCGTGCGCTCCTCCGGAGCGAAGAGCGGAGAACACGTGAGAGGGTGCGGATGGACTTGCTTGATCGACTGCTCGGGCACGACGCGTGGACGACGGGGCTGTTGCTTGCGCGGTGTGAGGGACTGACTGACGAGCAGCTGGACCTGGACGTCGACATCGGGCATCGGACGGTGCGGCGGACATTGGACCATCTGATCTGGAACATGCAGGCGTGGGGCAACGAGATGGCGGGGCGGCCGGTGGGCGAGCGGGGCGGGTCGTCGCTGCAGGAGTTGCGCGCGCGGCTCGATGTGGGGGCGGCGGTATTGGCGGAGGTGTCGCGGGGTGTCGCGGCACGCGGGGCGTGGGACGAGGTGTGGGTGCCGGCGGAGGACGGGCCGCGGATGGAGCGGACGTATGGCGGGACGATTGCGCACGTGATCACGCACAGCATGCACCACCGGGCGCAGGTGCTGTATATGTTGCGGGTGCTGGGGCTGAAGGACCTGCCCGAGGGCGATGTGCTCACGTGGGAGGCGCAGGTTCGCGGCGGTGCCTGAGCGCGGACGGAGTGTTGTGCATGTTGCCACCGGGTGTGAAGACGTTGAAGGCGATCCGGCGGCAGCGGGACCCGGTGACGCGGGTGCACGAGGCGAAGCGGTTGCTCGAGTATCTGCTGGACGCGATGACGCCGGGGCTGACGGACGGGCGTGGGCGTGAGGCGTTTCTGGGCGACATGGTGCGCGCGCAGGAGGGGTGCTTCTCGAACGTGCGGGACGTGATGTTTGCGATCGGGGTGCGGAACCGGCTGGACCATCCGTCGGTGCGTGAGGAGCCGCCGAAGGCCGATGAGATCGAGCGGGCGGGGTGGCACCTTGTGCGTGCGGTGGAGGAGGTGCTGCCGCACGCGCCGGGGGAGGTGGCTCGGGAGGCGGGGTATCGGCGTGCGGGTCTGGTCGGGCGGGTGCTGGGGCGGGTGATTGGGCGTGGATAGAGGGGTGCTGCGGCCGGGGCATCGTCGTGTAGACTCCCCGGATGCATGCAACACACTCGCGGGGGTTCACGCTGATCGAGTTGCTGGTGGTGATCGCGATCATCGCGCTGTTGATCGGGATATTGCTCCCGGCGTTGGGCGGTGCGCGAGAGGCGGCGCGGCAGACGGCGTGCCTGAGCAATCAGCGGCAGATCGGCACGGCGCTGATGATGTACGCCGATGACTTTGATGAGTGGATGCCTCGGGCGGCGGGCGGCGAGAACGAGATGAGCTGGCCCCGGGCCTCACGGGCGTACATGGACCCGCAGGCTGATCTGGACAGCGAGATCGGCGACTGGTGGGAGGGTGCGGAGTATCTGCGTGATCCTTCGCGGAACGACGCGGACGGGCACCGGATTCACTATGTGAACAACGGGCTGGCGTTTGACCGCGACGGGGACTTTTCCGGCGACAAGGCGTGGACGCGGCTGAGCACGGTGCCGTTCGCGTACGACACGCTGTATCTCACGTCGTATACCGACGACCCGAACGGGACGTACTACCGGCAGCTCTATCGGCCGAACTCGACGGACTGGCGGATCGCGATCTACTACGACGTGTGGCGGCGGGTGCACGTGACGGGGAACGACAACGTGCGGCGGATCGATCCGCGGCGGCATGGGGACGGGGCGAACGCGATCTTCCTCGACGGGCACGCGGTCTTCAAGAAGGCGGAGTGGATTCTGGAACCGGCCAACTGGAACGACGGGGTGTACACCGACTGACACGGGCGCGCGGGCGGCCCCTCAACAGAAGCAGAAAGCGACAGAACATGCACGAGCGCACACCGGGCGATGTCGACGGGTTCATGGAGTGGGTCGGGCGGCGGAATCCGCATGAGCCGGAGTTTTTGCAGGCGGTGGAGGAGGTTGCCGAGTCGGTGGTGCCGTTTCTGGCGGACCACGACGCGTATCGGGACGCGAGAATTCTGGAGCGGCTGACCGAGCCGGACCGGATGGTGACGTTCCGTGTGAACTGGGAGGACGACGCGGGGAACGTGCGGGTGAACCGCGGGTATCGGGTGGAGTTTTGCGGCGCGATCGGGCCGTACAAGGGCGGGCTGCGGTTTCATCCGACGGTGACGGCGAGCGTGCTGAAGTTTCTGGGGTTTGAGCAGGTATTCAAGAACAGCCTGACGACGCTGCCGATGGGCGGCGGGAAGGGCGGGTCGGACTTTGACCCCAAGGGCAAGAGCGACCGTGAGGTGATGCGGTTCTGCCAGGCGTTCATGAGCGAACTGTTCCGGCACATCGGGCCGGACACGGATGTGCCGGCGGGCGATATCGGCGTCGGGGGACGCGAGATCGGCTACCTGTTCGGGCAGTACCGCAAGCTGGCCAACGAGTTTACGGGTGTGCTGACGGGCAAGGGGTTGAGCTATGGCGGCAGCCTGATCAGGACGGAAGCGACGGGGTACGGCGCGGTGTATTTCGTCAAGCAGATGCTCGAGCAGGCGGGCGAGAGCATCGAAGGGAAGAAGGTCGCGGTATCGGGCTCGGGGAACGTGGCGATCTATGCGGTGGAAAAGCTGATCGAGCTGGGAGCGAAGCCGGTGACGATGTCGGACTCGAAGGGGTTTGTGCACGACCCCGACGGGATCGACACGGAGAAGCTCGCGTTTGTGAAGGAGCTGAAGGAGGTCCGGCGGGGAAGGATCAGCGAGTATGCGGAGAAGTACAAGAGCGCGACGTTTGATGAGGGAAGGCCGTGGGGCGTCGATGTGGACGTGGCGATGCCGTGTGCGACACAGAACGAGCTGGAGGTCGAGGGAGCGAAGCGATTGATCGCCAACAAGGTGCACGTGGTGGCCGAGGGTGCGAACATGCCGACGACGGCGGAGGCTACCGAAGCGCTGCACAAGGCGGGCGTGCTGTTTGCGCCGGGCAAGGCGACCAACGCGGGCGGCGTGGCGGTGTCGGGGCTGGAGATGTCGCAGAACTCGGTACGGACGAGCTGGTCGCGCGGGGAGGTGGACGAGAAGCTCCGCAGGATCATGTCGGACATTCACGAGAAGTGCGTCGAGCACGGGGGCGGCGGGAAGACCGTGGACTATGTCCGCGGGGCGAATATCGCGGGGTTTGTCAAGGTCGCGGACGCGATGCTGGCGCAGGGGCTGGTGTAGCGAGGCGGCGGGGCGCCGCTCATCGGAATGCGGGGGATGATCGCGGGACGCTTGTGCGTTGATACGCTTGCAGACATGGCCAGGTCTTCGACTCCAGCACCGCTCGATGGCGAGGCGTTTCTTCGGATCGCCAAGGCGCTGTCTGATCCGAATCGGCTGGAGATCCTCGAGCGGGTCGCGGCGGAGGGGGACATCACGTGTGCGGACCTGCTGGGATCGTTTTCGATTTCGCAGGCGACGATGAGTCACCATTTGCGGGAGCTGCGCGAGGTGGGGCTGCTGGCGTGCGAGAAAGAGGGCAAGTGCGTGCGGCTGCGGCTGGTGGCGGGGGCGATGGCGGCGTATCGCGCAGAGCTGGCGAGGCGGATCCCGGGCTGACCGGGTGGCGGCGCGGGCGAGCCCCCCACTCTTCACATGAATTCCGGCCCCTGAAACTGCCTTCTGAGACTCTCAGGGCTGTTTTTTGCCGTGCGGTCTGGTTTTCTCGTCGGGCCGAAATACATCGATGAGTGTCGAAGTATGTCCTCATGCTGACGCATCGATGTGCGTCGAAATGAGACTCCGGGGCCGACCCCACGGAACGGGACTATGGCAAGCAGAAGCGAACGCAGCGTGGTGGTCGTCAACGGGAACGCGCTGTCCTCGTCGGGCCAGATCGGGACGTAGGGCGGGGACGGATCGGGCGTCCGGGCGGAGCGGGCCGGACGCGGACAGACCAAACGCAAGGACTCCTCCTTCGGTGTGAAGTCGGACGGCCCGGGTGTGTGTTGCACCCGGGCTGTTCGGCTGCGCGCGCGGTGTGGTCAGGTGTCGGTGGAGAGTCGGAGCCGCGGCCTCCAGAGGGGCGAGGCGTCGATGTCGGTAAAGAGTTCGTTTGTGGCTGCGTGAAGGTGGCGCTGGCGGGACGCGGCGGCCCGGGGGCACGGCCAGATGCGCCCGCAGACGGAGGATCGGTCGCGTTGGGTGAGGCCGGTTTCCGGGCGTAGCGCAACGAGGCGCTTCGATGCGATGCGGAGCCCCCGCCGCAACGCTTCGGCCTTTACAACAACTGCCCAGCCCATGGATCCCCTCTCGTCCGGTTCTCTCGTCCGGCCGTTATCATCGACGGCGCGCAACAGTTGAATGGACAATTAGGGTATTTTTACGCGCGACGGTCTACGCACGCGTTATCACCGGGGACTTGGTGATTCGGTGTGGTTGAGGCGTGGCGGGCTTGGGTGTTGGAGACTCAGCCCAGCAGATCGCGCAGAAATTGCGCGATTGGGCCTCGGTCACCGGCGGCTGCGAGCCGGGAGCGTTGGGCTCGGAGGTAGGCGGTGTGCTTCTCGAGCGCGGCGCGGTCGGCCGGGGACAGGGTGGTCACGGCGGACCTGTTGGTCAGGTCGATGAGAGTGGCGGCGGCGTCGAGGATGGTGAGCTGGGCGAGCCACGGGTCGTCGGGCGAAGCGTGCTCGGTCCAGAAGGGGATGGCCTCGGCGAGGATCTCGCGGGCGCGGGCGGTGCGTCCGTCGCGCAGGAGCCAGAGGGCGAGGGAGGGCTCGGTGAGGCGGGCCTCGAGGCTGTCGGGGCCGGCGGCAGCGCGGGCGTCGGCGCGGACCGATTCGAGCAGGTCGATGCGGGTGGCCCAGAGCGTGCTGAGGGCGGCGGGGTCCTCCATGAGCGAGGGGCCGTGGGCCCACTCGAGGACCCAGAGCGAGGTGAGGACTTCGGCGGCGAGGCCTTGTTCCTTGGCGGCGCCGAAGCCGGACATGAGGCGGCGGAGGCTGTCGAGGGCGCGCTTGCGCCACGCGGTGTCGGCCTCGATGCGGGCGCGTTCGACGGCGAGTTCGGCGGCCTGGGCGGCGTTCTGGTCGGCGAGCTGGCGCGACTGCTCGAGGCTCGCGGCGGCGGCGATGCCTCCGGCGAGGGCGAGCACGATCGCGGCGGTGGTGAGTGGGCGGCGGCGAACAAGGAGCGTGGACCGGTGCCAGGGGCCGGGGCGGGCCGACTCGATGGGGCGCTTAGCGGCCCAGGCGCGGAGGTCGGCGGCGAGGACGCCGGCCGAGCCGTAGCGCTCGTGGAGCAGCGGTGCCAGTGCGCGGAGTGTGATGGTGCGGAGGTCGCGGTCGACGCGTGCGGCGCGCAGCTCGCGCTCGATGCGGTGGGTGTCGAGACCGCCGCGGTCGGAGAGGCTGCAGATGGCTTCGGCGGAGTTTCGTCCGGCGACGGGGCTGCCGGTGAGCATCCAGAAGAGGGTTGCGCCGAGTGAGAAGATGTCGGAAGAGGGCATGAAGGATTCGCGGTCGAGGCGGAAGAGCTCGGGGGCCATGAAGGCGAGCGTGCCGCGGGCGATGGAGGGGGAGTCGCTGGTGAACGCGGCGTCTGGTGCGCAGGTGGTGGAGGCCCCGAAGTCGGCGATCTTGAGTGTGCCGTCGGGGGCGATGAGCAGGTTGGCGGGCTTGATGTCGCAGTGGACGAGGCCCGCGGCGTGGATGGCCTCGAGGCCGTCGGCGGCCTGGGCGATGAGGGAGACGAACTCGCGGCGGGTACGCCGGGTGATGCCGGGGCCGTGGCTCTCGAGAGTGGAGCCGGCGACGAGTTCCTGCACGGTGAAGGCCTGGCCGTCGTCGGTGACGCCGCAGTCGAGGACGCGGATGACGTTTCGGTGCTGGACGCGGCGTGCGTTTCGGGCCTCGGCGAGCCACCGGCCGACGTCGAGGGGTGAGTCGGCGCGGGAGACTTTGATGGCGACGGGGGCTTCGCTCTGGGTGGAGGCGAGGCGGGTGTCGCTGGCTTCGTAGACGGTGGAGCAGCTGCCGCGGCCGAGCGTGCGGATGATGCGGTAGCGTCCCTCGCCGAGTGTGCGGCCGGTGAGTGGGATTGGCTGTGGTGCGTCGGCGTGGGGTCGCTCGGGGCCTTCGCGGGTGAGAAACTCGACGAGTCGGTGCGCGTCTTCGGGGGTGGCGCCGAAGCCCTTGTCGGGGCGGAACTGTCCGGCGAAGCTAGCCATCGGCGTCGCTCCGGGCCTGTGTGGCCTTGCCGACGAGCCTCAGCCAGCGTGTACGGATGACGGCGGCGGAGACGCCGAAGGCGGCTGCGACCTGGCGGTGGAGCAGGCCGTTGGCGCGGAAGCGGACGAGTTGGAGTTCTTCGGGGTTGAGCCGGAGGGAGTCGAGGTTGCGACGTTCGGCGGGCTCGGATGGCTGCACGACCATGTTGTCGCGGGAGGCGTGGGCGTCGCGGGTGAGGGTTTCCCGGACATTGTGGTCTCGGACGGTGGCCCGGGCGTAGTCGGAGAGTGCCTCGAGCATGATCTCGTGGAGGATTCGTGCGATGTCGCGTGCGGCCTGGCTTCCGTCGAGGGAGACGAACTGGTCGGCGCGACGCTGCACGGTGGAGAAGAAGTCGCTGGAGTCGTAGAGGCGGTGATCGCCGGCGGCCATCTTGGCGCGGAAGCTCTGTTTGATGGCTTCGCGGTGGGCGTGGATGAAGTCGGCGACGCGCATTCGGCGGTCGTACGGCTGTTCCGAGAGATGGATTGCGAGGGATTCCACGTGGATATACCGGCTGCGGGCGGCGGTTCTCAAACCCCCCGGCTTGCCACCGGGCGGAGAGTGTGCACAATGCAGCGTCGAGCACGGATTCACGCTCGGCGCACAAGCCACGGAAACGGCATCGCTGACGAGCCGTCCGGGACCTTCTGGTCTGCGGACGAGTTATCGGAAAGAGATTGCCGTGAACGTGAAAAGTCGAGAGTGCGCGCGTGGGACGTCGGGCGGGGCTGGCGTGAGGGGTCGTGCCGCGGGGCTCGGTGTGGCGGCCATGGTGATGCTGGCGAATGCGTCGGTGGTCTTCGGTCAGTCGATAGAGGAGGCTCCGGCGGGGGATCCGATCGAGGAGACCTGGCGGTACTTGGTGGAGTTGTTCCGGATGGTGCTTGGTCTGTAGGGCAGCGGGCTCGGCGGGCACCCCGGCTGGACCGCGCGGGCGGCGAGAGTCTGCACAAAGGCGTTTGTCCCCATGACCACACCCGCACTCTGCGCGATCGGCTGGAATCGGTTCTTTGAGGAGCAGCTCGCGTCGATCGACGTCGCGGGGTTTGTTTTGGCGCGCGTGTCGGCGCACCACGGCTCGCAGGTGGAGTTGTACGGCGAGGACGGCGAGTATCGAGCCCCGGTGCGGTCGGCGGAGGCTGCGGGGAAGGTGGCGGTCGGCGACTGGCTGGTGCTGAACGCGGCGGACGGTCGGGCGATACGTCGGCTGGAGCGCAAGACGGTGCTCGCGCGCAAGGCTGCGGGCGAGGAGGCCAAGGCGCAGATCCTCGTGACGAACGTGGACACGGTGTTCATCGTGAGTTCATGCAATGAGGACTTCAATCTCGCGCGGCTGGAGCGGTATCTGGCGATGGCGCTGCAGGCGGGGGCGACGCCGGTGGTGGTGCTGACGAAGGCGGACCTGTGTGAGGACCCGGCGGCGCTGGCCGAGCGGGCGCGGGGGCTGCACCCGGGGCTGGCGGTGGAGGTGATGGACGCCCGGCGGCCGGAGCAGGCGGAGGTGCTGCGGGCGTGGTGCGGGCCGGGGCAATCGGTGGCGCTGCTGGGTTCGTCGGGCGTGGGCAAGTCGACGCTGGCGGGGGTGCTGGGGGCGGGGGATCTGGCGACGGGGGGGATCCGCGAGAAGGACGGCAAGGGGAAGCACACGACGACGTCGCGCTCGCTGCACCTGTTGCCGACGGGCGGGGTGCTGGTGGACAACCCGGGGGTGCGGGAGTTTCAGCTCGGGGAGTGTGACGAGGGCGTCGCGGACCTGTTTGAGGATGTGCTGCGGGTGATTGCCGAGTGCAAGTTCAGCGATTGCCGGCACGAGGGGGAGCCGGGGTGCGCGGTGCGGGCGGCGATCGAGTCGGGCGAGCTGGACGAGCGGCGGTACGCGAGCTTTGTGAAGCTGCAGGAGGAGCAGGCGCGGAATGCTCGGACGCTGGCGGCGCGGCGGGAACGGGAGCGGAAGCAGGGGAAGACGTATAAGGCGGCGGTGGCGAGGAAGCGGCGGAGGGGGTGAGGGGGGTGCGACATCGCGGGGCATAGCCCCGCACACTGCAGGGACCGCGCCGTTGGATAGTGGTGGCGTTGCACGGGACATGCTCGGAATGTCGGGCCGGTCTCATTGGCGTGCTTCGGACACATGTTGCACGGTGCAGTCGTGCGGACTCCAAACGCGGTGAGTTCGCTTAGTGCGGGGATGCGTCACAGGCGGCAACATGGGATCGCATTGGCCGCTTCGACGATCGTGAGCTGCGCGTCCACTGTGCTGCTCAGCCCGGAACCTGAGCAACCAATGCGTCAAGGCATATGGCCAAGAGAACGGGATCCGAGAACCCGCTCAGACCCGACGTCTATGAGCCCTGCCGGCTCCCCATCACTCCCTCGGCTCCGCAAACCCGAGCCGCTTTGACAACAACTTGTCGAGACCAGCATAGCTCTTCAGTGCCCATGTACCGCATTCGCCTTCGATCGCAGGCACTTCTCGCCCGTACTCATCGACAGTACATCCTTCCAACGGCCCGAGCACACGAAAGCTGTGATGCGCCAACACCTGCTCCGGTTCAAGGGGTGCTCGCACAACGGTCTCAAAGTAGCCGCGGCTCCATCCAAGAGAATTCGTAGCGGCCGGAGGCAGAAGCAAACACTCTTTATCCAGCACCGGCACCAAGTGCTTGTCCTTCGATGTGGCATCGAACAGATACACCAACAGGCACCCGGGCATTCCTCCCATGACGGCATCTGTGCGGATTACCCGACCGTATCGAAACAACCCGTCTGGCATCAAATATGTAAACACATCACCGGCGCGAGGCCGTTTTCGTGAAGGACTTAGCACTGCCATATTCGTCGTTGGGCGAGTCATATTCCAAATGCCATTGCGTCGACCGTGGGACTCGGCGGAGCGTGGAGGGCGGATGAGGAGGCGATGGGCTGGGGAGAGGAAGCTTCTGCAGTAAGCTCGTCGAGGCCGAGGGTTTCGCAGATGCGCCCCTCCACACCGGCGAACGTGGTGGCTGCGTGGATGCCGCAGGGACTGGAGTAGGCACAGGGTTCGCAATACTCTGTGAAGTGGTCTGACACCGTCTTCGTCAAATCAGACTCGATCTGCCATCCGGTCAGACTGCGGAAGCAGTGCCGATCGGGCACACGGTCGAACGTGATCGAGACCGGCTCGGAGACATCGAAGAGTCCGTAGGTCCAGACCTGCCGCGAGACGAGGAGCGGGGGCACGAGCAGGTCGTCGTGCGTGTAGATCCGGTCGGGGTCGCCCGGGCGGAAGATGTAGACCACGAAACAGTCCCAGTCGCCGCCCTCGGCGAGGAAGGCGTCGTCCTTGGCGACGTAGCCGAGGAGGTGGTCGCCGGTGGAGAGATGGACGCGGAAGGCCATGCCGGCCTTGATGCGTTTGCGGCTGCCTTTGACGAAGCGGATGGACACTCGGCTGCAGGATACACGCGCCCAGGGCTTGACCTCGACTCATGCCGGTGGGGCCTGTCGCGGCGAGGGCGTACGGAGTCGGGAAGGACGAGTTGCCACGGCGGGGCGGGTCTGCGCGCGCAGCGTCAGGGAGTGCCGTAGAGGATCGGGGTGAGATCCAGCTGTCTGATCTTGTGCTTCATGAGCTCGCGGGCGAGGTCGCCCCGCAGCCATGGCCGGCGCTCCGGGAATCTTTGGACATGCCCGTCTGCAAAACGAACGAGATCGCCCTCCCAGAACGGGCACAGCGGCACCGGCGGGCATGTGCTTGCATCGAACTCCTCCCGCAGCAGGCTGTACTGCCGACCACCCGGAGGATCGCTGAACGCCGTCAAACGGGGTCCGCCGCACTCAGGGCACTGCGTGCGCTCCGCGCGGTGGACGGTGAGTGCGTCGGGCGAGACAGGAGTATCGGGGCACAGCTGCCAATACGGCTGCTCAAGCTTGCTCTTGCCGATTGGCTCGACCTGCCGGAGCGGTAGTACGTCCTTGCAGCTTGAGCTCAGGGCTTCGGCCAACGTGTCGGCGATGAACAGGAAGATGTTCTGTCCGATCCAGATGCTCGCGAACTTGCCGGCCTTGTTCAGCTCGGCTGCGGGGATGCGCAGGGACCCGTCCTGCACAGCGCCTGCGCCGCACTTCGGGCATGCGCGAGACGTGTCGACATCGCAGATGTGGCAGACTCCCGCGATATCGTTTCCTCCCTGCGGGAACGCGATACAGCGTCCGGTGTGAATCACTGAGAAGAGAGGGGCTGTGTTCACTTCATCCGCGGAGTACATACATTTGACGAGCCGCACATCCCAGTCCGGGGAAATGACCCCGTTGTTCACTCCCTCGCTCATCTCTGCTTGCCATGAATCATCGCCCAGAGGAACGAGCAGGCGCATGTCCGGCCCACCCCACCATAGCTCGACGACGTACTCCTTGATCCGCCAGTGATCGTACAGCTGGCTCAACGTCGAGCTTCGTCGCGCCGTTGGCCTGAAGATGATCTCGAGCAGTTCGTTCATGCGTATTTCGTAATGCTGTCTTGCTGCTCACTCGATCGCCCGATTAGTGTGCGCCCGCATTTCACGTACCCTAGCTTGGCTGCGTACCTCATTCTCGCACTGTCTCCCGCACACGCCGGGGAGCCGCCGGGGGGGGACTATCGCGGCCGCTGGCCGGGCGGGTAGCACGGGAAGTCCGGAACCTGACCGAAGCCCGACGGCGGGCGGAGGGTGCCGTCCCAGCCGGGATCGTTTGGGAGGGTCCATCCGTCGGCCGGCTCCTTGAGCACGGGGATCTTATAGAGGCGAAGATCAGGGAAACGTTGCCTGAGCTTCAGGTCGGCCGCGAGAGGCTTTGAGACGAACACGTCTCCGTTACAGTCCACGACCACCTCACGCTGCCGGATATCGGCTTCCACGAATGCTTCCGACGAACTGCCGAACTCCTGGATCCTGCCGCAGCCGGGACAGGCGTAGTGCCCGGTCTCGCTCTGCGCGTCGAGCTGCGTCAGCCCACGATGCGGATACGCCTGTGAGCGTCTCGGTACCTGCAGTGTGAAGAAGGGGAGCTTCTGTTCCCTAGCGCCCTGACGATGCAGACACTGTCCCCACACAGCCTCGGGAATCCACTCGGCCAGAACTTCGCGCAGATCCTCACGGTAGAAGGTGACGGGGCACGCCATCGTGCCTCCACTGGTTCCCTCGAATGCGCCGATGAGCACTGGCTCGATAGGTGTCGGTTCCAACTGATGCTCCGCCGTTGGGAACGCGCAGCAATTGCAGCGGACCGTGCTCCAGTACCACGTCGCCCACGATTCGTCGGCGCGGAAGCCCTCGCCGTACTTGAAGCGATTGAACTTGGAGTAGACCTGCCCGTATGTCGTGCTGCTACGGGAGGGCGGTTTCGAGTGCATTATGTACTCTCTTGATACCATGCTTGTCATTAGATGGTACGGTCGCGCTTCATAATGTGTTGACCGCACGAGGGGGCATCGGTTCGGGTGCGAATGCTGCGGCGGCAGCGTTTGGAGCTGAAGCGGCCCCAGTCCGCGACGTTGCCCCGGTCCGGGGCATCAGCCCCGGGTGAGGCTCGCCTTTCTGGAGTAGGCACCGGTGGCGGGAGGGTTCGAGGTCGGCCCAGATCCCAGACGCAGACGACCAGGCCGCGATGTTCGTGGCCCGGGGGTGCTGCCCGCGCCGGATCAGGGAGAACGTGGGGTAGGGTTCGGCGTGCCGGTGATTGCAGTCCCGAACCGGCGAACCCCGCACGGCCGGGGCCTTGCTGGTGGTGGTATCCTGTGCAGTCGCGGCTTCTTTGCCACACCCGCCTGCGCTGCAGTCGACAACCGAGCGGGTAGAGTCAGACGCAACGGTCGAGCGGCCTTGGAGGCAGAACCGCTGGACAATCACGCTTCGTTGCACGAAGCCCCCGTGGCTCAGTTGGATAGAGCATCGCTTTCCTAAGGCGTCGTCAGCACCGCCCCACTATTGCCCCCGAGGGCCAAGAATCGGCGATTCCGGCCCGTCACGGGGGGGGTCGCGACGACACCCGGGATGGTCCCGGGTGGTTCCGGTTGTGCCCAGTTGCAGGTGTCGGCGGAGGTGTCGGCGAACCGGGGCCGTGCACCGCGCCGGGGCCCGTTCTCAAGGGTCCAAAAACCCCGTCCACCCCCAGGAGCCCGTGATGGCCTACCTGCGCAGACTGGTCGAGCGCATGTACCTCGCGATTATGCAGGCGACGCACGCGGACCTCGCGAGGCAGATCGAGTACCTCCACGTCGAGAACCGGATCCTGGGCAAGAAGCTCGGGGCCGAGCTCAAGGTCACCGCGGCCGAGCGGACGACGCTGCTCGAGCTGGCGTCGCGGGTCGGCCCGGCGCTGCGGGACCGGATCTCGATCGTCGCCTACGGCACTTCCCGGCGGTGGGTGCGCGAGGCCTAGAGCCCCGGCCGAGGTTGGGCCGGCAATACACATTGAACATTGGGCTCGTCATCTGAAACTCAGGCCGCGAGTTGATACGGCGTGAATGCGCTCTTCGCAAGGAAGGCTCGAAGTGCGGCGACTGAGTCAGCGTCGATCTTCTTGCCAGCATTCATGTCAAGGATGTCGAAGACTTGTCCGTCCGACATGTCTTTGCGATAGGGCCGCCTTGCAGCAAGCGCCTCGTACATATCGGCAACAGCGAGAATCCTATCGGAGATTGTGAGTCCTGTCGCATCGATCCCTTGGTGATAGCCAGAGCCATCGAGTTTCTCGTGGTGATTTGCAGCGAGATCGGTAAACGACGCGAAACACTCCGAGCGGCTCAGGATGCGGTGGGTAAACTCGGGATGCCGCTGCAGGGCCTTGAGTTCATTGTCGGTGAGTTTGCCGGGCTTGTCGAGGATCGTGTTGCTTACGCCGAGTTTGCCGATGTCGTGCAGGAGCCCGGCGCGACGAAGCCGGGCGAGATCATACTCTGGCAGACCCATCTCACGACCGATGCCAACCGCCACATCTGACACGCCCTGCGAGTGACACGCTGTCCACGGACTCTTGGCGTCGATTACCAAGGCGAAGGCTTCGCAGACTTGATCGAGCAACGCGTCATCGCCCATGATCACGAGGTCCTTGGGTTCCAGGGCTGCGAGATACTCCCTGGGGTCCGGCGACATCACCTTCAACCAAAACTCCGTGTCCTTCGCGATCGATACGAATGCTCTAACCAAGTCGGGGTCAAACCATGTTCCGGTGCGTTCACGCACGATCTGCAGCGCGGCGGCAAGCCCGTAGCGAGTGACGAAGACCTCGGAGGTCTGTGCGATGCTCAGCACGCGGGCGAGCCTCGGGATCTTATGCTTGCGGATCCCATCGGGATGTCCCTTACCGTTCCAGTGCTCGTCGAGGTTCCGGATCGCTTGCACGGCATCTTCAGGCAAGTCTAGGTCGCGTGCGATCAATGCCCCACGCTCACACCGGATCTTGACGAGATCCCTTGATGCCTGTGTGCCTCCGACAGCGATTGCCAGAAACTTTGTGAAACGCTCATAGAGGGGAGCAGTCGGTCCGACACTCCGGATGATGTACGGGAGTGACTTGAACGTACTCTGCCAATCAGTGAACTTGAACCCATGCTTGACGATCCGCTCATCAGACCCGAAGAGATAGCAGACCTTTGCAGCGTTACTCGAACATCCCAGGTCTTTCAGTAGGAGAGCGTAGTACAGCGACGAGAGTTCCTGATCCGTGAGCCCGATCTCTCTGCCGATCCGCATACCGATAATGCATGATCGAATTGCGTGGCCTTCTGGCTGCCCCTCGGTAATGTCTAGCGCGTACGACAGCGCTCCAACGATCTCGGACATCGAGACCTGATGGCTGCCGATAGGCTCGACTCTTCGTAGGCGCTTCTCCGAGGGCCGTTCATGCATATCGATGTATCGGTCAGCAATGCAGTCTGGATAACGCTAGCTCGAGTCTAGATCTCATAGTCTGGCCACACCCTGTGGCTATCGGACTCGTAGACACCCGATTGCTCCGAGCACTCCATCCGTCATTCACTGAGCCTTCCCCTCAAAATCATCTGGCTCCAGAGCTGTAGTGCGGCCTGAATCAAGGAGGATTCGGTCATGGCAACAAGGCGTCTTGCGGCAGAGTAGATCGTGGGGAAGCGGCGATTGGCAAAGATCCACCTCTCGAACGGGTTGTCCATCGCGCGGGCGCGCTCGCAGAACGGAATCAACGATAAAATCTACCACCAACGGCATCGCGAGTATGGCCCGATGCTCGACCAAGCCGAGCGGCTCAAGGGTCTGCTGGCCGACGAGGAGCTGGTCAAGACGATCCCTCGCGAGGCAGCCAGCTCAAACTCTGATCCTGGTGCTTCGGCTCCGGGCGGTCCGACAGGTCATGGCCCGCTTGGAAGTGTCGAAGCGTCGGGCGTTGTCGAAGACCAACTGGAACAGCAGGTCGCCCGTTGTGCCGGAGGCGTTGGCCCCCACGTTCCCGTCGCCGTTCACGTCGTCATACCTTCCGGTCTGGTACCCGAGCCCGTTGTAGGTTGAGCCTCCACGGGATCAGGACGTGCTACGTGTTGTTCTTCATGCGCATACACAGCAGGCGGGTGATCGGGTGCAGGTGCACCGACCGGGCCGACAGCGCCTGGTCGGCGAATCAGGTCGGGGCGTTCGTGGCCGCAGCCGAACGGCAGGGGCTGAGGACACCGGGGATCGTGATCCTCGACAAGACACCAAGCCCCGCGTGGAGTTCATCCTTCTGGGCGAGGTAGCGGTCCCGGCCCCCCCATGGGGTCGGCCCATACCCCGAAGAAGACGAACCGGCCCCGGATCTTCTTGGACCACTGGCCGTTCCGGTGGGGGAACAGCGGGAACTTGGGGTAGGGCTTGGCGGGCCGGTCGTCTCCGGCCTACGCGGGGGATCCCTGCTCGGCCGGGGCCCTGCTGGTGGTGGTATCCTGTGGCATCGCCGCCTCCTTGCGACACCCGCCAGCATAGCGGACGACACCCGAGCAGGTGTCGTAGCGGGTGTCGTAGGACATGAGGCCAAGAGATGCCGAAAGTCAAATCGGCTGCAAATTACGGTGTTTTTGCACGAAGCCCCCGTAGCTCAGTTGGATAGAGCATCGCTTTCCTAAAGCGGAGGTCGCAGGTTCGAGCCCTGCCGGGGGTGTTTGGCGAGATTGGGGTGCGGCGGCGGCGGGTCAGAGGCTGAGGTTTTCGCCTCGCCAGGGCTCGCCGGCCTGCCACCAGTAGCGGACGAGGTCGTCGGACTCGCTGAGGCCCATGATCGAGATCACGCCTTGGTTGGACGTGTGGCCGATGACGCCCGCAGCCGGGGGATCGACGTCGGGGATGTAGTCGCTCAGGGTGGTGATGTTCCAGCCGCCGGAGGTGGGTGTCCACCAATAGACCACGACCTTGCCGGCGTCGGTGAGGCCGGAGACGTTGAGGCCGCCCCACGGGGTGACCCAGCTGGCGATGGTGCCCTCGAGGAGGTTGGGGCCGCTGAGGACCTGGTTGAGCTTGGTGAGCTTCCACTGGCCGCCGAAGCTGGGGACCCACCAGACGATGGAGAGGTCGCCGTTGACATCGGTGCCGGCGATGTTGATGCCGTTCCACGGGGTGAGGTAGGCGGAGATCGTGCCCTGGTATCTGGGTGCGCCGGTGACGGCGCTGAGGTTGGAGCTGCGCCAGAGGTCGAGGCCGGGTGCCCACCAGGCTGCGAAGACGTTGCCGTTGGCGTCGAGCCCGGCGATGGTCAGGCCGTTCCAGCCGGTGACGTAAGAGATGAGGGTGGAGCCGTCGAGGGCGGGGAGTTGCTGGCCCTGCGGGGCGAGGTGGTCGGTGGAGAGGTCTTCGAAGCCCCAGGCAGGACGGCCCTGGCTGTCGTTGGTGCCGGTGTGCTGGTAGGTGATGAGGTTGCCGTCGGCGTCGAGGCCGGCGGTGTAGACCAGCCCGGTGCGGGTGGTGAAGGTGACGGGTTTGGAGGCGATGGGTGCGGCGCCGAGCTCGGCGGAGAGATTGCGGACGGACCAGTCGCCGTTCTCGTCCTGGTCGTAGATCGCCAGGCCGGAGGAGGTGGCGCTGACGATGCTCGAGCGGCCGGTGGACGGGTCGAGGAAGGTGGAGAAGCGTCCTTCGGGTGTGGGGCCGCCGGCCTCGCTGATGAGGTCGACGCGTCGCCATGTGCCGTCGGGCTGCTGCAGATAGAGGATGGGCCGGCCGTTGCTGTCGGTGCGGACGACGGTGAAGGTGCCGGAGCTGTCGCTGGTCGCGTCGACGGGCGGGTTCTCGTTGTCGGGGTCGTTGTCGCCATCGCCGGAGCCGTTGTCGCCACCGTCGCCGTCGCCACCGCCATCGCCCCCACCGCTGTCGCCGCCGCCACTGTCGCCGCCGTCGCCGGAGTTGTCCTCACCGGGCGGGGTGATGGTGATGGAGAGCGTGTATTCGCCGGTGCCGCTCTGGTCGGCGTCGGCGACGACGATGAAGTACTGCTCGACGGCTGCGGCGTTCCAGACGACCGTGACGGTGCCGCCTGACTCGGAGTCCGAGTTGAACGTGAGCGGGAGTCCGGCGTCGCTCTGGAGTGTGAGCAGGCTGCGGATCGAGGCGTCGGGAGCGCTGAGTGTGATGGTGAGTTCGCCGGCGATATCGGCGGTGAAGTAGAAGAGGTCGGTGTCGGTGGGCGTGTCGACGAGGCCCGCCTCGGACCCGCGGTGTTCTGCGTTGAGGGCGATGAGCGTGGCGTTGGCGTAGTCGCCGTCGTCGGCGTGGTCGTCGGCGCCTGAGTCGCCACCGTCGGAACCGCCGCCGCCACCGTCTGAGCCGCCGCCGTCGCCCGATCCGCCGCCGTCACTCCCGCCGCCGTCTCCACCACCATCGCCGCCGCCATCGCCGCCGTCACCGCCGTCGTCGGGTTCGGGCTCCTGCAACTGGTCGCGCGTGGTGTCGAGCTTGATGTTCTTGCCGTCGGTGGCGACGGTCTTGACGACCAGCCTCTCGGTGTCGAGGTCGGTGAAGGTGACGATCCAGGAGCCGTCGCCGAGTTCGATCTGGTAGTTGCCCGCGTCGTCTGTGGTGTAGGTCGCGACGATGACGTCGGGTGCGCCCGAGGCCGCGACGTCGATGCGGACGTTGGCGAAGCCCTCGCCGATGGAGTAGAAGTCGTCTTCGTCGGTGTCGGTGTAGACCACACCGAGGAGGCGCGCGATCGAGCCTGCGCCGGGGTCACCGAACATCGCGGTGAAGTGGTCTTCGGCGCTGCCCTGGTCCGTGGCGAAGCCGGGGCCGAGCTGGTCGTAGTGGAAGCTGTCGGTGAAGGTCGTGAACAGGCTGAGGATGTTGACGCGGTTCTCCGGCGTGTCCATCCACGCCTCGTAGAGCGCGTCGAGCGAGTTGTGGGCGAGGCCGATCGATTCTCCGGCGACGCCCGCGTATCCGGCAGCGCGGGCGCGCTGGGTGGGGTTGAGATCGTCGGGGTTGATGTGGTCGAAGAACCCGCGCTGGATCATGTCGAGGCTGTGGGCGCGGGCGGCGGTGGCGAGCGAGAGGTCGAGCGCGAGCGGCTCGACGGGTCCGAGCAGATCGATCTCGCCCTGGTTGAGCCCGGAGGTGAAGTCGATCCCGATGCGGGCGGCCTCGGCGACCGGGTTGATCCGGGCGCGGTTGATCAGCTCCGAGAGATACACCTCTTCGGCGCTGAAGCTGCTGGAGAGGAGCTGCCTGGGCTCGAGGCTCTCAAGGAAGGCGGTCCGTTGGGTGCATCCACCACGCGTGGCACGCCTGTCCTGGTTGTTCGGGTTTCGATCAGACACGATGTGCTCCGAGGGCGCACCGGTGTGGCCGGTGTTTTCGTCGGATCGAATGGGGTGAGCACGGAAGGGTTGGGCCACGATCCTCGAGGAAGGGATCCGGGGAGGAGGGTTGCGCAAAGATTGTCGGGACGGAGCCGGCTTATCAGACGTATGCTGCGCGCAAGCTCGGTGTGCGCACGCCCTTGCGCCACGCGATCCGGTCGTAGGGCATGCGGAAACTGGACCGAAGACAGGGGATGTCTTCGGCCGGGTCGAGAGTGAAGCTAGGGAATCCAAGAAGCAGTGAACCAGCCATGGCCGATACCCATACGGGATGTCGGGGTGGCGACTGAGGGAGTGTGTCCATGCCGGCTCTGAAACTTCGGAACTTGTTCGGTATCCGGCTCGCGGCCGGGTTGCTGTGCCTGGCGGGGCTGGGCGTGGTGGCCGGTGCGGGCCCGACGCCGCAGAGTTCGCCGGTTTCCTCTCCTCAATCTGATGATCGTTACGAGACTGTCCGGATTTCGAAGCCGGACGGCTCGGTGATCGAGATGCGGGTGCTCCGCAGCCGCTCGATGCTGTCGATCCGCCCCGAATCGCGCAGCGCGATCGTCCGGCAGTTGCCCGGGACGGCGACGGACGATCAGGTCGTGTCGTTTGGCCCGAAGGACGGGGGCGTGCAGGCTCGCGGCGGCAACCGCGTCGTGCCCAAGCGGGCGTCGAGCGAGGCGATCCGGCCGGAGCGGGTGAGCGGTGGTGGCCGGGTGGTCGTGCCGCGGAACGAGGGAGTGGTGATCTCGCATCCCTACACGGGCACTCGCGAGTTGGTCGGCGGGAGCGGCGACTTCGTTCGGCGTTCGTCGGCTGGACGCGGGGGCGCGGTTTCGCAAGGCCCGGTCGTCGCGGCCGATGACGCGGAGCAGTGGCAGACCGGTCGGGGCTGGGCGCCGTTCGGCGAGGATGACGACCGCGGCGACTACCTCTCGTCGTCGGCGGATGAGATCCTCGTGCTGGTGCCGGGCGACGGGTGGAACGGCGAGACGCCGACACCCGCACCGATTGGCGACGAGTCGAAGGTCGGCTACGACGCCGAGGCGATCGGCCGGTGGGACGAGGTGCCGTACCAGACCATCGACGGCGAGTTCGCGGTCGGGCTGCTGGCGTTCCACATGAACGGGATCGATCGGATCGAGATGTCGCTCGACAACGGGCCGTGGAAGACGATCGAGAGGATGCAGATCAACCCGCGGACGGGCGTGCTTGAGTATGTGGCGATGATCCCCGAGGACCTCGGGCCTGCTGCGACAGACGGCGCGGTGGAGCTGCGCGCGGTGGCGTATCCCGCCGAGGCCGGGCAGCCGCGTGTGCTAGATTCGCTGTTTCTGTACGTGAACAGCGGCGAGTCGCTGGGTCCGGACAAGATCTACGTCGCGGCCTCTGGCGACCCGGACACCGGGGACGGCACCGCGTTGAACCCGTACGCCACGATCCAGAAGGCCCTCAACAAGGTCTATCTGGACATGGATCGCTTCGATGGCGGCGAGATCGTGATCACCGAGGCGGGGCGGTACGACATTGATTCGCCGGCGTTCTCGGTCGAGAACGAGCGATGGATCACGCTGCGGCCGGCCGAGGGCTTGGACCGTGACGAGGTGATCATCGCGGCGGGGAGCGGGTCGACGATCATCCGGCCGAAGGTCAAGTGGCTGAAGTTGCAGGGGCTGAGCATCGATTTCAGCGACACGTGGCAGATGTACAAGGAGGACACGCACCGGCAGTGGCACGACAACTGCAGGTGGTTCTCCGGCGAGGGTTGGGGGTACACCCCTCCGCAGTCGATCACACCCGTGCGCAATCACGGCTATCCGGGCCTGTATATCACGGACAGCGTGGCGTACGACACGCTGTACGGATTCGTCACCTGCAACCTGGTGCGGAACTGCCACGTCGAGAAGATCTCGGGGGACGCGTACCAGAACTCGCTGATGGTGGTGCGTTCGACGGCGCACAATCTGGACAGCACGGTCAACTCGCACCACACCGACCTGTTCCAGTACTTCGGGCACTTTGAGGACATCATCGTGTATCAGGTCAACGCGTCGCTGGTTGTCGCGTGCCAGAACTTCTTCCTCGATCACTACCAGAGCTCGTTTACGAACTGCGCGTTCGTGAACATCGCGGTCCAGAACGCGCAGTCCGACCCGCCGTTCAGCCAGCTCAACTCGGCGCACGATCACGTGCTGTTCTATCACATCTCCAACCCCGGGCAGCGGTTCGGGCTGCGGGACGACTTCGTGGGCGAGAAGAAGTTCACGGCGCACAACGTGGTCTTCCGCAACTCGATCGTCGAGCGGATCCAGGCGGCGGACTACTTCGGGCCGATCCCCGAGGGCGTTACGATCGATCACTGCCACTTCAACTACAACGACCCCATCGGCGAGGAGCCGACCACCGGCGCGATCGCGATCATCAACAGCTCGGGCCGCTCGTACACCTACAAGGGCAACGGCGCGGCGGACATCATCGGTTCGGCCTGGCTGGTCCCGGGGCTCACGCTCGAATCGCGTCCCGACCGAGGGGCCTGGCCGTTTGAGTAACCACCCCCGGTGCTTCGCCGGGAGTCTGCAGAGAGGACACGGGGCGTAGGCCCGGAACGCATCGATGAGCGGCCGTCGGCACCAACTCCTCAAGGGCGGTTCGGCGCTCGTGTTCGGCGAGGTCGTGGTCCAACTCTGCGGGCTGCTCCGAAACTTTCTGGTCGCCCGCATCATCTCTCCCGACCAGTTCGGCATCGCGGTCGCTCTGGCGATGAGTGTGTCGCTGGTGGAGATGCTCTCGGAGTTCGGGGCCGCCAGGTTCCTGACCCGGCTGCACGGCGAGGATGGAGGGGTCTGGCTGCCGGTCGCCCACGGGATCGCGGCCGTCCGCGGGCTCGTCGGCGCGGTGGTGCTGGGGCTGATCGCGATTCCGCTCGCGTCGGTGCTGAACATGTCCGACGCGGCATGGGCGTTCCAGCTGATCGCGGTCGTGCCGCTGGTGCGGGGGTTCATGCACCACGAGATGTGGCTTGCGCAGCGGGACCTGCGGTACAAGGCCTTTGTCGCGAGCCAGATGGTGCCGCAGATCGTCACGCTGCTCGCGGCGTATCCCGTCGCGCTGCTGCTGCCCGACTTCCGCTCGCTGCTCGCGCTGTCGATCGCGAACGTCGCGCTCTCGGTCGCAGCGTCGCACCTGCTGGCAGGCCAGGGGTACCGGCTCGCCTTTGACCTGGCCAAGACCCGGCGGGTGATGGCCTTCGGGCTGCCGCTCATGGCCGACGGGCTGCTGATGTTCGTGGTGCTGCACGGGGAGCGGATCGTGGTGGCCAACGCGTACGGTGCCTCGCTGCTGGGTGCCTATTCGGCGGCGTTGCTCCTGGCGAGCACGCCGGCCGGATTACTCGGACGTGTCTCGCTGAGCCTCGGGGTGCCGCAGCTCGCTTCTCTGCGCGACGACCGCCGCCAGCGCGATGAGCACTACGCGACGGGCGTGCACCTGCTGACAGCGCCGGCGCTCGGGCTCGCGGTGCTTTTCGGGTGCGCCGGGGGCGACTTTGTGGGCTTGATCTTCGGGAGCGACTACGCCGTCTCCCGGGCGCTGGCGGCGTGGCTGGGCCTCGGGCTGGCGCTGCGGGTGGTGCGGACGATGCCCATCGTGGCGGCGATCGCCGAGGGGCGCACGGTCGCGGCGATGCTCGGCAACGTGGTTCGCGTCGCGGCGGTCGGCGTCGGCTGGCTCCTGGCCATGGACGGGCAGGACCCGTGGGCGGTGCTCGCGGCCGGAGCGGCCGGAGAACTCGGCGCAATCGCGATCACCACGGGGCTCAACGTCACGAGGTCGGGGTTGCCCTTGGGCAGCACGGCGGTCTCGATCCTCGTGGTCGTGGCCGGGTTCGCGGCGGCGTTCGGTCTGGGGGGGATGTCCGGGTTCGCTGGGCTGGAACCTGTGGTACGGGCGATTGCGGGGCTGGGGATTGGTGCGATGGCGGGCGGCGCGACGATATTGGCCGCTCCG